>Ga0164242_10001976_pt1 | contig 23899 bp, 23 predicted proteins | sample OricomgcompostMG_FD_108783 | JGI IMG/M metagenome (GOLD analysis project Ga0164242, IMG submission 108783) | Miracle-Growth compost microbial communities from Emeryville, California, USA - Original compost - Miracle growth compost (MG) ...
GAAAAAACTCAAGTTCATCTTGACCCTCAAGATTAATCCGACTAGCCTGCCTTGGCTACATTGAAACGAGGGGGGAACGTTGTTTCAAGATCACGCCATTCCAAATACTTTTAATTCGTCCACAGTGGCCTCGACTCAGAGCGGGTTGGCGCTTCAAGGACTGTTGGAATTGCCGGTCAAGGAACTGCTCCGTCGCGGAAATCTTCGAGTCGAGAAATGCGAGCTTCGCGAGGCGGGACAGTTCTTCGAGCTGGGTCTCGAAAAAGCAAAGAAAGCCCGCGATTTTCGCGGAATCAGCGATTCGATCGCGCATTTGCTTCGGCACTCAAGCGAAATCGGCGACGAGACGGCGACCAAAAAATGGGTGAGCGAGCTTGAAATCTTCCTCGCGCAAAACGACGCCAAGGCGGCTCTGACTCCGCATGTTTGGTATTGCCAGGGCATCGTGGCCTTCCGCAACGCTCAATACAAAAAAGCACAGATTCTATTTCACCGCTTCTGGCGCGAAGTCGAGGCTGAAGAAGATGCCGCGAAGATCGCTTCTGAAGTCAATCTCGCCGCTCAGCAGTATCGCGAGAGCATGCGCTCGAAGGCGCAGGCCATCTTGGCCTTGGCCGTGGTGGCTCATGCACAGGGAAAGATCCGCCGTGCGCAGTATTTCGGCGAAGTGATTTTAAAGTACGCCGAACGCGAACGTCCACGCGGCATTCTCTCGTCGACTTATTTGCTGCTTTGTCGTCTGGCTGAACGCACGGGCGATACCGCATTGGCGCGTCAGTGGTTGCAGAAGGCGTTTGCCGAGTCGGTGTCGGAGCATAACTGGTATCATTATCTGTTCGTGCTCTACGGGTTCGCTCGCGTTTCGCGCTTAGAGCAAGATTTCATTCAATCCCGTTTTTATCTCGACCTGCTCGAAAAAGCCGTCGTGGCCGAAGAGTTCCGCAATTTGCGCAACGAAATCGCCGAAGAGCGCGTGAAGCTGAACCTCAATCGCGTCGATCTCGAAGTCGACCTGAATCGAAGTCTCGTGCGCACGCGCGAGGGCGAGATCAACCTTCGCCGCCAGCATTTGCTGATTGAAATTCTGCATCAGCTGGCGAAGGCCCATGATCACGGGCTTGCGAAATCCGAGATCATCGAAAAAGTCTGGGGAGAGGCGTATCAGCCCGAAGCCCATGACGGAAAACTTTATTACAACATCAATCGCATTCGTAAGTTGATCGAGCCCGATCAGAAAAAACCTCAGTATCTGTTGAACTGGCGGCAGGGATACCGCTTGGCTCCTGAGCTGAAGATTCGGGTGATTCAAGGGGAGGGGATGGCATGAAAACGTTCTTTTTGGGATTGGCAGGGATTTTTTGCGCAAGCTTGGCACAGGCACAGATTCAGTTGCCGAAGCCGGTTCCGACGAAACCGATTCCGAACTGTGTCGTTCCGAAGGTGGACGGTGACAAGGTTCCGTTTCCGCTTCGCGAAGCCAATACCAAGTTCGAGCTAGCCGAGAACGAGACCTACCTGCTGAACGGTTACATCATCACCCAACAGGGCAAGCCTTACTTCAGAGTCGACTTCGATTCGCAACCGTGGCTCGCGACTCACAAACGCTTGCAGTTCCCGTACTTCGCGATCAATGCCAACGACATCAGTCAGCTGAAAATGTCGACGACTGAGCTGGTGCAAATCGCGGTCGTTGCCCGTAAAGACGATCTGTCGACCCAAGGGCAAGAGTGGAGCAGCAATCTCACCTTGCAGGTGATTACCGCTCCGGTGCCGGTGAACGATTCGCATTAATATTCTATGAAGATTTGAGAAGCGCCTGCCCCGTCTTCGAAGCTTTGATCTTCATCAACGCTTCGGGCGTGCCTTCGGCGACGAGGTAGCCGCCTTTGGCGCCGCCTTCGGGGCCCAGGTCGATGACGTAATCCGAGTTCGCGATGACGTCGAGATTGTGCTCGATCAAAATCACGCTCTTTCCGCGATCGACCAGATGATGAAGCACCTTTAAAAGCTGCAACACGTCGTTTTGATGAAGGCCGGTCGTGGGCTCGTCCAGAATGAATAAGTCATGCGACTTCGAATCGGTTTCTTGTTCGAGCGAGGCTGCGACCTTCAGGCGCTGGGCTTCGCCGCCCGACAACGTAGGCCCCGGCTGGCCCAGTTGCAAGTAGCCCAATCCCACGTCTTTCAACACTTGGAACTTGCGGCGCAGATTCGGATACTCGATGAATAGATCATAAGCGTCGTCGATCGTCATTTCGAGCAAATCGGCCACCGATTTGTTTTTGTACTTCACGTCGAGCAGTGCCTTAATAAAGCGCTTGCCGTCGCAGTCTTCGCATTTCAACTTCACTTCGGCCATGAAGTGCATGTCGATCGCGATTTCACCCTCGCCCTTACAGGTGGGGCAGCGACCGCCGTCGACGTTGAATGAAAAGTAACCCGGGGTGTACCCACGCGAAAGTGCGAGCGATTGGTTGGCGTAAATTTTTCGAACTTCATCCCAGGCCTTCAAGTAAGTCGCCGGGTTCGAGCGCGAGTTTTTGCCGATCGGTTTTTGGTCGAGTAAAATGAGCTTCTGAATCGACTCGTGCCCCTTCATTTTTCGGTAAGCGCCGATGGATGAAACCAGTGCTTCGTCGTCGGCATCCTCGTCATCGCCGCTGTTTTGGGCAATCTGAAGGGCCAGGGCCTGTGCGAGTGTTTGATGCACGAGCGTGGTCTTGCCCGATCCGCTCACGCCGGTCACGACCCCCAGCTTGTGGAGGGGAAACTTCACGTCGATGCCTTTTAAATTGTGCTCGGTACAGCCCATGAGCTCCAACACCGGTGTCTTTTCCGTACGGAGGGGGTGTACGCGTTTCGCCTTTGATCCGCCGGGCTTGAGAAATCGCGACGTCCGCGCGGCCGAATTGCGTCTGACTTCGTCGGGAGTTCCTTGGGCCACGATCTTTCCGCCGTTTCGTCCGGCGTCCGGGCCCAGTTCGACGATCCAGTCGGCATCTTCGAGCACTCGGGTTTCGTGCTCCACGACCACTAAAGTATTTCCCTGATCACGAAGCTCGCGCAAAATATCGAGCAGTTTTTCGGTATCAAAGGGATGAAGCCCGATCGTAGGTTCGTCGAGCACATAGAGCGTGCCCGTCAGGCCATTGCCCAGATGCGTGGCGAGGCTGATGCGCTGAAACTCGCCGCCCGAAAGTGAGCGGGTCAGGCGGTTGAGCGTCAGGTACGGAACCCCGACGCGGCAAAGAAAATCGAGCCGTCGGCGAATCTGTGGGTAGAGGTCTTTCAAGAGCGCTTTTTCGTTGGGCGAAAGCTCCAGCGAATCGAACCAGGTTTTCAGATCCGAAATCGGATACGACAGCAATTCAGAGATATTCTTTCCATGCACCTGAATGCGAAGCGCATCGGGCTTCAGACGTGAACCGTGGCAGGTCACGCACTCGACCGGGCTTTGATAACGGCGGATGAAGATGCGCACGTGGAATTTGTATTTATAATCTTCGAGCATTTTAAAGAATGCTTCGATTTGGGTCCATACGAATTTTTTCTGAGAGGCCGTGAGCTCGGCGTATGATTGCGTGGGGCGAATGCCGTTCTTTTGGCAGGCCTTGATGAAGTCCTTGTATTCGTCTTTCGACGAGGGCTTGTCGAGCGGATCGATCGCGCCTTGGTTCAAGGGACGGTTCGGACGAGGAACGATTTTTTTCTCGTCGAGGTTGAGCGTGAACCCGAAGCCGTTACAGGTGGGGCAGGCACCGAGCGGGCTGTTGAATGAAAACAGCTGCGGAGTCGGCGGCGTGTATTGGGTTCCGCAATCGAGACAGGCGAAGCCGGTTTGATACAGTTTTGCATTGCCTGAGTCGTTGCTCAGATCGAGGAAGATCACTTTTTCATGACCGTACTTGAGTGCCTGTTCGAGCGAGTCGTAATACCGAGTCAGCGTGTCTCGGTCGAGATCGGCCGTCGATTTGAACGCTTCGAAGTTGAAACGATCCATCAGCAGGTACAGCTCGCCGGCGAAGAGCGCTTGGGCGGTGATCCCTTTCGGTAAGGGTTCGTCGAGCTTGAGCCAATCCTTGGTTTTGGTCCACCACACGCGGCGAAAGCCTTGTTCGTTCAGAATGGAGAAATAACTTTGCAGAAAGCTCGCGGTTTTGTTCTTCGACTGGCCTTCGCCCGAGAATGCGAGAGGCGACAGCAGCGCGAATTTTTTACCTAAGCCCCGTTCGAGGATAATCCGCTTCAGCTGATCGGGCGTGATGTCGATCACGGTCGCGCCGCACTTCGGGCAGATCAGCGTCCCCAGCTTCGAGAAAAAGAGGCGAAGGTAATCGAGCATCTCGGTTTGAGTCGCGACGGTGCTTCGCGAGTTCATCACGGTGTTGCGTTGTTCGAGCGCGATCGCAGGCGGGATGTTCTCGATCGCTTCGAGATCGGGCTTCGGCATTTTATCTAAAAACTGCCGAGTATACGTCGAAAGACTTTCGACATAACGACGCTGACCCTCGGCATAGAGGGTTTCGAATGCGAGCGTGGATTTTCCGCTCCCCGAAAGGCCGGTCACGACCGTGAAGCGCTTTTGAGGAATGGAAACATCGATGTTTTTCAGGTTGTTCTGACGAACACCTTTCAAATGAATGTGCATAGGGGTTTCTACAGGTGTCTAAAGTTTACACAGTTTTTGAGGGATTGGCATGGGGAAAACACCCATCAGCTCGCTCAGACGAAAGTTGAGCGAATTTATCGGATTGGCATCGAAATTGCTCATTGCCCGGCGAAAGATCGGAGAAACGAATGAAGCACATTCGATGGAATCAAATTTTTTGGTTTAGCGGCGGCTTTGCCCTGGGCCTCACTCTCATCAGCATGGGACATGCTGCCGTTCCTCAGCGAGTGACTCAACCGCAAGTCGTGACGGAGCTGAAGGCGAACCGGGTGACGGCGCCTGATTTAGAACAAGATTATTCAAAGTTGACCCATCTCGAAGGTCGGTTCGCCGAGTCTTGGGATCAGCAGCAACGGCTGCGATCCGCGACCACGAATGTGGCTCGTGCCGACTATGCGCCGATTCGTCCCGCGAAACGGGCGGTCAAAAAAGTCCGAAGAAAAATCAGAAATTAAAAGGAGAAGACGATATGAAATTGAACCGACAAAATTTAGGAACAGGATTACTCATCGCCATTTTGGCGACGGCTTGCGCGCCTCAGGTGAAGGTGAAAGGCAAGGCGACCGTGCCAGGCGCAGAAAAGACGGTTGCAGCGGATGCTTCGGGAACGATCGGACAGAAAAGTGCAAACGAAGTTTTGGCCGCTCAAATGATGAAAGACCCGGACCTCATCAGCTTTTTGAAGAACTTTCAAACCAAGTATAACGTGGATTGTGCCAATCCTCGTCAGAATCAGGTCCGCGCCGGATGCTCGGAAACCGCTTGTGGTGTGACTCTTGACGTCACCTGTACGAGCCGCTTTTCGACAGGAACGGACGCGTCCGTGGTCGGTGACAACAACTTGCTGTACCGGATCAGTATTCCGGGCGAGACCGATGTTTCAAAAAATATCGCGAAATGGAGTCTCGACCAAGCCGTGGTGAAAACCTTACAAGTGAAGGCTGAAGACTGGAAGGCGCTTGATGCGGCTGCCGCTGGCAGCTCCGAGAATGCGGCATCTCCGACGACGAGCAATGCTTCGTCCGTTTCTCAGTCCAACACTCAATCCGATTCGCAATCTTAAGCTCAATCGAGCCCAGCCGGTCTTACCGGCTGGGCTTTTTTTGTTGAAAGGAAGAAACGCTCTGATGAAAGTAATGAAAAAAACCTTCTTGCCGGTTCTAGCCGTTCTTTCATGCTCCCTGGCTTCGAATGCTTTCGCGAGCGCGAGGATTCTGATCGATTTTCAAAACCGTACGGCGACGATCCGTGCGGATTTCAATTTTTTCTGCGGTCCGACCTGTAACATCGACGACGAGCGCGCGACGCTCGAACAAATGACCGAGGTGGCTCAAAAGTTGTGGTCCGGCGATCCTTATCTCGCCGACGATTCGCTGAAGATCCCACTCGAATTGCTGTACCAAGGCTATCATTTGCAAGTGAAGGCCGATCTGAGGGCGAAGTTCTTTTCGTCGATCGAAGCTGCCCATCAAGACGCCCTGGCGAATCAAACTCCCGTAAATAATTACGTTCGAATCGATTTAGAAAATAAGGACTTCGTCACCGCCACCGCAGGCTTGGGCGCGAACGCGATCCATCTGCTTTTGAAGCGCGGCGAACTGGACCTGACGAGCCTTGCGCACGAGTTCGGGCATTCGATGCAACTCGATCATTGGCAAAAGGCGGTCGCTGGGCCCCCGTCGATCATGGTCGAGCGGGGATTTCCGGCGGTGGATCCTCAATACTGTTATCAAGTGGCTCCGTCCAAGAATAAGAAAAAACAAGCGATCGCAACCGTGAATCCGAGATTTCGTCGGGTGACTCAGGCCGATCTTTGGAACCTGCGTGAAATCGTGAACGGGTGGCCGCTCGAAAAAGACGGCGATGTTTCGCACGTCGATCTGGGCTGGAATGTCGCCGCGAAAGATCAGTATCTGTTTCGTCCGAAAATGAAGAAAAGCTTCTGGGAAAAGATGTTCGGAAACGGCTGATTCTATGGTAATCCTCAGTCATGGCACTTTTATATTCGACCGTGTCAGAGTGGGGTTCGAAAGCCCCTGAATTCTCGCTTCCGGGCGTGGACGGCAAAACCTATTCGTTGGAATCCTTTCGATCGAATCGGGCGCTCCTCGTCGTTTTCATGTGCAATCATTGCCCTTACGTCATCGCAGTTCAGGAGCGCTTGAACCGCCTGGCGCAGGAGTTCGCTCCTCAAGGCTTGGCCGTGGTCGGAATCAATTCGAACGATCCTGCTTACCGCATCGAAGACAGTTTCGAGAACATGAAGAAAACCGCGAAGGAATGGGGATTGGTTTTTCCCTACGTCTTTGACGAAAGCCAAACGGTGGCCCGAGCCTATGATGCGGTTTGTACTCCCGATCCTTATCTATATGAAAACGTGAATGGGGATTTTCGGCTTCGCTATCGCGGGCGCATCGATGACTCGTGGAAAGATCCGGCACAGGTGAAGGAAGAAAGCCTGAAGCGGGCGATTGAGGCCGTTCTGTCGAGTCAGGGATTGACGGCCGAATTATTGGGCGAGGCGGTTCCGTCGATGGGTTGCTCGATCAAATGGAAAAAGCCATGAAAGCGTTTCGGCGATTTAATTTTCTCAACTTGGCTTATACCTTACTCGTCATCGTTTGGGGCGCTTACGTACGCGCGACCGGAAGCGGTGCCGGGTGCGGCGATCACTGGCCCTTGTGTAACGGCCAGGTCCTCCCTCAAACCGAAAGTTTAAAGACACTCATCGAGTTCACCCATCGGACAAGCAGCGGAGTGAGTTTGATCCTCGTCCTCGTCGGTTTTTTCTGGGCGCGCGCCATCTCGAAAAAAGGTGCGGTCATTCGTTGGGCGGCAGGGCTCACTGTATTGGCGATCTTTCTGGAGGCGGCACTGGGTGCCGGGCTCGTGCTTTTGAAGCTCGTGGCTTTCGATCAATCGGTTTTGCGTGCGGTTTCGATCTCGCTCCACTTGGTGAATACTTTGTTTCTGCTGGCGTCGCTTGCGACTTTATTATGGCTGTCGGGGGATCAGAAGAGCTATGCGCCTGTCGCGACGAAGGTCAAAGTGTTTTGTCGTGATTCGTTTTTTTGGGGAACGCTCGGCGTGTTCATCGTCTTAGGCGTCAGCGGTGCGGTGACGGCTTTGGGCGATACGCTCTTTCCGTCGACATCGCTTTCGGGTGGGCTTGCGCAGGATTTATCCCATCACTCTCATTTTTTGGTGCGCTTGCGAGTGATTCATCCGATTTTGGCGACGACTTGGGTTGTACTCGCGTTTTTGTGGAGCCGGAAATTAGAATGGAATGCAGACGCCCGCTGGAGCGCGGAGCGTGGACAGAGCTTAAGCCGCGAACGGAGCTGGCTGCTGAGCTTGGTGACGCTTCAGTTTTTACTGGGGTTCATGAATTGGGTGTTGATGGCGCCGAATGGCTTACAGTTGATTCACTTGTTGGTGGCGGACGGAGTTTTTCTCGCATTCTGGTGGTCGGGGTTGAAGTATGAAGCTCGAGAAAGTCGCATCTAGGCCTCGCGTCGGATTTTGGGTCTTGCTGTTTGTCCTGGGCCTTGCGGCCGCCGGGATCATGGCCACGAGTTACAACGTCGAGATCGCGGCTCGCGTGAAAAGCGAGGTCCTCAAGACCGGCGTTTCGTACATTCCCTGGTTTAAGATCGTGCTCGGGGGCTGCGGCTTCGTCGGCATCATCGGCGCGTTGGTACTGTTCTTTGCGCGCTTGTTGCGCGAGATGCGGGTGAGTCAGATGCAGGCCGATTTTCTTGACCGCATCAGCCACGAGCTTCGGACACCGCTTTCGACACTGACGCTCGTTTCGGATCTTTTGCGGAACCCCGATTCGGATGCCGATCGCGATCATCTTTGGAAGTCTCACGAGCTTGAACTCCAACGTTTGAAAGACGACGTCGAGCTGTTGCTGCAAGCCGCACGATTACGCGAAAATAAACTCAAGCCCGATCGGGTACCGCTCGATTTCGAACAATGGATCTCGGGGCACTGGACGAGCTTCGAAATCTTGCTCGGGCCCGGTGCCGATTTTAAGCGCTCGGGTGAGGCGATGACGGGCGAGGTGACGATCGATCCGACTCTGTTTGAGCTGATCATCCGAAACCTTCTCGACAATGCCCGTAAGTTTTCGGTCGATCAACCGGTGGTCGAGTTTCGCACCGAACGCAAGGGCAAGCGTTGGCGCTTGTCGATCTCGGATCAAGGCCTGGGCTTTTCACCCGAAAACCGGGGTTTTTTGTTTAAGCGCTTCTCACGACTTCCGTTCACGCGCGCCGATCTGAAACGCGTTTCGATCCCAGGGACGGGCCTCGGGCTTTACCTTTCGGCCACCGCATCCAAATCGATGGGCCTGACCTTGGCGGGATTCAGTCAGGGCGAAGGTCAGGGTGCCGTATTTGTGTTGGAGGGACGTTTTCGATGAGTCACTTATTGCTCGTCGAAGACGAACCCGTGTTGGGGGATACGCTCCAGCGTTCGATCCGAAAGATCGGTCATGACTGTGTTTGGGTCAAACGCTTGAGCGAAGCGCGCGCGGTCTTGAAGCGATCGACATTCGATTTTTGGGTGCTCGATCGAAACCTTCCTGACGGGGACGGCATTGAGCTTCTGGGTGAGCCGGCTCGAAATCAAACGATGGTGCTCGTTCTTTCGGCAAAATCCAGCGCCGAAGAGAAAGTCGAAGGCTTGCAGGCCGGGGCCGATGATTATCTACAAAAGCCGTTTTCGTTTCAGGAACTCTCTGCGCGCCTTCAGGCACTCGAACGCAGACGACCTGCGGGGACGTCGTCCGTACCTCTCGCGAAAGACGGGGAGTCGCCCCTTTGGTCGCTCGACTCGGACACGCTCAAGGTTCTTGCACCGATGGGATGGGTGACGCTGACGCCGCTTGAGTTTAAGTGTCTGTCGTATCTGATTCGGCATGCGGGAAAGATCGTCAGCAAAGATCGCTTGCTTCGCGAAGTGTGGGGCTTCAGCTTGCTTCCGAAAACCCGCACGGTGGATTATCTGATCACTCAACTACGAAAAAGAATCGAGCCCGAACCCGAATCTCCGCGATACCTCATCACGGTTCGCGGCGCCGGCATGAAATTCACGTTCTAATCCTTACAAATGGCATTTAGGATAAAAATTTGCTTTCCTAGGCCAAATATGAATAGATAGTACGCAATGCTAATGATTGTTTGGTTCTTTGCGCTCGCACTCATTCGAGGCGGTTTCGTTTTTCACATGACTCAGGCCGGAGGCCGGGTACCCGGAGTCCTCATCGGCGCGGGAATGCTTCAGGATCTTTCGATTTTGCTCTTGGCTTTCGCAGTCGGTGTCGCCATCTCGTGGTTGATCTCGGTCGTTTTCAGGCTTTCGGAGCGGATGATTTTCGCCGTTTTATTTTCCGCCATGGCGACGTTCGTCTGGTTGGCGTCGCTTTCGAATGCGATTTATTTCAAATTTTTCGGCAATCAACTGAACGCCTGGGTTGCATTCGCTCAAACTTCCGACACGGGCCGAGTCGGGGATTCGATCTTGAATCTCATGCTAGATCCGTTTCTGTTGCTCAGCCTCGCGGTGGCGATTCTTGCGATCGGTTGCGCCGTGTTTTGGGTAAAAAGAAACCGGAAGCAAACGAAAAAAAGCCGAGTCCTCGGTGCCTTGAAGGCCGTAAGCATTCCCGTCATCGTGGTACTCGCGTTGATCGTCAAACAGAGCCCGGTTTGGTTTCACGGTATTTCGATGGATCCCGTCGAACACGTCTTTCGCGGAAACGTGGTCAATACTTCCGTTCTTTACGTCTGGTGGGATCAGCTCGTGGCCCATCCCGAGGATGCGCAAGCGAACCGGAGCGAGTTCAAAGGAAAGGACGTGCCCCAAGCCATTATGGATCAGTACGCGGGGCGCTCGCGTCCCGAGTTGAAGCAAGAGACCGTGATCGGCGAAGCCCTTCGGCGCAGGCTCGCGCTGCCGCTGAACCGTCCGGTGAATCTTTTCGTCATTTTTCTTGAATCCACGCGTGGGTATGAGTTTTTACATCCTTGGCTTTCGCCCCGGGTTTTACCCGAGCTGAAACCGTGGATCGATCGGCACGGGATCTTTTTCGAACAAGCCTATTCTTCGTCGCTCGAAGCGGGCCAGACGGTGCGCGGGATGTATTCCACGCTCTGCTCGCGCCTCCCGAACATTGGAGGAGTCGCGACTTACATCGGGTACAGCACGCATCGGACGGATTGCATCGAGAAAAACCTTTCGGATGCCGGTTACCAAACCCTGTCGTTTCAACCGTTCTTGAAAAATTATCACAATTCGATGACCTTCGAAGCGCTTCACGGCATGAAAGAGTTTTTCGACAGCACGGACATCGAAAAACGTCGACCGGATATGGTGAGGGGCAATTGGGGTGCCGATGAGAAGATCTTTTTCGAAGAGGGATTGAAAATCGTGCTCGAACACGCTCGGAGCGGGCGACCGATTTTCGCGCATTTTCGGACGAATACGACCCATCATCCGTTTTATACGGACGCGGTGGTGCCGTTGTCGGAAGAGGTGGTCCAAAAAGTGAACGATCAGGTGAAGAACGAGGATTACCTTCATTACCTCGAAGCGATGCATGCGAGCTCCGAAAACATTGCTGAGTTCATCTCGGGTTTGTTTCAGTCCGAAATCGGCGATTCGTCGCTTGTGGTCCTGGTTTCGGATCACAGCCTTGTGATGTCGATTCCGACGCTGGATCCCTTGATCGGCGGCCAACGGAAGGAACTCACGGCGCGGATTCCGATCGTATTGATCACGAAGAATCAAACGCACCCTGAACGCATCACGAGGCCGGTCCACCATGTCGACATCGCCGCAACTCTGGCCGACGTGGCACAAGTGCCAAAGAGTTCGGATTGGCTCGGAAACGGATTGTTTTCGGTGGAAGGGCGCCCGTGGGTTTTTGAAGACGAGGGAGGAGTCTCTTATCGTACGGCTGACCGGTCCGATCGCGCGTGCTACGCCTCGCTCGACGTCCCCGGCAAGACGGTGTGTTATGCAATCCCGAAAGGGGCCGACCCCCTGTTTTCGCGACTGAGCGAAGTCAAGGAAGACCCGAAGCAGAGTCATTTCTTCGACCAAGTGGTTCGGGCGAATCGGTTTTTGAACGAGCATTAAACCCCGAACGGGACGGACGCCGAGACCCGGCAATTTCTGCCGGGGGATTCAAAAAGATTGATTTCAAACGCCGCGATTTCCGATGAGCGGTGATGAAACTCTTTTTACCGATCGTCTTACTGAACGCCTTACTCACCGTCGCGGGTTTTTCGTCTTCAGCATGGGCCTCACCGAAGGCGCTGATTTATCAAGGCCCGGGTTCTTGCACCGAGGATTGTTCGAAAGCCTTCTGGGACATCGCAAAGAACGCGGGGTTTGAGCCGGTCTACGTCGGCCCGGAAGATCCGGCGCCGGACACCTTTACCGGAGCGGCGGTGTGGATTCAGCCCGGCGGCTATGCCGGTCAGGCGATGGGCGCGATGTCGGCCAATCTGAAAACCGCGATTCGGGATTTCGTGAAAAACGGCGGCGGTTACGTCGGAACCTGCGCAGGCGCATTCGTCGCGACGGCGAAGGTAGGCACGACTCGCACGAACGGACTCGGGATTTTTCCGGGCGGAACGAAACTTTACGGCAAAGGCATCGATCAGAAACAGATCACCTGGAACGGAAGCGTACGCTCGATTTACTGGGAAGGCGGGCCGTATTTACGGAACCTTCCGACGACGGGCGATCAGGCGGTTGAAACGGTTGCGACCTATACTAACGGAGCGGTGGCTGCCGCGCGTGCACGTTACGGCAAAGGCCGCGTGTTCATCACCGGAGTTCATCCCGAAGCGCCGCAGTGGTGGAAAGATTCGGCTCACATCACCGATCCGGACGGGGATGATTTCGATTTAACGGCGGGCATGATTCACTGGGCTGCGGGTTACTGAGATCAGTAATCCAGCAGTACTTTGTGCAGGTGCTGATATTCGGTGCTTGAGACATCGTTCGTGCGTTTTAAACTTTCCAGCTCTGCCTTCGCGGTTTTCACTTCGCTTTTCAAGTCGACCCCGAGTCGCATCATCACGATCATGCGACCGGTGATTTCGGTAAAATCGGCGATCGTTCGCACGTAGGCGAGCGCCATTTCGGGGCATTGCCTCAGGGTCGGGTCGCTCATGTCTTTTTTCAGTAAGGCGAACATCGTCTTTCCTTCGGCGCCGTCGCGGAACAGACCGCCTAAAATGCCGTGAACCTTCGTTTCCAGACGTTTTTGATGGCAGCGCTCGGCCGCGCTCAATTTCGCCGAGTCGAGTGACTTCAGGTAAGACAGAATCGTTCCGGCTTCGGAGCGGGTCGCGCGCTCGTTGCACGAAGGGGTTTCTTCGCCGCGTTTTTTGGCCTGAAGAAGTTTCGTGTACTTCTGTTCGAAAAACTCGGCGCGCTGAAGTTTCCATTGCGGGGTCGCATCCCTGAATTCGGTCTGAGCCTGAGCGACGGGAGCGGAAACGAGGAATGAAAACACGAACGAAAGGGCTAAAAGAGATCTCACTGAAATTCCCTTCGGGCGAAAGCGTCAAAAACTTGAGCCTTAAAAATTAAACAATTGATATGTAAAGAGATTTCGAGCGGGGGCCGTGAGGTAAATGCTGATTGTCATATACATAAAAACAGTGTATAAATTCGCTCGATGCTACCGTTTCAGACCCTTTTAGTCCTCTTAGCTTTGTTGATGACCGTGGGATGCTCCCAAAAGGCGCCTCCGCATACTCAAGCGGAACAGAACGCGACTCGCACGATCATTCGGAATACCGGCGACAATATCGATACCGGCTCCGATCAGCCGAGCGATGCCGATTCCGGCACGCATGATCTTGCCCAAGGTGAAACCGGTGCTAGCCTCGTGGCCGACGGAAACTGGGCGTTTCACCTGGACGGTGAAGGCGCGCAAAAGTTATTCGAGGCGATGGGTATTCCCGAAGTCGACGGCAAAAAGACCGGTCTTCAATATGAGTGTGAGCATCATGAAAGCCGCTATCGTTGTACGGTGATTCTGTCGGCTGCCGACGGCGGTGCAAAGAAGCTGATTTCAAACGGTGATCTGAAAGCGGCCGAACCCACGTTCAAGCCGACCGAACTTTATCGCTCGAAATACGGATACCTCGAAATCGATCCGTATCAGAAAAAAGACCCAAAAACCGGTGCGATTCAAACCTCGCCGTTCGCGAGAGTGTTGCTGCAAGCCTCGCTCGCCCAGAAAATTTTCGACGATCTGAGTGTGGTCGCCCGCCAGGACGACCTTCCGGCCACGACGGTGGACGGAAACGATTACGTCTCAGGGACCGAAAAATACGGTACGAACGTTTGGTGCGCCATGCGAGTACTGAAGAACGACGGGAAAACCCGGCACTACTGGTGTAAGCTTTATTTGAATACTTCGTCCGGTTCGATTGACCTGATTCAATTGCCGCAATAATCTGGGTGCATGACCGCTTATCCCAAACCTTCCGCCATGGGAGGGACTCTCATTCGAAAAGTGATGGCGCTTTTCAAAGCGCGGAATTTTCCGCTCCCGCTTCGCGAGCCTATTCTGATCGCCACGTCGGGCGGCGTCGATTCGATGGCTTTGGCGCATCTCATCGCTCGGTACGGGCGCAAGGTGATCGATCCGAAACTCGTCACGCTTCTGCATTTTGATCATCAATGGCGCAAAGAGTCGGCTACCGTCGAAAAAAAAGCGGTGATGGCTTTGGCGAAAACCTTGGGAGTCAAGGCTCGATCCGTTCGGCTCGAAGCTCCACGAAACCGTCGAAACCGGGAATTAGACGCGCGACGAAAGCGGAAGGCTTTCTTCGATGCGAACGTGGGGCCTGGTCTTGAATACCGTTACGTGCTGACCGCACACCACGAGGACGATCTGGCGGAGACGCTTTTTTGGCGGTTTCTTCGCGGCGAATTCGATTTCCACCGTGAAGGGATTTTGTTTTGTGATGACCAACAATTAAGGCCCTTCCTTCAAGTCAAAAAAGAATGGCTCTACGAATACGCCCGCGCCGAGCAAATTCCGTTTTTTGAAGACCCTTCGAATGCCGATGGGGAACAAATGCGGGCCTTTTTGCGGCGAGAAATTTTTCCTCGACTCAAAGCGCATTTCCCGGGGCTTACCGAAACGCTTTCGCGCTACGCTAAGCGTGGAAAATAAGGCTTTTTCATTGAAATTTTCGATGAAGACAATTGAGGGTAATGATTTGTTTTTATAATGGATTCATGATCAAATGAGAGCTGACCATTTTTGGAAAGGATCCCTTCATGAAAGGTTTTGGGCGCACAGCCGCATTATGGATTTCGGTGTTTTTGATCTTCGCCGTTTTGTTGAAGGCCGTCGATCAGAATCAACGAGGTCGCAAGGAACTGAAGTTCTCGCAGTTCATCGCTTTGGTGAAAGAAGGCAAGGTCGCCGAAGTCACTTTCAAAAACGAAGATGTGATCACCGGAACGTTCAAACAAGCGGTCGACGGACAGACTCAATTTGAGACGATCGGGGATACCGAGAACGCGAAGATTTTCGAAATCCTTCAAAGCAACAACATCATTCCGAACTACGAACGGGCCGAAAAGACACCTTTCTGGCAGCAGCTCTTGGTGTCGTGGTTTCCGATGCTTCTTCTGTTTTTCATTTTCTTCCTCTTCATGAGGCAGCTGCAAGCCGGCGGTGGCAAGGCGATGAGCTTCGGTAAATCCAAGGCGCGCATGCTGAACGAGGCCAGCAAAAAGTACACCTTCAAGGACGTGGCCGGTGCCGACGAAGCGAAACACGATTTGGAAGAGATCGTGCTTTTCTTGAAAGATCCGAAAAAATTCACCCGTCTGGGCGGGCGCATTCCGAAAGGCGTGCTGTTGATGGGCCCTCCGGGTACGGGAAAAACCCTACTCGCGAAAGCCGTTGCAGGTGAAGCCGGAGTTCCGTTCTTTTCGATCTCGGGCTCTGATTTCGTCGAGATGTTCGTCGGCGTGGGTGCTTCGCGCGTGCGCGATCTTTTTGAACAAGGGAAGAAACATGCTCCGTGCATTATCTTCATCGACGAGATCGATGCCGTCGGACGCCATCGGGGCGCAGGATTGGGCGGGGGTCACGACGAACGCGAACAAACCTTGAATCAGTTGCTCGTCGAGATGGACGGATTCGAAGGCAACGAAGGCGTGATCCTCATTGCCGCGACCAACCGCCCGGACGTGCTTGATCCGGCGCTGTTGCGTCCGGGACGTTTCGACCGTCGCGTGGTTGTCTCGAACCCTGATTTAAAAGGCCGCGAACAGATTTTGAAAGTGCACACGCGCAAGGTGCCGCTCGATCCGAAAGTCGATCTGGCGATCATCGCGCGCGGAACTCCCGGTTTTTCGGGTGCCGATCTTGAAAACCTCGTGAACGAAGGGGCTCTGATTGCTGCTCGTCGCGACAAGAAAATGGTCGAGCTGAACGATCTCGAAGAAGCCAAAGATAAGGTCATGATGGGCTCTGAGCGCCGAAGCATGGTGCTTTCCGATGTTGAGAAGCGTACGACTGCCGTCCATGAATCGGGGCACACCCTGGTGGGGCGGTCGCTTCCGTCGACCGATCCGATTCACAAGGTGACGATCATCCCGCGCGGGATGGCCTTGGGTGTGACCCAAACGCTTCCGAAAGAAGACCGAGTGAGCATGGACAAGGTCAAGGCCGAGAACATGATCGCCTTTTTGATGGGCGGACGCGTAGCCGAAGAGGTCGTGCTCAATCAAAAAACCACGGGTGCCGGAAACGACATCGAACGCGCGACCGAGATCGCTCGCCGGATGGTGTGCGAATGGGGAATGAGCGACATTCTGGGGCCGCTGACTTTCGGCAAGAAGGAAGAGCAAATCTTCCTGGGCCGCGAAATCTCTCAACATCGCGACTACAGCGAGCAGACCGCGCAGACGATCGACCGCGAAGTGCGCGACATCGTCGAACGCAATTATCAGCGTGCGAAGCAGATCGTGAACGAAAACGTCGCGGCCTTGCATCGCCTGACGGACGCGTTGCTGGAGTACGAGACCATTGACGGTGAAGAAGTCGACAAACTGATTCGCGGAGAAAAAGTCGTCCGGGCGCCGAAGAACGATACGCAAGGCGGAACGCCGACTGCTCCGAGTGACGGTAAAAAAGACGGTAAAGAAGGGGGAGGGACCGCTCCCGCAACGCCGGTTCTGGCCTAATAGCGATCAAGCATGAATGAATTTTTCACGAACCTGAATTCGACTTTTCGGCAGGAAGACTTGTTGGACGTGGCGATCGTCGCGTTCATCGTGTACCGTCTTTTGAACCTGATCAGCGGAACTCGGGCGGTTCAGATGCTGATCGGTTTGGGCGTCCTGACCGGTGCCTTTTTTCTGTCGAGTCAGCTGGAGCTGTACACCACGCACTGGTTGTTGAGTAACTTTTTCGATTACTTCGTCTTCATCATCATCGTGCTCTTTCAGGACGACCTTCGTCGGGCGCTCATCAAGATCGGAAGAAACCCGTTTTTGCTTTCGACCGAATCCGAATCGCAGCTCGAAATGGTCGACGAGATCGCGCGCGCGGCGGTTCAGTTGGCGAAGAACCGCATCGGCGCCTTGATGGTGATCGAGCGCGAAACCGGTTTGAAAAACTTCATGGACACGGGTTCGCGAATCGAGGCGCGCGTCCGAGCCGAAATTCTGTATTCGATCTTCCTCGTCGATTCGCCTTTGCATGACGGTGCCGTGATCATCAACGGCGATCGGCTCGAAGCCGCCGGATGTTTTCTGCCGCTCTCGAAGAACCCCGACATCGATCGTCACCTGGGTACGCGCCACCGCGCCGCGATCGGTTTGACCGAAGAAACCGATGCGATCGTCGTGCTTGTCAGCGAAGAGGCCGGAGCGGCCCACATCGTTCAGTCGGGTCAGATGATGAAGAACCTGACCGAGACTCAGATTCGCGACACGCTGACCGACCTTCTGAATTTGAATGTTCCGCATGAACCGTTCCCGAAACGGATGAAGGGGTGGATCAAAACCATCAAAGATCGTGGAGGAAACGACTCGTGAGAGAGTTTCTTCGCTACCTGTGGAGTCTGGTCGAATACCAATTCGGATTGAAGCTGATTTCGATTTTGATCGGGATCACCCTTTGGGTCGTCGTCTTTGGGTCGCGCACGATCGAGATCACCAAAGAAGTGCCGTTCGAGGTCGAGATGAGCGACAACCAGATCCTCGTCGACCCCGTGCCGGACAAGGTTCTGTTCCGCTTGGCCGGGCCGAAAGCCTTTCTTCGTACGGTTACGAACCGAATCGAAGACCCGATTCGGGCCAATATCAAAGATTTAAAAACCGGGATTTTCACCCATCGGATTTACAGCGACTCGATCAAACTTCCGCTCGGTGTGAAGGTGCAGTCGATCACCCCGAACGTGATCCAGCTTCGGGTCGAAGAACTGAAGCGCAAGATGGTGAGTGTGAAGCTTGCTACCACCGGATCGTCGCCCTCGGGATATCGGGTGATGCGCACCGAAGTGCTGCCGCCACAGATTCGTATCAAAGGGCCGAAGAACCGCATCGCGAATTTGACGACCTTGACTTCGCTTCCGGTCGATCTGTCGAGTTTACGCGAGACGATGATCATTCCACTCGCATTCGATTTTAAGTCGCTCGGCATCGAACCGGATTCAACGCTACCCGAGCTGAACATTGAGGTTCAAGGCAAGGGTCAGGCATTTCGAGTCAGGCATGTTCCGTTATTGCTGAAGACGACGGGCAAGGCGAAGGCCGACGACGAAGAAGTCACCGTGATCGTGCGAACCGATCCGGGCGAGTCGGTCAAGATCGACGGCGAACAGGTCAAGGCCGAGATCGACGTGCGCGACATGCCCGATGGCGAGTTTTTAAAATGGGTGCGGATTGATCTGCCGGAGCGGGTTCATCTCGTGCGGGTGATTCCGCCGCTGACCCGAGTGGTGGTCAAAGGACAATAACATGGCAAGAACCTTATTCGGAACGGACGGAATTCGAGCGGAAGCCAACGTGTTTCCGATGACGGGTGAAGTGGCCATGAAGGTGGGGCGGGCCATCGTCTACACGATTTTGCATCATCCCGAGCTCTGGAATTCGGTGTTGGTCAAAACGAAAACAGCGAACCAGATCCGCATCGTGATCGGCAAGGACACTCGGCGTTCGGGTTACATGATCGAAACCGCGCTCGCTTCGGGCGTGACCTCGATGGGCGGCGAGGCGGTGTTACTGGGCCCGCTTCCGACCCCGGGCGTGGCGTTCGTCGCGAAGAACATGCGCGCCGATGCGGGCGTGATGATCTCGGCTTCGCACAATCCTTATCACGACAACGGAATCAAAATTTTCGGTGCTGACGGCTTCAAGGCGCCGGACGCGATCGAAGAAATGATCGAAAGTCTCGTGCTCGATCCGAAACGGATGGACGAAGCCTGCCCGCGCGGTGCCGACATCGGGCGTGCTCACCGGATCGACGAGGCCCACGGGCGTTACATCGTTTTTTTGAAATCGACGTTTCCGGAACAATACGATCTGACCGGGTTCAAGCTCGCGCTCGATTGCGCGAACGGCGCCGGATACAAGGCCGCACCGATGGCGTTTTCAGAGCTGGGCGCTCAGGTCACGACGATCGGCGTGCAGCCCAACGGAACGAACATCAACGACCGGATCGGTGCGCTTCATCCCCAAGAAATGGCGAAGCTCACGGTCGAAAGCGGTTCGCACCTGGGCATCGCGCTGGACGGCGACGCCGACCGGGTGATTCTTTCGGATGAAAAGGGTGAAATCGTCGACGGCGACGTCGTCATCGGGCTCTGTGCCCTCGAACTGAAAAAACAAGGAAAGCTTGCGAAGAATACGATCGTCACGACGCCGATGTCGAACATCGGGCTTGAGATGGCCCTTCGTGAAAACGGCATCTCGATGCTGCGTTCGAAAGTCGGCGATCGCTTCGTGGTCGAGACCATGCGCTCGGAAGGACTGAACTTGGGCGGCGAACAGTCGGGGCACATTGTGTTCCTCGAATCGAGCACGACCGGCGACGGCGCTTTGGCCGCACTCAAGGTGCTTGAGATCATGAAGCGCACGGGAAAGCCGCTGTCGGAACTGAAGAAAAGTATTCCGCTCTTTCCGCAAACACTGCTCAACGTGAAAGTGAAAGAAAGAAAACCGCTCGAAACGCTTCCGACCTATCAGGGTGCGCTCAAGGCGGCTGAAAACGAATTGAAATCGCGTGGACGGATTTTTGTCCGTTACTCAGGCACCGAGGCTTTACTTCGAATTCTGGTCGAAGGCGAAAACGATGCTCAGAATCGGAAGATTGCCGAAGGCCTGAAGGACGCACTCGTGAAAGACTTAGGATAGAAACCCTCATGGAAAACGCAAAATTTCTCATTCCCCGCTTGGGAGTCAACATCGATCACTTGGCGACGCTTCGTCAGCTGAGAGGAACGCCGTATCCCGATCTGATCGAGGCGGCCCGAATCGTCGAACGCGCGGGTGCGCATCAGATCACGGTGCATTTGCGCGAAGACCGCCGCCACATTCAGGATGCCGACGTGTTCGCGCTTCGAAAGAAGCTCGGAATCGCGCTGAATTTGGAAATGTCGATGAACGCAGGGATCGTCAAGGTCGCTCATCGAGTGAAACCCGACTGGGTTTGTATCGTGCCCGAGAAACGCCAAGAAGTGACGACCGAGGGCGGGCTTGACGTGAAGAAGTTCAAAAAACCGCTTGCGACGATGATTGCCGGATTTCGAAAGAAAAAGATCAAAGTCTCGCTTTTCATCGAGCCCGATCCGAAGGTCGTGGCCTTGTCGCATGAACTCGGTGCCGACGCGGTCGAGTTGCATACCGGGCGGTACTGTATTGCGACTCAAAGTTCGGGCGTGAAAGCCAAGGCGGCGGTGAAGACCGAGTTCAAACGTATTTCCGAATCGGCCAAGATCGGCAAGAAATTAGGGATTCACGTCCATGCCGGGCATGGATTCGATCGTTTCAACGTCCGCAAAATCACGGCGCTCGATCTGATCGAAGAATACAACATCGGGCATTCGATCGTGTGCCGAGCTGCCATTGTCGGACTCGATCAGGCCGTCAGAGAAATGCTGTCCGCGATTCAAGCGCCGTAGCAAAGGCCATAGAAAAGACACGAGGAGAACCATGACGAATCATTTAAGGATTTGCACCAACCAGGAAATGCGCACGCTCGACCAAGTGGCCGAGACGGAGATGGGGATCGGCCCTGTTCTGCTGATGGAAAACGCAGGACGGTCAGCGACCGAGATCATTCTTCGCGAGTTCCCGGACGCCGGCACGGATCGCGAGATCCTCGTCTTCGCCGGAAAAGGCAACAACGCGGGCGACGCCTTCGTCGTGGCTCGGCAGTTATTGGGCTTGAATCGTAAGGTTCGGGTGTTCCATCTGGTGCGCGGAAACCAGTATAAGGGAGCGACGCTCGAAAATTTTAACATCCTTCAAAAGATGAAAGCACGGCTCGTTCACTTGGGCGATTCGCAAAGCCTGGATGCGTTTTTCGATCAGGCGCGCGGTCCGCACCTGGCGATTGACGGAATCATCGGCACCGGCTTGAAGGGCGATCTCGAAGGCCATTTTTACGAAGTGATCGAACTGATCAACCGCAACGTCGAAGCAATCGTCAGCCTCGACATCCCGACCGGCGTCAGCGGCGATTCGGGGCAAGTGCAGGGAACGGCGATCGAAGCCTCGATGACGATTTCGTTCGGTTTTCCGAGACTCGGGCACTTTCTTCCGCCGGGCGCGAATTACCGTGGAAAGCTCGTGAACGTCGATATCTCGCTGCCCGCGCGGTTTTCGACCGAAGGCGATAAGTTTTTACTGCGTGCCCGTTCGATCGCGACCAAGATCGAAGGCCGCGACCGTTATGCGCATAAAAACACTTTCGGCCACGTGCTGACCGTCGGCGGATCGCTCGGTCGGACGGGTGCGATCGCGATGGCGACGCGTGCTTCGCTCAAGATCGGCGCCGGATTGGCCACGACCGCGACCTGGTCCGACTCGATGTCGTTGCTTGCGCCACAGCTGCCGATCGAGGCGATGACCCTCATGATTCCCGAGGACGAAAAAAATTACAGCCAATACGAAGACCAGTTGAATTCGTTTTCGGCCGTGGTGATCGGGCCCGGAATGGGCAATCGGCCAGACGCGAAGAAATTGATTGAGCTCGTTCTTTCTTACTATCCGGGGCCGGTCGTGCTCGATGCCGATGCCTTGAACATCATGGCCGAACATCAGTTGCACCAGCTCTGCATGCACCGAAAAGGGCCGACGGTCCTGACTCCGCATCCGGGCGAGATGGCGCGCTTGCTGGGTTGGAAAACCGAGCAGGTGGTGCAGGATCCTTTAAAGGCACTCCAAACCTGTGTCGAAAAAACGCACTCGGTGGTGATGCTGAAAGGAGCGGCGACGCTGATTCTTTCGCCGGACGAAGTGATGTACGTCAATCACTTCCCGAATTCGGGGATGGCGACTGCCGGAAGCGGTGACGTCTTGGCCGGAATGATCGGCGGATTGCTCGCCCAAGGTATGCCGGGCTTCGACGCCGCTCAGGTCGGGGTCTACTTGCATAGTTTGGCCGGTGCACGTGCCGCCCGAAGAATCAGTACCCGTGGGATGATGGCCAGCGATATCATTAAAAGCATTCCGTTCGCGTACAAGGAGCTTCAGAAAAAATATGCCGAAGAAGAAGAGCCTCGAATGGCGAAACTGCTCTGAGGCCGAGCTCACTCAGAAAATTCACGCTTGGGCCGAAGGGGTCGATTTTCGCGATACGCTGATTTTTCTCGAAGGAGAAATGGGGGCGGGGAAGTCCACCTTCGCCCGGGCCTTACTCGCCGTATTGGCACCGTCGTCGCGCTCGATGGGAAGCCCGACATTTCCGCTGGTGCAAGAATACGCTGCGAATGCGGGTTATACCGTCTATCACATCGATCTTTATCGATTGAAAAATGAACAGGAACTCGAAGATTCAGGGATCGAATCCCAGATCGAAGAACCGGGAAGCGCCGCTTTGGTCGAATGGGCCTCGCTTTTTGAAGGAGCATTCGCGCATTGGTGGGATCCGAGTCGGAAACGTCGGAAAAAAGTCGTTCTCGTGCGAATCGAGGCGAACTCGATTACGACACGTGACGTTTCGCTCACGGAAGCGTGATCAGCCTGTCAAATCGAGTTCGATTTTGAGCGATTTTTCGGAGTCGTCGGATTTCGTGGACGAAGTGGCTGTGCTCGAAGCTCGAACGGAATCCAGGACGGTGTCTTTGCGCGCGGCCAACGATTGTTTCGAGAGCAGGACGTGCACCGCCTCGGGCGAGGTTTGAACGATCTGAATGAAATGCTGAGGCTGGGCCGCGAAAGCCGAATAAAGATAACCGTAGGTTTCGTAACGGAACTCTTGAAACGGTTCTTGGTAGAGCAATGCTTTCAAGTCCAGTTTCATTCCGTCGAGAACTTCTTGCTGCCAGCCTTGAACGAAGGCTTCGGCGTGCGCCACGCCGTTTTGAAAAAGAAAGGTTCCGTCTTGAAGAGCGAATTGAAAGTCGAAGAGGACTCCCAGGTCTTTCAATAGGCTACCGGGCTTTCCGATGATCGGAGGAGGGGATTGCATTCCGGTGGCAACGGTTCGAGTCGGTTCGAGCGTGAATTCTTTTTTCGGCTCGGTCTTTTGGGCCGCTTGCTGTGCGCGTTCGGCCATCTTTTCGGGATTCAGGAGTTGAGTGACTCCGGGGATTTCATACGAATCACTTTGTTGATCGAGGTCGATCGTAAAGACTTCGCCCGCCGGTGCTTTTCCTTTTTTAACGCTCATGAAGATCCGCCTTTCAATCCCTGATCGGAATTCTCGGTACAAGACTGAAGGAAGGGACGCGCTTCGCGTTATTTTGCCTCAAAGTATAATTATTAATTCATTGATAATATTAGTAAAATATCTATTTATTAAATAATCAAAATATAGTTGACTCTTAAACCCAGATAATGGTAGAAGAGAAAGACGCTCGGTTAAGTAAGACTGGGTGTAGGTCATTAATTTGACGCAGGAGGTAGTAACAATGCGTTTAACATCCAAAGGCCGTTATGCCGTACGTGCCATTCTCGATTTGACGTTCAATTCGAACGGAAAGCCCGTTCGTCTTCAAGAGA
>Ga0164242_10001977_pt1 | contig 23897 bp, 19 predicted proteins | sample OricomgcompostMG_FD_108783 | JGI IMG/M metagenome (GOLD analysis project Ga0164242, IMG submission 108783) | Miracle-Growth compost microbial communities from Emeryville, California, USA - Original compost - Miracle growth compost (MG) ...
ACGACGCGCCGGCTGCTGTGTTATAGCCGCTGCCGACATCGGTCGCGACAACCTGCACCGGAGCGGATTCACCAGGAATCGTACATGCGCCAAACGCGTGTGACGATGCGCCGCCCGGTACGACGACCGTCGACTGAACGATGTAGTTATTGCCCCCGGAACTGATATAGGTACCGGCGCTCACCGTCAGGCTATCGGTATCCTGACAGTTTGAAAATGTCACCGTACCGCTGGCTTTCGTGCCGACGTTTTTCGTACCGCTTGGCGTCACATTGACGTTGGCCGTTGCTTTGTCGGTCTGGGTAATCGACGCCAGTGTCGCATTGTCGACATTGTTTTGCAGTGAATCACCGATAGTCAGCTGAGGGTTGACGTTGACCGGACTCGTTTTGGCGCTAATGACAATCGTGGCATGCGGCGCGATAACGTTGGCCCAGACCAGGAAGAGTATCAATAAGACTCCCCCGATAATTCCGAGAGCGAGACGCTTGCGAAAACTACCAAAATCGGGCACTTTGATACCTTTTTTGGCCTTGGCAGCACGCGTCGGTTTTGGCGTGTCGTCGATATCGATACCATCGACCGTGGATGGTGGCACGATGATTTCTTCGTCGTCGCCGGCATCACCAGAAATCTTGGCGTGATCGCCAACCGGCAGCTGTTCACCGTCAATCACATCGTCTTCGTCATCATCAAACCGTTTCAGCTCGACTAATTCTGGTCGCGACTGCAGGTTTTTTGCAACGGGAATCTTGGCATTGGCCGCCAGGTGACCGAGCGCTTGGCTGCCGGTAATCAGCACGAGCTTCTTTTTGTCGCCCTCTGCGGCGCGTGCCAGCAAACGCAGGTTGACCGCACTTTGCAGCACGCCCGTCCGCTTTGGTGGGACTAGCGCCACAATCGATTCTTTCGCAGCTTTCACCTTGCCAATAATGGCAGTGATGTCATCTTCTACGTCGATGTAAATTACGTCTTTTTGCTGCATATGTATCTGTTAGATCCTCAGTAACCGGTTCACTTTATCCTTGATCGTATCACTGTCACTACTACTGACAATTGTATCATAACCGACCCGCAGCAGACCCATGGCGGTAATGAACGTATGGTCGGTAATCGAACCCGTTTCATCACGCATACCCATGACTTCGGACGGCTTTATCAGGTGGACAGTCGGCTTCTTGGTAAACGGCAGTTCTTTGTACCAATCACGCTCGCTGAGCGCTTTGACCAGCGGCTCTAAGCTGGCACCGCCGCCACAAAGTAAGATTCGGCTTGGCAGATGGTCGACTGAATCAAATTCGCTGAGCGCCAGCTCGACGCCGGCCAGCCAAACTTCGAGCGTCTTGTCGATAGCAGTTTCGAGCTGCTTTTTGACTGTCGGCTTGATTTGGCTATTGCCAACGTGCAGCTTCAGTTTTTCTGCATCGGTATAGCTCAGGTCCATGTCAGTCATAATCGTCCGCGTAAAACTGCGGCCACCGATGCCAAACATGCGCGTACCTTCAACGCCACCATCGTTTACCACCGCGATGTCAGTCGTGCCACCACCGACGTCGGTCAAAACAGCCGTAAAGCTGCTATTGCTGTCGGTGCCGAGCACGCTACGGCTGACGGCAAATGGTTCGGCTGCTACCGCGACAAGTTCCAGCGCCAGATCTTCGGCCACATGCTCGAGCGCGCCAATATGCACCATCGGCGCAAATGCCGTATAAATCTGCACTGCCACATCACGTCCTTGAAAACCAATCGGATTACTGACCTTGTAGCCGTCGATATGGATACTGACGAGTGCGCTGTTGACCAACTTGACCTCGACGTCTTCGTTGCCCGTTTCGAGTGCGATCTGTTGCTGGGCTTTGACCTGGGCACGTTCCTGAACTTTTTCAATAATAAATTCCATTTCGGCCACGTCGAGCGGCTTGTCCGGCTGCGGACGACGATACTTGATGGTATTCGTCAGACCCTTTACCAGTTCGCCCGCGATACCGATCACGGCTTTTTTGGCCTGCAAACCTGCTTGATCTTCAGCCTCAGCAAGTGCTTCCTCACAGTTATGGACCACGCCGGCGATGTCAGCAATCGCGCCACCGTGCATGTCGCTGACGTCTTGACGCGCCCGACCAACCCCGATAATGTCCAAATTTTCACCATCGACGCGGGCAATCAGCGCTTTGACAAATTCGGTCCCGATGTCGAGCCCCACGATGTAATCATCGTTTTGTTCATGCTTAGCTACTTGTTGGCGGAGTTTTTGGAAAACCATAATTGTTTTTCATTATATCAGAGATGCTTATGCGTCGAAAGAATAACTTGCAAAATATTGATAAATATGATAAAATAAAGCTAATGATTACACCCGAAAACCCGTTTAGCCATGCTGATGACCACGATGGGGGCCCATATGACGCCCTCTATGACCCTAGCCAAGCGGACCTCGACAACGCCCTCCATGACAAATTGCTGACTCTGCAAAAATCACTCGAGATGCAACGTCCAGCCGACTTTCGAACACGCGAATTCCATTTTTATGATGATAATCTGCCCGAATGGGAAGCGTTGCCGAACTCGGTCCTGGAATTAGTCAACGACGGCAACCGGCTTGAGTCACTCACCATTGCCTGTGCGGCAACACCCGACCGAGACGCTTCGGCCGTGTCCTATGAACTGACGTTTGGTTTCGACAATGATGGCGAGGAGACCGAACTACTAATTCTGCGACCCCATTACTATATCCAAACACCGGATAGCTCCGATATCGCCGTCGTCAGCGATGGAGACGACGAGGCAGATGACTACAGTGGTGATTTTGATGATGTCCGTTCCGTCAGAGATTTTGCGCCAGCAACCCCCGAAGAGCTCAATAAACTGTTTGAGAGCTTCCTCTTTTTTGAGGACGCCGACAACGGTACACACGGCTTCGACTATCGTCACGCCGACCTATCGTTTCTCATCAAGATGCTCGGGCCAATTGCCGACGGTACAACCGGCAAGGATATGTACACGTTGACAAGTGATAACGTACCGGCGGGTGATGTGACTTTTTACCTTCATGGTGGCACCACCGTTGCATTTCACATCATGCAAACACGCTTTAGCGATGCGCCAGATACATACGCAAGTGCCATTGATGAAGTTGAAATCGAAACGAGTCGCTACCATGACGGAGACGATAGTACAGCAATCTTTCGCCATCGGCTCACCGGTACCGATTTCTCAACAAGCGCGCTCGACTACGACAGTGCTCGCCTTGAGACAATTCTTGCGTTTATTGATTCACAGACTGTTTCGCAAAACTAAACAAGCATGGCTTTGATACGCCGAATGCCGGCGCTTGAGGCTTCTTCTTTGGTGATTTTGAAGCGCTTGCCGCCCTCGGCTAGCTGACCGGTATGATCGACGTGCGGGCCGCCACAGATTTCGAGGCTGGCCACGTGATCCCCTTCGCCCATTTTGTACACCTTGACCTGCTCGCCATAGCGTTCGCCGAACGGCCCGATCGCGCCCATGTCGAGCGCTTCCTGGGTAGGGTACATGGTAAAGCTGACTGGCAAATCTTCGGCGATCCAGCCGTTGACCAGTTCTTCGGCTTTGGCAATTTCTTCTGGGGTCATTTTGTGATCGAGATTGAAATCGAAACGGAGGCGTTCTTCGGTGATATTGCTGCCGTGCTGGCGCAATTCGGTGCCGAAAATCTCGCGCAGCGCCGATTGCAGCAGGTGCGTAGCCGTGTGATATTTTTTGTGGATCAGATCCTGACCACCCAGGCCGCCTTTGAACTCGCCTTTGCCGGCCGTGCGCGAACGGTTGCGCTGTTCGTCCATTTTAGCGTCGAATTCTTGGCGCCAGTTTTCAGACAACGCGATATTTTGTTTGAAAGCTTCTTCGACTGACAGTTCAACGGGAAAGCCATACGTATCGTAAAGTGTGAAAACTTCATTGCCCGAAAGACCGTTTTCGGCAAGCTTCGGCATTTGTTGCAAGCCTTTGCGCAGCGTCTGACGAAAAGCTTTCTCTTCCTTTATCAGCACCGCTATCACGTCGTCACGGTGTTCTTTAACCTCTGGGTAATCGTTTACATACAAATCAGCCACGATCGGCACGATTTGTTCCAAAAAGTTCTGTTCAATGCCCAAATCAAACGCCTTCACCATGGCGCGGCGCACCAAACGACGCATCACGTAACCTTGCTGCTTGTTGCTTGGCACGCAGCCGTCAACCGCCAAAAACGTCGCAGCCCGCAGGTGGTCGGCAATCACGCGCATACTTTCCAGATGGCTGTCGTACTTTTTGCCGCTGATCGCTTCGAGCTTTTCGATGATCGGCCAAAGCAGGCTGATTTTGTACACGTCGGGATCATTCAATTTGGCAGCCGCGATACGCTCCAAGCCACTGCCGTGGTCGATGTTCGGGTGTTCAAGCGGTTCAAACTGCCCCTCGGCGACCTTGCGATACGCCATAAAGACATTGTTACCGATTTCCATGAACCGGCCGCAGTCGCAGTTCGGGTGGCAGAATTCGCCGTATTCCGGGTTATGCGGCGTACCGAAATCATAGAACATTTCGCTATCCGGACCGCACGGGTCACCGACCGGCGTGCTTTCCGGCGCGCCGTTGCGGCTCCACCAGTTTTTGCTGCCGTCGTAATAGAAAATCCGTGCGCCGTCTTGCATGCCTTTTGCGTAACCGTCTTGCTCGCTGCCAATGTCCTGCGTGCCATTGCTCAGACCGGCATCGCCGAAAAGCCGCGCCCACACGTCGGCGGCTTCGGTGTCTTTCGGAATGCCGTATTTTTCGTCGCCGATATAACACGTCACGTAGAGCTTGGAAAGATCGAGCTGCACGACGTCTTTATGAAATTCAAACATCCATTCGATCTGCTGCTGCTTGAAATAATCACCCATGCTCCAGTTACCGAGCATTTCGAAAAATGTCGTGTGGCGGTTGTCACCGATATCGTCGATGTCCTGTGCGCGCAGGCAGGTTTGGCCGTCAACCAGGCGCTTGCCGTCCGGATGCGGCTCACCGAGCAGGTACGGGATAATCGGCTGCATACCACTGCCGGTAAACAGCGTCGTCGGGTCGTCTGTCAGTACCAGCGGCGCGCGCTTGATGACCTTGTGGCCGCGTTCTTCAAAAAATTTCAGGTATTCGTTTCGGATTGTCTCTGCGTTCATCTCTGTTATTGTAGCAGGATTTCAATTAGATGTCAGCCGTAGCATATGCACTGATACCAGGTGACCCATATTGACCGCTTGAATAAATATGTCCAAAAATACCACACGGGTATTTGCCTGGCGCACCGATCACACCAGAGCTATCTGTCCAGGAAAACTTTGATGCACCATTGACGTACAGCGTATACGTGTACACGCCGCCAGAAATGGTTGGAATGAGATCAATTACCTGGCTCGAACCAACGGAGACATTCTGACTAGCTTGACTCGTAATCACTCCACCAATAGCCGTCATTATATTCGCGGCATATCCTGCCTGTGCTGGTACACGGCAAAATACCACTACTGAACCATCAGCATTAGACATGCCAGCACCGATATAGCGATTTGTCGCGTTGAGATTACCGTTTTTTACGGAACTACTATAATAATTTGTCCCCATCTGAACACCCCAAATAGCGGCCGTATAGTAAGTATTATTACTCGTCGCACTGTTCGGCTCGCGAATAACGCCACCGGACACCGTTGTCGGTATTCCCGCACCGCTGTTAAGCGCCACATCAATAATTTCAGGCGGTTTCGTTGTACCGCTAAACGTGTAGCTATATGATTGTTTCGTCGCCTGCCATACTAATGTCGTACCCAGATAGACTGCTTCAGCCTGAATACCACCCGCGGCATACACGGCATCAATGGCTGCGGAACCTATGGTTATTGTCATGGCGTCACGACGTATACGGTGTTAGAATCTTTTGTTGCAATGGCATCATACTGAGTGGCCGTCCCTACCCATAACGTCAAATCTGTCGCAACACCATTATTTGATCCGGTCACCTTTCCCGGATCCGACGTGAGATCACCCCACGATGCCGAAGTACCGTCAGTGGTGAGGTATTTACCACCGCTGCCAAACTGTGCCGGCAACACATCAGTTCCTGTCACCGTGACGTTACCACTGAGCGGATGGCCGTTGATAGTCGTTGCTGTCGAAACTTTGTCAGCAAGATCTGACACGTTCGCCTTGGCTGCGAGATCAGTGACAAGACCAGTGACGGCAGCTTCAGGGATATCACTCAGCGTATTGTCTGAACCACTGATCGTTTTGTTCGTCAGCGTCGCGGCAGCCGCGTTTTTCGTTGCATCACTCGTATTGTCGACGTTGCCAAGCCCAACATCCGCCTTGGTCGGTGTAGCGGTAGCATTTAGCTTTGTTTGCACAGCCGAGGATAGTGCAGACTCAGGAACAACACCGTTTTTGATGGTGCCATCGGCATTATGAGATTGTGACAGATAGTCGTTGAGAATATCTCCCCACGTACCGTTGTCTGATCCTGGTTGCGGAAGCCGTGCCATTAAATATAGTTATCACTTTCAGGCTGCGCGACAGTAACTGTCTGTGCAGATCTATACCAAGTGTAAAACACAAGAACTATCCAAGCAAGCCATCAGTCCTACGCAACAATGCCGCCGCCAAGGCAGACATCGCCGTCATAGACGACGATCGACTGGCCAGCCGCGACGGCGCGCTGTGGTTCATCGAGTTGCAGCGTATCGCCAACGAGATGTGCAACAACCAGCGGCGCTCGGTGGCGCACACGAATCTGATAATCGCCATCGCCTGGCGTATTATTGATCCAATGAATTTCCTTGAGCTGGATATCATGCCGCCACAGCGATTCGTCTTGCAAATCGCGTGACACGTAGACTTCGTTTTTGTCCATATCTTTGCCAACTACATAGTACGGCAGGCCGCCACCCACGTCCAAACCATGACGCTGGCCAAGCGTATAGAAAATCGCACCGTCGTGCATGCCGACTTTTTTGCCGGTTTGTTTGTCGATAATCGCACCAGGTTTTTGCTCGACATATTCCGAGAGAAAATCACGGATGCCGATCTGCCCGACAAAACAGATGCCTTGGCTGTCCGGCTTGGCAGCTGTTGTCAGGCCGCGCGCTTCAGCCATTTTGCGCACCGTCGGCTTGGTAAAATCACCGAGTGGAAACAATGTTTTTTGCAGCGCTTCGCCAGTGACACGGTACAGAAAATACGTCTGGTCTTTGTTTTGATCTTCGGCAAGCTTGAGCACGCCGCTAGCAACTCGCGCATAATGGCCCGTTGCGATCATGTCGGCGCCATGTTCCAAAGCCGTATCCAAAAACAAACGGAATTTCACTTCTTGATTACACATGATATCCGGGTTCGGCGTACGGCCACGTTTGTATTCGTCGATCATATAGTCGACGACTTTGTGCTTGTATTCATTCTCGAAATCAAATACCAAAAAATTGATCCCGAGCTGCACCGCCACGCGTTTGGCATCGGCCAAATCATCTGCCCATGGACATTTGAGGCCTGGCAGATCTTGCGTCCAGTTTTTCATATAGACGCCCGTCACGTCGTAACCTTGCTCTTTAAGCAATGCTGCCGTCAAACTGCTGTCTACGCCACCGCTCATACCGACATAGACTTTGGTCACTGGGCACCTCCAATATAAAACGCCACGATTTTAAACAGCTCGCTGAGCGCCAGCCACCAACCGACCGGTGTCGTCCACCACCAGGCAGACCATTGGTCGTCTGACTTGACCGGGTGATTGATGATTTTAATCGCCATGCCGGCGCGTGCGCCAAATTCCAGACCAGCCCGGCGCTGATGATACGCAGACGTGACCAAAATCACCGAGTGAATGTCGTGTTGCGTAAAAATCGTCGTGGCATTGGCAGCGTTTTCGCTGGTCGTTTCGCTCGTTTCATCCAGCAGAATCACGTTTGACGGTACGCCTTCGTGAACTGCTTGGCGTTCCATAGCTTCAGCATTTGACGGGCCGGATTTATCGGCGGCCGCACCAGAAAATACCAGCCATTTCGCCCAACCGTTTTTATACAGCGTAATCGCTTGTTCGGTGCGTGCCGACGTATCACCGCCACTAATTGCCACAACCGCGTCAACAGCGCCGCAATCTTGCTCGCTCGACGGCGTGCTGCCGCAATGGCTCAGGCCATCCGGACCAAGATACGCGCCAATCGTCACGATAGCGATCGCTGCGAACACGACCGCGAAAATCAGTGTCATGAATAGTTTTATCACTGGCCGAGCCTTTCTTTTTCACGAGCGACTTCGGTGATGATTGCCTGGGCCGCTTCGTCGATTGCTGCTTGGTCGGTACCTTTCCCAAGGCTGAGGCGCAAACTGCCATCAGCAACTTCCGGTGCCAAGCCGATCGCCGTCAGGACATGTGAACGCGTGCCTTTGTTGGCAGCGCAGGCACTCCCGGTGGCGACCAACACGCCGCGTGCCTCCAGCCCGAAAATCAATCGCTCGGCATCAAGTCCAGGAAACGACACATGCAAATGGCCCGCCAGCCGATGTTTCGGATGGCCGGAAACGACCGCATCGGGAAAGGCCTCGACTAAACGCTTTTGCAACGAACCGCGTAGTTCAGACAACCGCGCAACCTCACCATGACGGTGTTTATCGGCCAATGACAATGCCGTGGCAAAACCAATCACGCCCGCGACATTTTCGGTGCCGCTACGCAGCCCCGATTCCTGACCGCCACCAACGATCTGCGGTTGCAGACGAACTGCACGCGCTGCGTATAACAAACCGACCTGCTTTGGTCCGTAGACCTTGGCCGCATTGAGCGTGAGCATATCGACACCGAGCCGCGTCACATGCAAGTCAAGCTGGCCTGCACCTTGCGAGGCATCGCTATGCAGATACAGCGGCATCGTATTGCCAGCCGCCAGTCGTTCGGTGCGGATCTGCTTGATAACCTCAGCGATTTTGCTCAGCGGTTGAATCGTGCCGATTTCGTTATTGGCCAGCGCCACGCTGATCAGCCAGGTATCAGGCCGGACGGCAAGCCTGATTTTTTCCGGGTCAACCCGACCGTGTTTATCAACTGACACAAGCGTATGTTCGGTACGGCCGGCTGCCGCCAAGACCGACTGATGCTCGATTACCGTCGTGACGACATGGCCGCTCATGGCACCAAACGCCAAGTTGATTGACTCGGTCGCGCCGGCCGTCATGATAAGCTCACCCGATCGTGCACCAATCACGCTGGCAAGTGTTGCTTTTGCCGCTTCGTAGTCACGACGTACCTTGACCGCTGGTGCGTACGGGCTCGACGGATTATAAAACTCATCGGCAAAATACGGCTGCATCGCAGCCAGTACAGCCGGGTCGAGCGGCGTTGCTGCCGCATGGTCGAGGTAAATGCTCATCTCTTTATTATAGCGTAGTGGTCTCTGGTTGCGGGTCATGTCAGATGAAATAACCGCTGTGAGTTCGCGGTCGTTACGCGTGCGATATCGCCAAGACTAACACCTCTGATAGCCGCATGAAATTCCGCAATATTTCTCACGAATGCTGGTTCATTTATAGTACCACGATGTGGCGTAGGAGTCAAAAATGGTGCATCGGTTTCTAACAACATTTTTTCAAGCGGAATAGTGGCAAATAACTGTTGCTCTGCAGGATCTTTCGTAAAGGTACTGATGCCATTCACGCCTACGTATAGACCCCGTTCAAATCCTTTGTCCAGATTTGCCTGCGAATCGGTAAAACTATGAAGTTCACCACGAATGCCATGAAAATTATCGAAAATCGGCCAAAAGTCAGCAAACGCTTCGCGAACATGGAAAATAATCGGTAAGTTATTGTCGAGTGCCATCTGTATCTGTGCTTCGAGCGCCGCAATCTGCACGTCGCGCGGCGAATGGTTGTAGTAGTAATCGAGCCCGATTTCACCGACAGCAACTGCACTTTTTGCCAACTGAGCAATCTTGCCATAGCCATCTTTCGTATCGTGCGGATGCACGCCGACCGCTGCAAACAGATTGTCATGCTGCGCGGCAAGTGCGACCGCTGCTTCGGAGCTACGTTCGCTTGTACCCACAAGAATCATCTGACCGACATCTGCTTGAGCGGCGCGCGCCAACACTTCTTCGACAGGCAACGGATAGTCCACCTCATGAATGTGACAATGCGTATCGATGAGCATTTACGCCTCTTTTGCGGGAGCAGGCTGACTTGGCGCAGCCGGTGCTTTGGGAGCATGCGGATCAGGCGTGTGATTGTAAATCTTCGGGAACAGCACGCCACCTTGATCGACAATCACGCCGGTTTCGAACGTCTTGTGAATATAGTCAGCGGTACGGGGCAAAAACGGTACCAGCATATCCGCGATTTGCAGCAAGGTGCCGACGGCTGTGGCCAACACTTCGGCCAAGTGGCTTTCGGCTTCTTTGTCCTTTTCGCGCTGTTTGGCGATTTCCCATGGTTTGACACTTTCCAAATACTGGTTCAAGCTCCGTACGTTCATCCAGATGACATCAAGCGCTTCGTTGAACGTCAGTGCTTCCATGGCGTCGCGATACGGCTGCATGTCGTGCTCGGTCTGTGGCGCGTCGCCAATGACGCCAGATTGATAGCGCGTAATCATGGCCGCCACACGCTGGACCAGATTGCCAAGATCGTTGCCAAGCTCGGTATTGTAAGCCGTTTCGAATTTTTCCCAGGTAAAGTCGCCGTCGTCTTGGGTTGGGATATGCCGGGCAAAGAAATAGCGGAACGCATCGGCACCGTAGCTATCGATGATTTCAATCGGATCAACGACATTGCCGACCGTCTTGCTCATCTTGGCACCAGCAACGTTGACAAAGCCGTGCACCAGCAGTTTTTTCGGCAATGGCACGTTCAAGCCCAGCAACATGGCTGGCCAAATGCCCGCATGAAACCGCAAAATATCCTTGCCGATAACTTGCACGTCAGCCGGCCAGTAATCCTTCCATTCCGGATGGTCGGGATAGCCAAGCACAGTAATGTAATTTGCCAGCGCGTCGAGCCATACATACATGATCTGCTCGGGGTCGTTCGGGACCGGCACACCCCATGTCAGATTCTTTTTTGGACGGCTGATACTGACATCTTTCAGACCGTCTTTTATGAGTTCCAGGAATTCCTTTTTACGGAATTCCGGCACGATGCGCATCCTGTCCGTTTCAATCGCTTCACGGATTTTGTCCGTAAAAGCGCTGGTTTTCAAATAGTAGTTTTCTTCGCTCACCCGCTGGTACGGCGTTTGGTGATCCGGGCAAATACCGTTGGTCGCTTCGACTTCTTTGTCGGTGAAAAATGCCTCGTGACCGACGCAGTACCAGCCTTCGTATTTGCTTTTATAGATATATGGCTGCAACTGACCCCAAATCCACTGCACCGCAGCCACATGATGGTCATCAGTCGTTCGCACGAAATCGGTATATTCTGCACCGACTTTTTGCATCAGTGCCTGGAAATTACCGAACATTTGGTCGGTGTAGGCTTTGGGCGTAATACCAAGCTCGGTGGCTTTGGCGGCGATTTTGTTGCCGTGTTCATCGGTACCGACCTGAAAGCGAACGGTCTTGCCGTTTTGCTTTTGGTAACGTGTCCAGATGTCCGCGATCAGATAATCAAGCGCATTGCCGATATGCGGTTTACCGTTAACATACGGAATCGCGGTCGTGATGTAGAGATTTTTTCCCATTGAGATAATTATACCCTAAAGAGGTGAGAGAAGTAAAAAACTTGCAAGCATAAGCCGCTGCCTCTCACAGAGTGCACATTGCAAGATAAACAAAATACCATCACAGATACGTAAATATTTGGATAAAAATAATTGCCATGCTCGCTAGATAAAATATAACGCAGGCTACTACTACCGATAATATCGAATATGCCACAGCTTTAGTAATAGAAGGTTCTTTTCCGATCTGCTTAAAAATAGATATTAGCAGTGCAACAACGCCAGATAGGATAAAGCCTATCGCAAGCCATTTATTACTACCTCGGACAATTGAAAGTAGAGGTGTGACTAGTGTCAATCCTACCGCAATAATTACAGGTAATACAATCCAGCCAAATATTTCAAACTTGCTTAGTTTTGATTTCATAGGTGGATTATAGCATAAGCATTTTCTAAATAAGTCGCAGCCAGTCGGCAATCGCCAAGTCCTCAGCACGAGCATCGGGCGAGATGTTTGCCTTTTGCAACAGTTCTTCGGCCTCTTGCTTGGAAATTCCCAAACCGCCAGACAGTGACGATCGGAGTTTTTTACGCTTCGCCGAAAAACCGGCTTTGACCATGCGGAAAAAGGCTTTTTCGTCGGCTGGTACAACTAACGGCTGATCATGTGTACGGAGAATTACTACCTGGCTATCGACTTTTGGCGGTGGCGTGAACAGCTCGGCAGGCACCACATCACCCAGCGACGCTTCGGCAAAGACCTGCGCACTAACAGCCAAAATACTCATATCGCCAGGTTTTGCCGCGATGCGCTCGGCGACTTCTTTTTGCACCAATAGCACCACAGCCGAGGGCTTGTTGTCGGTAGTCATGAGCTTTTGGACGATCTTACTCGTGATGTAATACGGCACGTTAGCCACGACCTTATAGCCGGCAGGTAGTTGTGATAGATCAAATTGCAAGATATCGTCATTGACCACTTCGAGATTTTTGCCAGGAAATTGACCAGGCAGTTTACGCGCCAAGGCAGCATCAAATTCAACCGCAACCACCTTTTCGGCGCGTCGCAACAGTTCGGCCGTGAGCGTGCCAAGACCCGGACCGATCTCGAGCACGGTATCGGCCGGCTGCACATCGGCACAATCGGCAATATGCGTCAGAACATCACGGTCATGCAGCCAATGCTGACCAAGAGACTTGTCAGGCATGTTTTACCACCATCCGTTATTTTTCTTAAACACGTAAGCCGCTTGCCAACTGCCATAGCGAGACACGGCATAACTATTAAAGAATTTTATCTGACAAATAGGATCGCCCTGCCAATTCGGACAAGCTTTGGCGAGCGTGTTCGGATTCGTCTGACCAAGACCGACATAGAGTCCGCTCGGGTTGCGCGAAGCTGGATTCCAACCCGACTCGTGCGAAAAGATGTAGTCGATATAGCCATAATTGCTCGGTGACATGCCAGCAGCAGCCATCCAGTCCGTATGCGAACCCGGAGGCAAGGCAACGCCAACGATTTCGACTTGGTTCTGCGGCTGCGTGATGACGACCGATTGAATCGCTGTCCGGCCGACCTCTTTGCCATCCTTCATCGTAATCTGATAGGTAACGCTCTTTTTGCCCTTGACGCCAGGTGTCTGCACTTGATCGTAGCCGACAGGTTGATCAACATCTTGAACTTTTTGTACCGAAAAATCAATGTCTTCTTGCACGGTTGTCGTTTGCACGCCGTTGCGCCAAATCGCTACTGCCATGCTTGCCGTAATTGGCGTGCTCGCAGGTACCGACAGACTATCGCTCGACTGCAGCGTGATACCTTTTGCCTTCAAAAAATCACCGACCGTTTTAGCTCGTGTATAGACGGTCGTTTCCGTACCGTACAGGGTCAAATCGACTGCTGTCGCACGGTTAATCGTCAGCGTAACGCTGGCACCGTCCGCCATCATCGTATCGGTACTTGAACCAAGCGTGGTCGTGTCTTGATCGTGCAGCTCAATACCTGCGGCTTTCGTAATACTTTCTGGCGTTTGAGCGGCGGTCATAATTTTTTCGCGAACCGCACCGTCAATGACGATGACCGGACGCGCCCGATAAATATTCACCGTGTAATCCGTCGCGACCAGCTGCGAATCAAGGCTCGGTTCGACGATATCCTGCTTGACAACCGCAATGTGCGCGTCATGCAGCGCGTCACGAACGGTTTGGGCATGGGTTAAAATCACACGGTTCTGCCCGCGATCATGAAACGTCACTAAGCGGCCGCCCGTAGACGTGTCGTTGGCGACCGCCCCGGCACGTGCGATAGAGACGATGCTCAGAATCACCAAAACAAGGCTTGCTGCCAGAATAATCCGGATAGGTGGTAGGGAAAGAAAACTCGATTTTCTCATAAAGAGTCCACTCGCGTGGCACTCCCTCTATTATACCGAAAAACTTGCCCGCGAGCTAATTTAACGCGTTTTTTGCGCCCGATACGTCGTCAGTGCCGTTTCCACCAGTGGTGCGCTGTCGCGCGGAAGCACATCTGGCAAAAACCAGCCGATTTCTGCGATTTCCGTCGGATTAGACAGCGTTCGCGGCAATTCATTCTTTTGCACGTTAACCTGAAAAAGCGGCGCGCGGAACCCAAGGTTCAGCTCGGCTTTCGGAATCGTTCGTAAATAGGCAAAGTCTTCAAGCGGCTTTTCGATACCCGTTTCTTCGGCGAGCTCGCGCTTTGCTGCGGCACGCGTCGCTTCGTGGCGGTTCACTCCCCCACCAGGCAGCGTCCACCAGCCATGCGACGATATCACACCCTTTATCAGCAGCACCTCGCTATGCTCGTTCGTGACCAACACTCGTACGCGTGGCCGATGTGTTACTACTTCGTAGAGGCGGAGACCCATGAGCGCCAGCGGGCTCACTTGCCGGCCAATGAATACGTACAGCGAGCGCCCACGGCTCATAACTTTTCCAGCCGAGCATATTCGGCGTTTAATTTTTTGATGCCGCCGCTATCAAATTTAATCGTGACTGCCAGGCCGTCGATTTCGATAATCTCACCCTCGCCGAAAGCTGGCGTCCGCACCCGATCACCCAAATCAAACGGTAGCTCGTCACTGACGAATTCATTGCCATATTCGGGCTCATAGGTCGACTCGTTGATCGCTGCGACTTGATCGCCCATATCCGCGATAAACCGTGATATTTGGTTGTACGCACGCTGGCCGAATTGCAATCGCGACTGGGCATAGGTCAGATGTAATTCCTGTCTGGCGCGTGTCATGCCCACATAGCAAAGCCGACGCTCTTCCTCAAGCTCGGCCGGGCCGGCATCGTAGACCCGACTATGCGGAAAAATGCCCTCTTCCATACCGACCATGAATACGACTGGAAACTCCAGGCCCTTGGCCGCATGCAGCGTCATGAGCGTCACTTTGTCGCCGCCTGCCGCGTTGTCGGCACTCGAAATCAAGGCTGCTTCTTCCAAAAACTCCGGCAGGTCGGCAAAAATTTTGACATCAGAAATCAGCTGGCCAACGTTTTCTTCGCGTTCTTCAGCCTGCGGCGTGCCGTCACGCAGAAATTCCCGGTAGCCTGTCTGCTTCAGTAGCCGTTCGATAATGTCTGCCGGCGCTGCCTTTTCAGCCAGCATATCCTGCAATACGCGCAGGTGGCTACCCAGCGCGCCAAGCGCCGTCTTTGCCCGTGGCGTCAGGCCGTCAGCTTCGTGTACATGATTCAGCGCTTCTATCACATTGAGCCCCGTCGCACCCTGCCAGGTCAAAAACCGCTCCAGGCTCGTCGCACCGACACCGCGTGTCAGCGTATTCACGATCCGGCTAAAGCTTAGCCGATCGCTCGGCTGATATATCAACCGCAAATAGGCGATGATATCTTTGATTTCCTTGCGGTCATAAAAGCGCACGCCGCCTACCAATTGATAGGGAATCCGCATCAATCTGAGCGCCCGTTCGAGCGGCGCTGATTGCGCATTCATGCGGTACAAAATTGCAAAGTCGTGGTAGTTTCGTACTTTCATACCGACCTGCGATGAAATCCGGCCAGCGACCAAACTCGCCTCCTCTTGTTCGTCGTAGGTCGCATGCACTTCGACCGGCGCGCCCTCGCCAAGGTCAGTCCACAGTTTTTTGTCGGTGCGCACCTTGTTCTTGCTAATCACAGCTTGTGCCGCCGAAAGAATCGCATTGGTCGACCGATAATTTTGCTCCAATTTGATGACGGTTGCCGCTGGATAATCCCGCTCAAAATTAAGGATATTCGTAAAATCCGCGCCACGCCAGCTATAAATCGACTGCCAGTCATCGCCCACTACGCAAATGTTTTGTTGGTCGTTCACCAGATACTTCACAATCGCATACTGCGCAGCATTGGTGTCCTGGTATTCATCGATAAAAATATGTTTGAACTGCCGCTGCCATTTGGCGCGAATTTCCGGCTGGTCGCGCAGTAGCCGTACCGTTTCAATCAGCAAATCGTCAAAATCAAGCGCGCCGGCTTTTTTGCGCAATGTTTCATAGCGTGCATAAATCTGCGCGATCTGGCGCTGGTTCGGGTACGATGCACTCGCTTCCATATCTGCCGGAGTCTTGAGTTCGTTTTTGGCGTTACTCACGATACTGCTGACCATACGCGGTTTGATTTGTTGCGCATCGATAGACAGCTCCTTCATAGCTGCCTTGATCAGACTTTGTCTATCATCCTCATCATAAATGACATAATTTGACGCGATATTAATCGCCGCGCCGTCTTGCCGTAGCAGCCGCACGCAAATCCCATGAAACGTCCCCATCCACGGCATGTAACTGCGCGGGACTTCGCCTTGCCTTCCTTCGGTCAGTTTCCACACCCGCTCGCGCAGTTCACGCGCCGCTTTGTTGGTAAAGGTCACCGCCAAAATCTCGTTCGGCCAAATCGCCTCATGTTGCATCAAATAGGCGATTCGATGCGCCAGCGTCTTGGTCTTGCCGCTACCCGCTCCAGCCAAAATCAACAGCGGTCCGGACGTCTGTTGTACGGCCGACGCCTGCGCCGGATTCAAATCATCAAGAATATCCATTACTCCCAGTATACAAGCTTACGACGACGGTACGAAATACAGATACGCACCGCCGGCCACCGCAACCGCCAATATGATGATGACCACGATGACAATCACCACGCCCCAACCGGATTTTTGCTTGGCCGGATGATTCAGCGGCTGATGATACGCATTGACATCGTAAATCGTTCCACCGACGTCTGCAATCTCTTGCACGCCCGGCCTGACATTTTTGAGCGCTTCCGTGTCGCCCGATTCAACCTTTTCGATCGACGGCACGCCTTGCGGCGCAGCCGGCTCAGCCACAGCCGTTACTTCGCTGGCCTCTATCTTGGTCAGCGTTTGTTCTTCGGCAAGCGCATCACCAGAGCTATTTTCTGGGGTCGGTGGTAATTGGTTGGCAGGGGATGACGTTTCCGCGGGCACTGGCTGCACAGGAGTTTCCGGCGCTGCGAAGTTCAATGATTCCAGGGGTTGTGCGCCCATCAGCTTGCCGTCCGACACTGCTGGCACGGCAATACTGCTACCACCACCAAGCGGCCGCTTTTCTACTTTGGCATCGGGCAGAAACGGTGTGAGCGGCGCTTCCGGCGCAGGTGCAGCCGATGCGGCGACAGGTTGAAGCCCTCGCTGACTCGGTGGTACTTGTTTTTGAGCTGGCGCATATGTTGCCGGTGCGGATAGAGGGGTTGGAGTGACCACTTCCGGCGCAGGTGCAGGAATTACCGCAGCAGCTACAGGAGGAGTCGCAGGTGCCACAACGCTTGGCGCACGCATATCAGCTTTCGGATGTACCATATCCATAAAACGCCCGTTATTTGGGCGGGGTGCTACTGGTTTAGGCGGTGCCACGGACGCTGATGCGGTTGGTGCTGGTGTCGCAGTTGTCGCCACAGGCAGCTCCATTGTGTCCGGCAGTTTGTTCAAGTCTTCGACGAGCTCGACTTCCCCGTCCGTCACCAACGTTTCATCACCGATTTTCTCGGCTACTTTGCCGATTTGATCATATTTTACTTTGTCATCCGGCTTGAGCGTCGTACTGATGGCTAACGTTTTGGTCTTGCCATCGTCATCGAGCGTTTCGTTGCCGACTTTGCCCATCAGCGAATTAACCGCTTTGTCCAGCTCATCAAAATCTATATCACTTTTACCAGCATTATCTGCCACTGGCGTCTCCCTCCACATGTGCCGCCGCCACGATCGTGGCAAAACTTGGTACTGACAGACTCGCACCACCGACTAACAAACCGTCGATACCAGGAGTTTTCAGGTACGATGCGGCCGTATCGGCTGTCACGCTACCGCCGTAGAGAATCCGCATATCACTGGCAGCTTTTTCGCCGTACAAGTGGGTGATCTGTCGCCGAATCGCTGACGCTGCTTTTTCGGCATCTTCCGGCAGAGCATTCTTACCGGTGCCAATTGCCCAGACTGGCTCATAAGCAATCACGATCCGACCAAATTCTTCGCTTGTCACGTTAGCCAAACCACCGATCAGTTGGTCATGAATCACATCAAGCGTTTCGCCGACCGATCGTTCGTGTGCCGTTTCGCCCACGCACAAAATCGGGCTGATGTCGTTGCGGATTGCCGCCTGAACTTTGCTGCGGATATCTTTGTCGTGTTCATGAAAGATATGCCGGCGTTCACTATGGCCAACCAGGCCGTATTCCACCAGACCACGCAGCTGTGCTGCCGATACTTCGCCAGTAAACGCGCCGTCGTCACGCCAATAGAAATTCTGCACTGCCAATTTGAACTGTCGTCGATCGACTTGCAAGCTAATCGGTTGCAGCGCCAACAACGTCGGGGCCAAGACAACCTCGACATCACGATGCACAGGGATATTGCGCGCAAGTTTATGCACGAAAATACTGGCCTCATGAATATTCATGTGCATTTTCCAGTTGGCGACAATCAGCTTTTTCTTCGTGGTAGACATTTCGCTTATGCTTTCTTGATAATTAGTGTACCGTATTTTTTCTCAGGCGTCGAGCAGGCTTTCCACACCTGGTAACTTTTTGCCGGCCATCAGGTCCAGGCTGGCGCCACCACCGGTGGAAACATGGCTGAAACTGCCGCCTTTGCGCACGTCCCACTTCAAGACGAAATCTGCCGTATCGCCACCTCCGACAATCGACTCGATTTCCGGGTGTGTCGCCAGGGTCAATGCCACGCGGGCCGAACCATAAGAGAATTGCGGTATTTCGTCGATACCCATCGGACCGTTCCAGATGACCGTTTCTGCAGCAGCGATTATCTCGCTAAAATGATCGATCGTTGCACTACCGATATCAAGCGCCATTTCATCCGGCCTGATATCTGCTACCGCACGGTTCACGCGCTCTGCCGACTCGTCAACCGCTGTTGCCACCGCGACATCTGTTGGTAATACCACAAACTCGTCCGCATTATTGACTGTTTTTTGGTGAACGGCCGCATAGATACCGTCCAACGTCCCCCTTTGGTCGTCTTCGACCTTGCTTTTACCCACGGAATAGCCCTTGTAGGCCAAAAACGTGTTGGCCATCGCCCCACCGATCAGCACCGTATCGGCCAGTTTGACGAATCGTTCCACCACTTGGATCTTGTCACTGACCTTGGCACCGCCAAGTACGGCCACGAACGGCCGTTTCGGATTTTCCATGGCTTCGTGAATCGTGCTATATTCGCGCTCGAGCAACAGGCCCGACACGCTTGGTAGCAGATGGGTAATCGCCTCGGTGCTGGCATGTGCCCGGTGTACCACGCCAAAACCGTCTTGTACAAAATAATCAGCCTGTGCCACATGGGCAATCGCTTCGGCGTAGCCACTATCGTTTTCCTCTTCACGGGGGTCGAAACGCAGATTCTGCAGCATTACCACGCTACCTTCGGGCGCATGCTTGACTGCCTGATACGCCGCGTCGCCGATGGTGTCATCGACAAAAATTACTTCCTTACCCAGTAATTCACCGAGCCGTATGGCTGCCGGCTCTAGGCTACACGACTCGTCATGGCCCTCTGGACGCCCTAGGTGGCTAATCAGTACCAATGAACAGTCGCGTTCCAGCAAATATTGCAGCGTCGGCAAACTCGCCCGTATCCGTAAATCGTCGTCAACTTTGCCATCTTTGAGCGGCACGTTGTAGTCCACGCGCACCAACACGCGGTAGTGTTTGCCATGATGTAGCGGCAAATCCCTGATCGTCTGTTTGAAAAATCCCACCTAGAAGCCCACCTTATATTATCTTGGCTTTATTCTAGCACACGCACGCGAATCGTATCAGTACCACCGATCAGACCTGGCTGTTTGCCACTGACAATCACGACCGTCGCGGGGCCGTCGGTGTCAAAAAAGCCGTCTTTTTTCAGTTCTTTTGCCAGTTCCAGGCCGGCTTTTTCGCCGTCGGGGCGCAAAAACGACTTGTTGGCATAGCTGAGCGCCAATTGCTGCGCACTGCGCGGCTCGCTGGTCACGCTGATAATCGGCAGATTCGGCCGATGCGCCGCGATACTGGCAGCCGTAGCGCCAGACCGAGTTTCGGCCACGATCGCGCTTGCCTGCAGCTGCTCGGCCAAGCCGACAGCTGCCGAACTAATCGCATCACGCGCCGGGCGTTTGCCCTGTAGCATATCTGTTATCGGAGACACCGCGATGTGTTCCTGGGTGTATAAAATCACCTTTTTCATAGCTGCGACCGTTTCCAGTGGATAGTCACCGTTGGCCGTTTCGTCGCTGAGCATCACCGTATCGGCACCCAAAATCACCGCCGTTGCCACGTCGCTAACCTCGGCGCGAGTCGGCTCGGGTGCATTGACCATGCTGGCCATCATCTGGGTCGCCACAATCGACAATTTACCGTACTTGCGGCACAGCGCAATGATTTTGCGCTGCACGATCGGCACGATTTCGGCACCGGCTTCGACTGCTAGGTCACCCCTGGCGACCATCACGCCATCACTGGCTTTTACGATCGCTTCAAGCGCGTCATCTTTGACTGCCGCTTTGGTCTCGATTTTGGCGATAATCTGCGCGGTTGAACCCAAACTAGTCAAAATCTGGCGCAAATTCTCAATATCGTGCGCTGACTGCACGAAACTGAGCGCTACGTAGTCGATATCCTGCTCGGCACCATATTCGATGTCCGCCAGGTCCTTGGGTGTCAAAATATCGCCGCCAAAGTCCGTATCGGGCAGATTAATACCTTTGCGGCTCATCAGCACGCCGTCGTTTTCGACCCGCACGGTAATCGCCGTGTCGCGCGGCACCTCTGTAACTGTCGTTCGGACTTTGCCATCAAAGATATAAATCGGTTCGCCCACCTTCACCTTTTCGGCCAGATTGTACTGGACAGGTAGCAGTTTGGCGCCATCGTGCTCCACACCGTATTCCAGCGTCAGCAAATCACCCTTTTTGACCTCGATATTTGCCTGGAGATTGCCCAGGCGAATCTTTGGCCCCTGTAAATCCTGCAAAATCGCCACTGGTTTGCCAGCTTTTTTGCTGGCTTCGCGAATCCACGGGAATTGCTCGTCGCGCTCCTCGTAGGTACCATGGCTGAAGTTCAAGCGGAACCCATTCACGCCCGCATTCACCATTTTTGCAATCGTTTCGGGGCTATTGGTCGACGGCCCGAGCGTCGCAAGAATTTTTGTTCGTTTGAAAACTGCACTCATAAAGAGCTATTATACGCTTTTATCACCCCCGTTTCAAGCCGCGCTCAACGCTCACTCGTTATCGCCAGCTTCCGACGCTGCTCTTCTTCAAGCCTTTCCTCGCTAGATAAATCGTTTTGCCGGTGCTTGATTTGCACGTCGAAATCTTTGACATGATGCTGGATGTCATCGAACTTCATCTGGAGATTCTGCAGCTGCATCCTGATGTCGCTGGCTTCGTGCATCAAATCCTGCCGTTGGCGTTGCAGACGGTCGATATCATGTTGTATGTCTATGCTGTTTGCCATCCTGACGTCCTCCTACTTGTAGTAAGTCCATGATACAGGTGGATTGGAGGGTGTGCTGTAAGATACATTACAGGAAAACCTCACCGGGACGATGCTTCGATGCACTTCTGGTGATCTCCGCGGTCCATCGCCAGCAAGCTGGCTCCTCCGTTTGCTCATGCTGGCAAAAGTAAACTTTTCCAGCATTTCGCCACACTACGCCGAACACCGGATTCGCGCGAGTCTAAAGTCTCGCGCATCCAGGTTCGATTCGCCGTGCGAGCATCATCCAAGAAAATAGACCCATCCAAAGATGAGTCTATTTTCTTGGTGATCTCACCGGGAATCGAACCCGGATTGCCAGGATGAAAACCTGGTGTCCTAACCGTTAGACGATGAGACCATGAAGGTGAGTGTGAAAGGTGCGAGCTTGCTCGGAACTTTTACCGAGACGAATGGTTTCATACCTTAGTATGAGACCAGATTTTGAGTGAAATGAAGCGAAAATACTCGTATTTTCGACCATTTCCGAGAAATCTGGGCGCAATTTGGTCCGAAGGATCCAAATGGAGGCCAAATTATCTGTTAGTTCTCGTTATATAGTCCAAAGGACCCATAGGAGACCATACTATTGCCATACGACAACTCGAAATACTATACCAAACTAGCCTCCTTTTGTCCACCCCTGTTTCGCCATTTACCATAAACGTATTGCAATATTTATATGATTATTGTTATAGTTATTGACATTTTTATACTTTTGTGATAAAATGGCGAAGACAGTTGCATTGAGGTGGAGACTCATTGGCAACGGTGGTCGCTTTAACAAATCGGATCATTACAGTTTATGTACTATAAATGCTTATGCTGCAACGTAGCGCAAGCGGCGAGACTTGTGTCGTGCCGGCTGCGCTGCGTTTGCAGCACGAAGTACTGTAGACAATCACCCTATCACCTCTGTTGAGAGAGCAGTTAGCCGGCAAGCCAGACACTTGGTTCGTCGCCTAACTGCTCCCTCCATGGGCAGTTAACCACAGATGCAAACCACCCAAGGCTTGCATCCGCGAGCCCATGTACAAACAGAGAGGAATCAGGATAATGGGCACCTACCGAAACAAGGGTGTCGGCCGAGAACGTATCGGCCCCGACAACCCCACACCTACTTCCGAGCATGCTCGGAAGCAGGCTGAGTTCGAACGCCTGCAGCGCGAAGCCATCGACCGCGAACAGCAACGACAGCAGCAATTCGCTGCCGCCGAAGCTGCCAAGCAAGCGAAGAGCGACAAACTGCAACGCGAACGTCGAGCTCGGGCCCGGGCTGCTGCCAGCAACAACGCACAGCAGACGACCAAGCCATCGCAACCGACACCTGCACCCACCCGGGCACAGGCAGCCAAGCCGACGACCAAGCGCACGACCACTTCTCCCACCCACCCTGCCAACCAGGCAGGATCCGGACAAAAGAAGGGGCCCGCAAAGTCTCGGCCTATGGTGGCACCAAAGCCGAAGGAAACATCCACCACGTCGAGCCATAAAAAGCCCGGTGTGTGGGTTGCCGCTCTCGGTGTGCTGGGAATCCTAGCCATCGTTTTCGGCCCGAACATCTTCGGTGGCTCTGATGGTACCGGATCACCATCCGGTATGATGGCTATCAAGTACGCCAGCATCGACAACGGCGATTCGCTGGGACCGGGCAATGCACCCTCCGTCGCAGGAAGCGATGCTCAGCGCTGTGGTCGATTGACCACCTACGCTGACCTCGTGAATTGCAAGGGAAACAACGCCCAGTTCCAAGCGGCTGTCGACCGTCATGCGGACGACCTTCGTATGAGCTGGAATGCGCCTGGCGCCTGGAACACTGTTGTGAACTGGTCGCAGAAATGCATGGCAGCCGACGCGCGAGCGATTCTCATTTCCAACCGATCTGAGACCGATCAGCAAGCGCGCGACCTGCTTCGTCCCACCTGGGGCCCGGCTGTTGACTCGATGCCCGTCCTGCCTCGGCAGAACGGCATCATCAACACCATGCACCAGGATGTGATGGACCCGTTCATCGACAACACGGCACAAATCCGCGTCACCCTCGTCCCCTTGGATGCGGGCTGCCAGCGGATCGTGACGTCGACGTCCGGCATCATGTCGGACTGCTACAACGGTTGGTGGCCCTATGTGCCGCCTCCAGTGGCACCGGCTCCGCAGGAAGCTCCCGCACCGGCACCTCCGCCAGAGGCACCAACGCAGG
>Ga0164242_10001978_pt1 | contig 23892 bp, 15 predicted proteins | sample OricomgcompostMG_FD_108783 | JGI IMG/M metagenome (GOLD analysis project Ga0164242, IMG submission 108783) | Miracle-Growth compost microbial communities from Emeryville, California, USA - Original compost - Miracle growth compost (MG) ...
ATATATAATAATTTAAAAAGTAACATTTAATCCAAATTGGATACTTCTTGGCTGAGGAGGAGTTCCTTGATCCAATCCTGGTGCATTCCCGTTGTATCCCTGACTTACACTTATCTCTGGATCTGGTCCAGAATATTTTGTCAAAAGCAAAAGATTCGTACCTTGAATATAGAATCTCACTTTATCTAATTTGATTTTAGTAGTTACACTTTCTGGAAATGTATAACCAATGGTGAGTGATTTCAATCTAATAAAGGATCCGTCCTCTAAAAATCTGCTATTTTGTTCAACTAAATAATTATTACCTACACTGGTCACCCTTGGAACATCTGTTATTTGACCTGGAGTCGTCCATCTATTTAATTGATCTTTAGTTATAAATCTATTTGCAAATGTTGGGGCCTGTCCTTGCTTATTCCCTAAAAATCGGTTGTAATTAATTATATCATTTCCATACTGATATGAAACAAACAAATTAAAATCGAATCCTTTATAATTTATATTATTAGTTATTCCTCCAAAAAAATCAGGCATAGCATTCCCCATTATAACCCTATCATCATTTGTCAAAGTCACATTTGGATTATATGTTTCGCTATAAGAAGTTTTTCCATCTGCGGTCTGAAAAACTGCATTTCCTGTCTTTGAATCAACATATAACTGTTTATATAACCAAAAAGAGTACATAGGGTGGCCTTCTGCATCAATTAACCAATCACGACTATAAAATGTAATTGGAGTTTCCAATCTAAGAATCTTATTATAATTGCCAGATATATTGAAATTAGTAGTCCATTCAAAATCCTTGGTTTTGATATTAATAGTTGAAATACTTAATTCATAACCTTTATTACTTATTCTGCCTGCATTTGACAATTGTGATGTATAGCCTGTCGAAGATGGAACTGGTAAATTCAACAGTGCATTATTTGTTAACTTCGAATATAGATCTAAAGTCAAATTAATACGGTCATTATATAACCCCATATCAACGCCCAAATTAAATTGAGCAGTGTTTTCCCATTTCAAATCAGGATTCGCTAATTGCAAAGGAGCAGTACCAGCATAGTCGCCACTAGATGGCGAATTCGGATAACTTGCACTACCTGTCCACAACCCCTGCGAAGCATAATCATTTATTCCATTCGAATTACCAGTTATCCCATAAGATGCCCTTAATTTTAAGGTAGAGATTCCATCAAAATCATGCAAAAACTCCTCATTTTTAACTACCCAACTTGCTCCAATGGCTGGGAAGTATCCCCATTTGTGATTCCTTCCAAACTTAGAAGAACCATCTGCTCTTGCCGTCGCCTCTAAATAATATTTTCTATCATAATTGTAACTCACCCTTGAAAAAAAGGAAGCTAAAGAGTTTTTTGATTCATCTTGCCCACCTGTAATATTTGAAGCAGACGATATTAATTTATATGCATCACTTGGAAATCCTGTTCCAGCTAAATAATTTGCATCCCATTGATTCTTTTGAAGAGTATTACCAATAAGGAAACTTATATTACCTTTATCTCCTAAAGTGTTATTAAATGACAACGTTTGTTCATTAACCCAAGAAGAATTGTGGATTAAATTATTTTTTGCTTCCCCTTGGGTCGAAGAACCTATTAAAGTTTTGGTATTGTAATATTCAGATTCACGATAATTATTATAATCGATTCCAAACGAACTATGAAACAATAAATTGGGAAGTAGCTGAATATCTAAATAAACATTTCCGATATATCTTAAACTGCTTGTCCATTGCGCAGGGTTATTGACAAGAACTTCAGTATTATCAAAACTTGCCCATCGCAGTGGATTCCCGCTAGAATCACTTACAGGCAAATATGTTGGAGTTTGAAGTGCAGATTGAAAAATTCCAGCCTCAGGGCCATTTCCGTCTCTCAATTGGTTTCTATATGTTCTTGAAAATAAATTATTTAATCCTAATGAAACAGATTCACTTATTTTTGATTTCAGATTCGCTTTTAAACTAATCCTACTAAAATCTGCGGGCTTAATAGTTGCATCTTGTTTATTATAAGACGCTCCTACGTAATAATTAGTTATTTTGGAGCCTCCAAGTACAGCTAAATCATAGCTATGCAAGGAGCCTGTTCTAAAAACTTGATTAAGCCTAATTGGTGTATAACTTTGTTGATCTGATGGATTTCCACGATAAGTATTATTTCCCGGATACCATGATCCATCTGGTGCTCTTTGAAATGGAACATTTTCTTCGGTTTGAGACAATGATGGTTTGTCAATACCCGAATTAATCCATGTCTCATTTACGATAGTAGCATATTCTTCCCCCGTTGCCACATCCCATAACTTACCTTTTTGCACCTTTGCAAATCCCTCCGAGACATTAGCAACAACCTTTGCTTTTCCTTCTCGATTTGAATGCTTCGTCGTAATTATTACTACACCATTAGCGCCTCGTGATCCATAAATTGCGGTTGCCTCTGCATCCTTTAATACTTGAATACTTTCAATATCAGAGGGACTTATGTCGGCTATTGCAGAAGTTTGCTTTTGCCCTAAATTCATTGGGCCGGCTTTTCCGCTAGCAGTAGTAGCATCTGCATTTGCCAATGAGTTACTGTTTATAAATACTCCATCAACTATGTAAAGTGGATCATTACTTGCATTAATAGAGGTCGACCCCCTGACTCTAATTCTTACACCTTCCCCTGGAGTCCCAGATTGAGAATTGATTTGTACCCCAGCCGCCTTTCCTTGCAATTGGGCATCTAAACTTGCTACAGGAATACTCTTAGTTTCATCCGCTTTAACTGTCGCAATAGACCCGACAATCGCAATTTTTTTTTGTGTACCATACCCTACAACAACAATATCATTTAACTGATTAGCAGATTCATTTAATTTGACGACTAAAGGAGATTTTTCTGCAACTACCTCTACCGTATCATAACCTACATATGATATGATCAAGGTATATGGAAGCGTTTGGCCAGTTTTAAAACTGAACTCCCCTTTTTTATCCGAGAGTACACTATGTGTTATACCCTTAATTTGTATTGTTGCTCCTTCAATTGGCAATTTTGTCCGTTGGTCAATTATTTTACCATTCAATATAGAATTGATATGGGGTTGAGGCTCATTTTTATTCTGAGCCTTAATAAAATAAGGGAAAAGAAGTAGGAACGTTAAAAATGTTCCCAACAGAAAATTTTTCATTAATTTTGTTTGTTAACATATAAAAAGGTCACAGTCTCGATTACTCGGGATTGTTTGTTTAGCGACAGCCTTAATTGTTTTCATGCCGGAACTGCGTCAACAGTTCCGGCAATTTTATGAATAGTTTATTGCCCTAAAGGGCAAGAGAAGCGCAATACCATATTGAAAGTATTTAGAATTTTGGAATATGGACACAGATAAAAGGTCCGTGTTGGATATTTACAAACTGCTACAACAAGCTACCTTTCCTCCAGCTTGTAATCCTAAAAAATTTAAACTAACAACTCCACCCAACATCTTATTATGATTTCTTGATTGCAAAAATAATCGAAATTATTAGTCTACCAATTTTATAGACTATTATTTTTTTATTTTTTTTAAATTTTTACATACAAAAGTTAGTAAACTACCCTAAAGCATTCATATTAAATTTATTGTAATCTTCATTTCCTAATATTTTTTTTATTCCTCAAAATCAAATAATCCCCTAACAACTCAAGCAAAGAGAATAATTTAAAAACAAGCCGCCTTCTATTAAAATTACTAGTCTACTATTTTGGTGGATTAATAATGGATTAATACATTTGCTTAACAACATCATCGACTCGCTTTATCGTTTCTTGCATTTTTTCAATTTAAATTACTATTATTTTATGGAATCAAGTCATATCCAACCGTTGGGAGGGAGCAACACCTCCCTTTTCAAGGAATTACTATCAAAAGAAGATTGGTGGGCAGTTTGGTTAGGTTTAGGTATTGTTTTTATTGCTTACGCTTTTTACATCGCAGGTTCGAGTATCTCCTGGATTGCTGTGGCTCCTGGTAAATGGAGTACGCCTTCTGATCTTGCAAATCAGCTGTCAGAAAATGGCTTAAGATATATTGCCTTATTTATCGGACTAGCACTACTTTTCACAATAGTCACTTCCTTTATTGGTCAAAAACCAAAGGCATTTTTAAAGTCATTCCTGTTTATTTTCGTATTGTCTTTAATTATTTATATTATAGGTAGTTGGGATCAAGCTAATAAATATAATTTAGAGCCTCCGCTACTAGCATTAGCATTAGGATTATTCATATCAAATATAATAGGTCTCCCAAAATGGCTAGACGCAGGTTTCAGGGTAGAGTTCTATATTAAATTGGGCATAGTATTGTTAGGAGCAACTTTACCGTTTACTTTAATCATTTGGGGAGGGCCAATAGCCATACTGCAAGCTTCGATTGTTTCAATCGTTACTTTTCTAACAATATTCTTTACTGCAAAAAAACTAGGGCTTGACAGAAGACTTGCCGCTGTACTTGGTACAGGAGGCGCAGTTTGCGGAGTTTCCGCTTCAATAGCTGTAGCAGGTGCTGTACGTGCAAAAAAAGAGCACCCTCCAATCGCTATCAGTCTTGTGGTTTTGTGGGCAATTATTATCATTTTTGTCCTCCCGTTTATTGCCAGATTATTGAATTTGCCTACTGGTATTGCAGGAGCATGGATTGGCACATCCGAATTTGCAGATGCCGCGGGTCTAGCAGCTGCACAATCATACGGAGGTCTTGCAGCAACTCATCCGGCAATTACAGGAACAACGGATCAAGCACTTGCCGCATATACTTTAATAAAAGTAATAGGTCGGGATATTTGGATTGGCATTTGGTCTTTTATTTTAGCACTTATATCTGTTACAATTTGGGAAAGAAACGAAACAAATTCCAAAGTTCAAATTGGTCAAATCTGGTGGAGATTCCCAAAATTCGTTCTAGGGTTTTTAATCGCATCTATCCTTACTTCTTTAATAGTACAAGGGAATTCTTTGGCGGAATATAACACTGTGGTTAAACCTGCATTAATAACACCTATCACTTCATTAAGAACATGGGCTTTTACTTTTAGCTTTCTCAGCATTGGATTAACCACAAGGTTTAAAGAATTAGCAAAAGCAGGAATCAAGCCATTCATTGCCTTTACAATTGGGGTTATCGTAAACCTGATTTTAGGTTATATATTATCTGTAGGTGTTTTTGGTCATTACTGGACTAACATCACAACAAATTAATAAGATGAAGATTTTAAAATATATACAGACATCCAAAGCAACTCCTAAAGAACAATGCCGAACATGTAAGTACTTTAATAATCATCCACATTTAGTGGAGTCACAATTTAATGGCATAACAACACTGAGTTCAGGATATGCTTCTGTTAGGCATCAGGATGGGATATGTAGTAAAATAAATCGATATCTCTCAATTTATGATAGTTGTTTTCATTATACTTCCAATCAAAATCCAACTAATATAATCAACGATGAGTAATCAAATAATAATAGCAGGAGGATCTGGATTTCTAGGACAAACCATTGTTAAATATCTACAAAAGGAAGGTGAATCACTAACAATACTGACTAGAGGCTCAAGTCGAATAATAAATAAAATAAATTATATACATTGGGATAGCAAAAACTTAGGAGACTGGGCAAGAGTTCTTGAATCAGCAAAAGCAATTATTAACCTCACTGGCAAGTCCGTTAACTGCCGCTACACTCCTAAAAATAAAAAACTGATACTATCTTCAAGAGTTGATGCGACAAACGTTTTAGCAGAGGGAATTCAAAAAACAAAGAATCCACCAAAAGTATGGATAAATGCTAGCTCAATTGCCCTTTTTGGCTATTCAGATAAATTTATAACAAATGAAGCAGAAAACCCCGGTGAAGGTTTTTCTGCTGATGTTTGCAGAAAGTGGGAACAAGAATACTTCAAACACCAGACGCCAAATACTAAAAGAGTTATACTGAGATTAGGTGTTGTTTTACAAAAAGACATAGGTCTGTTACAACCTTTTTCAAAATTAATAAAATTGGGATTTGGTGGAAATATTGGAAGTGGAGAACAGTACTTCTCCTGGATTCATGAGGAAGATTTTATTAATATTCTCAAGTTAGCCATTTACCAGGATAATTTTCAGGGAGCTATTAATTGCACTTCACCTAACCCAATTAAGAATAAGGAATTTATGCAAGCATTACGTAAACTAATCAAACACCCTTATTATTTGAATACGCCACCAATTATGGCAAAAATCGGTCTTTTCCTCAACGGAACGCAGCCAGAACTAATATTAAGAGGTAGAAGAGTCAGTTCTGATTATTTACAAAACATTAATTTCAAATTCAAATATCCTGATATTCAATCTGCTCTTTCAAACTTACTACATTCTTCAAAGCAATAAATAATGTCTAATAAAAATTACGATGCAATTGTCATTGGTTCGGGGCCAAATGGGTTGGCAGCTGCTATTACGCTACAAAGGAATGGGCTATCTGTCTTATTAATTGAAGGTAAAAATACTGTCGGAGGAGGAATGAGAACTGCTGAAATTACAGCACCAGGGTATCAACATGATATTTGTTCAGCAGTTCATCCGATGGCTATTAGCTCCCCCTTTTTTAAAACTATACCTTTTGATCAACTTGGAGTACAGTTCATATATCCAGAAATAGATGCGGCTCACCCGTTAGATACTGGCAAGGCTGCAATACTTCATCACTCAATTGATAGAACAGCAGACTCTCTAGGCAGAGATGGCAAAAAATATAAATCCCTTATAAGCCCGCTATTAGAAATTTGGCCAGAAGTCATAGAAGATGCCTTAGGCCCGCTACATTTCCCGAAAAAGCCAATTTCAATGGCGAAATTTGGGAAGCTGGCTATAATGCCGGCAACTTTTCTGGCAAATCGATTTAAAACGGATGAAGCACGAGGACTTTGGGCCGGCATGGCAGCCCACTCTATTCAGCCTTTATCCAATATTGCCTCTTCCGCAATAGGCTTAGTGTTAATGACTGCTTCTCATTTATATGGCTGGCCCATAATAAAAGGTGGGTCGCAAAATATGGCGAATGCATTAGGAGCGTATTTTAAAACAATAGGAGGCAGAATCGAAACTGGAAATTTCATTGAATCAATAGAACAATTACCCACATCTAAAGCAATATTATTAGATCTCACGCCCAAACAATTACTCAATTTAAAAGATCTTCGTTTATCATCTTCATACACACGGCAATTACAGCATTTCCGTTACGGAATGGGGGTCTTTAAAATGGATTGGGCACTCAATGAACCTATCGCTTTTAAAAATCAGGACTGTCAAAAGGCAGGAACAGTTCATCTTGGAAGCACATTTGAAGAAATAGCTACCAGTGAATTAAATACTTCCAGGGGAATCAATCCTACGACACCTTTCGTTTTATTGAGTCAGCCCACCCTGTACGACAAATCACGCGCCCCAGAAGGAAAACATATTGCATGGGCATACTGTCATGTTCCAAACGGATCTACTATTGACCAAACAGAAATAATTGAGAACCAAATAGAAAGATATGCTCCGGGATTCAAAAATACCATAATCCAACGTAATACCATTAACGCACAACAACTGGAGCTTTATAACCCCAATTATGTTGGAGGGGATATTAATGGGGGGATTTTGGACATTCGACAATTATACACTCGTCCAGTACTTAGCCTATCTCCTTATAGAACCTCGGCTAAGGGAGTTTATTTATGCTCATCTTCTACTCCTCCCGGAGGTGGGGTTCATGGCATGTGTGGATATCACGCAGCACTTAGATGTCTGAAGGATCTCTTTTAAATATTCTTGAATTCTTTTATTGAAAATATCATTAAGGATATGAAGGGCCCCATATATTTTTAGTTCAATAAAAAATCCGCCCTAAAGACCTCCTTACATACTCTTACTTACCATCTGTCACCCCTGATTCATTAAAGGCATCTACTTTAAAATAATAAGTTGCAGAGGTATTAAGACCATTAAGTTCCAGTTGATGCTCGCCATACACTATTGCTGAATGAAATAACATGCCAGGAGCAATTCCATATTTAACCAGGTATCCCGTTGCCCCCTTTGAAGGCGTCCAACTGAGAACAGCACTTCTTAAATCTCCTGTATTTCTCAATACGCTAATATCCTTCACCGGGTCCGGCTTCTTTCCTTTTGTAGTACCAAAAACCCGAAACCCGGAAACAGAAAATTTACCTGCTGGCACACCGATATTTGCTATTTTAAGATAGCGTATATCTTGGGGATAACTCAGTTCAATATAATCATCTACCAGATCTTTTGGGTTGTTGCTTTTATCTGCTAACAATTGCCAGGTTGTACCATCTTTGGAGCCTTCAATCTGATATTTATAAGGTTCCACACGATCTGTATCCTTTAAATTAGCATCCTGATCCGCAAAATTTATCTGAATCGCCTGCACCTTGCTTAGATGCCCAAGGTCCATTGAGAGCCACTCTCCCTTTTTACCGCTTGCCGCACTCCACCAGTCGCGGATATCTTCATTCACAGCAAGTTCCGGTCCATGGTCAGGCAATGAAGAGGATGCCATCACCTTCTTATGATAGGAGAGTAACATCCAGCCGGTAAATATACTGGTATGTTCAAAATCAATTTTTCCTGTTACCTTTTTTTGAGGATAATCTCCAAAACCCGTTACGCAATGTAATAATCCGGACTTGTCAAAAAATGCAGGAAAAATACCCAGTCTTCTTTCAAACATATGTCGAACAGAAATACTCATGGTAGCAATATGCCAGTAATTTCCATATTTATCTTTAAAGGTAGCGCCGTGTCCGGCTCCTCCGATAAACCCTTTTGGCTTATAGGAAAAAGGACTGTTCTCCATATAGGTAAAAGGCCCTAAAGGCCGATCTGATTCGTAGACTCCATCGGCATACACTTTAAACTGTGTCCCCGGAGAAGCGTATTGTAAATAATACTTACCATTATATTTTGTCATCCATGGCCCTTCGTTCCAGCCATTTACTCTTTCTAAATTGTCCTCTGCAGGAGATTCCCACCCGTGATCTTTTATATTATGCCGGATGAGTATCTGGGGTACACCGATCGTATCCAATAAATGGTGCCGGTTAAGTTCTACCCCCATAATAGGATCCTTATCGGAACATCCATAATAAAAATAGACCCGGCCATCATCATCTAGGAACAAATCAGGATCTGTAACCGACAAGGCAAAATGAGCGTTATAGACCTTCCAGTCATCCAGTCTTGGATCCAGGCTATAATAAATCTGGTGTGTGCCGCCTGATGCGGTATAAAAAACAGTATCTCTAATTGACATGACAGCCGGTGCATAGTCTTTCACCGGCAAGGTAACCGAAGGCCTGTATTGCCAGCTATATAAATCCTCAGAATACCAATACCCTCCTGACTTAGAAGCATACAGATAGTAAAGCCCTTTAAACAAATGTACGACGGGATCTGCGGCTTCCCGGTATCCAAGACCGTTTTCACTAAAGCGGTAGTTCAGTGCGGTCGGATTAATCCAGGTTGTGGGTTGCTTATTTTGGGCAGATACACCTAAACATAGGCACATTATCCCACTCAAAATAGCGGTCTTTACAATCCAGCGTTTCATTGGAGAGGCCATATCAAATGCTACTTTTTAAAGAATTATACGTAGTAAAAAATAAATCTGTTCGGTTAAAAATACAAAATAAATTTAATAATTGCATTCGATTGCACACTTTTCAGAAAAACACGCTATTGAAAGATGTTGTTATGCTAAACTGTGTCCATTGCTAAACCGGGCTCTTTAGCACTTACAATAAAATAGGTATTTCCATTCAATCAACCAAGTGCTTTTCTTGCGTAATCCAGGCACTTTTTCACTTCCAGCACCGCATTAGAACCAGTTGGAATATCATATTCCAGTTCGATGGTTGCAGGGAATTTATACTTTTTAGTACGCATTAAATTCAGGATTTCCTTTATAGGCGTGTCTCCCTCACCCCATGGCATATTCTGTCCGCCGTCAGCTTTGGTTTTGCGGTCTTTAATATGTAAGGAAGTAATCCTGTCATGTCTTTTTTGAATCAGGGCGAGCAGGCTTTCTGCATTATTGCCATGTCCGGAGGCAATATAATGACCGCAATCCAGATTCATGGTATTATACCGGGATTGGCTAAGAGCTGTATCCCAGGCGGTATCTGTTGCCTGCGTATGGGCGTGATATCCGATATACATATTATTCGCTTCACCCAGTTTACCCAGCCTGGCTGACTGTTTAGGATCTTCGGGCAGTTCAACCGTTACTACTTTTGAGCCCAGGGCGCGGGCAGCATTCATTGCATAAACGATTTCTTCATCACTATTATGACTACCTAAGGCGTCCGGTTTAAAGGCATAAATCTGAATGCCCGCTTTATGAAACATCTGGCCTACTTCCTTAAACTTGTCCATGGAAACCGAAGCCCGCCAGGCGGCAACCTGGCTTCTGTCATTTGGTCTGCCGGCAAATTCTTCTACCGCGTCACCCATCAGTTCAATGGCACTGATACCACTGTCAACTACATATTTCAGAATCTGATGGATATCTCCTGGCATATCTCTATATGAATAGGTAATAACGCCAATTTGTACCCCATGAATTTTAGAATCCGGACGTGCCTGGACAAAAACAGAACTGGCAAAGCCATGTTTTCCGGCAATTAATATCGCCACACCTCCCAGTAAAGTCTTTTTTAAAAAATCACGACGGGGCAGCTGACGGGGTTCATTTGTAAGTAAAGCCATAGGTTGAAGTTTTTGATTTTGAATGAAAGCCTAACAAATATAATCTTTATTTATGATTGTTCCGTCCAACATTCCTATAAATCGTCAGTTCTACCCTTCTAATTTTATTTACCAGTCAATATGCCGAAAAACGGTTGACTTGATTTAATTGGTATAAATGCGACTCCGGGAATTCAGAAATTTAATCAAAAAAAATACCGACGGATGAGTCCGCCGGTAATGAGAGGTCAGATCTAATTGCCTCTTTATATAGCTGCAGGGGTGTTTTTAAAAATTAGTGCCTTTTACGTCCCACCAAAGTCTGGTGCCACCATTATCCTCACCACCCAGCAAATTCTTCACTGCATCCGTAACGGCCGTTCCGTTATCCGTAGAGTACTCTATGGATGGATAGGGAATACGGCGAACCTGATCTTCTGTACTGATTTTGCCGCCACTATTATTGTGTACGACCGGGAAGAGTTTAGGATAACCTGTTCTGCGGTATTCTGCCCAGGCTTCCTGGCCATCCGGGAACATGGCAATCCATTTTTGTGTGATAATCCTTTCCAGTTGTACTTCCTTAGAAGCAGCACCATCCCATTTGATGGTGATCGTGCTTAGTGCAGGGCTGTTATTGGCAACATTCTTAGGATCCTCGTAGGCGGTTTCTTTGGATGTGTTATCACTCAGATAATTGCCAATCTCCACGCCCCACTGATCCATGGAAGTCTGAATACCGGTTTCATAATCTTCCTTTACATCACCCGCGCCTGTCCATCCTCTCAGCGCCGCTTCAGCCTTCAAAAACCAGCACTCGGCAGCCGTCATGATCATCTGTGCAGAAGTCTGGGTGAAATTTTTACCGGTGTTAAGGGATGCATAACCTTCATAGTCTGCCTTGGCGTTAATGGCAATCCCTATTCTGATCCCAATATACTTGCCATCCAGTTTTGCGTCCGTTGCCGGTGTTGCATATTCAGACAGTCTTGGATCATTATATCCATTCAGATAGGTTCCCAGAGCAGCCCCTAAACGGTTGTCTCCCCAGGATTCAGTGATCTGCCAGAGGTCATTATTTCTGCCACCTCCCTGGGAGATAGCCGCATCATCAGCAGGAGTAGACAATAAGCCCTCTGATTGAGCCAGCGCCTTTTCTCCCTGTTCCTTAGCCAATTCAGGGTCAACGACAGAAACACGCATGGCAAGCCTCAACCTAAGAGAATTGGCAAACTTGATCCATTCAGTAAAATCACCTCCATAGATCAAGTCGCCATCTCCTAGTGATGACTCACCCGGATGTGCCGCTACATAGGTGGTCAGGTTAGCAACAGCGGTGTCTATTTGTTTAAAGAAAGTTTCGTAAACGGTTTTCTGATCATCATAAGCCACCGATTTTAATGAAGTGCCGGCCAGTGTATAAGGAATCGGGCCGAACCGGTCCGTCACTCTATCCATCGCTTCCACTTGTATTAATAAAGCCACTCCCCAGAGTTCCGGCAGTTTTTCTCTGGCTCCTGCCTCTGCGATTTTCTTAATTGGTGCCATTACCTGGGTGTACGGGTCTCTGAACCCATTCACGTTCCAGTTGTCAGTCATGGCATAGTTCAGGTTGTAGTTGGCAGAAAAAGGAGTCGGACTCATCATATATCCACTATAAGCATCTGCACTCAGGTTCTGTGCTGTCTGATAATTGCTGTATATGGCCTGTTCTATGGGACCAAATGCAGTAGTCAATATCGACAAGGTCTGCTCATCATTTAATGAAGTGGGATTGGTATTATAAGATTCAAAATCCTTGGTACAGGACCCGAATGCGAATAGAAGACCGGATAAAACCAATAACGATTTAACCGGGTATTTTATCTTGAAAATATTGTTAGTATGTAAATTCATGATCAATTATTTTTTCTTGTTAAGCCAATGACATTAAAAGGTTAGATTCACGCTGATTCCCATATAACGGGTTGCGGGCTGATTGAAAACATCTACTCCGGAAAGTCCGTTGCCGGTTGACATAGTCAGTTCCGGATCAAAAGGCGCCTTTTTGTAGAAGTAGATTAAGTTCCGGCCAATTAAAGAGGCTTTTATACTATGGAAAAAACTGTTTTTATTGTTGATCGGGAAATTATATCCCAAAGAAGCTTCTCTTAAACGGACAACTGTCGCACTGTAAATATAAGCTTCTGAGATACCGGATCTGCTTCCTATGGCTCCGTACCAGGTCTCAGGGTCCACCTTTGAGACCGCGTTGCCAGATTCATCTACCCCATTTACCGCCACATAACCTAAATCCCTGGCATCACCCGTCTGTTTGGATACGCCGTACTGATCCAACAGCATCTGCGTCATGGAAAGCACCTGCCCGCCAAAACGACCATCCACCAGCAGGCTTAAAGAAAAGTCCTTATAAGTCAGACTATTGGACCAGCCCAGTTGAAAGGTCGGATTGGGATTACCCAAAAAACCGAATCCATTGCTCTCCGGTCTGTATGGATCACTATCTGTTCCGCTACCGGAGAAAATGATACGGCCCTGATCATCTCTGTTAAAGATTACCCCGGAGATATCTCCATATGAGCCGCCTTTCTGCAAAATAGACTGATAAGAATTGTTGCCGTTTCCTGTTAATATAAACTGATCAATTCCATCTTTGGAGTCCAGATCCACAATGGTGTTTTTATTGGTAGATCCGTTAAATCCTGTATTCCAAGTAAAATTCTTATTTCTGATAACATCTCCGTTAATGGTAAACTCAATACCCGTATTCTGGATATTACCTGCATTTACATAACCTGTAGAGATCAACGAAGAAATTGGAGCGTCGATAGGTATGTACTGATTTTTTGTGTTGGTCTTATAATAGGTAACACTCAGATTCAGGCGGTCGTTAAAGAAACGCCAGTCTGTACCAAATTCCAGTGAATTGGTTTTTTCAGGCTTAAGATCCGTGAAGGCGGCCGCCGTATTAAACTGCAGCTGACCGGCCGCATTTTGTGTATTCTGAACCCTTGTCAGGTAAGGAGGAACGGTGTTCCCGACCTGGGCAAAGGTACCTCTGATTTTACCATAATCCACATAGGCTGGCATATGCAGTACCTGAGAGATAATCAGGGACAAACCAACTGAGGGGTAGAAATAGGAAAAGTTTGGCGTGTATGAAAGGTTGGAAGACCAGTCATTTCTGCCCGTAAGCGTTAAGAAAGCCCAGTTATCATAAGATAAATTGGCATTGGCAAAAATGGACTGCAGCTGACTGTGACTGGGCACGGTCTGCATGGTCTTAGCCAGCGTTTTGGTCGTAGTTCCCGCCTGGCTTTCAATGATGTTGCTGGTCGTAAAGAAATCCTGCGTGGACAACTCTCCCGCTATGCTGAGTCCATCCAGCTTCTGGTCGGTAATACTTGCTCCGACAATACCCCCTATTTTAAATTTAGCGGCGTCATTGGGATCGTTGATCGTTAAAATTACGTCACCGTATTTCTGGGTGAAGGTCTGATTACTCAGATTCATATACCCGTTTCCGTTAGCATCAAACACCTTACTGGTACCGGAATAACGGTCATTTTCAAAACGGTCTGTTGTACGGTCCACATTACCTCTTAACTGAATATTCATCCATTTGGTAAAGTCGTACTTAACATTGCCGCTTAAGATGATACGGTTTCTGTTGGCTACGCTTATATCCTTATTTAGGATCCACCATGGATTTTGAATAATATCTTCTATATCTGGCCAGTTTTGTCTGTCCTGTCCGGTTGCGTCTGCATTCAGATATCCTGTCTTATAAGGGGTGATATCCACACCTCTTGGGAACAGATATAATCCTGTTAACGGGTTCAGGTATAAACCTAGAGCGGGGCTATTATTGATTTTTTGATTGACAAACATAAAATTACCATCCACGGTCAGTTTGTCATTTAAAAAATGCCCTGTTTCTCTTAAATTGAAATTGTTGCGGGAAAGCTTATTTCCGGGCTCCGTACCCTTTGCACTTGTATTGGCATAAGAGATATAGGTCTGTGCTTTATCAGAACCGGCGGAGAAACTGACGGAATTGGTCCAGTTGGTGCCATTCTGGTAAAATAAATCCAGATTATCTGTGCCGCCCCCGGAGATCTTATCTCCCCAACTCTGAAACCCGGTTCCGCCTGTAGGGCCATAACTATTTTGAAACTCAGGTTTATAGGCAATATGATCAATAGCGTAGCTGCTGTTTACCTGTATAACCGCATGGCCTGCTTTCCCTTTTTTGGTTGTAATCAGAATAACGCCGTTCTGAGCCTGGCTACCATATAGTGCGGCTGCGGAAGCACCTTCCAACACAGAGATGCTTTCAATATCTTCCGGATTCAGGTTAGAAATACCATCGCCACCGTCCGGGCCGCCGCCAAAAGTCCCGTTTTGCTGGCCATTGGCATTCGCGGAGTTGGTGATGGGTACCCCATCAATTACATATAGAGGCTGATTGTTCCCATTGGCAGAACGACTACCTCGTAAAATCACTTTAGCGGAACCTCCAACACCGGATGCACTGGGAGAAATGGTAAGACCCGCAACCTTCCCGTTTAAGGAGTTCATCATATTATCGGTTTTCACCGTATTGAGCTGATCGCTGCTCACACTCTGTACATTATAAGATAATGATTTCTGGGTTTGCTTTACCCCGAGCGCCGTTACGACCAGATCCTGCAAGCCGGAACCCTGGAGTGGCTGCAAGGCGATATCCAGAACCGTCTTACCTTCTACAGCAACTTCCTGGGTCTGATAACCTACATAACTCACGACCAGAACGGCATTATCGGGAACCTCCAGGCTAAAAACACCATTATCATCGCTGATGGCTCCCTTATTGGAACCCTTAATCTGGACACTAACGCCGGACAGCGGCTGACCGGATTCATTTTTTATGGTGCCGGATATTTTTTTGATCTGGGCTTCCTGCATGGTCCGGGAAATAATAATCACCCTGTTATCCAGGATTTTATAATTAAGCCTGGTACCGGCAAAAAGGTTACCAAGCAGATCCTCTAATGGAATATCCTTTTCTTTTAGGTTCACAAGGGTATTTTCAGGCAATTGATTATCACTGTAAAAGAAGCGGCAATTGGCTTTATGCTCAATATCGGACAAAGCCTCTTTAATAGTCGCATTTTTAAATTTGACCGAAATTTTCTGGGAATAAGTTTTAGCCGACACCTGAAGGCAAGTGGCCAATATTAAAAACACGCTGAGCTTCATGTAAAGAATAACTTTTAGATGGGATTTCCCTATAGGATATCCCCTATGAAACGAACATTTTTTCATACTTTCGATAAGTTTTTAATGTTAATTGAAAATGGTGGCCGTCTTTTTAAAGACGCCACAGCCGGCAGTTTCCAGCTGCCAGGTCTGTACGGGGAATGGGTCCAATCATTCCTCGTACTTTTTTACAGATAAAATTTTGGTTGATCAGGGCACGACACCTTGCTGCCACAGTTGCTTTTTCATTTTTTTCAAACAGGTTTACAGGTTAAAAAATGCTCAGGTGCTCTTTTAAGGCTTTTCTTTCGTTAATATATCCGTACTTCGCGGCCCTGAATCTCATATTGGAAAGGCTGAATCATCTGTAATTCCTTAAGTGCCTGGTCCAGACTTTCTTCTTTAAAGATTCCGGTAAATATATAGCGACCCACTTCCGGGTTTGTTATCTTAATCTGTACATCATACCACCTTTCCAGATTGCGGACTAAAGCGGTAAAAGGTTCACCGCTAAAGGCCAGCTGATGCTGCATCCAGGCTGTCTCCATGAGTGTAGAATCACCCTGGGTTTTAATCTGAGGTTTTAAGGTGGTAATATAAACGGCTGCCAGGCCGGCGTCCAGCTTAGCCACTCCACCGGAAGCCTTGATTAGCGCCTGAATAGAATCCAGATGCAACGGTTCCTGTCCCGACGTCTGACCTTTTTTAAACTGTCCGTTTTGCAAGGCCCTGGTATTAATAACAATTTTTTCATTGGGCTTTAAGCGGATCATCTGCTCCGGATGATTTTTAGGATAGACTTCTACGGAGCCGTTAATCAGGCTTGTTTCCATATTATCCTCATCATCATAGGCCTTGACATTAAAACGCGTACCTAAGTCTTTGATATCCATATACCTGGTATGGATAATAAAAGTGCGGTTCGGGTCGTGCTTAATATCAAAAAATGCCTCTCCTGTGAGGGTGATTTCTTTAATGGGCGCCCCGGCAAAGTATTTATTATAAGAGAGTTCGCTGCCACTGTTCAGCCATACTTTACTGCCATCGGGCAAAGTCACCTGCCTTTGCGCGCCATTGTGGGCAACAATCACGGTATCCCCTTGCTGATTTCCAGCGTCAGGGGCAGACTGGAATTTAAAAACAAGACCTAAGCCTATTAAAATCAGCAATACCGCCGCAGTACCCAGTACAAAGGATTTCCTTTTATACCATATAGAAGAAGCCGCTACAAATAACGTATTGCTATCCGGCGTCCGGCTATCAGGTGGCTGCTCATTTTGAGTCTGATCCTCATATCCAAGCCTTTCTTTTTGTTTTTGCCAGAAGGCGGACAGGTCTTCGGAATTATCCATACGAACCTTATCCCAGTAGGATTCCAATTTGGCGTAAGAAGCAAGTGCCTTTTGATTGTCCGGATTGGAACGCAAATCTTCCAATTCCAGTAGCTCTTCATCTGAAAGTGCATCATGCTTTTGTTTGCTAAGCAAGGTCCAGAGTCTAACCGTGTTATCCATCTTTTCTAAAATATAGGTTATAGGAAAGCAGGCCTTCCAACTAATAGACAGTAGTATTTAACAAAACCCCTAAAAGATTATAAAAAAATTTAGGCCCGGGTATTAACAAATCTGGAAAACCTACTTAACTCATTGAATTTAAGTATTCTAATAAGAAAAGTTATCGAAGTATGATATTTGGAAAAAGGCGGTAAGCGCACAGTTAATCCAGCTGCTCATGTAATTTTTTAAAAGCAATGGTCATTTGGTTCTCCACCGTCTTAACGGATATCCCCAACAGCGAAGCCACTTCCTTATATTTGAGCCCGTCTTCCTTAACCAACTGGTAAATCAGTTTACATTTAGCGGGCAAGCCTTCAATGGCCGCCGTTACTTTTTGATTGAGTTCAGCAAACTCAATCAAAGCCTCCGGATCAAGGTCTTTGGATTTTAATTGAGGGGTGCAGTTATCCCAGTCAACCACCTGTTGATCTACATTTTCTGTGAGCCCCAGTTTTTTACTTTTAAGGTAGTTGATGGCCCTGTTTCTGGTACTGGCAAATAAATATAAGCGAAAATCCTCCACTGTACCCAGTTCCCTTCTTTTCTCCCAGATACGGATCAGCACATCAGACACCACTTCTTCGGCCAGCACAATGCTATGAACAATCGATAATGCAAAACGCACCAGATCCGTGAAGACCATATGGAATATAGCTTCATAGGCAGCCAGCCCTTTAGCTCCACCCAATGCATTTTTTTCAAGATCCAATCTTTTTTTATCAATCATTACTGGAAGGTTGCCGAAAATCGGGGGCAAAGTACAAACAAATGTTCTTAAGTAAAAAACATTTCCGTAGTGATTAAGGATAAAAAACCTTATCCCGGTCAGGAAGGCTGAGTATTAAAGCAATAAGTTAGACATATTATCCAATCAACGTCTACACAGATAAAGTGGTCACTACGGTCGGTTAATAGGTTTTATGTAAAAAAACAGCCAGTGCGTCTATTTTATCCGTATTAATATAATCAACGCCAAGCTTTTCCATTGTTTCCCAGGCAGTCTTATTATCCGGCGCATTCCAGAATCTGATTTTTTTCCCGGCGGCATGGGCAGCCTCTACCGTTGATTTCAACTTCTGGTAATCTTCTTTTGAAATCTCCCCTTCACCCTTCCAGGCAGAATAATCAGCAAAATTGTCACTAAGCATGTAGATCCTTTTTTGGGCGTCGGGGCTATAGGATCTGCCGGGGACGCCGTCAAAATAAAACATACCTGTAGCGGCAGCCATTACGGAATCACTGGGAATATTCCCAGTAAAAGTAATCCGCAGGTTTTTGCTTCCTTTAAGGGCTTTATAAGATAAAATAAGCGTTACGGCTTTCTGATATGCCGGGCTGTCCTTTGGATCCTTCAGATCAATTAAAAGTTCCAGATTAGCCTGATGATTTTTGTAAGGATAGCCTTTATTCATTTTTAAATTATTAGCCAATGGTGATAAATACATAGCTGCTAATGAGCGGTGTGGGTCAATCTCATTTTTGCCATGTGCCACCAACAGATCTCCATCTACTAAATAAATATCCGCTTCCATAGAACCGAAGCCTGCCTTATAAGCATCGAAAAAAAACCGGGGCTGCTCATAATCATTATGGGAATGTGCATTTTGAACACTATACTGAATTTTTGTTTGCGTACGCTGCGTTGTAGTGGACTGGGCGCTGCTGCAGCCTGTTAAGACTAAAAGGCTCATCAGGCTACTCATTATACATAAACGGAAAAGACCAAAATGACTCATCTCTATAAATTTTATTGCAAACTAAATATCTATATTTTCCCTTACCTCCGAGCAGGGTTATTTTTTTATCATGTTTCTTATATGGCCCATAATGGGGCCCTCTTAGCTGCTTTGCTGTTTAAAGCCTGACTTTGCGGCAAAGAATAACAGAGAACTTAGCTTAATGCGTCCATCTGCATTCTTATAACAATAATGAAACATCTGTTCTGAGCCCTGCCGGTCAAAGCCGGGGCCGTCCATTGCACACAGCCTTAAATAATAGGCCAGCCCGACTTTATAAGTAAAGGCTTCTGCTAGTGCATAGGCCACCCTGTACCACTGTTCATAAGACTGCGTTATACTAAGGTTATTTTCCTGCAGATAATCAATGATCTGGCCGACCAGCACCTTCTCTTCCGCTTTATTTTTATATTGCAGTTTTCTTTTATCTTCCTGCAAATCCGGATCCTGTTGAGCGACAGCCCCTTTGTTTTGACCAGAGTGAACATTTGCGGCCGTTTTAAAACTACTCCTTAAATCAATAGCATCCACCACAAAAGGCAAAGTTTGCTGCTTAATCACCAGATCGGCATCACTGGATAAAAAGCAGAGTCTTGTAAGATCACACCCACTTTCATCCAGGCCGAGATTATAATGTTCCCAGAAATAACCGGCCAGCTTCTGGAAGGCTTTTTTGTGGGCAGTGGCAATCTCCTGTTTTTTAACTTCAAATTTATATTCAAGTACCACCAGTCCTTTAAAGCCCTTCCCCGAGGGACTTAACCAATAGGTAAAAACAAAAGGATCATTTTCTAATACCGCTGCTGTTTGCTCTAACAGACCGGCGTCCAACTTGTCAATATCCAGTACCAATACATAATTATAGCTGGTAAGATTTTCCGTTTTTCGCTGATGATCAAAACAGCCACAGAAAGTAACTGCCGGCAGTCCGCGCTTATACATGGCAAATGAATCCATGTCCTTCTCCAGCAAAAATTGCCGCACCTGTTCAATCTCGGGTTCCAGCTGACAGCTCTGGATGGTGTTTAATACATCCTCGATTGAGATTTCCTTATCGACGGGCAACCAGATTTTAGGCTGCAGACTCACCTTCAGGTTTAATAAATGTTTTGTTTCCATAGGCTTTTGATAATAAAAGGCAATATTTATAAATAGCGTCTGCCTGTACAAACTTAAGGATTATGTTCCTTAGGAAGGTGATTTATGGTTCTTCTTTCTCTTCACTGGGCAGATCCACGGCAGGCATGCTGAAAAAGTTATCGCTTTTAAGTATCTATCAATATAACAAAAATTCACTATACAGCTGTTAAAATTCCCTGATTTAACCAAGGTCTATTTTCAATGTGGTACTTTTACCCTTCGGTTCACGGAGCGCGCTACCAACAATATAGCTGCCTTCTAGTGAGACTGAACAAAATCAAGTACAATTCTAAAATTCAGATCAGAGATGTATATATCCACCGCTAAGTCAGGATGCACTCAGATAGCACTTGGGATGCTACTGCTTCTTATAATGGGATTAAGTTGTCCTACCGGATTATTTGCCCAGCAGTCGTCCCTACAGAAAACTTCAAACGCCGATTCCAAAGCACGAGATCCGTGGAAGGCGCAGGATTTAATGGCCCCTTCAGAGCTGGCACGATTGATTGAATCGGGTTCCAAAAGTGAGCAGCCCATCATCTTAAGTGTGGGTCCGGCGGCTTTAATTAAAGGATCCCGGGATATAGGCCCCGCATCACAAGCAGAAAATCTGGCCCAACTAAAAAAGACGCTGGAGAAATTACCAAAAGACCAGGACATTGTTATTTATTGCGGATGCTGCCCCTTTACGCATTGCCCGAATGTCCGTCCTGCATTTAACTTACTTAAAGAGATGCACTTTACACATGCAAAGTTATTAAATCTGGAACATAATATCCGTACGGACTGGATAGACAAGGGATTTGCGACGCAGCAGTAAGCGGCCAAAACATCCCCTGCTGCTCAATTCAAAATAGCGTACTTTTGCAATGATTAATTGGAAACCACCGTCAAATACTGTGGCCCAAATTAATAAACAACTGATACTCAATAATTTAATATAATTTTTAGTTCAGGTCATCCATATATAAATTTAAAATAATTACCATATGGACATGTTGAATGTCCATCCATACTATGAAATCATCTGCTTCTAAATCCCTTTTTTGGGGAAGCTCTGTAGCACTATCCTGGACCTGGGGACTCGGACTATTCTTTGCGGTACAATTTACTTTTCAGTTTGGCTTAAAAGGGCTACTGTCCTTTGCGATACCCAATGCCATCGGCTTGTTTCTGTTTGGAGCCGGAACGGCCCATATAGCCAAAAAGGCTAAACCGGGTCAGTCGCTGGAACTGATCTTTCAAAAATGGTCCACCAAGCTGTCTTCCGTATTTTTATTTTATCAGTTTATCGCCTTATCACTGACCATATTTGCGTTAACCAGATATTTATTCCAGGCACTGGATCTGGCCAACTCCTTATTACTGCTTTTACTGGTCGTTATTGCGCTTTTGGCGATTGCCTTTTTACTGGGTGAGCAGTTCGGGATTACCAAGATAAAATACAGTCACGCATTTTTCTATGGCGTATTGATTATTCTGGGTATTTATATCTGGGTCACCAAAGACACGGTAGCTCCCTTGCCCGGCATGGGTAACGCTCCAAAAAACGACCTGAATTTCCTGGGTTATCTGATTCCGGTATGTGTCGGTTTTTTCACCGGTCCCTGGCTGGATTTACAACAATGGCAAAGAGCCATTGAGATGCACAAAGAGAAAACCTCCATTACGGCAGGATATCTGGTCGGTTCCCTGTTATTTTTTGCCATTCTACTTTTTCATGGCAGCCTGACCCTCTGGGCCATGGAGCAGGGAGCAGGCATTTATGCCAGAAAGGGCATAGATGGAATATTTTATGCGCAGGACATGATCACCCGGCTGCTGACTTCTCAGGGCACGAATCTGACCGGAGTATTACCACTGGCTTACTTTGCATTTCTGATAATCTGTATTATCACGACGCTTGATAGTGGCTATATCGCCGTAAAATGGCATCTACAGCATCATGTCAAAGAAGGCAAGAATATGCTTTATTCCATTTTGCCCAAGAGCCTGCTGACCTCTCCAATCCCCTTATTTGTAGCAGCTGCCATTACGGCGCTCGTGGCTATTGAAGCGAATTTAGAGTTGGAATATTTTATGGTTTTCTTCGCGACCTATTTTGTGAGCTACGCCATTATATTAATCATCAGATCATTAGGCGACAATCCTTTAGAAATCCATCTGGCGAAGACTAAGATTTTCGCGATCAGCTGTTTATCCCTGGTCATTGCAGGACTGGGATATATACATCTGGAACCCATTCTTTTAATAGCAGGCACCTTGATACCGGTGATTGTCGGTGGCTGGCTGGCGACCAGAAAACCCATTGCTGCCATCCAATCCTCCCACCAACCGCTTCAGGATGGTCAGACGGATAGTTTCGAAGATGTCCGGCAAGCAGACTCGCTGGACACGCCCGTCCATTCCGCTGCCGCCACCCAGCTAGCAGGCTCCGACAATATTGCCAGCGAATATGTCCAGGATAAATGGTATGTCCATGCTTTCAGGGCTACCTATGGTGATACCAACTCCGTGGGTAATGTCTATTTTGGGATGTATGCCATGTGGGTAGGAAAAACCAGAGAGCTGTTTTTTAATTACTGTCTGCCTGATTTTGATCTGAAAAAAACCGCCTTTTTAATTTTGACCCGTTCTTTTGAGCATAAATTTGCGTTGGAGGCCAGGGAGTTTGATATTATCAAAGTAAAAATAAAGGTCAAGAACTTTAACCGCAAATTTGCGACCCTGGAACACCGTATTGTGGATCAGAAAGAAAGATTACTCGGCAAAGGATCTCAGTCCCTGCTTTTTGTTAAGGCAGATACCTATGAGCAGATTGACATCCCTTCAGAAGTGCTGGCGGCCTTTACGCCTTTTACAACCTAGCTAATAGGCCTTAAAATAATTTTAGTTGAATGGGTTCGGCATTGCCGGTCCCATTTTTTTGTGCGTCCTGACCAGGGCCTGGTTTTCTAGTGTTTTCTGTTTTCTGCCCGGAATCTGTTGCCGTATTATCTGTTTGCAGAAAATTAGATACGCCTATGCCCAGTAGCCGGACACGCTTATCTGTCAGGTCCGTTTTATCCACAATCATAAGGGTCAGGGATTCTAAAAGCGACAGCGAGTCTATAGCACAGTCAATTGATTTACTGCGGGTGATAATAGTAAAGTCATGGAATTTAAACTTCAACGTCAGTGTCTTTCCTTTAAGCGCGTGCTTTTCTAATCTTTCCAGCAGCCTTTTAGCCAGCACCATCAGTTCCACGAGCATGTCTTGTTTATCTGTCAGATCGTGCTGATAGGTATCTTCCACACTGACTGATTTTGTCTCCCGGAACGGCTGCACCGGCCGGTCATCCACTCCCCGGACAATGTTATAGTAGAACACACCGACCTTGCCAAAACGGCGCACCAGCTCGGTCTTCTCAAATTTTTTAAGATC
>Ga0164242_10001979_pt1 | contig 23887 bp, 15 predicted proteins | sample OricomgcompostMG_FD_108783 | JGI IMG/M metagenome (GOLD analysis project Ga0164242, IMG submission 108783) | Miracle-Growth compost microbial communities from Emeryville, California, USA - Original compost - Miracle growth compost (MG) ...
GCGTAATGCTTTACTTAGCAGTTTTTACACTGAAGCACCGGTTTTATCAGGATTTGGCTTTTAGATAATATTTGTTATATTATCAATCTTAAGGGGTTTTTTCGTTTACTTTTTCTTTTTTCTCTTTTTTTTTTTTTGGAATGATTGGGCTATAATTTTATATTTACAGATAAAATATGTGTTCAAGCTTTACTCGGTGGGTATTCGACAGCGCGTCTAGCTCAAACCATCGCACTACCAGCCCAGAAGCATTGTTTCTCTTGCTAAGCGGCTGTTTCCCTCCGAATGACTACTATCCTAGTCGAGGACCTGGCTCGCACAAATCCCGATCTTCCTACACCAATACTACACTTGGTCAAGGGCAGACGTTGTTTCGAGTCAAGAATGTCACCATCACTGGGGCGACGCAACCAGTGCATGCGCACATCTAGAGTGGATTAGTTATTTCGCTCGATACCGGTTCCCGCTGTCCTATTTTCGTACCTTTTCTGTGGGTGTCGCGTTTCCCTCTGTCCCGGCGAGGCAGTTCAAAATGGAGTTTTTGTTCCCACCCGATATAAACTCGTTGAAACAGGCACTTGCGTTGATAACAGCCCTACAATTATCGCTCTCGACGTCGCAGGGACCATCCGCTAACGCAGAAGTGGCAAACACAGCGAGCAGACTGAGTACGATACGCATTGCGATGGTGCGTTAAGCTATTCGGTTTTTGAGACAGGTTCCTGGAGTTGGCGATGAGCACAGCTCCAAGGACAGATCACTTTAAGGCAATTTATACAACAGACGAAAGAGCGGCTATCTTTAGAGTCGATTTAAGGTTCAGCCAAGTCACTTGGCAAATGTCGCTTGGCAAAACTGGGATAATATCCGATGGCATAAGACGTTGATCAATTACATACTTTGGATAGTGAAAGATCATACCTCTTTTGTGTATTAGATACGAGAATATCCACATAAACTTGTCTACACCTGTAGGTATGGTGGACTTGTGATAGTCCAGCGGCACCTTACCACGGAATTACCGAGCCTACCATTTTTTATAGCCGGCAGTTGCGTATTGCTTATCCACATTAATGTATTCCCGCATTGCCGATCCATCCCATAACAATGGCTGGGATTTAATATCCCCTAGGCTTGGGTTTAATTTCTTCCCCATCTCACGGTCTGCCGTCTGGAGATTGTTGCACTCATTGCCGGTTAAGTAAAACGTGCACATCCCAGATCCAAACGCTACGAGGATGTATTAAGGTGTAACAACTTACACCTTAACCCTCATCTCAGGCATCAAAGGATGGGTGTGGACTGAGATGCTGACAAGTTGCTTACATGTTGCTTAAAATATTCGGTGGTAAACTTCGTGGCGACTGCGGAACGCCACGCGCAACCATTGAAGCTTGCCCGCCAACATCGATGCCTGCAATATATTCACAGCGGCAACTTAGCAGGCTGTTTAGAACCAAACTTCTTTTGGATGCAATCAGGATTATTGGCCTTTGGATGATGACTTGCTGTTCCTCTCGCTTAGCTTAACGTGTGGGCCGTTGGTGTCATTCGGGCAACGGGCAATGGGCGAACCGAACCGCTCTGGCTAAATGAATGCTGCACTCCGGGACATTTACTTATTACACTACATGGGGTTCCAGGTAATTGCCCTCTCAACGCGTCACACTTCCATATAGCGTTCGACATCGGTATCGTTCTAACAACCCTCTCGTCCTCTCTACAGTAGGGGGATCGCTCCGACATTTAGCCTGGCCCGTGTGCCTCCCATATTCTCTGTGCCTCGTTATATCAGAGTGACGACCAGGTTCCATATTATGAAATACCATCCTTAAATGACCGGCACTTTGGCCCTCGAGTATCCACGAGGTGTGGTATCAATCCTGTCACTCATTTTAGTACTTCCGTGTCACACTTATTAGGAGGACGTGCACATCCATCGACCTCCCGGGTTTCTTCCTAAAGCCATCACCCCTTCACGTTGATTCTGGCCGCTATTGCCACAAATCCTCCGAAGAACGACTTTGCAAGACAAGATGCAGTGGTCCTCACTCCTTGTTCTAGCCCTTGCCGGGCCATGCAGTGCCCTGATTCGATTCCAATGCTCGCAGTTGGTGATTCAAAGACTGGACCCTTTAGTTAACCCAGGAATGGTTCCGTCTAACCATGTCCATCAAATCGTTGGCGGTGTGCGTAAATATTCACTGATGTTATTACACTCGGTACCAACTGACCTCGCTAGAATTCTTTCAACGCCACCATGGATCCGAAGAAGGATATGCCCGGTGAATCGACGTGCACAACTTGTTCCTTCAGCGAGGACTTTTCGAACTATTGGACCGCTGTCCTCTACTTCCGTGCAAGGAACGGCACGTTCAAACGTGTCCCTCAATACTCCCAAATTGCCGGTGCCACCGGTGGCATTACTGCGTATTACATGCAGGATGCCCTTTACGACCAAGCGCAAAAGTCCAAGGTTAAAGCCTTCCAACCTGTAAGTCACCGAAGAGGAAGGGTTGGAGTATTCTTCGGCCGAGGTTTAATATGAGAGTAGGGCTTCCGCATGTTCGTTGGGAATGCCAACGCCCGCACCAGGGAAGAGGTTGCCTCTTTCCGTCAATTGACATACACATGTATGGAAAACCAAGGCACTCGCGCCCCCGAGACACTTGAGTTTCCCAATAAGCCATGCAAGGTAGGAATCATGGTCAACACCCGCTTTCCAACGTGTTGGGACGGCAAGAACCTTGATTCTCCTGACCACATGGCACATATGGCATATCCTGAGACCGGCACATTCGAGAGTGGTGGTGCCTGCCCGGCTACACATCCCGTACGTATGGCCCAGGTGTTATTTGAGGTTGTCTGGGATACTACGAAGTTCAACAACAAGGAAGATTGGCCCGAGGACGGAAGCCAACCTTTTGTTTGGTCCAACGGCGATGCTACTGGATACGGCAACCATGCCGATTACGTGTTCGGTTGGAAGGGTGACGCCCTACAAAATATTCTGGATACTTCTTGCTTCGTCAACTGCGCTGGTGCTAAGACGCAATCCACTGCCAACATGAATAAGTGCGCCCAAAAGGCGGCCGTCAATGAGGATATCGACGGATGTAAGTTACGAAAATATGATTACCGGTGCACTTGGTCATTTAGCGGCTCTTGCTAACTTCGCATCTTCAATTTCCTAGGGCTCCCCTCGCTTCCTGGCGATCACGAAATCCAATACGGGCCTCCCGCTTCTCGTATGGTTTAAACATAAACGCACTTGTTCGTCCCGAATATCTCGCGGGCCGTACAGTTGCAACGGAAGTATGAAGGGGGATGGGCCTTCTCAACCAGTAAATGAACAGTTCGGCTTGGATGTGGATCATAATTTTTATGAATTTGTATCGATCAGCTTGCCTGCGAGTCTGGATGTGGGATTAATATCGGCCTAGTCTCGAGGTTTTCATCCTTCTTCATCCCATATTCATTTGAAGCTCCTTTGAACGGTAGACGTAAATCTAGCTTCCGACATTAGTCGGCCGCTAGTTCTAGGATGAGAGGCTCGTCAATCATCACACTCTGACCTGCCGCTAAGTTTTCCCTCTCACCATATCAGGACTTGGGTTGAAGTTGAAGTTAAAAAATGAAAGAGGGTTCGCCAACATTATCGCCAACGGTATATGGCTTCAAGTGCCCAATAAAAACATGCCTGTTCCGGAAGCTACATTTACGCAGCCTAATTAACCCGTATGTTTGAACGAAGTCATTTACAACGTCATCTCGACCCGTTGTGCAAAGGCGAGTGACCGGTTTGCTACCAGATGAACTTGTTCAGTTAGCTAATCCCATTATTGGTTGAAGGGTTACGCGCATGGTAAGTTATTGGTAAGTTATCCGAGGCATCCGTTTTTACAGGTCACCTTCGCAACTAACTTAGGTAGGTAGGTAGGTAGGGTGGTAGTATATGACACTAGCTTATCACGAGCCCGATTACCTTGTTTGAGATGTGCTAATTAATGTTCCCTCCCAAACCTACCATTTTGTCGAATTTATGGACAAGTATTATTCCTAGGCAAGTTCCTTGGAACATGCCATTCCGAGCCGGGCAGCCGGGTCCGGGTTTTCATTTTGGATCGTAGCTCTCTGGACCTTAGATCGTGTCTGGGACTTTCGCACGGCCACATTAGCCCTTGCTTCGGGATCCTGGCTCAGACGTTTCTTGGACTGTGCTACACTATAACAAACCACGTGCTGCTCCATGCTTGTATGCAAGTATGACTTGAAATGTTCGTCAGTCAAGCCTTTATGTTTGCCAAAGGGGCGGGGGGCGCCGCGGCATTTAGGTTTTACTCAGGTCAGCCCAGTAACACCTAATGATGGGCTTAGCCAAGGTGACCAAGGCCCTATAATGTCTAAGAGACACTGCATAGAAACGGGCCGGCGGTCTACACGCACCTACACACCTTTCCTTTCCATACACTCCCTCTTTCCCCCCTTGGCCCCCATTCGAGCAGTCGACGGGTAATGAGGATAGAATACCGGCTGCAGGATTATACCGACGGTAGATCGGGCTACGCGGATCTAGCTGTTGATTCTGTAGGATCTGTTGATAGAGGAATCCCTTGGAGGGACAGTTCTCTGAGCCGAATGAATTCCGGGTAGTGAGGATGGAGCCCCAGTGTCAGGCTATTACGCTACCGGCCGAGTGTTTGAGCATCGTCCTGTCGAGGGGCTTTGATTGCGATTGCTTTGCCGCCTTAATAATTAAGGTAATAAGCAACATTATATTAAAGAAGGTGAGCTCATAGCTGTTGTACGCTGGATACCGAAAGGACACTCTCAACAATGGATTATGTCGCCGAAAAACTATCGACAAGTTGGTAAGCCCTGGCCAGCTGCTGATGCGTGCAATCTTATCTAACAAGGACTAACTTAGTATCCGTTTTCCGACCAATTGCAAGACATACGTGGGTAGTCATCCTCACTGAGCCTTCGATGCCCCAGCAAATACCGCAACCCCATACGGCCGCTCCCACTTATCGCCTTCAGCATCTGCAATAGCAATAGTCAAGTGGTCAATACCTGGGCTACTACCCGCCTTGTAGGTAAGATATGCCCCGTTCACACTGGTACTACCTTTTTCAGCGCCTGTAACCGCGTACTGTACTGGTGCAGCAAAGCCGGCAGCCAAAGTTCCGAGGTCGATCCGTGCGGTGGCACCTGGCTCAACAAATGTATGTGGATCCGCCATGAAGTTAAGGTAACCCTCTATCGGAGTATAGCCGCCACCCCCAGTTGAACCGTCCCACCAATCAGCAATGCCGTCGCCATCGGCGTCCCAGCTGGCGTCGCGTACGACGGTGGGAAAGTCCTCGAGACCGCCTGCGTCGGCGGGGTCATCAATGAGCCCTAGCTCACCACTCACGGACCCGACGTACGTGTACGTTCCCTCGAGAGTCTCGCGGACTATACGAGCGTCATGGTCGTCTAACACGGGTTGTTGCGCCCCGCGGTCGGAAAGAACCCGTTTGTAGGCGACGTTGGCGGGTTGAGTGTCAACGTGGGACTCGAAGAAGCTAATTAGATGAGGTGATAAGTATGGGACTTAAGCTACAAGTTGCGGGAGAAATGTGCGCGCCGCCTAGTAAGGCAACGCGTGAAATGAATAGTTTCTTACGGGACATCGAAAAAGTGCTGGTATTGCGGTGGCGGGTCAATAGTAATGTCGGCATAGCAAGCGACCGGGTATCCAGCGTAAGTGTTGTTTCCAGGTGGGATCTGAACCGAGTCTTGGGCAATGATATCGCTATTGTTTGTCGACCACATTGCGTTGCCGGCGCAATAGTATTGCTGCGTTCCAGGAAGTTGATTTTCATACTATGACAAAATAAGTTAGTTGAGACAATGCAAGATTCTCACTAAATGTAAGGAAATAAGGAGGTGTCGGACGTACCTGTGCTCGCAAGTCATAAGTAAGGTAGCTAGCCGGACCTTGCTTATAGACATTGCCGACGAAGTTGACCTCGTGAGCACCACCGTCAGTAACACGATCGCCTAATACAGAATTGATCATTAACTATCCATCGGACAATACCACAGTATCTGTGCCTTAAGCGGATAGGAGATTACCCACCAAAGTTGTAGACGACGTTATTACGAAGGTCTAGGCGTCCAGCAAAGAAGCCCGCATCGTCAAGGTTGCCACCCATACTCCAGGAACGTCCCTCGGCGTGGGCAAGAAGGTTGTGGTGGAAAGAGCCGACGTCGCCACTAATAGTAGCCGAGAAGCCGTGTTTGGTACCTGGTGGGTAATTCTTGTGGCCAGCAATGTTCAATGGCTCCGAGATGAAGTTTCTCTGGAAGGTAATGTTGTATGCAGACCGAGATGAGAATGACTCGTCAATGGCCCATCCCTGGAATACAAGTCAACGGTTAGCGAGCCGTATCAGTTAAGGGCGCTAAGGGTGTGGTGTTACCATCGAACAACGATCGAAGATGCAATGGTTAGATCCCTGCATACCCATTCCGTCAATCGTCGTACCCGATAGCTTGCCAGGTCGAACGCGCATGTGCCGGAATATAACATCGCTAGCGCCGGTTAGACCGATTGGATAGCCTTGAACAACAACCCCTTTCCCTGGGGCAGTTTGACCCGCTACGGTGAGATAGGTGTCGTTGATGGAAAGGCGGCTTGTAGTGGTGATGACACCACCAACGTCGAAAACGACGATCCTAGGACCAGTCACACCAGTAAGAGCGTACCGGAGACTGCCCGGCTCGTCATTATCCTCGAGTGTCGTGACATGGATCACCTTGCCTCCTCGCCCACCCCGAGCCCAACGACTATTCCATTGTTAGCGAGAATGCGACGGCTAAAGGCGAGTGCCTGTTCGGGATTGAATTAAACCAACCCCCAACCCTCAGCTCCTTCAAATGCAAGATGGGCTAGTCGAAACATGAAAGCGTTGCCGATGTACAGGTGGCAACCATCAACAACATCAACTCTCCAGTAATACTTGTCCAATGTGTTGAGGCCTGTCTTGCTGCCATTAGCCTCTATACACGTACCATTAATGTAGGAATTGTCACTGCACTTGCCGGAAAAGACAATACTAGTATCTTCTTGGCGGACGCTAACGCGGGTGAGATTGTCTGGGGAAGTCCCGAAGTAAACGTTATATTTCGGAGATTTTGGTAACGGAGGCGCGACCCAAGAAGCCGTCAAGCTCGTCGCGCCTTCAAGATCAATATGTTCATCGGTATGCGAAGGAGATGGGAAAGACACCAGATTGCCTGTGGCGGGAGTATCGACTTCAAACCCGTTCAAATAAACCCTCGATGAGTTTCCGTTGCTAGGAGTATACTCAACTTTGATGGTCTGGTCTGAACTCGCAACCGCTAGGCGGAGGTAAGATGTAGCGGCATCCCAAACATTGTCGGCACGAACTGATTGTGGGATGTTCTAGGTACCCGAATGACTAGAGTCAGAATTGGGTGTGACAGTGAGTATGAATATGGAAACATGGAATCCTACCAAGGCTACGGGCTCCCCGTCAACGGTGATGTTGATCGGTGCGACGGAAGTGAGCTTATCCCAGCAGTTGTGCCAAGCGAGGAGGGTATGGTTGCCTGGAGAGAGGCCTTTGATGGTCAAAGTGAGTGGTAGTCCAAGTTCGTCATCCGTTGTGATGCCTTCTCCTATAACTCGCTCGCCCAGGAAGGACACAAACTTCGTGTATATAAGTTTATAGTAGTTGCCGTAAAAGTTTGAAGAACCACCCGCAGTAACTGTAAAGTCAACCCCGTTCCAACTACCAGAGGCCGTAGCGGTATTGGTATCGATTGTCCACACGTTATAATCGGTATCCTCTAGGTAGCGGATGTTACTTGGGTTGAAGCGAATCTTCAGTCGTGAGCTGGGCGCGCTGGGTGCAAGTGACTGGGCCAGTGCAATGGCTAGTAGCGAGCTAGCCAACGTGGCGAGGTGGAGGTGTACCATGGCGGAGCAGGCTAGTGCCGACTAGGTGGATGGGGTGATGGCGATGACGAGAGTAGTGAAGAGCATTGAGGGGATAAGGATGGAAGAAGGGGACGGTGGAACAGAGACTCATATACTCGGATGGGGATAGTGTAACACCCAACGAGCATAACTACATATATCAAATTTCGCGAGTGCTAAGCCGGCGTTCGCCTAGGATTGGGACTGCTCAGCAACCTCCCTAAACATCCTTTCACTCAGTAACTTTTGTTGCAATTTTTCCCACGAGTCGGGTTGTCAAAATGTTGTTTGTGACGTTGTGACACTCATTGAGTTTGAATACGTTACCACGGGCTTTGCCGATACCCGACGAGGATGATGTGTGAGAAGGGAGCTGACAAGGGCGACTCGGGGGGTTTGGTACCTGAATGTCCGGTCGTGGGGGCTGTCGAGCCGGGCCAATCCAGGACGCCACCAAATACCCCGAGCTTGGTCGGCTCGGGAGCGGCGGTGGGGAGCGCGGGTCGGGAACGCGGGGAATTAACGGGGCCACAACTGGTGGAAACAAAATACACCTTGGCACCAGGGCAATAAAGGTTAGAGAGAATTCTTTTCGATCCCCCTTAAGCCAAATCAGGTACTAGCACCAGGGTTACCTTGAGTGGAGGAGGGTATGCACCCAATGAAGTTGGAATCCTCCAGCAGATTTATTGCGACTTGGTGAAGTTTGGTGAGCTCGTTGCCAATTATTTTCTTCCTCCATTCAGCGCCTTGGCATTCTTGGGGCCTCGGCTTCGGCCCAGCGAGATGCAGATGCGGCAGGGGGCAAGGCTGACAGTTCTATTATAAGGGTTCCACTGCCCTAGGACCGTATTGTCGCATGCCAGGAACTGTTCCCACTAATACCACTATCACCGTCATCCTCGAGGAATTGTATCGGGTCAACTCACAGTCATGGCCATATTAATGCCAACTCTTAGACTTGCGATCTTCTCTCTGCTATGCCTCCAGTTTCCAGTGGCCTCTGCTGCGCCGCCGCCACCGGGCCACCTTTGGTCGGTGTGGCCACCCCTTGACTATACCGATCCCCTCTACTGCGGCTGGGATCAGATCCCTGTTGTCAAGGAGGTTGAGATCTACAATGGTGTAGCCCATAATCGTACTTACGCACATCACCCGGAACTCTACGCTGTGGGCAACAAAGTGTTCCTCCTCTTCTCTTCGGCGCCCGTAGATGAGGATAGTATGGGCCAAGACGTCTGGATTTCAACCTCCATGGACGGCGGGATTACCTGGACCCCGTCCACTAGCCTCTTCCCTGCGGCGTTGTTGCCAAACCAGACCGATCCTCTCAATTATGCCTACTGGTGCGAGCGCGGTATCGCCCAGCGTGCATGGCAGGCAAACACGTTTATCCATCTCCCTAACGGCGAACTCTATGCCATTGCGCAGTCGGGAAGTCGATGGTGTCCCAGCGCATTCAAGACAGCGGGCCGAATCGCACGCCAAATCTCACTCGACGGGGGCAAGCCCCTCGGTGACCCCTGTTGGCTCGAAAAGAACGAATATACCGACTCCCAGGAATACAGCAAAACCATTTACGGCACTAAATATGGTATGAAGATGTGCAAAAAGGCGTGTCAGATCAACGCCGTGCTCCGTGAGCCTGACACCACACCTGCTTGGACATCATGGCTATATAATAACCTACTATTCGCTGCCGATGGTGCTCATAGCATGCAAGAGAACACCTTCGCGGTTTGGATTAACGACACGGACTCGCCAACTGGCGGCTACTGGCAGCGTCATTGGCGTGATATCTCATCCGGGACTGCAATTACCCATGCCGTCTGGGTCGAGTATAACGAGGAACCAAGCGGCAAAGGCTGGTACCCCAAAGTGCTAGCACCGCAAGGCAATAAAATCTTCCAAACCACCATACCCGACGCCGGCACGAAACAATTCCTCGGCCAGCTTGGAAACGGGAATCGATACCTGCTATCAAACCCCAAGTTTAACGCGACCGCTGCCCAACGCCAGCCACTTACCTTGGCCGTGTCTAGGGGGACGGATCAGAGGTACACCGCTATAGGCGTTCTCCGCACCGATGCCAACCCACACATCGTCCCCGACACACGGAATGGGGTCAAGGACCATGCTTTTGGCTTTAGCTACCCCACGGCTGTCCAGGTTGGCAACAATCTGATTGCTGCGTACAGTGAGAATAAAGAGAATATTTGGATCAGTGTTGTTGATATAGAAGCTTTTCCTGAGGATAGGAATGCGTGCGTCAAAGATAGTACCTAGGAGCCTTTGCGATATCCCTCTTTTCAATCATTTTAATTCTGTTAGACGCCAAAGTTAAAAAGCGCTCTTACCTAGCACTGCTAGGCCTCTCAATCTAATTTAGCCCGAGGCCTACGGCCCGAACACAGGACGCGTTTTTCCTTGGAAATTTGTTATGGTTTTGGTCTACGTTCCTCGATCTCCCAGTCTCCAAATTACGGTCAATATACTCCCTGCAACTGCCCATCCGATAGATTGGCCGCAGATATATTCGATTCTTGCGCTGCATCTCTATTGAGCGCCCATTGTCGTATGCCGGCGAACGTTGCTGAAAAGGCGATCATCGGGTTGAGACGCCCTCCGGACATGGGACCGTTGCGTATATTAGCGTTGAAAATAGGAAGACGTTTGGATACGCTAATGTAGACTCCAATTTTAGGGGTTGTGTGGCGCATCAGTATAGCAGTAATCTGCCAGAGAGGAATGCCAGACATGTTGTCCCAACTACAGTATGGGATGTCAAATGTGCCGACCCATTATTTACATTAAGCCCAATCATACGGTTAAGCGCTTGGGGCATAAGAGCTATGCAACTTCGCGATGTGAAAAATAGAGGAGAGAGAGAGCGCCGTGGCAATTGGAGCTGTCGAAAGTAAAACGCTCCCAGCCAGGATCCACCGCTACATTTCAATCGCACCCCATTGCTGAATACCACTTGCATAGCTTTGAAACCTTGTCTCCCAATTCAATCGTTGGCGTGTGGTCGGCGAAACCCGGGAGGCCTACGACAGCCGCGGCCGTAACGAGGGACAAACCTGCCACTAAGCGCCAGCTCCAAGGCGCGAAGACTGACCCCAATGATAGAATCCCACCCTGCGGACACTACTCGACGGTGGGATTGATAGACTGTAGAACGGCATAAAAATCAAATCCAGCCGAGGGCAACAACGCGCCAGAATACAAGGTCGTAGGTCTTAGACGAGCACACATCCCTGTTTCGGGCCGAGCGGCTTCGCCGCTTTCCATCGTGAGAGTGTTTGCTCAAACGAGTCCAGCCGGTGAGTCATGACGTGTGCCAATCGTCGAAATTTGTCGAGATCTACCCCATGGTAATTTGCAGCCGGACACAGATGAGGCGAGTTCTTGATCTCATGTCCTTCGGGTGGAGAATGGAAGTAGCTAGGAGCGCGCCAAGTGCAACCGCGAACCCCAGGGACAAACGCCCAATCTGGATCAGTGGGAAAAGGAAGTACAGCTACGGCTTCCGCGGCGTGGGATTCCGGAGGTAACAGATAGTGTGCGTAAACGTATGTGAGATGGGACGCGACGTGTTCCAAATCCAACTCTGCTACAGTGCGTCTATGAGGCGGGCAGAGCCCCACGGCCACCATGGTGTCTCCTCTATCTCTTCTGTCACTTACCTACTGATTAACAGGCGACTTTGTTATCCTCAAATCCTCGCTGCCCAGTAATTCCACGGTTTGATTGACGGGAAGGCTTATCCAAACCGTTTTATTTCCGGGGGCCCTCATGACAAAGAGATAACGTGGGCATGATCTGCCAAATGCTCCGCAACCAAAGCCATACATCGGATGAAGTGAAACCACCCCACCCCCTTTAAACTGTCTCCCTTCCATCTTCCTTTTGATAGACCGTCAAGGCCATCTAGACGGGACCAAGTACACCTTGTATGAAGTAAAAGAAGAGAAAGTCGGTTCACAATGGCTAATTAGTTGTGGGTTGGCCCATGCACCGTAAGATAATTTGACTAACAACTGCGTAGAGGCCGTTAGAGGTTTATCGGATGAATTCTAGTGATAAATTAACGAGCAACGAGCAGCGTGGTTGGTTTTATCCTATGATAAGATGCACTAATGCTCCCCGAGCTGTCAATACAACCTGACTCTCGCTCCGTCGCCCAGGCTAGGAGATATCATTCTAAGCCCACTAGACGCCATAGTACCCGCCACCCTGCCAACACTGTGTCATAGCATTATAATCCGTGTACGTGGTATATTGCGTTTGTCTAGAAGAAATACCATACAAGTCAGCTATTATATTCCCGCACGACATCATTTCGTTTGGTAATACTTACGCTACCCATATTGTAACCCAGGTATTGTACGTTACGTAGTGGATCTCGTGTTCTGTCTGGGAGGGTCCTTGATAAAACACGGTGATTGTCGACTCGCTATCGTTTCCTTCGCAAATAATTTGCGGGGGTGGGATACTAAAATACGTGTTAGTTTTCGGGCAGCCCTCGATAAGTCCGATGTACTCACAAAATAGAAGTTATAGTGTGGTATTCTAAACAATGTACTATTAGCCTGCGTCTGACCCGTACGTGGGTTACATACCGTCTTCTATCGTGGTCGCGACGGGTGCGATCTCCGTTACTGTACTTGTTTCTGTATACGACGTTTCAAACACAGTGCTGGTAATGGCTTCCAGAGCTGCCATAGCCCGGCGAACTAGGTGATGTGAGCGGGGAATCATAGAACACACAATTGTGAGCAAGCGATACTTACCTTGAGCTGGTTGTGTAATCGCCGGAGGCCCTCCCCCTCTCCCACCTCGCGACGAAGTCGGTGATCCTCCACCACCATTGCTGCTGCTCCCGCGTGGCGGTTGACTCTGCCTTGACGTTGGCTGGCTTTGCCGTGACGTTGGCTGGCTTTGCCGTGACGTTGGTTGACTCTGTCTTGTCGTAGGTTGGCTCTGTCGTGATGTTGTTGGTTGACTCTGTCTAGTCGTAGGTTGGCTCTGCCTTGTCGTTGGCTGACTCTGCCGTGATGTCGTAGGCTGACTCTGTCTTGTCGTTGGTTGACTCTGTCGTGACGTCGTTGGTTGAGTCTGCCGTGACGTCGTAGGTTGACTCTGTCGTGACGTCGTTGGTTGACTCTGTCGTGACGTCGTTGGTTGACTCTGCCGTGACGTCGTTGGTTGACTCTGCCGTGACGTCGTAGGTTGACTCTGTCGTGACGTCGTAGGTTGACTCTGTCGTGATGTCGTAGGTTGAGTCTGCCGTGATGTTGTTGGTTGACTTTCTCGTGATGTAGTTGGCTGGCTTTGCCGACTGCTTGTTGACGAAGGGCGACCGGGTTGGCTTGACTGAGTCGGCTGACTCGTCGTCGTCCTAGATTGCCTAGACGTTGTCGGCGGGCTCTGTTCGTGAGTTGTTGATGAGCTACGTGGAGGCTGGCTTGTCTGGGTCGAGCGAGTGATTGAGAATGTTGAAGTTGGCATGTCTCTCGAGCTGCTGGTTGGCTCAGACAGGCAAGTAATGCCTCTACATGATGTATAGCTAATTCCTGGAATGCTTGTGCTAGAATCACTAGTGCTCGACGGCCGAGAGGTTGGCTGATCTGAAGAACTGCCCCCTCCGGGAAACGTAAAAGTATCGGACGGCTCACGGGTTGTTCGCGAACTGCTTTGCGTCGGTTCACGGGTAGTTCTAGACGTGCTTCGTGTTGGATCACGGGTTGTTCTTGACGTGCTTCGGGTCCCCTCAGGGCTAGTTGTACTAGAGGTGATCGAGGTTTCCGACGTACGTGTCGAACTCCGCGTGCTCCCAGTCGGCCTTCGGCTAGTGGTGCTGGTGACGGGAGCAGTGCTGGAGGAGGTTGAGTCACAGGGACCCGCTCCCCGACATGACGTATAGCTAGATCCAGGTGGCTGGACGGAGGTACTACTACTCGTAGGTTGTGAGGTCGGCCGAGATGTTCGCGTCTCTGTCGGACGCGTGGTAGGTCGGCCTGTAGAACTATCTGGTCCACAAGGACCAACCCCGCGACACGACGTATATGATGAACCCGGGGTACTGCTGGGAGGCTGCGAGGTATGAGGCGGGGTGGTCGGCATGCGAGTTGTTGGATTCCCACGCCACGTTCTGCTTGTTCTTGTACGACCAGTACACGTCCACCCTCCACCCGTAAACCAGGGCTGATCGTCACCATTACAGTTTTGGGTTGGCCGCGTTTGGGGGGGAGGGTGGTCCGAGGTTGGAGGAACCCATGTTTGAGGCCAGTGGCAGTAAGCCCAGCTCCCAAGGGTAGTGTCGTAATATCGAGTCACCGCAGCATTAGTCACCACTCTCTCTATGGTTGTATAAAGCGTTGTTGTTGGACCCGGTCTATAGTCGGTGATGGTTTCAGTCGGTGCATCACACTCCTCTATAATCGTATATGGGCTACCTAAGATTATATTCGTCTGGTACTTGTCGTTGGTTACAGCTGTGCCACCTCAATGTCAGTATACCTACAGCGGCAAATGCACCGTAAACACTTACTTATAGCTGGAGGAGTACTTGTTACACCGACGACAACGGTGGGAACCACCTGCAAAAACGTTAACATCAACACTGGTACACTTGACGCAACCACTAGTTCCTAAGTTAGGGTAGACATACCGTGACCACGACTACCTCGGCGGCTCCTACCGTCAGTGAAAACATTCGTTCGACGGCAAAATCCGAGTCTGGGGACTGAATGACAATAGACCAGTTTCCCGAAGTCATGTTTGAGTAGACCACATCGCTTCATAAGCCATTAGCTACAACAAACCTCTACCAAGAGATCTTTTGCAAACACAGGTTACTCACCACTCCGATATTTGCTGGCTATCGTCCGGCTGGGTCTCGATGTCAGTGCAGGGATATACTTCTCCGTCAGGATCAACAAGAATCGGGGACACGACATCATCGTCACATCCTGAGAAAATTCAGTCCAATATTCTCCTACTCAACACGAGCGACAATTCTCACCTGAAAACGATGAAGTAAACACAAAGTAATCATCTGATGTGCCATCTATAAGGTAGGAACCTCCGTTGGTGTAGTCGAGGCCAGTAGAGCTGCACTCTTGTGACTTCACCTGTATGGCACTAGCCACGAGCAACGCGACAGCAGAGATCAAGTGGCGCGCCATGTGGAGAACTATGCGGTGTCACACAAACAGGTTCGTGGGAATGGTCATCTTGAAGTTTTAGAGCACGTTTGCTAGTTAAAATTTACGAGATGCAGCCCGAATAATATAATACTCGGGCGGTCAGCAAATCTTCACGCGCCATCAAAATTACCTAGGGCTTCATAGATTTTCCCTTCAATAGCGTTCTGCCCCGAGAGGGGCTCCTTGTTAAATTCGGCAAAGATACTGATAGGCCGAGCTAGGCTTTTCATCTATGTTGACACTCCGGCCGGCTTCGACCGAGTGACTCGCAATTCAGCCTGTGATAGCATGGTGGCTGGCTCGGTTTAGCCAAGGGAGGAATCACCGCCAAGACCGACCCACTGGGCAATTGATCGGTAGTCACAATTCCCCGAGCGATCGTCGCCAGACGTCCTGAACGTGGAAAGACGATTGCCATATCCTAGCCCCGCCATCACCAGCAACCCGGAAATGCCGCTGACAAACTCTTCAGGGTCCCGTGGAATTAGAGATTAATACCACTCCACAATGCTTCTAAACATACGATATCGCAGGATGACTTTCCGAGAACCTGAGCGACCCGGAGGGTAGTGGGGAAGTCCCGCCTAATAGGGTGGGATAAAGGGATATATCATAACTTAAATACATTGGGCTCCATTTGAACAACCCCTTGTTCTCGACGGTTTGGGCGTCGATTGCCTGAATTGGGGTCGGCGGGGAGCTTCCTCCCCTGACATCCTATTATTAGCTCTGCAAAAGCTACTGGGGTGCAGCTCTGGGTCTCTTCGAGGGCTGTCATTGGGTGTATATTTTCGCAAAATATAACCCCCCGGGAGAGCCTTACCGCTAAAAGTCCCGAGCGTGCTGCAGAATCAAGTGGTAGGAGTTGTGTTAAGCAAACCAAAGAGAGCTCGAATATATCTTGTTTAAAGTGACTCTTGTCCCGAAAATCTTCACACTTAGTTTGTATTGTCCATATTCCTAGATCAATTTATAGGATTGTTATGTCTACTTGGTTTGACGCAACTCTTTAAGCGCCTTATGTACTAAAAACCAACTACTTCAATTTGCTATAGAGGGGACGAACCGTACAACACCTAGATTAACACAATCTTTATAGGTCAACAATATGATAAACACATTATCTGTAATATATAGGGCTAAATAAGTCACAAGGGCCACAAATAGTCTAGATGGCTGAGCAAGGGTTTCTAGAGCGCGAATGAAAGATGCAACTATTTACGTTGAGTACAAGCTTGATTCCAGGTGGGCATTGAGGAGAGAGTCCCGATCCCGAGCCGATCAGACCCAGCACGCGCTTTTCACACAATTTTATTCCAGTTATCAATGGACATTACCCACAACCAGTCTTTTTTATAGTTCGCAGTTGGCTTGTTTTCCTTCCATTTGACAGCTTCCTAAGCAGTTGACCAGGCTGACCAACCAAGGCCCTACTGGCCTAACTAATCCTTAATTTCTTATGACCTTTTGTTGTTGTTTTGATGTTGTTGATAAGGCCACATTGCTAAGCGCAACACGTCCACATCCTCATCTCACTTCACAGGGCTGAGAGAAGTGTTCGGTCTGCCGACGCCCTAGGAGTCAGCTACCCATGCCAGAAACCAAAGTGTCTGTGTCTCGTCTAAGATAGACCTCCGTAGGCAACGACTTTTTAGAGCTAATGATCATACTTGATTAAGATCTTTGTTTGCTCCCCCCGAAGAAATTATCTCACATTTTGTGAGGAGGCCGGGGACTCGGTTAATTTCTCTGGGTGGTCCACCAACGACTCCTAGCAGTTACACGTTACCTCCCAGAGTATATTCTTAGCCCCATCCCGTCCATACTTATCTACCCTTCTCCTGTCCATAGCACAATAATATGCCTACAAAAAGGGAGTCGGTGCGTTCTCCCTTCTGTAGAAGGGATCACGTGAACTCGACACCCGTCGTTTAGCCTGTCGGGATAAAATGGTGAAATGGTCACGGATTCCGTTTCGTTGCAAGAAAGAATGCACGACATTCCGAAAACTGGTCCCTACCGCAGGACGAGATAGCTCCCTGCTATCCAATACATCCCGTATCGCGATTTCTGTTAGATGGTAGCGGAGCTAGGATGTCTAGATTCTATACACCAATTCCCCTAGGAGAAAGCGAAGTGGCAACACCTCGTCCAAGGAGATTCACACCCCCTTGGGGGATCATAATTCCAATAACCTTTGTCGCGCTACCGGCGGTGGCGTCTTTCTTTCTGGGGGTTGCCGTAGGGCAAAACAGACCGGGAGACTGTTCCACAACACTCTCACAGTCAAGCGTGGACGTGCTTCTGCCGCCGCAAGCATTCATTCCCCAGAGTACGGAATGGTGGTAGACATACAACATACAACACGTGTGCTAATACTTCGCTATAGTACCTATCAAGGAAGTGCGATTCGAGTTTCCTACTGCATATGAAGACACCGGGCGAGACGGAGACCGGCTCTGGAACGATCTTATGCCAAGTATGTTTGACTGATTCGTGGGGTTTCACTCAACAACCCTAGACAATCTCATTGGAAATATTTAGTAATATACCTAGACGGCTCGGGCTTCATTCGCGTTCCCTATCCACGACGCTTTGATATGCCTGCTAGTGAGCCTATTAACAACGACCCGGAACTGGGGGAGATTTACTCTCTCTCTGTGACACACCAACTTCACTGCTTGGTAGGTTTCCCATTTTTTAAATCCAGCATAACCTAACCGTATTCTAGGCGGTATTACGGGATGTTATTATTAAATACGAAACGCATGATAAGTCTCGCTTTGCAGGAGCTGGGCATGAATATCACTGCCTTGATGTATGCTCTTCGCTCACTTCTAAGAGAAATGACAACGCGTGATGTTAAAGTATTGACAAGACCACAGTACATTCGACAAGCAATCATATGCGCAGGAGACACTACGATGGATTACGCGGACGACCAAAGTATAGGCCCTGATGGGAAAGTGATAAGATATGGGTTTACAGGAGCAAATTCTACACACCAATGTAGGGACTGGGATGCCATCAAGGACTTTGCAGAGCGTCACAAGTCAGGAGATATGAGTGGTATCCTAGTCTAAGTAAGCGCCCCTAGACAAGACGCCGAAAGGGGAATTTGTCTCCAACTTGCCATCTCTCTATCCTAACCAAACTAAGGATGTGCCTATCACAAAGTACTTTGGGGAGCGCCCAATTGGGATAGATATCTCTTATCTATGTCCGACCACTAGTTGCTTACCCTGGAAAACCATCGTAATGGGGAGGAGTATCTTGAGTCCTACTGTGACAGTCGTTAGAACAGTTCCATTGCTACAGCCAATCTCTCTTCCTCCAAGGCCTAAATTTCCCGCGGTATCAAATATTCAAAGTTTTGAAGAGAAGAGCCAGTGTTCGTGGATGGTAGCTGAAGTGAGCAACGGGAGTTAGGAGATATATGATATTATCATCGGTTAGTTGTAATGAGAGTTGGTAAACATAGATCTTCGAATATTCTTCCAAGAATAAATGGTATATTTGCCCCACTTGCATAGATTACTTTCGTGGCTAATGATTTCTTGCAGCATATTCTGTCCTGAACTGGGTTTGAGCTATTGGTTACCTTTGAAGCATGCACACGTAGCTCAGAATAATAAACGGCTTTCAAATGATAACAAACATTTTAGGTTATTGGTATCGCGATGCTTGAAGACTTACAAAATACTGAAGAGTCTTTGAGACCAAGGCAGTACTGATTAGGTAGTCAAGATAGCTACGGAATAGAAAGGGTAAGGTGATTACAAAGCTTACATTTTAGATCATTTCCTGGTGCTTACTGGAAGCTCTACGGCCGACAGGTACTCCTAGGTGAAACATCATAACTATGTAATTACCTACCTACTTAGAGGAAACCTTTAACCACCTGTGCCCTTAGATATGGATGAGGGAACATAGCTCTAGCTGTTTCAAAGAATTTCCGTTTAATCGCAGTTACATTTTATCGAAGCCAATAAAGCGTTCATACCCCTATCTCGGTGCGAAGGGTCAAGTTTGTGTGTTTGACCTGCCCAAACTTTAGTGCGCCAGACTCGGCATGCCTGCCAGCAGCAGGTCTTTCAGGATGGCTTCCGCAGGCCAGGACGGTGAAGTTTTCCCCGGGAAGATCCCAGCCGTTGCACATCGCGACCGAGTGGTAGCTTTGTAACGGGTCGGTACTAGATGACGACGATGAAGACCGGGGATGGAAGGAGTGGCTTACTACAGAATTAGGCTGAGGCCTTCTCTGGTGTGACACTCAGGTGAACCAACCTTCTCTGGTAGCCCTCCTACCATATCATCTCCTCATTGCGCTTGATCATACCTAGCAGTCTCTAGCATTCGGTTCGATAAGCCCAGTTTGCCCACTTGAGGTTACAGCCCTTTCGGCAAATTCAACACCAATCTCACCTCGCCACTTTCCATCTGGTACTCCTTGTTCCCAAGCCATGCTAAAGAAGAGACATAGTCAGCGATTCAGCTGCACGTAAAGCTTATCGAGTTAGATGCCGGACCAAGCTTCGGTGACTGTCTCCGGCAAGAAAGATGTTATTTCCAATATTTGTTGTCATACATGTGCTGTTGGGTTCATCTCGATTCGCGGGATATCCCTATTCCAGACCCAGTCTTGCCCCTTGCAATAATTTGGGATACTCACAATCCAGTCACCAGTGCTAATCGAACCGGTGTAATTTGAATACTCGCTGGGGAATATGATTTGGTTACCGACAATTGGCCAAGCAGCTCCTCGCCCTTTGACTGGCTTAGCGCCTCGTAACCCCAGTGCTCTTGACGAATGTCCATTAGCGTCCAGCTAGGGTCGTCATGGATGGGACGGACGTATTTGCCATTCCATCCACGCGTTGTCAGTGTGGCTGATGCGTCTTTTAAACAGCGTCTCTGGAGTTTTTTTAAACAGCGTCTCTAGAGTCTGCTCCGTCACAACCTTTCCTCCACAACCTAACCGAGAAGTTGGGATATTAACACCTGTCTCTGCCTTGGGGTACTCAGTCCTTGTCTGACCAGGTAGGAATGGATGCTGCGTGAGCTAGGCAAAGGTTTGTGCAAACAGGTTACGGGCAGAATCTGCAGAGCATCTGCAATATCACCACTCTTATCTTGCGGAGACTGTCTCGCTCACCTCGGGTTCGTACGTTTGGTTGTGTAGGTGAATCTACGCCTTGGTGTACCGGAAAACGGGCGGAATGTAAGAAGCTATCAGCAGTACCATGATTCGCTACCGTCGGCAATGCGAGAAACCCATGATACAAATGTAGTTGGCGCAGGAAAAGAGCAGCGCCAAAACCAAGGGCTCCGACGACTGGCTCTGTGTTTCCCTTTCTCCCCTTTCCTTTTGCCTGATGCCCTGAGCTGCGTGGTTACAGAAGGGACTTCGGCGTCGTCGATGTCCGTCCAGCTCCAACGCACCGCAGACTAGGTAGACATGGACATGCCTGCCCCGCTGCTTCAAAACACCCTCCCCTGCCTCTTCGCTCCTGGGTATTCCTCCACCTGCCATCTTCCCCTATGCTCCATATGCCGTAGGATGGCTTTGTATCCCCCTCAGCCATAAAATGTTTGACAATATGGCCGTTTTTACCGCCGATCCTGAATACTGCCAACGAAGGATGGATCTCTCACGCTGCCGCCTGCATCTCCAAGGCCCGCAATTGGCCTATTGTAGCTAAACCCGGTAAACTGGTTCTGCATGGTCTGTGAAAGGACAGGGCCTTCGACATAGGAATCTTGTGGTGGTTCGGAGGTGAATTCGGGATCGAAGTTGGCTGTATCGAGGGCATCGACCTAGAAGAAAAAGGGAAGAAAAGCAGAGTCAGTAAAAGAGAGCAAGTATATCAACCGCAAGGCGTGACGCATTTGCATTTTTAGCAGGGTAAAAACGTGTGTACGTACTACGTTCGGCTTGAACGCCGGCTCATATTTGCGCTGCAGAAGCTTCCGCCAGTCGATGGCGTGGAAAAACGGGTGCGCCTTGATCTCAGCGGAGCCATTAGCTCCAAGACGCTGCTGAGGGTCACGATTAAGGAGCTTCGTCAGAAGGTCCTTGGCCGCCGGTGGCACCACCTCATGGCCAGGGAAATGTAGGGGCTCGCCGAGGATCTTGCGATACATCTCGTTAGTATTCTCGTCGTAGAACGGAGGCAAGCCGGTCAACATTTCATAGAGAAGCACCCCGAGTGTCCACCAGTCGACAGTCTTGTTGTAGCCTTGGCCTAGCAGCAGCTCGGGTGCGAGGTACTCGGGCGTGCCACAGAAGGTATTCGTGCGGTCCTCGTCCTTCATGTCAAGTTTACAGAGGCCGAAGTCGCAGAGAGCGATGTGACCCTGGTAGTCGAGGAGGATGTTCTCGGGCTTGAGGTCGCGGTAGATGACGTTGAAGCCGTGCAGGCACTCGAGGGCGCACAGCAGCTCAGCCGTGTAGAAGCGACTGCGATTGACATCGAATCGCTGTTCCTTCTGTAGGTGGTGGAACAGCTCGCCGCCGTTGACGAATGCCAGGACAAAGTACAGCTTTTCGGGGTTCTGGAAAGTGAACTTGAGCGGCACGATGAAGGGGTTGTTGATCTGGGCGAGGACTGAGCGCTCGGCCAAGGTGTGGGCCACTTCGGACCTCGAGATAATGTGCGCCTTGCGGATGGTCTTGAGGGCGTAGATCCGGCTCGTGTCCTTCTTCCGCACCTGCATCACCTTGCCGAAGCTGCCCTTGCCCACAACCTTGAGCAGCTCAAAGTCCTCAGTCTTGAGCTTGCCCGCCCGGTTCTCCACGTATTGGACTCCAACCTTAAGCCGGCCCGTGCCGTACTGGACATCGACCCACTGCTCGCCGGCGAAGCCGAGTGCCCGCTCCCGGCTCGCGTGCTCGGCGGCGGCCTTTTCCCGGTCTTTCTTGCTCGCCTTGGGGTCCTCGACGTATGGTTGTCTCTCTTCGAAGCTGGGGTTGATGCGTACAACACCGAGAAAGATGTCCTGGCTACGACCCGAGCCGGGCGGGGCGTTGGGGTTTCGCATGTAGAGGTGCATTGCCAGCTCGGTTACTCTCGAGACATCGAATTTGTACTGTGTGTTCGACCCGGCCCAAAGGGGATTCTCAGGCGTGCCCTCGACCGAGTTGACGAAGACCTGCACCTTGTCAAAATCCAGCAGGGCATACGGCATGTATTTCGTCGAGATGCGGCCGTGGTTGGTCGGGATGCCGCTGAACCCCCCCGAGGATGTCTGGGGTCGGTTTGTACCGTTCATGAAGGAGCCCGCCGCTCGCTGGGACGAGCCGGGGCGCATCGAGCCGACCATGTTCAGGGCGTTTCCGGTCGACAACGACGCGCCAGCGTGTTGCTGGGCAAATGCATTTCGGTGCTGCTCAGGGAGGGAGAAGCCTTGGCCTTCGTGAAGAGTTACGACGAGGATGCCGGGTTTCGGGGTCTTGACAACTGGGGCTTGGGTGAGGGCCTCAGAGTCGGCTGGGCACGATATCCAACATCAGCAACGGTTCGAGGGAGAGAGAGTAGTAGGTAAAAGGGGGCGGGGCGTACCAATGGTGTTTTCATTGCTCGGAGTCGGGGTCGTGGAGAGGCTGGTTTGGCTCTTGTCGTCCTTCTCGGCAATAGCGGAAGTCGAAGGGGAGCGAGAAAAGGTATTTGCGAGAGGGCCCAGATGGGTCTCCTTCAACTCTATGCATCGTAAGGTCAGCATGGGCCACGCCCATGGCAAGGGGTAATAAGAGAGACGTTGGGATCAGCAGCAAAGATGGCGAGAATCAAGCAAATAATTTGGAGTAGGTATTCATCGAGACAACGGGACAGCGTGACGGGCTCGGGCCCCCATGAAGACAGAGGAGAGGGGAATAGGGGACGTACTCTTGGTCAGTTTCCAGGACATATTCATCGGGCCGGGTATTATCTAGCCGCTCGGGCGAGTGTTGAAAGGGGGTTAAGAAAGAATGTGGAGATGTCGCGCGTCGTACAATACGAACAGCGACAAGGCAGGGGAAAGCGAAAGGGATTGGGGTGCCCTGCGTCGAAGGCGGGAGGATGGAATTGGACGATGATGTCGACGGGATGATCAATGCAGAGAATCGGTGATGGAAGTTGGTCCGATGAGGCACGGCCAACCGGGCAGTGCCAGTTAACGCACGAGTCGAAAGTGGGGTGCCAATGCGGCCAGGGTTGCAGCTGTGGCTGCGGCTGGCGGAAACACCCCGGGGCGGGGAGAATCAGTTCGCATCCCACGAGTCAGCCGGGAAAATGCAGGAAATTCATTATTTAGGGGGAGGGAATCTAGAATCTACCTTGTCATGTGCAGATTAACCCCGAGATGAATCAGATATCTTGGGTCTGTACACTATTTTTTAACTAGCATGTGCTTTGCAATCTTACAGAAATCCCAAGGTTGAGCTAAGCCGTCGGGAGAGTCGGTGTCCTGAACCACTTCCGAGACTTATCGGAGAGAAATCTGGACACAAGGTCGACTAAAAATAGGAAGTCCACCTCTCAGCTCGTGGATGAGCCTCGACTTTGTCCTCCGCAATGCTGTCTCAGCATTTCAAACCTTTCTCCTCAGCATGCCCTTTCATACTGAGTATTTCACAAGGTACTTAGGTGCCTAATTACCTTAGGTACCTACCTACCACCCTTGCCACCTCAAGTAGGTAGGTACC
>Ga0164242_10001980_pt1 | contig 23883 bp, 23 predicted proteins | sample OricomgcompostMG_FD_108783 | JGI IMG/M metagenome (GOLD analysis project Ga0164242, IMG submission 108783) | Miracle-Growth compost microbial communities from Emeryville, California, USA - Original compost - Miracle growth compost (MG) ...
GAAAAAACTCAAGTTCATCTTGACCCTCAAGATTAATCCGACTAGCCTGCCTTGGCTACATTGAAACGAGGGGGGAACGTTGTTTCAAGATCACGCCATTCCAAATACTTTTAATTCGTCCACGGCGGCTTCGACTCAGAGCGGGTTGGCGCTTCAGGGGCTGTTGGAATTGCCGGTCAAAGAACTCCTCCGTCGCGGAAACCTCCGGGTCGAGAAATGCGAGCTTCGCGAAGCGGGGCAATTCTTCGAACTCGGTCTTGAAAAAGCGAAGAAAGCCCGCGATTTTCGCGGAATCAGCGATTCCATCGCGCATCTGCTTCGGCATTCGAGCGAAATCGGCGACGAGACTGCGACCAAAAAATGGGTGAGCGAACTTGAAATTTTTCTCGCGCAAAACGACGCGAAGGCGGCCCTGACCCCGCACGTCTGGTACTGCCAAGGCATCGTGGCCTTCCGAAACGCCCAATACAAAAAAGCACAAATTTTATTTCACCGCTTCTGGCGCGAGGTCGAGGCCGAAGAAGACGCCGCGAAGGTCGCTTCAGAGACGAATCTTGCCGCTCAGCAATATCGCGAGAGCATGCGCTCGAAGGCGCAGGCCATCTTGGCCTTGGCCGTTGTGGCCCATGCGCAGGGAAAGATCCGCCGCGCACAGTATTTCGGCGAAGTGATTTTGAAATATGCCGAACGCGAGCGTCCGCGCGGCATTCTTTCATCGACCTATTTGCTGCTTTGCCGTCTGGCCGAGCGCACGGGCGATACCGCCTTGGCGCGCCAGTGGCTGCAAAAAGCCTTCGCCGAATCGGTGTCGGAACACAACTGGTACCATTATCTGTTCGTGCTCTACGGGTTCGCCCGCGTTTCGCGTCTCGAACAAGATTTCATTCAATCCCGTTTTTATCTCGACCTGCTCGAAAAGGCGGTCGTGGCCGAAGAGTTCCGCAACCTGCGCAACGAAATCGCCGAAGAGCGCGTGAAGCTGAACCTGAATCGCGTCGATCTCGAAATCGACCTGAATCGCAGCCTCGTGCGCACGCGCGAGGGCGAGATCAACCTTCGCCGTCAGCATCTGTTGATCGAGATTTTGCATCAACTGGCGAAGGCGCACGATCACGGGTTGGCGAAATCCGAGATCATCGAAAAAGTGTGGGGAGAGGCTTATCAGCCCGAAGCCCACGACGGAAAACTTTATTACAACATCAACCGTATTCGTAAGTTGATCGAGCCCGATCAGAAAAAACCTCAGTATCTGTTGAACTGGCGGCAGGGATACCGCCTGGCTCCTGAGCTGAAGCTTCGGGTGATTCAAGGGGAGGGGATGGCATGAAAACGTTCTTGATAGGGGTAGTGGGGATTCTTTGCGCAAGTCTGGCACAGGCTCAGATTCAATTGCCGAAACCGGTTCCGACGAAGCCGATTCCGAACTGTGTCGTTCCGAAGGTGGACGGCGACAAGGTTCCGTTTCCGCTTCGCGAGGCGAACACCAAATTCGAGCTGGCCGAAAACGAAACCTATCTGCTGAACGGCTATATCGTCACCCAGCAGGGCAAGACCTACTTCAAGGTCGATTTCGATTCGCAGCCGTGGCTCGCGACCCGCAAGCGTTTGCAGTTTCCGTACTTCCCGCTCAGCGCCGACGACGTCAATCAGCTGAAGCTGTCGACGACCGAGCTGGTGCAAATCGCGGTCGTTGCCCGCAAGGACGATCTGTCGACGCAAGGCCAAGAGTGGAGCAGCAATCTCACCTTGCAGATGATTACTGCGCCGGTCTTAGTCAACGGCGATCGGTGATCGCGGTGTGAATAGCTGATTACGAAGATTTCAGTAAGGCCTGTCCCGTTTTTGAAGCCTTGTTCTTCATGAGCGCTTCGGGCGTGCCTTCGGCGACGAGGTAGCCCCCTTCGGCGCCGCCTTCGGGGCCCAGGTCAATCACGTAATCCGAATTCGCGATCACGTCGAGGTTGTGCTCGATCAGAACCACGCTTTTTCCGCGATCCACCAGATGATGGAGCACTCGAAGCAGTTGCAACACGTCGTCTTGATGGAGCCCGGTCGTGGGCTCGTCCAGGATGAACAAATCATGCGACTTCGAATCGGCTTCTTGTTCGAGCGAGGCCGCGACCTTCAGGCGTTGGGCCTCTCCTCCTGACAGGGTGGGCCCCGGCTGGCCGAGTTGCAGGTAGCCTAAGCCCACTTCTTTCAACACCTGGAACTTGCGGCGCAAGTTCGGGTACTCGATGAACAGGTCGTAAGCGTCGTCGATCGTCATTTCGAGCAGATCGGCCACCGATTTGTTTTTGTACTTCACATCAAGCAGCGCTTTGATGAAGCGCTTGCCGTCGCAGTCTTCGCACTTGAGTTTTACCTCGGCCATGAAGTGCATGTCGATCGCGATTTCGCCCTCGCCTTTGCAAGTGGGGCAACGGCCGCCGTCGACGTTGAACGAAAAATAACCCGCGGTGTACCCGCGCGAAAGCGAGAGCGACTGGTTGGCGTAAATTTTCCGGACCTCGTCCCAGGCCTTCAGGTACGTCGCCGGGTTCGAGCGCGAGTTTTTGCCGATCGGCTTTTGATCGAGCAAAATCAGTTTTTGAATCGATTCGTGGCCTTTCATTTTTCGGTAAGCGCCGATGGACGAGACCAGCGCTTCGTCGTCGGCGTCCTCGTCGTCGCCGTGATTTTGGGCGATCTGAAGGGCCAACGCCTGGGCCAAAGTCTGATGCACGAGCGTCGTCTTGCCCGATCCGCTCACGCCGGTCACGACGACGAGCTTGTGGAGGGGGAACTTCACGTCGATGTCCTTTAAATTGTGTTCGGTGCAGCCTGCGAGTTCCAGCACCGGAGTCTTTTCCGTACGGAGGGGGTGCACGCGCTTGGCCTTCGATCCGCCCGGTTTCAGAAACCGAGCCGTGCGCGCTTGCGTGTTCCGCTTCACTTCGTCGGGCGTTCCCTGTGCCACGATCTTTCCGCCGTTGCGTCCGGCATCCGGGCCCAACTCGACGATCCAGTCGGCATCTTCGAGGACGCGGGTTTCGTGCTCGACCACGACCAGCGTATTGCCCTGGTCGCGAAGTTCGCGCAAAATATCAAGCAGCTTTTCGGTGTCGAAGGGATGCAGCCCGATCGTGGGCTCGTCGAGCACATAGAGCGTGCCCGTCAGTCCGTTGCCCAAGTGAGTGGCGAGGTTGATGCGTTGGAATTCGCCGCCCGAAAGTGTGCGGGTCAGACGATTCAGCGTCAGGTATGGAACCCCGACGCGACAAAGAAAGTCGAGTCGACGGCGAATTTGCGGATAGAGGTCCTTCAGAAGCGCTTTTTCGTTGGGCGAGAGCTTCAGCGCATCGAACCAGGCCTTCAGGTCCGAGATCGGATACGACAGCAATTCGGCGATGTTCTTTCCGTGCACCTGAATGCGAAGCGCGTCGGGTTTAAGCCGCGAGCCGTGACAGGTCAGGCACTCGACCGGGCTTTGATAACGGCGGATGAAGATGCGCACGTGGAATTTGTATTTGTAATCCTCAAGCATCTTGAAAAAAGCTTCGACCTGCGCCCAGACGAATTTTTTCTGCGAGGCCGTGAGTTCGGCGTACGACTGCGTGGGGCGGATGCCTTGTTTCTGGCAGGCCTTGATGAAATCCTTGTACTCGTCCTTCGACGAGGGCTTGTCGAGCGGATCGATCGCGCCCTGATTCAACGGCCGATTCGGGCGGGGGACGATTTTTTTCTCGTCGAGGTTGAGCGTAAACCCGAAGCCGTTGCAAGTGGGGCAGGCGCCGAGCGGGCTGTTGAACGAAAATAGCTGCGGAGTCGGCGGCGTATACTGGCTTCCGCAATCGAGGCAGGCAAAACCCGTCTGATAGAGCTTCGCCTGGCCAGCATCATTGCTGAGGTCAAGGAAGATCACCTTCTCGTGGCCGTACTTGAGCGCTTGTTCGAGCGAATCGTAATAGCGGGTGAGCGTGTCGCGATCGAGATCGGACGTCGTCTTGAACGCTTCGAAGTTGAAGCGATCCATCAGCAGGTACAGCTCGCCCGCGAAGAGCGCCTGAGCGGTGATCCCCTTCGGCAGCGGCTCGTCGAGTTTGAGCCAGTCCTTGGTTTTGGTCCACCACACGCGGCGAAAGCCCTGTTCGTTCAGGATGGAGAAATAACTTTGCAGAAAGCTCGCCGTTTTATTTTTGGACTGGCCTTCTCCCGAAAACGCCAACGGAGACAGCAGCGCGAAGCGTTTGCCTAAGCCGCGTTCGAGAATGATTCGCTTCAGCTGATCGGGCGTGATGTCGATCACGGTGGCGCCGCACTTCGGGCAGATCAGCGTCCCCAGCTTCGAAAAGAAAAGCCTGAGGTAATCGAGCATCTCGGTCTGGGTCGCGACGGTGCTGCGCGAATTCATTACGGTGTTGCGTTGTTCGAGCGCGATCGCGGGCGGAATGTTTTCGATCGATTCAAGATCGGGCTTCGGCATTTTATCCAGAAACTGCCGCGTGTAAGTCGAAAGACTTTCGACGTAACGGCGCTGGCCCTCGGCGTAGAGGGTTTCGAACGCAAGCGTGGATTTTCCGCTCCCCGAAAGGCCGGTCACGACCGTGAAGCGCTTTTGGGGGATCGAAACGTCGATGTTTTTCAGGTTGTTCTGACGAACACCTTTCAGAATGATGTGCATAGGGGTTTCTACAGGTGTCTAAAGTTTACACAGTTTTCGAGCGATTGGCATGAGGAAAACACCGTTCAGCTCGCCCAGATGAAAGTTGAGCGAATTTATCGGATTGGCATCGAAATTGCTCATTGCCCGGCGAAGATCGGAGAAACGAATGAAGCGCATTCGATGGAATCAAATGTTTTGGTTTAGCGGCGGTTTTGCCGTGGGCTTGACCTTAATCAGTCTGGGACATGCTGCCCTTCCTCAGCGGGCGACTCAACCCAACGTCGTGACCGAATTGAAAGCACCGAAGGTAACGGCGCCCGACTTGGAACAAGATTATTCGAAATTAACCCATCTCGAGGGCCGGTTCGCCGAGTCCTGGGATCAGCAACAACGGCTGCGAGCCGCGACTTCGAACGTCGCCCGCGCCGATTACGCGCCGATTCGTCCCGCGAAACGTGCGGTTAAAAAAGTCCGAAGAAAAGTCAGACACTAAACAAGGAGAAAGATGATATGAAATTGAACCGACAAAAATTAGGAACAGGATTACTCATTGCCGTTTTGGCGACGGCTTGCGCGCCTCAGGTGAAGGTGAAAGGCAAGGCGACCGTGCCTGCCGTGAAGGATGCGACCACCCAAGTGGATTCGGCAAACGGACAGAAAAGCGCAAACGAAATTTTAGCCGCTCAGATGATGAAGGACCCGGCGCTGATCAGCTATCTGAAAGACTTTCAAACCCGGCATAACGTCGATTGCGTCGGCCCTCGCTCGAATCAAACGCAATCCGGATGTTCGGATTCGGCTTGCGGCGTGATGCTCGACATCACCTGCATGAGCCGCTACTCGGCAGGAACGGACGCATCGGCGCCGAGCGACAACAACGTGCTTTATCGGATCAGCATTCCCGGTCAGATGGACGTTTCCAAGAACGTCGAGAAATGGAGTATTGATCAAGCGGTGGTGAAAACCTTGACGGTGAAAGCGGAAGACTGGAAAGCGGCGGCTCCGACCACGAGTAACGCTTCGTCCACGAATACGCAGCAGGCCGCCACTCAACCCGATTCGCAATCTTAAGAACTGAACTGAATTCAGCCCAGTCGGCCTTGCCGACTGGGCTTTTTAATTGAAAGGGAGTCCCTCACATGAAAAAAAACTTCTTGCCGGTTCTCGCCGTTCTTTCATGCGCGCTGGCTTCGAACGCGTTTGCGAGCGCGAGGATCCTGATTGACTTTAAAGACAATACGGCGACGATCCGGGCGGATTTCAATTTTTTCTGCGGTCCCAGCTGCAACATCGACGACGAGCGCGCCACGCTCGAAAAAATGACCGAGGTCGCCCAGACCTTGTGGTCCGGCGATCCGTATCTTGCGGACGATTCGCTCAAGATCCCGCTCGAATTGCTTTATCACGGTTATCACTTGCGGGTGAAAGCCGATCTGCGGGCCAAGTTCTTTTCGTCGATCGAGGCGGCTCATCAGGATGCCTTGGCGAATCAAACCCCCGTGAACAATTACGTTCGAATCGATTTAGAAAATAAAGAGTTCAAGACGGCGACGGCGGGCTTGGGCGCGAACGCAATCCACCTTCTTCTCAAGCGCGGCGAGTTGGATCTGACGAGCCTTGCGCACGAATTGGGCCATTCGATGCAGCTCGATCATTGGCAGAAGGCGATCTCAGGGCCTCCGTCGATCATGGTTGAGCGGGGATTCCCCGCGGTCGACGTCGAATACCGATACAATCAGGACCCGAAAAGTACCGTGAACCCGAGGCTTCGCCGGGTGACTCAAGACGATCTTTGGAATCTGCGCGAAATCGTGAACGGTTGGCCGCTCGTGAAGGACGGCGACGTTTCGTACGTCGATCTGGGATGGAATACCGCCGCGAAAGACCCGTATCTGTTCCGCCCCAAAATGAAGCGAACCTTCTGGGAAAAGATGTTCGGAAACGGTTGATTCTATGGTAATCCTCAGTCATGGCACTTTTACATTCGAGCGTGTCGGAGTGGGGTTCGAAAGCCCCTGAGTTCTCGCTGCCGGGCGTGGACGGCAAAACCTATTCGTTGGAATCTTTTCGGACGAGTCGGGCTCTTCTGGTCGTGTTCATGTGCAATCATTGTCCGTATGTCATCGCGGTTCAAGAACGCTTGAATCGCCTGGCGAAGGATTTCGCGCCCCAAGGCGTGGCCGTGATCGGAATCAATTCGAACGATCCCGCCTACCGAATCGAAGACAGCTTCGAGAACATGAAAAAAACGGCAAAGGAATGGGGATTGGTTTTTCCCTACGTGTTTGACGAGACCCAGGCCGTTGCCCGAGCCTACGACGCGGTTTGCACGCCCGATCCGTACCTGTATGAAAACGTGAACGGCGAATTTTTGCTTCGTTACCGGGGCCGCGTCGACGATTCGTGGAAAGACCCGACGCAGGTGAAGGAAGAAAGCTTAAAACAGGCGATCGAGGCGATCCTGGCGGGGAAGGGTTCGACGGTCGGAGCGATTCCAGCCGAACCGGTTCCGTCCATAGGATGCTCGATCAAATGGAAAGAACTGACCGCGTCGACGTTGGCCGCGAAAGCGATGAAGGCTCAAAAGTGAAAGCGTTTCGGCGATTCAATTTCATCAACTTGGCTTACACGCTGCTCGTCATTGTGTGGGGCGCTTACGTGCGCGCGACCGGAAGCGGCGCCGGTTGCGGCGATCACTGGCCCTTATGCAACGGTCAAGTCCTGCCTCAAACCGAAAGCTTAAAGACGCTGATCGAGTTTACTCATCGGACGAGCAGCGGCGTGAGTTTGATCCTGGTCCTGGTCGGATTTTTTTGGGCGCGCGCGATCTCAAAAAAAGGCGCGGTAATTCGCTGGGCGGCAGGGTTGACTGTTTTGGCGATTTTTCTCGAAGCGGCGTTGGGAGCGGGTTTAGTCCTTTTAAAGCTCGTGGCGTTTGATCAGTCGGTCTTGCGCGCGGTTTCGATCTCGCTTCATTTGGTGAACACGCTCTTTCTGCTCGCCTCGCTGGCGACGCTTCTGTGGTTGTCGGGCGACGAGAAGCATTACGCGCCCACGGCGACGAAGGTGAAAGTGTTCTGTCGTGACTCGTTTTTTTGGGGAACGCTCGGCGTCTTCATCGTATTGGGGGTCAGCGGAGCGGTCACGGCCTTGGGCGATACTTTGTTTCCGGCTACCTCGCTTTCAGGGGGGCTGGCGCAGGATATCTCCAGCCGCTCGCATTTTTTGGTGCGTTTGCGGGTGATTCACCCCATTTTAGCGACCACTTGGGTGGTCCTCGCGTTTTTATGGAGTCGCAAACTCGAAAGTTTGAGTCCGGAACGGAGCTGGCTGTTGAGTCTCGTCACGCTTCAGTTTTTGCTGGGGTTCATGAATTGGGTGCTGATGGCGCCGAACGGTTTGCAGTTGATCCACCTATTGGTTGCGGACGCCGTGTTTCTCGCATTCTGGTGGTCGGGGTTGAAGTATGAAGCTCGAGAAAGTCGCGTCTAGGCCGCGCGTCGGATTTTGGGTTCTGCTCTTCGTTCTGGGCCTGGCCGCCGCCGGGATCATGGCGACGAGCTACAACGTCGAGATCGCGGCTCGTTTTAAAAGCGAGGTCCTTAAAAACGGCGCTTCGTATTTTCCGTGGTTCAAGATCGTGCTCGGGGGCTGCGGATTCGTCGGCATCATCGGCGCGTTGGTCTTGTTCTTCGCGCGTCTATTACGAGAAATGAAAGTGAGCCAGATGCAAGCCGATTTTCTCGACCGGATCAGCCACGAACTTCGGACGCCGCTTTCGACCCTGACGCTCGTTTCGGATCTTTTACGGAATCCCGATTCGGAAGCCGACCGCGATCATTTGTGGAAGTCGCACGAGCTTGAACTCCAACGCCTGAAGGACGACGTCGAGCTGCTGCTGCAAGCGGCGCGGTTGCGCGAAAACAAACTCAAACCCGATCGGGTGCCGATCGATTTTGAGCAATGGATTTCGGGCCATTGGGCCAGCTTTAAAACGCTGCTCGGACCGGACGCCGATTTCAAACGCGTGGGCGATGCGATGACGGGCCAGGTGACGATCGACCCGACGCTGTTCGAACTGATCATCCGAAACCTGCTCGACAATGCCCGTAAATTTTCGGTCGAAAAACCGGTGGTCGAATTTCGCACCGAGCGCCGGGGGCGGCGCTGGCGCCTGTCGATTTCGGACCAGGGCCTGGGGTTTTCGCCCGAAAACAAGGGGTTTTTATTCAAGCGCTTCTCGCGGCTTCCGTTCACGCGCGCCGATCTGAAGCGCGTTTCGATCCCGGGCACGGGCCTGGGGCTTTACCTCTCGGCCACCGCGTCCAAATCGATGGGCCTGACCCTGACCGGATTCAGTCAGGGCGAAGGTCAAGGCGCCGTGTTCGTGTTGGAGGGAAGTTTTCAGTGAGCCAGTTGCTGCTCGTCGAAGACGAACCCGTATTGGGGGATACGCTCCAGCGCTCGATCCGAAAGATCGGCCACGACTGCGTTTGGGTCAAAAGCCTGAGCGAGGCGAGGAGCGTGTTGAAACGATCGTCGTTCGACTTTTGGGTGCTCGATCGAAATCTTCCCGACGGCGACGGCATCGAGCTTTTAAGCGAGCCCGATCGAAACCGGACGATGGTGCTGGTTCTTTCGTCCAAATCGAGCGCCGAAGAGAAGATCGAAGGTTTGCAAGCCGGAGCCGACGATTATCTCCAAAAACCGTTTTCGTTTCAGGAGCTCTCGGCGCGGCTTCAGGCGCTCGAACGCCGTCGGCCCCCGAGCGTCGGCGCGGCTTCCGTGGCCGAGGGTGCCTCGACACTGTGGTCGCTCGATTCGGACACGCTCAAGGTGCTGGCGCCGACGGGATGGGTAACGCTGACGCCGCTGGAATTCAAATGTTTGTCTTACCTGATTCGCCACGAAGGAAAGATCGTCAGTAAAGATCGTCTGCTTCGCGAAGTGTGGGGTTTCAGTTTGCTTCCGAAAACCCGCACGGTGGATTACCTCATCACTCAGCTGCGAAAAAGAATCGAGCCCGAGCCCGAGTCTCCGCGACATCTCATCACGATTCGAGGCGCGGGCATGAAATTCACGCCTTGATTCTTTAGATCGCGTAAAGGATGAAAACTTGCATTTCGGCGGCGAGTGTGAATAAATAGTACGCAATGCTAATGATCGCTTGGTTCGTTTCGCTGGCACTCATCCGAGCCGGTTTCGTTTTTCACATGACCCGGGCCGGAGGAGAAGTGCCCGGCATTTTGATCGTCTCGGGAATGCTTCAGGATCTCTCGCTTTTGCTCTTGGTCTTCGCGGCCGGCGTAGCGGCGGCTTGGATCCTCTCGGCCGTTTTCCGGCTTTCGGAGCGGTTGATTTTCGCCGTTTTGTTTTCCTCCCTCTCGGCCTTCGTCTGGCTCGCGTCGCTTTCGAACGCGATTTACTTCAAATTTTTCGGCAATCAGCTGAATGCCTGGGTTGCGTTCGCGCAAACTTCGGATACGGGCCGGGTCGGCGATTCGATCGTCAACCTGATGCAAGATCCTTTTTTACTGCTGAGTCTCGCGGTGGCGATTTTTGCGGTCATTTTCGCGGTGTTCTGGGGTCGCAAAAAGCAGGCGGTCGGAAACGGATTCCTGAAACGCGCCGTCAAGGCCGCGAGCATTCCCGCAATTTTGGTGTTTGCCTTGGTCGTCAAACAGAGCCCGGTCTGGTTTCACGGCATCGTGCTCGATCCAAGCGAGCACGTTTTTCGCGGCAACGTCGTCAATACTTCAATCCTTTACGTTTGGTGGGATCAGCTCGTGATCCATCCCGAAGATGCGCGGGCAGGCGAAGCGGAGTTCCGGGGAAAAGAATCGCCTCAAGCCATTTTGGATGAATACGCAGGGCGCTCTCGTCCCGAGCTTAAGCAAGAAACCTTGATCGGCGAAGCACTTCGTCGCAGGCTGGCCTTGCCGCTGAACCGTCCGGTCAATCTTTTCGTGATTTTTCTCGAATCGACGCGCGGGTACGAGTTTTTGCACCCCTGGCTTTCGCCCCGGGTATTGCCCGAGCTGAAGCCGTGGATCGACCGGCACGGCATTTTTTTCGAACAGGCGTATTCGTCCTCGCTCGAAGCGGGTCAGACGGTGCGCGGGATGTACTCCGTCTTGTGCGGACGGTTGCCGAACATCGGCGGGATCGCGACTTATATCGGGTACAGCACGCATCGGACGGATTGCCTCGAAAAAAATCTTTCGGATGCCGGCTATCAGACGCTTTCGTTTCAGCCGTTCCTGAAAAATTATCATAACTCGATGACCTTCGAGGCGCTTCACGGAATGAAAGAGTTCTTCGACAGCACGGATATCAAAAAACGCCGTCCGAATGCGCCGACCAACAATTGGGGCGCCGACGAGAAGGTGTTTTTCGAAGAGGGGCTGAAGATCGTGCTCGAACACGCGCAAAACGGCCGCCCGATTTTCGCGCACTTTCGGACGAATACGACCCATCATCCGTTTTACACGGATGCGACGGTGCCGCTTTCGGAAGAGGTGGTTCAACGGGTGAACGAGAAGGTGAAAAACGAGGATTACCTTCATTACCTCGAAGCGATGCACGCGAGTTCCGAAAACGTGGCGGAGTTCATCTCGGGTTTGTTCCAGTCTCCGATCGGCGATTCGTCGCTCGTCGTGCTGGTCTCGGATCACAGTCTCGTGATGTCGATTCCCACGCTGGATCCGCTGGTGGGCGGGCAGCGGAAGGAGCTGACGGCACGGATTCCGATCGTGCTGATCACGAAGAATCAGACGCATCCCGAACGGATCACGATGCCGGTGCATCAGATCGACATTGCCGCGACCCTGGCCGACGTGGCGCAGGTGCCGCGCAGCCCGGATTGGTTCGGGAACGGATTGTTTTCGAAAGAGGGACGTCCGTGGGTGTTCGAGGACGAGGGCGGCGTTTCGTATCGGACCGCGAATCGCGCGTGTTACGCCTCGTTGAACGTGCCGGGGCAGACGGTGTGTGATGCAATTCCAAAAGGTGCCGACCCTCTGTTTTCGCGGTTGAGTGAAGTGAAGGAAGACCCGAAGCAGAGTCATTTTTTCGACCAAGTCGTTCGGGCGAATCGTTATTTGATCGAGCACTGACGGTGTCCGACTCCCTGTTGTTTGATTAAACAACAGGGAGTCGGACACCGGGAAGGCAATTTCTGCCGGGTGACTCAAAAAGACTGATTCCGGATCCCGCTTTTTCCGATGAGCGGTCATGAAACTCTTTTTGCTGATCGTGGCGGGTTTTTCGTTTTCGTCGTTGGGAATGGCGTTCTCGGCATCGGCCGCGCCGAAAGCGCTGATTTACAAAGGCGCGGGCTCTTGCACCGAAGATTGTTCGGAAGCGTTCTGGAACATCGCCAAGGACGCGGGGTTTGACCCCGTGTACGTCGGGCCCGGAGATCCGGCACCGGATACGTTTACCGAAGCGGCAGTGTGGATTCAACCCGGCGGTTATGCCGGACAGGCGATGAACGCGATGTCGGCCAATCTGAAAAACGCGATTCGCGACTTCGTGAAAAACGGAGGCGGTTATGTCGGAACCTGCGCGGGCGCGTTCGTGGCGACGGCGAAGGTGGGCACGACCCGCACGAAAGGGCTCGGGATTTTTCCGGGAGGAACGAAACTTTACGGCAAGGGCATCGATCAGAAGCAGATTACCTGGAACGGAAGCGTGCGCTCGATCTACTGGGAAGGCGGACCGTATCTGCGGAACTTGCCGACGACCGGCGATCAAGCGGTCGAAACGATCGCGACCTATTCAAGCGGAGCGGTGGCCGCCGCGCGGACGACGTACGGAAAAGGCCGCGTGTTCATCACCGGAGTCCATCCCGAAGCGCCGAAATGGTGGAAAGATTCGGCTCACATCACCGATCCGGACGGGGATGACTTCGATCTCATGGCCGGGATGCTTCACTGGGCCGCAGGCCGGTAATCCGGCTTCATCATCCGGCTTAATAATCCAGCAGAATTTTTCGCAGGCGCTGATACTCCGAGCCAGAGACGCCGCTCGGCATGCGCTTCAAATTTTCCAATTCCGACAGCGCGATTTTGACTTCGGCCTTCAGGTCCACTCCCAATCGCATCATCACGACGAAGCGGCCGGTGATTTCGGTAAAATCGGCGATCGTCCGTACATAGGCGAGCACCATCTCGGGGCAGGTTTTCAGGTGCGGATCGCTCATGTTTCGCTTCAGCATCGTAAACATCGTCTTTGCTTCGGCACCGTCACGGAAGAGTCCGCCCAAAATGGCGTGAACCTTCGTTTCCAAGCGCTTTTGGTGGCAGACCTCGGATGGGGTCAGTTTCGTCGAGTCGAGCGATTGCAGATAAGACAGAACCGTCTTGGCCTCGGCCCGGGTCGCGCGCTCGTTGCAAGAAGGCGTTTCTTCGCCGCGTTTTTTGGCCTGAAGGAGCTTCGTGTACTTCTGTTCGAAAAATTCGGCATGCTGAAGTTTCCACTGCGGGGTCGCATCCCGGAATGCGGTCTGTGCCCGGGTAACGGAAACGGAAAAGAGCGACGAAAGCACGAACCAAAAGACGACAAGGGGTTTCACTGAAGTTCCTTTCGGGCGGAGGCGTCAAAAACTTGAATGTTAAAAATTAAATAATTGATATGTAAAGAGTTTTTGAGCGAGAGGGAGCGATAAATGCGGATTGTCAGATACACAAAAATAATGTATAAATTCGCTCGATGCTACCGATTCAGACCCTCTTAGTGCTCTTGGCTTTGTTGTTGACCGTGGGATGCTCCCAGAAGGCTCCTCCGCGTCCGCAGCACGACCAAAACGCGACTCGGACGATCACCCGGAACACCGATGCGAATACCGACGCCGACGGCTCGAACGCGAGCGATTCGGATGCCGCCGATTCCGGCACGCATGATCTCGCCCAAGGCGAAACCGGCGCGAGCCTCGTTGCCGACGGAAACTGGGCGCTTCACCTGGACGGCGAGGGCGCGGAAAAATTGTTTAATGCAATGGGCATCCCCGAAGTCGACGGTAAAAAAACCGGACTTCAGTACGAATGCGAACACCGTCAGAGCGGCTATCGTTGTACCGTGATTCTGTCGGCCTCCGACGGAGCCGCGAAGAAGCTCATCTCAAACGGCGATTTGAAAGCGGCCGAGCCGACGTTCAAGCCGACCGAACTTTATCGCTCCAAGTACGGCTATCTTGAAATCGACCCGTATCAGAAAAAAGACCCGAAAACCGGTAACGTTCAAACTTCTCCGTTTGCCAGAATCCTGCTTCAAGCTTCGCTAGCCCAAAAAATCTTCGAAGATTTGAGCATCGTCGCCCGCCAAAGCGATCTTCCGGCCGCGAAGGTCGACGGAAACGACTACGCGTCGGGAACCGAAAAATACGGGACCAACGTCTGGTGCGCCATGCGGGTGCTGAAGAGCGACCCTCAAACCCGGCATTACTGGTGCAAGCTTTATTTGAATACTTCGTCCGGTTCGATTGACCTGATTCAATTGCCGCAATAACGTGGCTTCATGAGCCCTTATCCCAAACCTTCCGCTGCGGGCGGGACCCTGATTCGAAAAGTGATGGCGCTTTTCAAATCGCGGAATTTTCCGCTCCCGCTTCGCGAGCCGATTCTGATTGCCACGTCCGGCGGCGTCGACTCGATGGTGCTGGCCCATCTGATTTCGCGCTACGGCCGAAAGATCATCGATCCCGGGCTGATTACGCTGCTCCACTTCGATCACCAATGGCGCAAAGAGTCGGCAACGGTTGAAAAAAAGGCGGTGATGGCGTTGGCGAAAACGTTGGGAGTGAAGGCCCGATCCGTTCGGCTGGAAGCTCCGAAGCGAGGGCGAAACCGAGAAGAAGACGCGCGCCGAAAACGGAAGGCCTTTTTCGATGCAGAGGTCGGCCCGGATCGCGAATACCGATACGTGCTCACTGCGCATCACGAAGACGACCTGGCCGAGACGCTTTTTTGGCGTTTTCTTCGCGGCGAGTTCGACTCACATCGCGAAGGAATTTTGTTTTGTGATGACCAGCAATTAAGGCCTTTTCTTCAAGTCAAAAAAGAATTGCTCTACCAATACGCGCGCGCCGAGAAGGTACCGTTTTTTGAAGACCCGACCAACGCGGACACCGAGCAAATGCGGGCCTTTCTGCGGCGGGAAATTTTTCCTCGACTCAAGGCGCATTTTCCAGGGCTCACTGAAACGCTTTCACGCTACATTCATCGAAATTCCCGATGAAACGATTGAGGGTAATGATTTGTTTTTACGATGGATTCATGATCAAATGAGAGCTGACCATTTTTGGAAAGGATCCATTCATGAAAGGTTTTGGGCGCACAGCCGCATTATGGATTTCGGTGTTTTTGATCTTCGCCGTTTTATTGAAAGCCGTGGATCAAAATCAGCGAGGCCGCAAGGAACTGAAATTCTCGCAGTTCATCGCGTTGGTGAAGGAAGGCAAAGTCGCCGAAGTCACTTTCAAAAACGAAGACGTGATCACGGGAACGTTCAAGGAAGCGGTCGACGGCCGCACTCAGTTCGAGACGATCGGAGACACCGAGAACGCGAAGATTTTCGAGATCCTTCAAAGCAACAACATCATTCCGAACTACGAACGGGCTGAAAAGACGCCTTTCTGGCAGCAGCTGTTGGTGTCGTGGTTCCCGATGCTTCTGCTCTTTTTCATTTTCTTCCTCTTCATGAGGCAGCTGCAGGCCGGCGGCGGCAAGGCGATGAGCTTCGGCAAATCGAAGGCGCGCATGCTGAACGAGGCAAGTAAGAAATACACCTTTAAAGACGTGGCCGGAGCCGACGAGGCGAAGCACGACCTGGAAGAGATCGTGCTGTTCTTGAAAGATCCGAAAAAATTCACCCGTCTGGGCGGGCGCATTCCGAAAGGCGTGCTCCTCATGGGCCCTCCGGGGACGGGAAAAACCCTGCTCGCGAAAGCCGTTGCGGGCGAGGCCGGAGTTCCGTTCTTTTCGATCTCGGGTTCCGATTTCGTCGAGATGTTCGTCGGCGTGGGCGCTTCGCGCGTGCGCGATCTTTTTGAGCAAGGCAAGAAACACGCTCCGTGCATCATCTTCATCGACGAGATCGATGCGGTCGGACGTCACCGGGGCGCGGGCTTGGGCGGCGGGCACGACGAACGCGAACAGACTTTGAACCAGTTGCTCGTCGAGATGGACGGATTCGAAGGCAACGAAGGCGTGATCCTGATCGCCGCGACCAACCGTCCGGACGTGCTTGATCCGGCGCTGCTGCGTCCGGGACGTTTCGACCGTCGCGTGGTCGTCTCGAACCCCGACTTGAAGGGCCGCGAACAGATTTTGAAAGTGCACACGCGCAAGGTGCCGCTCGATCCGAAAGTGGATCTCGGAATCATCGCGCGCGGAACGCCGGGTTTTTCGGGCGCCGACCTTGAAAACCTCGTGAACGAAGCGGCCCTGGTGGCCGCCCGTCGCGACAAGAAGATGGTCGAGCTGAACGACCTCGAAGAAGCCAAAGATAAGGTGATGATGGGCTCCGAGCGCCGAAGCATGGTGCTTTCGGACGCCGAGAAGCGCACGACCGCCGTCCACGAATCGGGGCACACGCTGGTGGGGCGCTCGCTTCCGTCGACCGATCCGATTCACAAGGTGACGATCATTCCTCGCGGGATGGCGTTGGGCGTGACCCAAACGCTTCCGAAAGAAGACCGCGTGAGCATGGACAAGGTGAAGGCCGAGAACCTGATCGCCTTTTTGATGGGCGGACGAGTGGCCGAAGAAATCGTGCTCAACCAGAAAACCACGGGCGCCGGAAACGACATCGAACGCGCGACTGAGATCGCCCGCCGGATGGTGTGCGAATGGGGAATGAGCGACATCCTGGGGCCGCTGACCTTCGGCAAGAAGGAAGAGCAGATCTTCCTGGGCCGCGAGATTTCTCAGCATCGCGATTACAGCGAACAGACCGCGCAGACGATCGATCGCGAAGTGCGCGACATCGTGGAACGCAACTATCAGCGCGCGAAGCAGATCGTGAACGAAAACGTCGCGGCCTTGCATCGCCTGACGGATGCTCTGTTGGAATACGAAACGATCGACGGTGAAGAGGTCGACAAACTGATTCGCGGAGAAAAGGTCGAACGCGCCCCGAAGAGCGATGCTCAGGGCGGAACGCCGACTCCCAGTAACGATAAGAAAGACGGTAAAGAAGGGGGAGGGACCGCTCCCGCGACGCCGGTTCTGGCCTAATAGCGATCAAGCATGAACGAATTTTTCACGAACCTGAATTCGACTTTTCGGCAGGAAGACTTGTTGGACGTGGCGATCGTCGCGTTCATCGTGTACCGTCTTTTGAACCTGATCAGCGGAACTCGGGCGGTGCAGATGCTGATCGGTTTGGGCGTCCTGACCGGAGCGTTCTTTCTGTCGAGCCAGTTGGAGCTGTACACCACTCACTGGTTGCTCAGTAACTTTTTCGATTACTTCGTTTTCATCATCATCGTGCTTTTTCAGGACGACCTTCGCCGGGCTTTGATCAAGATCGGAAGAAACCCGTTTTTGCTGTCGACCGAATCCGAATCGCAGCTTGAAATGGTCGACGAAATCGCGCGCGCGGCGGTTCAGCTGGCCAAAAACCGCATCGGTGCCTTGATGGTCATCGAGCGCGAAACCGGCCTGAAGAACTTCATGGACACGGGCTCGCGAATCGAGGCGCGCGTGCGGGCCGAAATTTTATATTCCATCTTCCTCGTCGATTCGCCCCTGCATGACGGCGCCGTCATCATCAACGGCGATCGGCTCGAAGCCGCTGGGTGTTTTCTCCCTCTGTCGAAAAACCCCGATATCGACCGCCACCTGGGGACGCGCCACCGCGCCGCGATCGGTTTGACTGAAGAAACCGATGCCATCGTCGTGCTCGTCAGCGAAGAGGCCGGGGCGGCCCACATCGTTCAGTCGGGCCAGATGATGAAGAACCTGACCGAGACTCAGATCCGCGACACGCTGACCGATCTTTTGAACCTGAACGTTCCGCACGAGCCGTTCCCGAAACGCATGAAGGGATGGATCAAGACCATCAAAGAGCGGGGAGGAAACGACTCGTGAGAGAGTTTCTGCGCTACCTGTGGAGTCTCGTCGAATACCAGTTCGGGCTGAAGCTGATTTCGATTCTGATCGGGATTACTTTGTGGGTCGTCGTCTTCGGGTCGCGCACGATCGAAATCACCAAAGAGGTGCCGTTCGAAGTCGAGATGAGCGATAATCAGATTCTGGTCGATCCCGTCCCGGACAAGGTGCTGTTCCGTTTGGCCGGGCCCAAGGCCTTTCTTCGCACGGTCACGAACCGGATCGAAGATCCGATCCGCGCCAACATCAAAGATTTGAAAACCGGGATTTTCACCCACCGGATTTACAGCGACTCGATCAAACTTCCGCTCGGCGTGAAGGTGCAGTCGATCACGCCGAACGTGATCCAGCTTCGGGTCGAAGAGCTGAAGCGCAAGATGGTGAGCGTAAAGCTCGCCACGACCGGATCGTCGCCGTCGGGATATCGGGTCATGCGCACCGAGGTGCTGCCGCCGCAGATCCGCATCAAGGGGCCGAAGAACCGGATCGCCGATTTGACGACTTTGACTTCGCTTCCGGTCGATCTTTCGAGCTTGCGCGAGACGATGATCATCCCGCTCGCGTTCGATTTCAAATCGCTCGGCATCGAGCCCGATTCGACCCTTCCCGAGCTGAACATCGAAGTGCAGGGCAAAGGCCAGGCGTTCAGGGTGCGGCACGTTCCGCTGTTGCTGAAAACGACGGGTAAGGCGAAGGCCGACGACGAAGAAGTGACCGTGATCGTGCGGACCGATCCGGGCGAATCGGTCAAGATCGACGGCGAACAGGTCAAGGCCGAGATCGACGTGCGCGACATGCCGGACGGAGAGTTTTTGAAATGGGTGCGGATTGACCTGCCGGACCGGGTTCATCTCGTGCGGGTGATCCCGCCGCTGACCCGCGTAGTGGTCAAAGGACAATAGCATGGCGAGAACCTTATTCGGAACGGACGGAATTCGAGCGGAAGCCAACGTGTTTCCGATGACGGGTGAAGTGGCGATGAAAGTCGGCCGGGCGATCGTCTACACGATTTTGCATCATCCCGAGTTATGGAATTCCGTCTTAGTCAAAACGAAAACGGCGAGCCAGATTCGGATCGTGATCGGCAAGGACACGCGTCGCTCGGGCTACATGATCGAAACCGCGCTCGCTTCGGGCGTGACCTCGATGGGCGGCGAGGCAGTGTTGCTGGGCCCGCTGCCGACCCCGGGCGTGGCGTTCGTCGCGAAGAATATGCGCGCCGATGCCGGTGTGATGATCTCGGCTTCGCACAATCCGTATCACGACAACGGAATCAAGATTTTCGGCGCGGACGGCTTCAAGGCCCCCGATGCGATCGAAGAGATCATTGAAAGCCTCGTGCTCGATCCGAAACGGATGGACGCGGTCTGCCCGCGCGGCGCCGACATCGGGCGCGCACATCGGATCGACGAAGCTCACGGGCGCTACATCGTCTTTCTGAAATCGACTTTTCCGGAACAATACGATTTGACCGGCTTCAAACTCGCACTCGATTGCGCGAACGGCGCCGGATACAAGGCTGCGCCGATGGCGTTTTCGGAGTTGGGCGCACAGGTGACGACGATCGGGGTGCAACCCAACGGGATGAACATCAACGACCGGATCGGAGCGCTTCACCCTCAAGCGATGGCGAAATTGACGGTCGAAAACGGCGCTCATTTGGGCATTGCGCTCGACGGCGATGCCGACCGGGTGATCCTTTCGGACGAAAAAGGCGAAGTCGTCGACGGCGACGTCGTGATCGGGCTTTGCGCGCTCGAACTCAAAAAACAGGGAAAACTCGCGAAAAACACGATCGTCACGACCCCGATGTCGAACATCGGGCTTGAGATGGCGCTTCGTGAAAACGGAATTTCGATGCTGCGATCCAAAGTCGGCGACCGCTTCGTGGTCGAGACGATGCGATCGGAAGGACTGAACTTGGGCGGCGAGCAGTCGGGGCACATCGTGTTCCTCGATTCGAGCACGACCGGCGACGGCGCGCTGGCCGCGCTGAAGGTGCTTGAGATCATGAAGCGTACGGGAAAACCGCTGTCGGAGCTGAAGAAAAGCATCCCGTTGTTTCCGCAGACGCTGCTCAACGTGAAGGTGAAGGAACGAAAACCGCTCGAAACGCTGCCGACCTATCAGGGCGCGCTGAAGGCAGCCGAAGGCGAGTTAAAGGGACGCGGACGGATTTTCGTCCGTTATTCGGGCACCGAGGCCTTGCTTCGAATTTTGGTCGAGGGAGAGAACGACGGCCATAACCGAAAAATCGCCGAAGGCCTGAAAGACGCGCTCGTGAAAGACTTAGGATAAAACATCATGGAAAACGCAAAATTTCTGATTCCTCGCCTGGGGGTGAACATCGATCATCTGGCGACGCTCCGTCAGCTGAGAGGAACGCCGTACCCCGACCTGATCGAGGGAGCGTTGATCGTCGAACGCGCGGGCGCGCACCAGATCACGGTGCATCTGCGTGAAGACCGACGCCACATTCAGGACGCCGACGTATTCGCGCTTCGAAAGAAGCTCGGCATCGCGCTGAATTTGGAAATGTCGATGAACGCGGGCATCATCAAGGTCGCCCATCGCGTGAAACCCGATTGGGTCTGCATCGTCCCCGAGAAACGCCAAGAAGTGACGACCGAGGGCGGACTCGACGTGAAGAAATTCAAAAAACCGCTCGCGACCCTGATTGCCGGCTTTCGAAAGAAAAAAATCAAGGTCTCGCTGTTCGTTGAGCCTGATCCGAAGATCGTGGCCTTGTCGCACGCGCTCGGCGCCGATGCGGTCGAGCTGCATACCGGACGATACTGTATTGCGACCCAAGCCGCCGGAGCGAAGGCGAAGGCGAGCGTTAAGGTTGAGTTCAAACGCATTTCCGAGTCGGCCAAGGCCGGCCAGAAATTAGGAATCCACGTTCATGCCGGGCATGGCTTCGACCGCTTCAACGTTCGTAAGATCGTAGCGCTCGATCTAATCGAAGAATACAACATCGGGCATGCGATCGTGTGCCGGGCGGCCCTCGTCGGCCTCGATCAGGCCGTGAGAGAAATGCTTTCCGCGATTCAAGCACCGTAGCGAGAGGACACGAGGAGAACCCATGACGATGAATCATTTAAGAATTTGCACCAACCAAGAAATGCGCACGCTCGACCAAGTGGCCGAGACCGAGATGGGCATCGGCCCCGTTCTGTTGATGGAAAACGCCGGACGGGCGGCGACGGAGATCATTCTCGGTGAATTCCCGGACGCCGGCACGGATCGCGAGATCCTCGTCTTCGCCGGAAAAGGCAACAACGCGGGCGACGCCTTCGTCGTGGCCCGGCAGCTGTTGGGCCTGAACCGAAAGGTCCGCGTGTTTCACCTCGTGCGCGGAAACCAGTACAAGGGCGCGACGCTCGAAAATTTCAACATTCTTCAAAAGATGAAGGCCCGGCTCGTCCACCTGGGCGATTCGCAAAGTCTCGACGCGTTTTTCGACCAGGCACGCGGACCGCACCTGGCGATCGACGGCATTATCGGCACGGGCTTGAAGGGCGATCTTGAAGGCCATTTTTACGAAGTGATCGAACTGATCAACCGCAACGTCGAGTCGATCGTGAGCCTCGACATCCCGACCGGGGTGAGCGGCGATTCGGGACAAGTGCAGGGCACGGCGATCGAGGCCTCAATGACGATCTCGTTCGGGTTTCCGAGGCTCGGGCATTTCCTTCCGCCGGGCGCGAACTATCGCGGAAAGCTCGTAAACGTCGACATCTCGCTGCCGGCCCGGTTCTCGACCGAAGGCGATAAGTTTTTACTGCGTGCCCGTTCGATCGCAACCAAGATCGAGGGCCGTGACCGTTACGCGCACAAAAATACTTTCGGCCACGTGCTGACGGTCGGCGGATCGTTGGGCCGCACGGGCGCGATCGCGATGGCGACGCGCGCTTCGCTCAAGATCGGCGCGGGCTTGGCCACGACCGCGACCTGGGCCGATTCGATGTCGTTGCTCGTGCCGCAGTTGCCGATTGAGGCGATGACCCTGATGATTCCCGAAAACGAAAAGAATTACAGCCAATACCAAGACCAGCTGAATTCGTTTTCGGCCGTGGTGATCGGGCCGGGGATGGGCAACCGCCCCGATGCAAAAAAATTGATCGAGCTGGTGCTTTCTTACTATCCGGGCCCCGTCGTGCTCGATGCCGACGCCTTGAACATCATCGCCGAGCATCAACTGCACAAGCTTTGCATGCACCGAAAAAGCCCGACGGTTTTGACCCCGCACCCAGGCGAGATGGCGCGGTTGCTGGGCTGGAAAACCGAGCAAGTGGTGCAAGATCCGTTGAAGGCGCTCAAAACCTGTGTCGAGAAAACGCATTCGGTGGTGATGCTGAAGGGGGCCGCGACGCTGATTTTGTCGCCCGACGAAGTGATGTACGTCAATCACTTCCCGAACTCGGGGATGGCGACCGCCGGAAGCGGCGACGTCTTGGCCGGAATGATCGGCGGCTTGCTTGCTCAAGGCATGCCGGGCTTCGACGCCGCTCAGGTCGGGGTTTACCTTCATAGCCTGGCCGGCGCGCGTGCTGCCCGAAGATTCAGTACTCGCGGGATGATGGCGAGCGATATCATCAAAAGCATTCCGTTCGCGTACAAGGAGCTTCAGAAAAAATATGGCGAAGAAGAAGAGCCTCGAATGGCGAAACTGCTCTGAAGCCGAGCTGGTCGAGCACGTCCGCTCTTGGGCCGAGGGGCTTGATTTTCGCGATACGCTGATTTTTCTCGAAGGAGAGATGGGGGCGGGGAAGTCCACCTTCGCGCGGGCGCTGCTCGCGGTATTGGCACCGTCGTCGCGCTCGATGGGGAGCCCGACGTTTCCGCTCGTGCAAGAGTATCGTACGCAGACCGGGGGGATCGTCTATCACATCGATCTTTATCGCCTCAAAAGCGAACGTGAACTGGAAGATTCGGGGATCGAATCCCAGATCGAAGAACCGGGAAGCGCTGCTTTGGTCGAATGGGCATCGCTTTTCGAAGACGCGTTCGCGCATTGGTGGGATGAATCGCGAAAACGGCGAAAAAAGGTCATTCGGGTTCGGATCGAGTCGCCTCAATCCGAGACCCGTGATTTTTATCTGACGGAAATCTGATTCGTCCGCGATCAGCCGGTCAAATCGAGTTCGATCTTGCCCGATTTTTCGGAATCGGCCGAGGTAGCGGGGGCGGAAGCCGAGCTTGAGGTTCGAACCGCATCGAGAACGGCGTCTTTGCGCGCGGCCAACGATTGCTTCGAAAGCAGAACGTGCGCCGTCTCGGACGAAGTCTGGACGATCTGAATAAAATGCTGGGTTTGGGCCCCGAAAGCCGAGTAGAGATAGCCGAAAGTTTCGTAACGGAATTCTTGAAAGGGTTCTTGATAAAGAAGCGCTTTCAAATCCAGTTTCATGCCGTTCAGCACTTCGAGTTGCCAAGCCTGCACGAAGGCTTCGGCGTGGGCCACGGCGTTTTGAAAAAGAAACGTTCCGTTTTGAAGCGTAAATTGAAAATCGAAGAGCACGCTCAGGTCTTTCAGCAGACTTCCGGGTTTTCCGATGATCGGCGGCGGGGATTGCATTCCGGTTGCGACGGTTCGGGTCGGTTCGAGCGTGAATTCTTTTTTGGGTAAAGGATTCTGCGCGCCTTTTTGGGCCGCCTTCTTTGCCGCCTCGGCCATTTTTTCGGGATTCAGCAGTTGAGTCACCCCGGGGATTTCATGCGAGTCGCTGTGTTGATCGAGGTCGATGGTAAAGACTTCGCTCATTTGGGTTTTTTCTTTTTTAGCGTTCATGAAGGTGCTCCCTTTCAATCCTGATCGGAATTATCGGTGCGAGACTGAAGGAAAGGGTGCGCATTGCGTCAGATTGCCTCAAAATGAAGCATTTAACTGGTTGTTAGTATGTGGAAATTATCTATTTATTAAATAATCAAAATATAGTTGACTCTAAAACCCAGATAATGGTAGAAGAGAAAGACGCTCGGTTAAGTAAGACTGGGCTCAGGTCATTAATTTGACGCAGGAGGTAGTAACAATGCGTTTAACATCCAAAGGCCGTTATGCCGTACGTGCCATTCTCGATTTGACGTTCAATTCGAACGGAAAGCCCGTTCGTCTTCAAGAGA
>Ga0164242_10001981_pt1 | contig 23883 bp, 19 predicted proteins | sample OricomgcompostMG_FD_108783 | JGI IMG/M metagenome (GOLD analysis project Ga0164242, IMG submission 108783) | Miracle-Growth compost microbial communities from Emeryville, California, USA - Original compost - Miracle growth compost (MG) ...
AGAGGAAGGAAGGAAGAAAGAAAGGAAGAGGGGGGGGGGGGGTGCCGTACCTTATCGAAACTACCCCTGAAGCCGCGCCCCTTCTTTGCGCTGTAATCCCATTCACGGTCGACGATCCTGAAGGCGATGTCCTCGTACGGTGGGCCAGCGAGGAATCGGATCAGGCAGGTATCTTCCTCGCCAGCGGGCGCAAACGACTCTCCGCGTCGCCGGCCATGCTCGCGGATGATCTTATACGTTGGCGCCTTGGTCTTGTCGATAAGGTCAGGGTAGAAGATATTAAACTTGTACCCTTGGACGACCTTTGGCGGCGGGTTGTCGTGGTCGTAGTGGGTCTGGTTGTATTTGTTCCATTCGTATCCCATCTGGACACGGTTGAAATACCGCGGCTTGCGTGGCCGGTACTTGCCAGCCCACAGCGGCTCGCTTGCCACCGGCACCGCCGCCTCTTCTGTGAAGACCTCCTCGTTCTCGCTGATCCCGCGTGCCACTTCCCGATCGTACAGGGCCTTCGTAGCTTGCGAGAAATCCTCCGTGCTGGTTTGAGCGAAGCGCGCCGTGCCTGGCGGAGGGGCAGATGCCTCGGCAGAAGATGGTGTTGGTATTTGCTTTGGCACAGGGTTGGCGCTGCCGACTGTGGCTTTGGGGGCTGCCTTGGCCATTACTACCGCTTGCTGCGAGGATTCCAGCTTCTCGGCGAGTTCCGGATTCCGCTGCTTCAAAAGTTCGATACGCGCAGACCGGACGGAGTCGCAGACCTTCTTTAGCTTGGCTTTCGCCTTCCAAACAAGAAGGCTCCTCAGTAACTCCTCCCAGTAATCGGTATCGATGGGTTCGTTGGACTCCAACTTCGCCTTAATCTGCTTCTCTAACGCCTCCAGCTGTTCGTAGCTCTTCGGGCTCAGGATCTTGTCAATATCCGACGCGACTGAGTTAACGGCCCTGCCTTCTGGACCTCGGGGGGCCAACTTTTGGCGGCGGTCGGCGCAGAGAGCCAGCAAAGCCCTCCAGTACTCCTTATTCGTTGGGCTAGTCTCGAGGGCCAGATACGAGGTTATGCCCTCATCCAGCTCCTTCAGCTGTGCCTCGGCCAATGTCCCTAATATAGTTTCAGGTGTTGGGATGCTAATCTCGGCATCTCCATCGTCATCGTCGAACACGTCTCGATCATTGTCGAAAAAGCGGAGGTTGAAAGCAAGATAATCGATAGGTTTCGCGCGCCCTTCCCGGACCCGGATGTCCGCCTTCTTCTTCGACTGCTTCAAGACAAACTTGTCTTCATCGGCAACGAACTGGCGGGACTGCTCATCCTGGGATAGGTATTTGCCAGGATTGCTGGCGCCCTTCGCTGGACGGGGCGGGTTTGGGCGTGGGGGCTTTGTGATTCGGCTTTGGGGATCTCGCCTCGGCGAGGTGATGTCCTTCCGGCCGGAGGATTTCCAACCTTCGATCATAGCACGTCGCCCGGGATCCATCGTGTGCAGGTAGTCTAAGACGTCGCGTCTTGAAATATCCGCCGTTGGCACTAGTTAGTTGAGAACAATGTCAAGCAGATGCGCGAGGTTCTTGGTTCAGAAAGACCTGAGTGCACGTGACGGTTTCCCCTCGGTGAGTCGGTGAATATGGCGGTGGGTCGTGGCAGAATCCAAGCCCACCTACTGTATGGGGTACGTATCGCGACAGCGACGACGAGGGGGGCGCTCTACCAACTTTCCAAGGAGAAACAGTCCTGGCCTTCTTCGCTGAACACGACGCGTGCCCCTATCTAATGGATCGCTACCCATAATATCTAATCACAATGATAATGCATCCGTGGCCATCGGGCTCATGACACTACGACCATGTACAACATCGGGAGCCAAGCTCGGATGCGAAAGCTCCTGGGGAAGTCGGCTGTCGAACCCCCTCAGGACCATAACGTCGGTGTTACGAGCTCCCCGATCACTGCCCAGGCGTACCGGCCGAACGTATCGCAAAACGCCGTGTATACGGCCGGATCTCCCATCAAATGCATCGACAAATCGCCAGACGGGCAAGCAGCGATTCTCGCCGGCCCGCACATCTTGAAGACGGTCAAGTTTGACGGCATCTACATCAGAGAAGGGCTTGATTTGCGCTCCTTAATAACCGCCCATACAGCTACCAAGAACACCATTAGCTCCTCGTCTTCCGACCAGCTGTCCATCAGCGACGTGAAGTGGGCCACCGGGCAGAGCAACCGGGGGAATGCGACCATTTTTACGGCGTGTTCCAACGGAAAGATCTTCCAATATGATTTGACGCGGGCAGGGTCGAGGGGTGCTGGAGGCGGGGCGCTCGAGTTTATACAGATGCGCGAGGATTCTCGCCAGGTCCACACCCTGGACATCAACCCGCATCGGGGCACTCTCCTATTATCAGGAAGCCAGGATGGCATCGCTCGCTGCTTCGACATCCGCGTTCCAATACAGATCAAGGGTAGCCTCACGTTCCGCGCGGGACCTCCATTCAAGTGCAACGCTGAGAGCTTGCGCCAGGTGAAGTGGTCTCCCAAGGATGGTTTCTACTTTGCCTGTTCGACGGAGAAGGGCGTGGTGCTGAAATGGGACATTAGAAAGCACACGGCTCCCATCCTGAAGATCAACGCCCACGACAAGATTTGCTCCTCGATCGCCTGGCACCCCGATGGCGAGCATCTCATGAGTGCGGGATGGGATAGTAAATGTCATGTCTGGGATTTATCGAGGAAGCCCGACAAACGACCGAAGCCAAAGTGGACCATCTCCACTCCGGCGCCCGCCTCCGTGGCTGTATGGCGGCCGGGCCAGTGGTCCGCAACAGCGCAGGGCAAGCGAGCCGCACAGGTCGCCATCTCGTATGATGACAGTAATCAGAAGCGCCACGGTATCAATTCCGTGCACATCTGGGACCTCGCTCGCCCGACGATACCGTTCAAGGAGATCCATAGGTTTGACAGCTTGCCCAGTGCCATGCTGTGGCATGACCAAGACCTCCTCTGGACGGCCGGCCAGGATGGCCTCTTCAATCAGTGCGACGTCGCTTTCTCTCCCAAGGTGATTGACCGCCAAACCATTTCTACCATGGCTTTCTCCGCCAAGGGTGATGTTCTCATGTTCCTCGATGAGAGAACTCAGTCCCACCGACCGAGGCTCCACGCGGTTCACCAAGACGCACTGCCGACATCCTCACTAAGTTCCAGCCCCAATGCACCTATGCTTAGCATTAGTAGGAGCGATTCAGAGGATGAGGCTGTCGCGAATTTTCTCGGCCCGAGACGTCGAGGTGGTGGGCAAAAGCGGCGGTTAAGCACTCGATCCGGACAAGTGCTCAGCACCACTCCTCCGTCCGCGCCAGGCATTGACGACCACCTGCTGCCTCTAGAACTGGCGATCAACATCACCGGGATATTTCGGTCGCAGCAGGCCATGGCTGTTGGGCACGTGCCCGCCGCTGCCCATGTGGACGTGTACGAGTACTTGTCAGTCAACTACCTCGAGACCTTGCACCGAGAACTCCCCTATTCCGACGAGGGGAGGCCAATGGTGGAGCGGATATCTTCCATACTGGAGCACTTTGCGAGAGCTGCCGAAAGCGTCCGCCTATTTCGGCTTGCCCAAACCTGGCGAATCCTAGCCTATGCTATGAATTTGCTTCTGAAGCGTCGGGCGCAATACCACCGAGAATTTCGGATGCGCCGCCTTAAGAAGCCATCTAAGAAGGATGAGCAACACGAGAAACCCAACATGCCACATATCCAAGTTCCCACGGGTTTGGTTGAGCGCGATGAGGACACTCCTCGCAAAGTCCATTCTTCCAGCAGCCTGTCCAAGCAAGGACAGATCGCGAGGTCTATCCTCTCCGAAGAGATTGAGAGCACATCGAACGTCCCTACCCCACTTGCACGGCCTGTACGAGATGATAGGCTCAGCGCGGAGAACCATCTCGAAGGCCTAGATACCAATTCGCATAAGCTAGAAACGATTCCAGAACCCGAGAGCTTCGCGTTGCCTCCGGCGCTTCAAGAGCGTCCTCCGGTTCATCGCCAGCGCCTTGCCTCGATCCCGCTATCTATCATCAGCTACGACAGCGAGAGCACGCAGTCATCCCAGGCTGCCACCGAAGGGTATGACTTCTATGATACCGAGGCGCTTACTAGGGCTATTGACATGCCATCCCCCAAGAAGGAGCCGCTCGTGCTTGACTATGTGGAACCGGGCCCGCCTAGAGCTAGCAGGGCACCTGTTTTGCGGCATGATTCGGATGATAGCTTCAGCCAGGTGTTCTCGGTGTCTGACGGCAGTAGACGGTCGACAGGCCTGGCTGGATCTTTAGACGAGAGTCCGCCGAAGAGGTCAAAGAGTCAAACATTTACCGAATATTCAGTGAGCAGCGAAAGCAAACCAAGCGAAGATGTGTTCGGACATCCCATCGCGGGCAAGCAGGCCAGTGACCCAACTGCTCGCATCCAGCCCGCCCCGCTCCGCCAACCCCTTGAGAGGAGCGAGACAGGCCTCACTAACTTCACCGATGAACACCATATGATCACGCAAACCACTTCCGGGAGCTTAACTTCACGTCAGGACGAGTTTCCTACCCAGACAGATACAGTCTTCAGCCTTGGTTCGCCAGAGACAAGACCATATTGGCCCGAACCAGCGGACTCGTTCTCCGAGGACGAGTCACCCGACGTTGTCGAAACCGACTACCTCCACTGGCCAGATGATCCACCGTATCCGTACCCCATTGAATCGGACAATAGCTTTTCGGCGAACCTTTCACCCCCTCTAAACCCGTACACGATTCTCGTTCGAGCCCTAGAATTTGAGGTCCGGTCCTCCGCGCTCAATGCTTCTGCCATGGTCCTTCTCTTAAAACCCCTAGTACCTGATGGAGTGATCGACTCCTTCCAGGCGGCCGCCATACTTCGCCAGCACCACTCACGCTTAATGAGCATGAGGCTATTCGTCGAAGCGGCGCTTCTCCGCAAACTGTGCATGAGAGGGTGGCCGAAGGGTAAGCTCCATGGCTGGGGGGAGGACTACCACGCCATATTTAACCCGGCCCAGCAAGGAGTACAGGTCGGGTTTTTCTGCTTGAACTGCCGCAAGCCGCGCGAAATCGACCGGACATCCGCCTCCACTGGGTCGATTTGGCGCTGCGAACGGTGCACGGCCGTCGTTGCGCCGTGCGCCGTTTGCGGGCATCGAGACGAGGCTCCCAGCTTCCCGCCCACCCCGATTTCTCCCGACCTGGTGGATAGGCCACATCTGTCAGAGGAGGAACCCGTCATGTCCACTTGGTGGTATTGTCCCGGCTGCAGCCACGGCGGCCACTCTACCTGCCTCCAAGCTTGGCACGCGCCTTCGGACTGTAACAATATGGACCGTGCCTGCCCCGACAGCCCCCCGGAGCCGGATGACGAGGAGTCCCAGTTCAGCAACGGCTACTGCCCCCTAGACGGGTGCGGCCATGCATGCCTGTCGGGGCGCTGGCGCATCGACGCCGCTGCCGCCAGGACCGAGGAACTCAGCCGCGCCGTCCGTGAAGCCACCCGCACTGCGGCCGTCGCTGCTGCGGCGGCAGGAAGGATGCCACTGACGGGCCTGGGACTTGCAAGTGGGAGTGCGACCTCTACAGGGGGCTCTGAGCGCCGTGGCAGCCCGTTGGTGGATCACTACGGCCTCGCCGTACGTGGAGACACGAACGAGGCACTCCCCAGCCGGGCGGTGGATGGGGCGAGAGAGATGCTTGCGTCTGGGAGTGCGGGGAGGGAGGCAGCAGGGGGGATATTAAGCTCGAGTCCCGGCAGTAGGGGGTTGGGAGGTGAGAGGGAGCGAAGGAAGAGTGTAAAGTTTGTGGCGCAAGATGAGAGGAGGTGAGGGGTTTAACCCTTGTATTCACTGTATTAGTAGTGGTGTTTTTTTTGTAAGATGTTGTCCGCGCGATATCGAGCCCTGCATCAGAACCAAGCTCCGGTATTAGGGTAGCGGTAGTGGCGCAGGGGCGTGAAGTATGAAAGGGAATAGGCACCATACACTTGGGGAGTTTCGGAGTCTCCGACGAAGCACGAATAAGGACCTGACTTGCACCTGTAAATGACGTTAATCGTCTGCAAGGTAAATTGAGTGCATTTTTCAAGTGGGCGGGACCGCCCTCTGCGGAACTGGCTAGTGCAATGATAAACATGTCGGAATACAACTTGCAGTCGTACCGTTGAACATAATGCCTGGGTAGGGAGGTACTATATACGGCGTCATGCGCGGATATGGTCTACGGCATGATCACAACGCCGGTTGCTACCCATCCCTTTGGTAGCCCTTGTTAAAAGCAGTCCAGAAACAACACCCTTCGCACAGAGTCCTCATCCCACTCGTGACTTTCACCAAGTTCTACCGCGGAAGCCAATGAAATTAGAACGAGGGACTTCCCACAGCTGGGCTTCGTCGCTCGAGCTGGTTCCTAGAAAAGAACTAGTGGGGGATGAATCCCTGTTGTGTCGTGTCTGGCTCCTGGATTGGTTCAATCTGCGTCGGACCCTCTGATACCTGGTGTTGAACTTGGCTCTTCCGGCGCTGGGTTGTGCGATATTTCGGGCGAAGACTCCGGCCATTTATTGGCCGGACTGGAATGGTGAACTTTGACACCAAGTAGGCATCGCCGGAGATACTCAGCTAGTGGAATATGGTCAGCGGTCATAACGAAACCAAAAGACTGGTCCGGGATATGCGTGCTCACATTGCCCAAGGCTCGCCTGAGATGTCGTTTGGTAAAACCATAGTCCTCGATCGGCTCTATATAAAAGTTGGCGACGGCGCGGATCTTTTCAAATAGCTCAACTTCCAAGGGCGCCGTGACCAAAGCCGAAAAGTCCGGCACTGACCACAAGGTCGCGACAACGTGGAGCAGGTGGTTGTGTTTTGCGTAGTGGGCCGAAAGCTTCAAGGTATCTCCTGAAACGGTTATTGAGTGAGGATTCCTTGTTCGGCGAGTCTGACGACGTCGTGCCCGCTTGGAAGGCTTGCTCTCGTTGATAGATCCACGCACGGAGCTTGGGGTGGCCATAGGAATCGACGAGAGGTCGATCTTGGGTTCGTATTCGGTCTTGACCTTCTCGTGCTTAACCTCTGGAGCCTTGATCTTCTCTAGCTGGGCCGCCGGATGACCATTTGCATCTCGTCGAGTGGCGTGGGACGCCCAGCCGGCTTGATCCATCGTCGTCGCAACTCGAAGAATTTAGGTAGCCGTTAGAGGAGAGACTGGTCAATTATATGCCGTCGTCAACACCCAGGTGAAGGAGGAGGAAGGTTGAGAGGAACTTCAGGTAGGTAGTGGGGGAAGTAGTGGTGGAAGGAGAGAGTGGAGGGGGCTTGACTTGAAGAAAGTCAATGGAAATGGAAACGCCGCGACGCTTTTGGGATGGTAGTCTCGGATACCGCTTCTGGGGAAGGTTCTTTTCCAAGGTAGAAGTTGGATCTGCAAACTACCAGTAGTAAGGTAGGTACCTATGGAAGTCACGGTACCAATGTGACAAGTACCCTTACCTACTTACCTTGGTAGGTAGGTACGCAAACATTTGCGGAGGTATCCGCGCGTCCACGTCCTCCGTCTTCTCACTGCCTCGTTACTTAAGGTACAGATACCTATCGTTGAGGAAGTGCTCTTTCCTCCCCTTTTGCAAGGGCCTCGCCTAACTTTATGTACCTAGGTACCTAGGTACACAGAGGTAGAACGTCCATCGGATGACGGGAGATATGAAGGACGTAGGTAGGTAGGTAGTAGAGCCAAACTTGCTGGGCCAGTTGGCCCGTTTCCGCCGTAATGCTCCCGCCACGAGCAGGGAAAGTGGTCCACGCCTAAAAGAAATGAATAATGGGCATATTTCTACCTTTCAAGCACTTATGGGACGGAGATCGGTAACAAGTGGATTGACCAGTCGCGCTGGAACGGATAGTGGTTTGCCTCAAGTTGTAATAGGAGGCGATGTAAGACCGGTATCTGTACCATGACGAGCGACTTTTTCGTCACGGCTTTTTCGCGGCCTGCATCAATCTACGGCACGGAAGCTATCGGGGTAGCCCCAGAATCCCCGGATATGGTGGTCACTCTAGGGTGAATCCGGGGAGACTTCGCCAGCCGGTGTTGTCACGCACTGGGGAAAGAGAGAAGGGGGTGGGTTCGCGTATACCACCCGGTAAACACAGCCACAATGCAAAAGAGCTGTCTACCTAATCTGTTCATGGCCATAATCGCCTACCTGCTGCTTCGGTATCTTCCGCCTCCGTTCTGGCCACGGCCTATCGCCGGGGTGGTTAAATAGCGTCGGTCTTTTCATCAAGGTATCGCTTTCAACAGCCACCCGTCTGAGTAGATAGAGGCACGTAACTCGTACCTGAAGTGGGCTGGCAGCCTTGTTAACAGAGCTCATTATGGTATGGTGATTGTGAGCAGGTTGACTGGGCCAGAGCTTTAACGGAGAGGTATCTCTCTGTTGTCATCATGTGACTGATCATGTGACCATTTATCACATGAGTGGGCGGTTGTTTCGTGATCCGCCGCGGTTTTGCCTATCGCGGCGCCTCTTGTTTTGCATACCAAACCATTTGACAGGGAACCGTCGCGTCGAGGGCCATGCCATCGTCGAGTCTTCTCGTAGTAGTCACCGACCATTTGCCCACGCGTTTTTGATAAAGACTACGAAGCTGTCGAGCCCCGCAAGATTTCGATGCGCGCTGCGCATTGCCCGATCGCCTCATCTTCACGAAATGGCGCCCGGCGGCGTTCTGTTTTCCTCCCCGATCAGGGCACACGCAGACCTACCTGTGTTGGTATCGTCATCCCCGGAGTTTCCCTCAATTAGCGACATAGTCCCGAAGCCTGTGAGAAAGCCACCGTTGAGAAGCGGAAGTCGAGCCGTGCCCATCCCCGAGGATGCCCCGAAGACCTTCACTAGCGCTGCCAACATTTGGCGGTCGCCCGATGGCAATAGCGATGGTGTAGTAGCGGATCTAGGGCAGGTGGTAAGCCATCCCGCCAGGATGGCGAGCAAGAGTCCGACACCGACACCAGTCATTGAGCTCTCGCCGGATGCTAGCGATTGCAGGGTGGCACCACCTAGCCTCGTGACAAAATCGGCTAAGCCAAAGGCTAAACGAACGCTCAAAAAGAAGCCGATCGAAGTTAAGGAGAATCCTTTTGTCGATGATATCCCAGCTTCACCGAAACCAAAGCCGCGCAAGAAGTCGGCGTCGGCCAAGAACACGAATGGTCAAACAACAATTCCCAAAGGCAAGGTCACTAAGCCAACCACAAAGGGAAAGTCCCAGGCGCGCGAGCCAGAAGTCATCAGCAAGCACTTCCAGACAAACTCACCCCCCGTCGAACTGATAGAAATTGAGGATACTATCGAGCTTGAGCCGGCCCTCAAGAGGAGGACAGATTGGACCCCCACAAAGGACACGAGGGCAGCAAACCCACTATCAGACCTGGTCACAGGCGAGGAAGGCTATTCGCCGTCTCTCCAGGATAGGAAGTTGGTAACGGACTCGTCGAATGCGGTCTTTCAAAATCTCCTTGATACCTATGGTTGCCGACCGCTCGAGGCGGCAACCACAAGCAAGGATATCGCCGGTACGGTTGATGTTCTCGGGAAGCGCAAACAGCTTGACCTAGTCACTACGGCGAAATCTACCGACACGTCCCCTGTCAAGTCCAAGGCCCCGAAGAAGAAACCCCGTACCATTACGGAACTGGCCACTGCAGCGTACAGAGTTCCACAAAATGACGGGAAAGCCGCCGAAACCGCGCAGCCACAGTTGCTGCAATATTTCGATACCGACGAAGCTCGGCAGACGGAGGGGATTAGCAAGCCAGTAGGAGGAAAGCGGAGGGTCTCTAAGAAGGGCACAAATGCGAAAGCGACAAAGGCCGAACCGCGCCGGCAAATACTCCTCTCGCCGACCTCTGCCATGAGACAAGTATCCAGGCAAGATTTCGTTTTTGGTACCTCGAGCCAGCTGGCAACAGAACAAGATCCGGCACTCCTGCGGGACTTACAGGAGGCAATGCGAGTATCGAATCAGGAGGGCCAAGGTGATGACTTTGCCAGTCCGTTTGCAAGTGAGCAATTCGATAGACGACCAAGGAGTCGCCTGTGGGCCGCAGGCGCGAGGGACGTCGATGGGGAGCTGCTCAACATCGAAGTCATCGACCTTGCCACCTCCCCGGACGTTGAGAAAGATTTAACAAATCCGGCCGTGATCAAGGCTCTTGTGGCCGATTCGACGCTTCGACTAGCTACTAGCAAGGTCCAGGCGAAGGATGTTTCGATATCAGCAGTTGAAGTACTAGAGCTCGTTATGCCTCGCAATGATACTAAGTCTAGCACCCGCCTCCCAGCCCATGGGCAGACCGCCGGTCGCAAGGTGTCGGTGCCATCCGCTCTTACTACGCCAGTCATGGCCCCCATTGCGCCGTCGGCCATCGATACTCTGAGCATCGATGACGAACCGCCAGCAAGCAACCAAGAACAGAATCACCTTGCAAGGTTAACACAACCAACCTACGCGACCAACTCATGCGAAGTTCAGGCTGCCGCCTCACGGCCGACATACGAGCTATTTACGGATGCGCAACTGGCCAAGGAAATCCAAGGATATGGGTTCAAGGTAGTCAAGAGGAGGACAGCAATGATCGCACTGCTTGATCAATGTTGGGCGAGTAAGAACAATGTAGCACCAGCGTCTCGTGCGCCATCAGCTCATCTATCGACATCCTCAACATCCCGCTTCACGCCTACTCCAGCGAATTCAGCACCACCAGCTACCCGACCACGAGGTCGGCCGAGGAAGGAGGTACCAAACACAGCCGCTTCAACGGCGCCAGCCTCTGCACCGAAATCACCTGAAAAGCGACCCCGCGGCAGACCAAGAACGGGTTCTAGCACAGCAACCTCGCCCAAGACGTCCAAGACAAAAGCATCCCCACGTCCCCTAGCCTCTGCACGCGCACCTTCACCACATAGACACCCTCTAGCGTCCACCCCAACCCGTCGGAAGGTCGCAGCCCAATCTTTCATCGAGATCGCTGACTCGGACTCCGACGACGCCTTCGCATCTGTTTCCTCTCGCTCGCCCTCGCCTGAGGTAGACAATACGTTTTCATCCCCGCTTCCGGTCGACCTGTCCATCGAGGAGGATGCCGAGCTCTCCTTAACTGTCAGCCCTACCGATCAGCAGTCAAACCTCTTCGGGTTCATCACCAAGGCAGTAACGACAGCGCCGCGGTCGACGGACCCCCAAAACCCGTCGTGGCACGAGAAGATGCTGATGTACGACCCGATCGTCCTCGAGGATCTCACGGCGTGGCTCAACTCGGGCCAGCTCGATAGGGTTGGTTATGACAATGAGGTGGCGCCGGGTGAGGTCAAGCAGTGGTGTGAGAGTAAGAGCGTCTGTTGCCTGTGGAGGTTTAATCTCAACGGCAAGGAGAGGAAGCGATTTTGAGACCGCAAAGGTTGCGAGTATCGTATCACACTAGGCAATTGAACAAGGGTTTGGTAGGGTGGGTTCGGGTTGTGCTTGTAGTCAACGAACGTATTCCTATCTCTAAATAATGAGTTACCCTCCACCCAGGCGTCCCTGCTTACTTATGTCCTTGCCTTCGGCTTCGACTATTGCTTTCGTCAGGCCGGTCTATGGGAGAAGTGCGGTAGTGGAACGATGATGTACGCTGCCTATTAGGTAAGGTATGTACCTAAGTACCTGAAAAACAACGGGAGTTGAGGAAAACAGAAACAACAGCAATGTATCGAAAAGGCAAAAATGCGCGGTTCTAACACCCTTCCTTCCCTGCTCAACTCGTCTTCCGGCAGCGCAAGACGACCCGACCACCGAAGAATATTGTCTGGTAGCGGGGCCACCTTGATCGGCGCCGCCGACTCAACAAAGTTGTGGGCCGGGTTTGCTGTTCCTGGGGAACCTCGGCTCCATGCCCCTCTACTAGTGCCTGTGATGGTGGTCTCTCCTCATCAAAATATCCATCGCCACTCTTGCTCCGATGAAGAACTCGTGGCCCAAGAAGCTGCGAAGTGCTGACCTTTGCTCCGGTTTGATTGACTGTCAAGCAACCTGCTTTTCGTCGAAGCGCAGACCGTGGGACATTGTACCGATACGGTGCATCGCCACTGTTGACTCGCGCCGCCCAAACCTTGGCCGACGGCGGTTAGTTAAGATCAGTAGCCAAGCGCCGTGTTGGACCGAGTTTCCTGGTGGTATATTTGCAATGTCGAAAAGGCACGAGTCCACACAGTCGGCCTCGCCGAACGAGGGGTCAAAGAAGCGCTCCGCGGCACCTCCGGCTAGACCTAGCTCGAGGTGAGGAGAGACCCCGACAGAATCAAGACATGGATCCGTCTCAATAACGAACAGCGTAGCTAATACAACATCAGTATTCTCCTACTGTCTCCCACGAACCAGCTTTTACTACTGCAACGGGTGGGGACGTCCTCCTCTTTCGCATCAGCGCATGTCTTTCCCGGAGGGAACCTCTCCTCGTTTCACGAAGCGTCCATCCCGGAGCCGGACTCGCCGGAACGGCACCGGGACGGCGAGGCATATCGCCTCGCCGCCATCCGAGAGATGTTTGAGGAGAGCGGGATCCTTCTAGCACGGAAGGCCGTCGGCGATACTACCGAGCTGCTGGAGCTCCCGGACGATGTCCGAGAGGCCGGCAGGAAGGCCGTCCACGGGAACTCGGTACAATTTGTAGACTGGCTGCGGGGTATGGGGGGAGTCCCGGATGTTGGTAGGCGGGCCCCCTTCGCCAGCACGAAATCGTCGGCTGGTTTACCTTTAATTAACTACCTAACTAACTACATGATTAGACGGCCTAATCCCCTTCACCCGCTGGATCACACCGATCGCCATGCCCAAGCGGTTCACCACCCAGATGTACCTCTACATGCTGCCCCTCTCCGCCTCCCCTGCCGAAGCTGTCGGCGCGCCAAAGCGCCAGGCCATCATTCCATCTCCGACCCCCGACGGCGGAATAGAGCACACGGCCGCCACCTTTGACTCCGTGTCGGCCTGGCTGGCCAAGGCCCGCTCCGGTGCCATCATCCTGTTCCCGCCACAACTTTACCTCATGACGCTCCTCGCTGAGTTCCTTCCGGACACAAAATCGCCACCATCCGTCGTCGACTTTGCGGCACAACGCGCCGCCGTTCTCGTGTTTCTCGCCACAACTCCGGCCGGTCGGGGGACCCACCCGACGGCCCGTATCGCGTGGGCTGACAAGGTCATGAGCCCGACACAAGCGTTCTTCCGGCGCGCGGACAAGAGGTCGGTGCTCGGATTAGAGCGACCGGGCCCTGAGCTGGAGGGTTCCGGGAGGGGAGGGGACTGGGAGAGGGTTGTTTTGGCAAGGTTTACGCGGCAGGGTCCGAGGGACGTGGAGGTGCGGTGGAGGGACGAGGTATTTTCGGAGGAGAGGGAGGCGGAGAGGAGGGAGGAAGAGGAGGAGGGCAGAGTGACTGGCAAGCTATGAGTGAGCGCACCCTTTGCGTCATGACTAGGGAATTGTGGGAAACCGTGATGTATTCTAGCCCTGACGGTAGGACCAGGATCAGTTCAATCGGGAATCGGCAATATTGCTGAACCTAGTCCGAGGAACCCGGAATATCCGTCACTCGCCGTTGTCAAAAGGCTACCTAGGTGTAGTTAGCACAACCCATGATCGTACCACCTCCGAAGTACTTCTCCGCTTCGAAGTCGCACTGCTTTTGGCAGTTCAGTCGTGCTCGCGACTTCCACGAGCGCTGCCATGTTGGTGCGAGCTAGGAGGTCTTTGGTTTCGGTATCAACCACATTTGTCCAGTCGCAGCGTCGAACTAGAAATAGTCAGATAAATCCGAATTATTTAGTTACGGAGGGCAGCTCTTCCTCAGAGACCCTTCCCATCGCCGGTATCCTGCCCCCCTATCGCAGCCAGACTCATCAACAGAGATACGTTGGTGGGAATCGGTATTGCCATACACTCTATTATACGTAATGACATTGAAGGTCGGCAGCTCGTCGTTGTGCGGTGTGCGACGTGCTGGTTCTTTTTTCCTGTAGAGCCAGTTGATCGCAGGGTCCCATTACTCGAACCTTACGATACTCTCTTCGTACATTTACGATAACTACCTAGAGGAACTCTGCCATCTCGCGCTGATACATATCGGGCTGTTCGGCCAGTATATTGCGGAGGGCTTTCTGCATAGGTGCTGTAATGCAGCTGCGGCGGCCGAGGCAAGTGTTCTTCGGGTGTGCAATTTGCGTTGCGATCTCTCATGACAAACCCTCTAGACGGTGCGTATGGTGCACACGGCTCTTGGGGCTATTAGCTTGGTATCTGATCCTTTTTTTCACCAGGAATTTGATCAGATAACGCTGGGCTGCATCAAGTTGCCCCACTATGGTGGTGGTTGGGGAAAAGAGGAAGAAGGAAAATGGGCATGCTTCCTGACGTAGGTACACGGTGGATCCGCCTGAACTTCCAAGTGGGGAGCAAAAAGTTTGGACACCTCCATTTTCAAAACCGCAAAAAGGGGCAAATAGGTGGCATAGATAGGTATTAGCACTGCTTGTTCCTTCTTCATTGCGTTCTCTCCATCTTAAAAATAAATTTTAGTATAGCTCTATTTGTTAAACCCCTTAGCCAGCCTCAACAGTTCGGTTTGTCATTTGCAGGCGCTCCGATATTCCCAATCTTCCTTTCGCTCGTGTCTATGTTCGTCGTAAAGATGTCTCAAAGTAAAGAGAGCAGCTCAAAAGGTTTGTCCGAACATATAGTCGGCCTCTAGCCTAAAAATTGAACTTGATCACGAACTGACGACGACGTATAGGAGGAAACATCTTTTGGGGTGACACGAGCAAAGAGGAAAAGAGATTGATTCGGAAACTTGGTATGATATATCGATCCTTCCATTTAAACGTCTAAAAACTATACCTAAACCTTGTTATTGCAGATTTCTTTATTCTCGTATGCTGTGAATACACTCTTTATGCTCGAGTCCAGGACTAATTGTATTTGCAGACATTTTGCTGCTTTGCCTTCTTCTTCAATCACCTCGGTCAGTTTTCACACTCCCATCGAGAAATACAACTATTTTCGCTAACGCGCCTCAAAGACAGAGCTGCCTTCGCCAACGCATATGTCAGTTGTGCCCGTTGTTATCTCAACGTATGTCTAATACTAATATCAGTAACAGGTTGCTGGGCTTAAGGAACAGCTGAATCTCGAAGGGAACCAGTATAATATACTCTTGTCGATGGCCTCTGCCGGGTAAGTTACACTTAAGCTTGAAAAGCTGGAGACCAAACTGATGCCGTCGTATAGTATGCTTGTAGGCCATATTCCCCACAGTATCATAATCCAGAAGATCCGGCCTCGAAAATGGCTGCCCTCTATGATCATCGCATGGGCCGGTTTCACTATGCTCAGCGCCGCCTGTAAGACGTTTGGCCAGCTCTGCGTCGTCCGCTTCTTCATGGGTTTCGCCGAAGGGAGCACCTATGCGGGTTCCATATACATTATCGGCTCTTGGTAGTAAGTAATGCCATGTCTTTCAAGATTGGGCCGTTGAGGTGTCAGCTGACATTGGAATCAGTAAGGCCAACGAACTCGCCAAGCGCACCGCCATGTTCACAGTTGCTGGCCAGGTCGGTAAGATGTTCGCCGGCGCTATGATGGCTGCGATCCACGAGTCCATGGACGGCCGTGCCGGCCTTTATGGCTGGCAATGGGTCTTCCTTATCGACGGCATCATCACCTGTCCTATTGCTGTCTTTGGATTCTTCTACTTCCCAGACGTACCAGAATATACCCAAGCCCCGTACTTGGATGAAAAGGAGCGCCAGCTTGCTCTTGATCGTTTGCCACCTAAGAGAGAGGACGGCCACAATATCCAAGCATGGAGTTTGGCTAAGCGAGTGTTAGGGACCCCTGTATTGTACGTCCCCATTGCCCCTACCTAGCATATTAAGCATCCTGCTGACTGTATTCCAGTTACATCTGCTGTGTATTCTCGGCTCTTTCCTCGGCCATGCAAGCGTACATCGTCCAAGGCCTTATGCTCCTCTTCATGAAATATCACCAAAGGTCGAATGGGTTCTCTCAATCTCAGATCAACACATATCCCATCCCGACCCATGCTATCGGTATCATAGCAGAATTAGCTTCCTCAATCGCCATCGACCGGTACAACAGGCGATTGAGCGTTGGCTTTGCCCTTTGCATCATCCAAGTTGTCTGCTCAGTAGTCCTGCTCATCCCACGCATGTCTTTGGCAGGACACATGACTGCATTCTATCTTTCTTCTACCTCTTACGGTATCAACCCACTGCTATACGGCTGGTCAAGTAACATTCTGGCACTAACGGCTGATGATGCTGCGCGGAGTGTTATTCTTGCTTCGATGGCGGCTAGTGATGGTCTCCTCTGGACGTTTTGGGGCATTGCCCTTTATCCGGCCGATAGTGCTCCTTACTGGCAAACCGGATACATTACGATGATATGTGTCTGTGTTGCCTTGTTGTGTTGGCTTTTTCTCGTTGGATGGGTAAGTGATGCGACGCTCGCGAGGGAACGGATAGTTGACCTTAGTCTGAACAGGTAGATGGTTACACCACGAGGAAGTACGCTAACTCTACCGTTCCCCCTGCGTCGAGCCCGGGAGTTTAGCGTACGTATGAATCAACGGAAGAGAAACGGGCATAAGAAGGATGCAGGTCTCTTCTCCCCCCTCCTCCCCACACCACGGCCGAGAAAGAGCGTTCCCTATATAGACTACATCGCGATGTTAATGTTAAATGCATGGAGGTAGACAGCTGCCAGAATATAGCTTAAGCTGAGGAACACTAGATAGAAGGAAAATAGTTCACAACAATGATCTGGAATATAAACCCAATAGACACATTATACTATAATACAAACTTAGGGTTTCGGTCAGCATTCCCCCCCATCCAGGAATAATCTCATGTGTACCGTACGCCATACCGGGTCCTGATCCAAATGGAGGGTAGAAAACCCACGCTTCCCCCAGAAGTTTATAGCGCCTGGTAGGAAGGGGTGAGTGTGGAGATATAACTGCTCAATGCCTTTCTGCCGCGCCGTCATTTCTAAATCAGCGAATAGTCGAGAGGCTAGGCCAGTGCGGCGCAAGGCCGGGTCGACATATAGCCTGACCACTTCGACAACACGTTTTTGCCCGAGCTGCAGTTGGGGGAAGCGATGGTCGTAGGGGACGTAGCCAATTGTGGCCACTAGGACACCGTCGATGCGGGCGGTGAGGAAGGCTCCGTCGGGATGTTCCAGGTAGATCTGCTGGAAAGTCGCCAGCTCTCGTTCAGCTTGTTCATTGTGTGATGTCGAGTCGAGCATGGGAAACATGCTAGTTCGGGCTATTTTGTTGAAGTTGACGATGGCAGGGATGTCCTCTGGCGTAGCATGTCTGACGACAGCACGCATAGTCGTCTGGGTCACTGCTGCTACCATGAGCCAAATTTTAGCCAGTCTTGTGAATGAAAGTAGATTCAGGAGTTCATTGGATTTCGGTGAGTAAGGGGTTAAGCAAATGGAACTAGGAGTTTTAATTTTTACACTTGATATATCTATCACGTAATACACCTCAGAGAAATTGTTCTCTCAATACAGAGTTTTCAGCACCTCTAGACACATCATATGTCTAATAGGCTACTATCTGACATACCGGAACTTTTTCTACCATAGGCGCAGCGCGCCCACAACCAACCTCCCTCGCCTCGGGATCGGGGTGTGCCCATCCGCCCCTCCTCACCGGATACGGAAAATGTCGTGAACCGCTCCTGTCCACCATCTTGGCGGTTTGCCATTGATGTATCTATGCCTGATTGTCGCCTCCGACACTGTTGCGGATTTTGGCAATGAAGGTGTGAGAACATACGAGACACGTTGGCGGGACTGTTTGGTGCGTGGAGCCCACCTACGTAGCGTTTAGAGACCACCTACAGAGAGGCGTAAGTGCAGGGACAAAATGCTGAGAGAAGAAATCTCAGGGGATCCCGTCCACTCTTATAGAAGCTGGCGATGGCTAGATAAGTTTCCCAAGCAGATAACCAGGTTCTCTTGACCTCCCTAGTCTACCAAATGTCGTGCTATGACAATACAGCATTCGGTACGGCCCTGAAGACTGGCGAATCTTCCCACGCTCCCTCACGCTCAACCCTGTCTTCTATAGACTCGTTATATCCATAAATAGGTACCTACTTACTTTCCAGCAACCACTTACTCAGGATCCTGTTCTGTTGTCCCTCTGCCGCCAGCGAATGCCACGCGTGCCGACCCACGATTACGTAAAGCTCTGCATCTTTACCGTCGGCCCGCGATTGGAGACGCCAATTGACTTCGCGTGCCAATGCCCGTATCGTTCGCGCCGTGTTTAAGCGCATCGTCGAAAGAGAAAACTTCGGTTACCGGTTACAATGGTCGTCAACACCCCAACATAAGAACACGCGAAGGGACGCTGGGGTGGTGGTCGCAATGCTGTAGGTACAGATTGCTGCATGGTCTTGGCGCGCCAACTCGGACAGGGAGGTGGGGTTGCAGTTGGCACTTCGCGGCTAAATGCAAAAGCTCTTAGCTTCTCCCACCGTTGCTCCATGTCTCGTTTTGGAGATATGGGGGACTTGGTTCCCCGCCGGCCCCAAAAAACGGAAGCTCTAATTAAAGATGCTGCAATGCACTGTATCTCAAGTCTCGTCAATCTCCTGCCGTCGCCAAGACAAGGCCCTGGCAGCTCGCGCTGCTTGTCCGAGACGACGTGCTCCTTATTCGAGATGAAGTCCTTGGTGGCATTGTTCGTGGCAGGCAGGGTAGAGACCGAGCAACTAATCGCCGAACGATATCACGCTGGGGTGACTTGACCGAAGGTGCGGAGAACTCTCGATGTCGCCTGCCGCCTCCCAGGCGCCAACCACTCCAGAACTGCGGGGAAAAGGGGAGGGATCGTCATTATCCTCATCGGCTGCACACCCGGAAACAGCGGGCATGGCCCTTGTCACCAACGTTCTGGTCCCGGATCCTGGCTTTCTTTAGCTTCTTCCGCGAATGGCAGCCCGCCGCCAGGCCCGTTCTTGGCTGTCCATTTTACCCGTGAAGCCGACTACGATTTACCTCTCCCCATCCTTGTACATTCTGGGCAGATTGACGAGGCCAATCTTCTGCCGTCTCCTCCGTACTACTCTCCCATCTCCGGATGACGGGTTCAAGGTTCCAACGGGCAAGGCGTGGTCCATCTGGCTATCCCCGTCCTGGGCAGCTAAATACGACGTCGGCACGAATGCTCGTTCCCGGCCAATCTATTTCGCCATGGACCCTTGGATTGGGGGGGTTCGCACCCGGCTCCCGTGCCGTTTGTTGCGCATCTGAGGTACGCTGCTCGAGTGGACATACCCGGAGCTCTGGATATATATTGTCACGCCGCAACCCTGGGTCCATCCTATCGTCCTTGAACCCCACCAGAGTTGCACCTTGACCCGGGTTGCTTCACGAAACGGAAGCTCCAGAAGTTTCCAACCAGCTGGCTTCCCCGACCCAAGGCGCCCAACCGGTTGCGTGGCCCCACGATGCATTTGCCAAACGTCAGGGCAGCGTCGCTGCTCGCGCTGTCGAGCGCCGCCTCGCTCGTCAGCGGCCTCGGCCAGAAGCCCATCGTCAGCTTCACCGAGTCCGCTGACAGCTTCCAGATCGCCGGCGGTGCGGTCAAGGCTGGACAGATCCTCGTCTCTAGTAATGATTACTGGGGCGTGATCCGCGCGGCGGGCGACCTCGCCGTGGATTTCGGACGCGTGACGGGCACGAATTACTCCCTCAGCAATGGCGTACAGAGCTCGGCGCCAGCTTCTTATGTGTATAACCCTATCAATAACATGAATAACACCTTCGTAAGTGCACGATCCCGAGCCCAACTGGTCTACCGGCAGTCGTGGGTCTGTGTTAGCACCCCGTTCTCACACACGATAATAGTACGAAACTACGGGGACCGCCTCCTTCCCTGGCCCCACGTACGCGGATCCCTCTCCAGCCGACGTTGTCATTATTGCCGGCACAATAGGTCACTCGAGCGTGATCGATAAGCTGATCGAGTCGAATGCTATCGACGTGTCCGCCGTCAAGGGCGAGTGGGAGTCCTTCGTCAGCCAGGTAGTAAAGGACCCCGTTGCTGGAACCGAAAAGGCTCTGGTTATTGCCGGCAGCGATCCGCGAGGAACCATCTATGGTATCTACGACGTTAGTGAGCAGATTGGTGTGAGCCCTTGGTACTTCTGGGCCGACGTGCCTCCCAAGCAGCACAAGGACATCTTCGCCCTGCCCGACAAGAAGGTCCAGAGCGCCCCGAGTGTCAAGTACCGTGGTCTCTTCTTCAACGATGAGCAGCCCGCTCTGACGACATGGGTCGCGTAAGTTTTCTTTATCCTATTTCGACCCCCACAACCACCTGCCGTATGTCGTGTTACAAAGCACCGATAGCTGATAGCCGCCTAGCACCCACTGGGAAGACACCCCTTACGGCGCCGGCTATGGGCCCCAGTTCTACAGTCTCGTCTTTGAGCTGTTGCTGCGCCTCAGAGCCAATTATCTTTGGCCAGCTATCTGGGGCACCATGTTCGAGGTCGATGACCCCGCCAACCAGCCCCTCGCAGACGCGTTCCAAATTGTCGTGGGAAGCTCCCACACTGAGCCCATGATGCGTGCTCAAAACGAATTCGGTCACTTCTACGAGGGTCCCTGGGCGTACAACCTGAACAATGAGACTATTGACGACTATTTCCGATATGGTGTTCAGCGAGCCAAACCTTATGCCGGCAACAGCCTATGGACAATGGGCATGCGCGGCACGGGAGACACTGCTATTGAGGGTCTTGGTGTCGATAAGATTGTAACGATGCTCGAAGAGGTGGTCAAGAACCAGCGCACAATCCTCAGCGAAGGCCTCGACGTGAACATTACCGACGTCCCCCAGATGTGGTGCCTGTACAAGGAGGTCATGAGCTACACCTTTGCCGGGCTTCAGGTGCCAGAGGACATTACTCTACTTTGGGCTGACGACAACTGGGGTAACGTGAGGAGACTGCCGCTCCAAAACGAGACCTCAAGGTCTGGAGGCGCTGGCATTTACTACCATTTCGACTACGTTGGAGACCCACGGAATTACAAGTGGCTAAACAACGTCCAGTTGTCTAAGACAGCCGAGCAGGTAGGCTCCCGGATGCCATTTCTATTTCATTGAACAAAACAAGAATGAAAGACCCCGAACTAATGATCATAATAGATGCACTTGGCCTACTCTCGCGGTGTCGACAGAATCTGGATCGTCAACGTCGGTGATCTTAAGCCGCTTGAGCTTCCGATCAGCCACTTCTTTGACATGGGATACGACGCGAAACTATGGCACGTTGATAGCACTGCCGATTGGACCAAGGCATGGGCTGCGAGAGAATTCGGCGCCGACGTAGCCGCTAATATCTCTGATATCGTCACGAAATTCAGCATGTACGCCAGCCGCCGCAAGTTCGAGATGGTCGAGCCTCAGACATACTCGGTCCTCAACTACAACGAAGCGGACGCGATCCTAGAGCAGTGGGCGACTCTTGCCGAGGCTGCACAGGCCGTATATGACGGCCTCGACGCCGAGGCCCAGCCAGCCTTCTTCCAAATGGTCCTGCACCCGATCCTTGCTGGCGAGATCATCCATAAGATCTACATCGGCGCAGCGAAGAACATCTGGTACGCCGGCCAGAAGAGGAATGCCGCCAACGACATGATTAACTACGTACTTGCGGCGTCCGACGAGGACAGCAACCTGACTGTGAGGTGGAACAAGATGCTGGACGGCAAATGGGACCACATGATGGACCGTGAGTCTCTCCACTAGCTTTTCCTAGCGGGTGGCACTTTGGCTAACAAGCTGCAGAAACCCATCTGGGATACGACGGATACTGGCAACAGCCCATGCGGAATACTCTACCCGCCATGACATATGTCCAGACGGCATTCTCCGGCATCTCCGGCCAGGTCGGCGTCGGTGTCGAGGGCTCTAATGCGACTGTCCAAGGTGACGACAAGTGGCACGGCAACAGCGGGAATACTCTCGTCGTTCCCTCCATGGACCCGTACGGCGCACTTACCACCTGGTTCGATGTCTTCTCTCGCGGCACCGACTCTTGCGCCTGGACCGCGTCCCCGTGGGCTCCGTATGTGAAGTTGTCTCAGTACAATGGCACAGTCGGAGGTAGCGAGGGCAAGGACACGCGGGTTTGGATTTCCATCGACTGGGAAAACGCCCCCAAGGCGCCAAATTCCACGGTTGTCAACATCAACGTCACCACGCCCTGCCGATCCTACGACAAGTACGGGTTCCCAGAGCCGCTGGTCCAGGTTCCCGTTTCGAACCGCATTGTCCCCTCGACCTTCACCGAAGGCTTCGTCGAGTCTGACGGGCACGTCGCTATCGACGGCGTGCATTACCAGGCCATCGTTGCCCCATCCGGCGCATCATCCAACTCCAGCAGCAACTCCAAGCTAAGGCGCCTGATCGGCGGTTCTACGAATGCCGTCGAGAAGCGCGCCAACTCGTCGGTGACGTATCATACCTTCACCGACTACGGCCGCACCTCGGGCGGCGTGGGCCTCTGGCCGCTAAACACCGACAAGCTCACTGTCGGATCCGCCCCGGCGCTCGAGTATAGCATGTACCTCTTCACCAACACGTCGGCGGCCAACGTGACGCTGTACCTCTCACCGTCGCACAACTACCTTGGCGATGGCAACCCGCTGGAGTACGGTATCGCGCTGTTCCCCTCGGGTGATTCGCAGCCCGACCCTACCATTGTGCGCCCTGTCGGCAACACCGTAGGAGCGGGAATGCCGGACGGGTGGGGCTATGCGGTCGGCGACGCCGTGTGGGGCCATGTTGGCAACTACACGACCAGTAGCTTCAAGGTGGACCGCGAGGGCGCCTACACGCTCCGCATCTGGTGCCTGCTGCCCAGCATCATTGTCCAGAAGATTATCGTCGATCTTGGTGGTGTCAGGCCTAGCTACCTCGGCCCGCCGGAGAGCTTCCTCGTCTCGAGAGACGAGGAGGGCGTGTATAACCAGACTAGCTACCTTAATGAGGTCGGTACACTGGGCGGTGCGGGCAATGGAAACTTGACTAGGATCGAGTCGGAGAGCATGGGCAGCAGAGCGGGTAGCCTATGGGTGACGGGTGCGCTGGTGGCCGCTCTCGCTTCGGCGATGATGCTGGCTTGAGGTGTCTCAAAGATGGATATTTCTGTCGGAGATCAGGACTAGGAAGGTTCAGGCCAGAAAGTAGTTTTTAATTCGATCTTCATTAGGATCTCAAGTAACCTTAATCTCAACCTTATAGTATGGAATATTTCTGCCCGTGTTTGCCTTGCACTTGCCGAAGTCAGTATCCGACATTCAAGGCCCAACGCATATCATCTTTACCATCGTTTAATACAATTTCCGATGCTGTGGTCCTTTATTCATTCGTCTACACATCCTTCGCGAGTCATATTGTTTATACCCTGGCTCTAGGCACGAGATGGCATCACCTGCAAGCGACAGGTCTCCAGAACCGGACGAGGGCTCTCCAACCAGCTGGTGGCTGGACCACATGCTTCTCGAACTATTAGTAGAACCGAACGACACACACCTAAGAAGTCTGGGAGGGCAGCATAAAATGTCGACCTTGACGAGCGTCTGTGTGGGGTGGTTATGTTTCTTCGACGGAAGAACGTCCCGGCATCTTGTATTACACTAGTCGGACGTTGCCTAATTCAGGAAGCTCGTACAGGGTCA
>Ga0164242_10001982_pt1 | contig 23868 bp, 19 predicted proteins | sample OricomgcompostMG_FD_108783 | JGI IMG/M metagenome (GOLD analysis project Ga0164242, IMG submission 108783) | Miracle-Growth compost microbial communities from Emeryville, California, USA - Original compost - Miracle growth compost (MG) ...
GATTGGCGATCACCACCAGCCGCTCGTGGCTGCCCGCGCTGTCCGCCACCGACGAGGCGCCGAGGCCGCCAATCAGGCTGAACGATGCCATGATGAGCGGCGCCAGCAGGAAAAACAGGAACATGGGCGTGAACACGGTCGCGATGAAATCGCGCCGCGCGATAGTCAGCGCTTGACGGATCGCCCTTCTCGACACGTTCATGCCATTTCCTCCACCAGCGCCTCGGGACCGACGATGCGGACGAACGCTTCGTGCAGGCTGGGCCGCTCGATCGACAGGCCGGCGATGCCGTAGCCCGCCTCGATCAGCCTGACGAGCAGCGTCTCGATACCCTCTTCGGGCAAAGTGAAGCGCCAGCCGCCATCCTCCCGTTCGGCGTCGGGCGGCAGCAGCGCCTTGATCCCTCCGTCGACCCGGTGCGGTACGTAATGCGCCTTGAACGGCAGCGTGCCACGCGCTTCGGCCACGGTCCCTTCAAAGCGCCGCTTTCCACCGGCGATGATTGCCAGCCGGTCGCACAAGCGCTCGGCGTGAGCCATGACATGGGTCGAGAAAATGATGGTCGCACCGCGATCGCGTTCGGCGCGAATTAGCTTCTCGAGCTTCTCCTGGTTGACCGGGTCGAGCCCCGAGAAGGGCTCGTCCAGCACCAGCAGTTCGGGACGATGCACGATCGAGCCGAGAAGCTGGACGAGCTGCGCCATACCTTTCGAGAGTTTGCGAATCTTGTCGTCGGCGGCATAGCCGAGCCCGGCCTCTTCGAGCATCTCGACGGCGCGCGCCCGGCCCGTTCTCCAGTCAAGGCCCCTCAGCGCCCCCATAAAGGCGATCGCCTCTTTCGCCTTCATCGCCGGATACAGTCCGCGCTCTTCGGGCAAATAGCCGACCTGGTCGCTGGCGTCGCGCGGATGCAACCGCCCGAGCAGCATGCGTTCACCATCGTCGGGCTCGATAATGCCGAGCATCATCCGCAATGTCGTGGTCTTGCCCGCACCGTTGGGACCCAGCACGCCATAGATCATGCCCTTGGGCACGGCGAGATCGACGCCGTCGACAACTCGCCGGCCCGAGAAAATCTTGACCAGCCCCGAGGCGCTCGCGGCGTATGTTGAATAGACGGCCATATTCCCCCGTTCGGTTCATGCCCGGGTCTCGGCATAGCCGAACCCCAGAACAGGCTAGGTCAAGAACCGCTGCCAAGCATAGCCGAGGAAATTGCCGCTTCGCTTAAAAAACGTGTCTCGACTTTGCTCGATCCGAATTTGCGGCAAAGAAAGCTCACCTTCTGCTCCCCATCGTGGTAGCGGGCGCACGTGGGCCAAGACAAGCCTCTCACCGAACGCATCAAGACGAAAGCCGCCGAGCTCGGCTTCGTTGCCTGCGGCATTGCGCCCGCCGACGCAGCGCCGCTCGCCGCCGAGCGGCTGCGCCAATGGCTGGCTGAGGGCGCACATGGCGAGATGCTGTGGATGGAATCGCGCGCAGACCAGCGCGCATCCCCCGCCGGGCTATGGCCTGAAGCACGCTCGGTCATCGCGCTTGGCATGAGCTACGCGCCGGCCGGTGATCCGCTGTCGCTCGCCGAAGCGAGCGAACGCGGCCGCATTTCAGTATACGCGCGAGGCGCAGACTATCACGATCTCATCAAGCGGCAGCTCAAGGCGCTTGCTCGATGGCTTGTCACCGAGGCAGGCGGCGACCTCAAGGTATTCGTCGACACCGCACCGGTGATGGAAAAGCCGCTCGCCGAGGCCGCCGGGCTCGGCTGGCAGGGCAAGCACACCAACCTCGTCAGCCGCGAGCACGGCAGCTGGCTCTTCCTTGGCGCCATTTATTCCACGCTCAACCTCGCGCCCGACCAGCCGAAACCCAGCACCTGCGGCTCCTGCGATGCTTGCCAGCGCGCCTGCCCGACCCAGGCCTTCCCGGCTCCTTACCGCCTGGATGCAAGACGCTGTATTTCCTATTTGACGATCGAGCATCACGGCCCGATCCCGGTCGAGTTCCGCGAAGCGATTGGCAACCGAATCTACGGTTGCGACGATTGCCTCGCCGTCTGCCCGTGGAACAAGTTCGCCAGGGCTGCACATGCAAACCGCGTCTTCCACCCCCGCGCCGAGCTTGCCGCGCCCGAGATTGCTGACCTGCTGGCGCTCGATGATGCCGCTTTTCGCCAAGTGTTCGCTGGTTCGCCGATAAAGCGCATCGGCCGTAACCGGATGGTGCGCAATGCCGCGATCGCCGCCGGCAACAGCGGCGATCCAGCTTTGGTCGAGCCGCTTTTGCGGCTGCAGGACGATGACTCGCCGTTAATTCGCGGGGCCGCAATATGGGCACTCGGCCGGCTGGACCGAACCGTCTTCGAAGAGCAACGCGCTCGCCGCGAGGCGAGCGAAGTCGACACGTCGGTCCGGTTCGAATGGATCTCTGCCAGCGCCGCAAAAGCGGAGCCCGATATCTGTCGATAGCGCCACAAAGACGGGTGGATGGCGCACAGAAAACGAGGTGGGCTCGGGCTTCAGCAACGCGACTGCTTTTAAAATCCAATCGCTTTCAGTGCCCCCTCAGCCGACGTGATATAGCCACCGCCGAACAGCCGCACATGCACAAGTAGCGGCCAAAGGCGATAGATTGACTGCCGCTCGCGCCACCCCTCGGCAAGATTGAGAGCCGAGAAAAACTGCTCGGGCGGCGCGTCGAACAACGCCAGCATCGCCACATCAACCTCGCGGTCGCCATAATAGCAAGCCGGATCGATCAACCCGGTGATCCGCTCGTCGGCGACCATCACATTGCCGCCCCATAAGTCGCCATGCAGCAATGCTGCCGGCGGACGCGCCGGTAGCAGCTCGCCGATTCTACGGCCGAGCGCCTCGATTTGCCGCCGGAGCATCGCTGGTAGGTGAGGCAAATGGCAGTACAGGCGCCGCTCAGCCCAGAATGCCGGCCAGTCTTCGCTCCAGCCATTGTCGATCGTCACAGGCCCGAACGCGTAATCCTCCTCCCAACCGTATCGCCTCGCATCGTTGCCGTGCAGCCGGGCAAGCACCGCGGCGAGGTCGTCCCAGGCCGCACCGCCAAGCCGAGAGCCGGCATCAACCTCGCTCATCAGCAACACCCCGCCATCGACGCCCAGTACCGCCGGCGCGGGTACGTTACGCTGCGCCAGCTCCCCGAGCATTCGCGCCTCCGTGGCCACCTGCGCGCCGCGCTTGGCAACGACAATGCGGCCGCCTTCCAGCACGACGCGATTGACCGACGACAAATCGCCGCCTGCCATCGGACGAATAGTGACGACGGCCGCGTTGAGCAGCCGCTCGACTGCCGCGCCGATCGCCTGGCTCATGCCAACAACTGCGCGACCAGCGCCTTGGCCGCGGCGCCGACGTCGTGCCAGGTTGTCTCGAAGCCTGCCTCGCCACCGTAATATGGATCAGCGACGTCCGTACCCTCGCGGCCCCGCACCGAATCCATCAGCAGCGCCAACTGCGCGGTGGCATCGGCTGGGCGAATTCGCTTCAACGCCGCGAGATTGTCGCGATCAAGCGCGAGCAGGTGTGTGAATCGCCGAAAATCCCCGGGCCTCACCTGCCGCGCGCGATAGGCCGAAATGTCGATCCCATGGCGCCGCGCCACGGCTTGTGACCGCGGATCGGGCGGCTCGCCGACGTGCCAGCTCCCGGTGCCGGCTGAATCGACGAGAAGATCAAGCCCGGCGGCTTCGGCCTCGGCTCTGAGCGCCGCCTCGGCGAGCGGTGAGCGACAGATATTGCCAAGGCAGACGCAAAGGATGGCGGGGCGAGAGGCGGCGATCATCGGTCGATATTTAAGCACGATTGGCTATGGTCGGAACCCTTTAGCCCTTCCCCTTTTCAGCCGGGAAAGGGGAAGGACGAATGCCGGAAGCGCTACTTCACCACCGGAAGGTCGATATAGCTTTCGCTCGGTCCCGACACCGTCACCTTCTGAGTTGCGGTCACGTAATCATTGGGCTTGGCGTAGAAGATGTTCGGCACGAATGTCTGCGGGTTGCGGTCGTAGAGCGGGAACCAGCTCGATTGCACCTGCACCATGATGCGATGCCCCGGCAGGAAGACGTGGTCGGCGTTGGGCAAGTCGAACGTGTAGGTCTCGGGCGTGTTGGCCGGGATCGGCTCGGCCTTGGCCAAACTTTGGCGGTAGCGGCCGCGAAAAATATCCATCGCGACCGGGAGCTCGTACCCGCCCATCCCGGCATCGCTCGGCACTTGATCTGGATAGACGTCGATCAGCTTGACCACCCAGTCTGAATCGGTGCCGCTGGTCGAGGCGTTGAGGTGAACTACCGGCTGGCCGGCGATTGTCACCGGCCCAGTCAGCACGCCGGAGGTGAATGTAAGCACGTCGGGCCGGCCCGACACTGGCCGTTGGTCGTCGGTGAGCCACGTATACCATTTGGAGCCGGTGACATAGGTCGAGCGGTTGGGCCGCGATTGGTAAACAACGGGATTGGACGGATCGGAAATATAGCTCAGCGTCTCCTCGCCGCCGCTCGCCGGCGTGAAGCCGACGGCGTGACCAGGCTTGAGGTAAAGCGGGGTCGACGCGCCGGTAGTCGGCCATGACTGCAGCCGCTGCCACTGGTTGAGACCGCTCTGAAACGCGGTGACCGGCGCCACGTCCATCGGCGTGCCCTTGAGGTAATGCGCGAGGAACGGCGCCAGCACGTGCCAGCGCCACCATTTCGCGGTATCTGCATCCCACTTGATCGCGCCGAGGCTGCTGCCGTCGCGGATCTCCTGCCCGTGGAACCAGGGACCGAGCGTCAGGTACACCATGTCGTTGGCCGTGTCCTTGGGCTCGAGCGCTTTGTACACCGCCGGCGCGCCGTAGATGTCCTCCTGGTCCCATTCGCCAGCGACCAGCATCAGCGGTACCTTGAGCGGCCGCGCGGCAAGGATCTTGTCCATCGCTTGCGCCTGCCAGAAATCGTCGTACGCGGGATGCTGGGTGATTTTCTTCCAGAAGCCGATCTGGTCGAGCCCGTGCTCCTTGCCGAGCTCGCCAGCCTGGCCGGCACGCATATATTCGTCATAGACGTCATAGGTCGGATCGAACCACGGCTTCGAATTGTCGGTGGTCGCCTCCTGCTCCCAGATGTACGACATGTTCATTTCGCGGAACGCGCCGTTGTGGAACCAGTCGTCGCCGCGCCAGCCGTCGACCATCGGGTTCATCGGCACCGCGACCTTGAGCGCCGGATGCGGATCGATCGTCGCCATCAGCGTCAGGAAGCCATCGTAGGAAATGCCAAAGATGCCGACCTTGCCGTTCGATTGCGGCAGGTTCTTCACCAGCCAGTCGATCGTGTCGTAGGTATCGGTCGCATCGTCGGTGTTCGTCGGATTGAGCGTCGTGCCGTGGAGCGGCGGGTTCATCATGTAGATGCCGCCCGATTTGTACTTGCCGCGCACGTCCTGGATGACCCGGATATAGCCTCCGGCGACGACGATGTCGGCCGGCGTGTCGCTTTTCTGAAGCGCCGCGGCCATCGTCGTGTCGCCGTCGTCGCCCGTTTGTTCGGCGGCGTTGTACGGCGTGCGCGTGAGCAGGATGGGCGCGTCATGAGCGCCCTTGGGAATGAGGATGACAGTGTGCAATTTGACGCCGTCGCGCATCGGAATGTCGACAACGCGGCGGGTATAGTCGAAGCTTTGAGTCGGCACCACGAGCTTGGCAGGGCGCTCGTTATACTGCTGATTCTTGAGCGGTTTATGCTGCGCTGCCGCCGGCTGCGCGAGCGCAAGCATCGCCAACGCACTCGCGCCGAGTGCCCGTGTTTTCATCATTTCCAAACATCCCCTCGCCTTCGAGTCTCGCTGCGCTAGACCATGGCGGGGGATAGTATCCCGCGCAACAAAAGACCCGCTTTCCGTCGAGGAAAAGCGGGCCCATTCTCCCAACGCCTCCGACCGTCCGGCCAGGGCGAACAGCGATCGCGATTACCCCACCCGCGTTCCGGTCATGGGGAAGCTGCCGAACGCGCCGGCGCCGACCGAGCCGGTCAACGCGTCACCGTCGATCGTCGCCTCGCAATCGAGCGTCATCGGCATCGGAACGCTGATGTTCATCTTCCAGGTGAGCTTGTTGCCGTCGACGCTACCGTCACTAATCTCGACCGAGCCCATCGCACCGACGTTGCTGCCGGTGAAGCGATTACCGTCGCTCTTGATCGTCAGTGTCGATTTCTGGTCGCCGAGAGGCGACTTGGTGACGCAATCCCAGGTGCCATCGATGTCGGCCATGTCGGGTCTCCTACTGCTTGACGTTAGCGTCAGGTGTGGTGCCGACCACCTCTACCGGGATGTGGAGCAAGTCAAGCTTCGGCTTCACCTTGGCAGCGTCACCGATCACCACCCAGGTCAGCTTGGCGGGATCGATTGCCGCCTTCGCCGCGGCATCGAGCTCGGGCGCGGTCAGCGCCCGATAGCGGCTTGCTAGCGTCTCGTAATAGTCGTCGGGCCGGCCGTAGAGGCTGTTTGCTTCCATGCCGCCCAGCACCGCCTCCGACGTTTCGAACTCGCCTGGCAATTCCCGGATCGAGCCCTGGATGGTGCGGGTGAGCTCGGCCGGCGTCACCCCCTTGCCGCCAAGGAAATCGGTCATATCGCTTATCATCGCGGCGATCGACGGCCCGGTTTTATCGGCCTGCACCGGCGCGTAGATCAAATAGGGAATCGTGTATTTCGGCCGTACGATGATACCCTGCACGCCGTAGGACCAATGCCTCGTCTCGCGCAAATCGGAATTGAGCCGCGACAGGAACGAGCCACCCAACACCTCGTTGGCTTGCATCAGCGAGACGAGATCGTCGGTGCCCTTGGCCGGCAGCAGCTCCCCGCCGAAGATCAGCGATTGTGGCGTGTTTGGCCGGTCGAGCAGCACGATCTTGCCAGCGGGCGTCGGCGTCGGTGCGGAGAAGTCCTTGCTTGGCGCCGGACCGTCGGCTTCCCAATTGCCGAAACTCCTCTCAAGCAGCGGCATCAACTGCGCCAGGGTGGTGTCCCCGACAACGAAGATCGTCGCGTCGTCGGGCCGCAGCCAGCGATCGTGGAACCGGGCGACATCCCGGGGCGTCAGCGTCGCCACGACCGCGGGATCGCCGGTGCCGCTGAACGGCACGCCGTAGGGATACGCCTTGCCGTAGAGCAACGGCGGCAGCGTGCGCAGCGCGAGACCAAGCGGGTCCTTCGTCTCGGCAGCGATCGCCGCGAGCTGCTGCGCGCGCACGCGGTCGACGTCTGCAGCTCGGAATGCCGGATGGCGGACGATATCGGCGAGCAGGTCCAGCGACGGGGCGAGGTTGGGAGCCAGTGCTGATAGATAGATTTTCGATCGATCCATGCTCGGATCGGCGCCGATCTCGGCGCCGAGATTTTCCTTGGCCTCGGCTATGCCGACCGAATCGTATTTGTCGGTGCCCTCATCGAGCAGTTGCAGCATGAACGCCTGCGTGCCCAGCCGGTTCTTGGGATCGGCAGCGTTGCCAGCGTCGAAATCGACCGCCACGCGGACGATCGGAACAGCGTCGCGCCGCGCGAATTCGACCGCAATGCCGTTCGACAGCTTGGCGTGCTCGATTTTCGGGAAATCGAGATCGGCGATCTGGCCGACCGGCGGTAGGTGCGACCGATCGATTCCGCCCGTCGCCTCGCCCACCCTTCCTGCCGGCGCCGCGGTGATGGCGGCTCCCTTGCTCGCGGTGTCGGCGGCGATCTGTGATTCCTCGTAAGCGCCCCGCGATCCGGGCGAGAGCGTATAGCCGAACACTGGCCGCGACAGCCATTGCTGCGCCGCTGCCTGCACGTCGGCCGGGGTGAGGGCCGCCTCGGCTGCGAGCTCCTTCTTGTAGAACCCCGGATCATCGGCATAAACCGCGCCCGAAGCGAGCGTCGCTGCCTTGCCGGCGAATCCGCCGACCGATTCGAGGCCGCGGATCGTGTTCGCCACGTCGTCGGTCTTGGCGCGGCGCAGTTCTGCCCCAGTCGGTCCGTTCTTGATGAACTCGGCGATTACCTCGTCGATCTGCCGCCCGACCACGGTGGGATCGACTCCCGGTTTCACCACCGCCGAAACCGTAAACTCGCCGACCCGTTCGAAGGATTGGTTATAGGCCGACACGCTGACCGCGGTCTTCTTGTCCCGCACCAGCGCATTGTCCAGCCGCGAGCTTGCCAGCCCGCCGAGCACGCTCGCGGCCATGTCGAGTGCGGGCGTGTCCTGTGCGGTAAGGCCCGGCACCGCCCACATCCGCGTCACGGTCGTATTGGCCACCTCGTCGTGGAAGGTCTTATAAACCGCTGCCGGCAACGTCGGCACGCTCGCTTCCGCCGGATGCGATCGCGGCCCGCGAGGGATCGTGCCGAAATATTTCTCGACCAAAGGTTTTGCTTCTGCAGCCGTGATGTCTCCGGCGAGCACCAGCACCGCGTTGTTGGGGCCGTAATGCGTTCGGAACCAGTCCTTCACAACGTCGAGGCTGGCATGATCAAGGTCGGCCATCGAACCGATCACCGTGTGGTGATAGGGATTGTCAGCCGGAAACAGCGTCTGCTGGATCGAATATTGAAGGAGCCCGCCCGGCTGGTTGTCGTCACCTCGCTTCTCGTTCTGGACGACGCCGCGCTGGATATCGAGCTTGGCCTGGGTGATCGCCGGCAACAGATAACCCATGCGATCGCTTTCGAGGAACAGCGCACGATCGAGGGCAGCCCGTGGCACCGTCTCGAAATAGTTGGTGCGATCGTACATCGTCGTACCATTCAGATCGGTCGCGCCCATCGCCTGCATCGGCTGGAACCAGCTCGTGTCGCTGTGCTGCGATCCGCCGAACATCAGATGTTCAAACAGATGCGCGAAACCTGTGCGCCCCGCGGGCTCGTCCTTCGAGCCGACGTGGTACCAGACCGAAATCGCCACCACGGGCGCCTTTTTGTCGGTATGCACCACGACGCGAAGGCCGTTCGGAAGCGTGAACTGGCCGTAGGGAATTTCGACTGCTTGCACGAGCTGCGAGACCGCAACCCCCTGCGGCAGCGTGGCGTCGATCGGCGGTGTTTGCGCCGCAACGGCGGGCGCGGCAAGCGCGCACAACGCCGCACCCGAAAGAGCCACGAGCCTGATTTTCATGTGAGTCCCCTCGCAACCGGTATAGCGCAGCATAACGCCGCCCCAGCGTCGGACAAGCGCCTCAAGGGGCCGCTGCTTCCGCTCGTTGGCGTGCGCCAGGTTCACTCTTTCGCAAGCGCAAAGCCGGACCGCGTGCAATTTTGCTGATACATGTAAGTCGCTCGTGAGAACCACAGCGTTCCTACAGACGAGGGTCAGATTGCTGCGATCGAGGAACCAATCGCAGCAAGGCGGAACCGGGTGCAAGGAGCACCACCGCGGGTGGCGGCATGCATTAGCGCCTTAAGGCAAGGCGGGAAGCGTGCTGAAATCAGAGATGTCACGACACGCAACGGCCGCCGAAAGCCGGCCTGGCCGAGATGCTCATCAATCAGTCCCCGCGCTTCCTGATGCGCGCGATTGGATCCTTCTGGAAAAGACGCCCGGCACACGCCATTTCGCCCACGCCGCCTCAAAATTGCTTGCGGCCTTGTGTTGCATAAAAGCAACATTACATTCCCCTCACATTCATAAGGGGCCAGCATGAACCTCGAAAAATTCACCGATCGCGCCAAGGGCTTTCTACAATCGGCGCAGACCGTTGCGATCCGCCTCAACAACCAGCAGATCACGCCGGAACACCTCTTGAAGGCATTGCTCGAGGACGAGCAGGGCATGGCGGCCGGACTGATCCAGGCCGCCGGCGGCGACCCGAGACGCGCGGTCACAGAAACCGATCTCGCGCTGAGCAAGCTGCCGGCAGTCTCGGGCTCGGGTGCGCAGCAGCCACCCGGGCTTAACAACGATTCCGTGCGCGTGCTCGACCAGGCCGAGCAGGTCGCGCAAAAGGCGGGCGACAGCTACGTCACCGTCGAGCGGCTGCTCCTCGCGCTGGCCCTGGCGCTCAATACCGCGGCGGGCAAGGCGCTGAAGTCTGCCGGCGTTACAGCCGAAGGCCTTAACGCGGCGATCAATCAGCTACGCGGTGGCCGCACCGCCGACACCGCCTCGGCAGAGGACCGCTACGACGCGCTCAAGAAGTTTGCGCGCGACCTCACCGAGGCAGCGCGTTCGGGCAAGCTCGATCCCGTCATTGGTCGTGACGAGGAAATTCGTCGCACCGTCCAAATCCTTGCGCGCCGCACCAAGAACAATCCCGTGCTGATCGGCGACCCCGGCGTCGGGAAAACAGCGATCGCAGAAGGGCTCGCGCTACGCATCGCCAACGGCGACGTGCCCGACACGCTCAAGGACCGGCAGCTGATGGCGCTCGACATGGGCAGCCTCATCGCGGGCGCCAAATATCGCGGTGAATTCGAGGAGCGCCTGAAGGGCGTGCTTGACGAAGTGAAGGCCGCCGAGGGCCAGATCATCCTGTTCATCGACGAGATGCACACGCTGATCGGCGCCGGCAAATCCGAGGGAGCGATGGACGCCGGCAACCTTTTAAAGCCGGCGCTCGCCCGCGGCGAATTGCATTGCATCGGCGCGACAACGCTCGACGAATACCGCAAGTATGTCGAAAAGGACGCTGCGCTCCAGCGCCGCTTCCAGCCGGTGTTCGTCGGCGAGCCGACGGTCGAGGACACTATCTCGATCCTGCGCGGCTTGAAGGAGAAATACGAGCTTCACCACGGCGTCAGGATCACCGACGGCGCGATTGTCGCCGCCGCGACGCTATCCAACCGCTACATCACCGACCGCTTTCTCCCCGACAAGGCGATCGACCTCATGGACGAGGCGGCGAGCCGTATCCGCATGGAGGTCGAATCCAAGCCTGAGGAAATCGAGACCCTCGACCGCCGTATCATCCAGCTCAAGATCGAACGCGAGGCGCTGCGCAAGGAAAGCGACGAGGCATCGAAGGATCGGCTCGCCCGGCTGGAAGACGAACTTGCCGAACTGGAGGACCAGTCCGCTGCGCTGACCGAGCGATGGCAGGCCGAAAAGGTCAAGATCCAGTCCGAATCGAAGCTAAAGGAACAACTCGACCAGGCTCGGATCGAGCTTGAGCAGGCGCAGCGTTCGGGCGACCTCGCCCGCGCCGGCGAGCTCAGCTATGGGACCATCCCCGCGCTCGAAAAGCAGCTGGCCGAAGCGCACGGAGCCAGCGAGGGAGCGATGCTGCGCGAGGAAGTGACCGACGAGGATATTGCCGGCGTGGTCAGCCGTTGGACCGGCATTCCCGTCGACCGCATGATGGAAGGCGAACGCGAAAAGCTGCTCCACATGGAAGAAGCCCTGGGCAGGCGCGTAATCGGCCAGAACGATGCGGTCCGCGCCGTCTCCACGGCGGTCCGCCGCGCCCGCGCCGGCCTTCAGGACCCCAATCGACCCTTGGGCTCGTTCCTGTTTCTTGGTCCGACCGGCGTCGGCAAGACTGAGCTGACCAAGGCACTCGCTGAATTCCTGTTCGACGATGCCAACGCGATGGTCCGCATCGACATGAGCGAGTTCATGGAAAAGCATTCGGTCGCCCGCCTGATCGGCGCACCTCCGGGCTATGTTGGTTATGAGGAAGGCGGTGTCTTAACCGAATCGGTTCGCCGTCGCCCATACCAGGTCGTGCTTTTCGACGAGGTCGAAAAGGCACACGGCGATGTCTTCAACGTGCTGCTCCAGGTGCTCGACGATGGCCGGCTGACCGACGGCCAGGGCCGCACGGTGGACTTCACCAATACGCTCATCATCCTGACGTCTAACCTTGGCAGCCAGTATCTTTCCAACATGGCTGAGGGGCAGGAGGTCGAAGACGTAGAGCCCCAGGTGATGGAAATCGTCCGCGCGCATTTCCGCCCGGAATTCCTGAACCGGCTTGATGAAATCATCCTGTTCCACCGCCTCGACGCGGCACACATGGGCCCGATCGTCGACATCCAGGTCGCTCGCGTTCAACGCCTGCTCGCCGACCGCAAGGTGACGCTGGAATTGTCCGACGCCGCAAGGGCCTGGCTAGGCCGCGTCGGCTACGACCCGGTCTATGGCGCGCGGCCCTTAAAGCGGGCGGTGCAGAAATATCTGCAAGACCCGCTCGCCGACCTGATCCTCAAGGGGGAAGTCAGGGATGGGTCGACTGTGAAGGTCGAGGAGGGCGATGGGAAGCTGGAGCTTAGCGTGACCGGGTAGAGCTTCAGCACGTAGCCAAAAAGAAAGGGCGCTTCCCGAAGGAGGCGCCCCATCTTTTTGTCTGATGTTGGGCTTAGAAATCGACCTTTGCGCCGATCCGGAAGTAGCGGCCGATGAAGCCACTGTCCGCCCAAGCAGGGTTGAACTGGTAGATGCTGTAGGCCGCGCTCGGATCGAACGGCGGCTTGACATCGAACACGTTCAGCATGTCGGCATAGAGCGTGAAATGGTCGGCGACTTTCTGGCTCGCGTGCAAATCGACCGAGATGAAGCTCTTGGTGTGGCAGGACACTGGTGTCACACCGTCCTGGTAGTCGACCACAGCTGCACCGACGCTGCCCTGACAATCCCCGATAACGCCACCGAGATCGGTCGCTTCGAGGTCATAGCCGCTCGTGTAATAGGCCGTGGCCGACAGGGTCGTCGAATCGCCGAATTCGAAGGTATTCTGCCAGTTACCGCGCCACTTCGGCGCACCCGAGCATGAGGTGACGTTGCACGGGCCGAGCGTACCATCATATTGCTGATAGGTGCCACCGATCGTTTGGCCGAGATGGATCAGGTACGATGCATTGACCGAGCTGGTCCACCGGATGTGACTGCCCAGCGGAACGCGTGCCGTGCCGGTGAAGTCGAGGCCCGAAGCCCTCGATGAATCGGCATTCTGGAACGAGTACTGGATGAAGCCAAGGCGCGGCAGTGCATCGGGGTGATCGGGATCGGGCGTATCCGGGATGACGGTGATGCCCGGAATATTCACGACGCCGTTGTTCGAATAATAGTCACCGAACACAGCACTCGTGTCGGCACCGGTGATCAGATCCTTGATCTTGATGTTCCAGTAATCGATCGTGAAGGTGAAGCGCGAAGTTGGCATCAATACCGCGCCGAGCGTGAACGACCGGGACTTCTCAGGCTTCAGGTTGGGATTGCCAACCGACGTCAGGCCGTACGAATAGCCGCCGTTGACATAGTTGTTGTTGCCGTGCGCGTTACAGAACGACGCATAAGTCTTGCAGTCGATCTGCACAGTGACATAACCGGTCGTCGGCAGCCCATACGCTTCGTTGAAGCTCGCGATACGGAAACCCTTCGAATAGGTACCACGCAGCTTGAGCTGTCGGATCGGAGTGAACTGCGCCTCGAACTTCGGCGAGAAATTGCTCTGGCCAGAAGAATATTTATCGTATCGGCCAGATGCCTTCAAATCGAGCGAATTTAGGACAGGCGCATCGAGTTCGAAAAAGCCGGACTTCACGTCGCGGCTGCCGTTCACGCCGACAGCGTTGATCCCGTAATAGCGATCGGCGGGATTGACCTCGTTGGCCGGGTTCGCGCTCGGATTGCGGACCGCCTCATAGCGATACGATCCACCGATCGCGAGTTGCAGTGCACCGCCTGGAAGCTGGAACAGCTCCTTGGACAAGGTTCCCTGCACTTCCTGCAGCACCGAATAGGAATGGTTGTGGTTCGGCGGCGCAACATAGTCGAGCGCCTCACGCGAGTTCGCGCCGGGATCCAGGAAATTGAATGAGCCGTCTGCGATCACGTTCATCAAATGCTGGGCATTGATGTAGCCCAGCTGATCGACATCGAGGTTCACCCGCGACGCGGTATAGTCGACCGAATAATCCCAATTGTCGCCGAACGAACCATCGATGCCGGCCGTTACGCGCCATGTTTGCGCGTTGGTCCTGGTTTCGGTCGGCTCGGGCATAAGACCGACAATCTGTGCCTGATAAGGTGTCGCGCCAGTCGCATACGGATTGTTCGGATTCCGCGTTCCGTTGGCTGCGGTGCAGCCGCCGGGAGCAGAAATGGTGCTGCCGTTTAGAACCGCATTGGCGCCGTTGAGCGGACAAACATAGACCGGCAGGAGCAACGGGCTGAGCGTGAAACCCGTGCCGCCAGCGGCGGTACGGCCGGCAAAGGACCGCGGCGTGCCGAAATTATCAGTCTTCGTCCGGTAATAATTGAACATAACATAAGCTTGCGCCCGTGAACCGATGTTCGCGGTGAAACGCGCATTAGCACCCAGTCGCTCGATCTTTGGATTGTACTGCTGGTAATCGTGGACAAGGTCCTGCTGGCACTGCTGCGCACCATAAGCGACGCCGGTGTATCCAATTTTGTTGAAGCTGTACGTACCGTCGTCGTTCTGCGTCCACGTTGGCGCTGCCGTTCCCTGTTGGCCGGCATTGAGCGCCACCGGGTTAAGGGTGCCACAACCACCCGCGAGCTGGTATGGTCCCATGACAACGGTGCCGGGCGCGAAATCGACGGGCAGGCCAGTGCCGGGATCAACCGAGGTATAAGTGCCGCTATTATACGGTCGGAAAGCCGGCACGATGGTGTTGCCGATGCCTGCGTATGAGCCGTCCGCTTGGATCCCGTTCGAGACGCCATTGAACATGCAGGTCGTCTGGCCTGGGCTGTAACCACCGCCACCCAAGCTCGAACCGCAGATCTTGCTCAGGTCGGCGGTATTGAACGGATATCCGCGGTCCCGCGACCACAACTCGTCGTTTTTCTGATATTCTCCGTTGACCCAAAGATTCCAGCCCTGCTCATCGAGCTTGCCGTAGCCCACCGTCCCGTCGAGACGCTGTTCGCCAGCATCACCGCGCTGCGAAATGCCCGACGAGGCATTGAGGTGAAGGCCGGTAATTTCCTTCTTGACGATGACATTGACGACGCCGGCGATTGCATCCGCGCCGTAGGTCGCGGAGGCACCGTCTTGCAGCACCTGCACGCGATCTACGATTGAATCAGGAATGGTATTGATATCGACAAAGTTGCGCGAGCCGTCATCGGCCAGCGGATAAACTGCACTACGCAGGCCATCGAAGATCGTCAGCGTATAGGCGTCATTGAGTCCTCGCAGTGACGGTGCCGTGGCGCCGGTGGCAAAGCCGAAGGACGACCAGCTCGTCGCCGCGGTGCCGGCATTGTTGGCGGACAGCGTCTGGACGGCTTGGGCAACGGTCGTGACGCCGCGATCAGCGAGATCTTCCGAAGTCAGCGTGGTGACCGGCGACGCGGTCGCCGCGCTGGGGTTGCGGAAAATGGTACCTGTAACGACAATGTCTTGGCTGGTCTGCGCGCTGTTTTCCTGCGCGGGCGCATTTTGATCTGCAGCCGGGGTCGCATTGGTCTGCGCTGGGGTATTGTCCTGCGCGAAAGCCGGCGCGGCGAAGCCCGCTCCAATCATTAGGCCAGCGCCGGTAAGCGCCAACGCGCGAAGCGCGGAGCCAGTGCGAAGTCGACTCCGCGAAACATTGTTGGTGGTGGTGGTCACAATTAGATCCCTCGCTTGATCCCGACTCGCATCGCCAGAGCGATGGTGTGGGATTATTGCCAAGCCCCCTCAGCCGGCGTGCGGCCCCCAGAGACATGGCTGCGATGGATGGAACTGACGGACACCGCTGTAAAGGCGCCATTCAGCAAAAACACCTAGGTTTTCGCCACCTGTATCACAAAAGTCACAGGCGAGACATGAAGCTGTAGCTTATGTCGATAAAGCGTAATTATGTTGCGTCGCAGTCAAAATTTTGCCTCAGCTCGGCTGCATCGGCCCTGCGATCAACAGGGGATCGATTCTCGCGCCCCGCCACATTAAGCTCCAATGGAGGTGCGGGCCGGTCGCCCGGCCAGTCGCACCGCTGAGCGCGATAACCTGCCCCTGCCGAACGTGATCGCCGACCGCAACCTCGATTTTCGAGAGGTGAAGGAAAGCGCTGTTGAGGCCCATGCCGTGGTCGACCATCAGCAAATTACCCTCCAGCGTAAATGGATGGTCGCTGGCCAAGATCACGACGCCGTCGGCGGGAGCGCGGACCGGCGTCCCTGTGGGCACGGCAATGTCGATGCCCGAGTGGTACGCGCCCTTCTCACCACCCTTATAGATTCGCTGCGAGCCGAATAGAGTCGAGATGCGCCCCGTCGCCGGCCAAATCAGGTGCTGCCGCCAGCCGTCGACTTCGTGATCGGTGGCGCGCGCCGACTTGATCTGCGCGAGCTCGGGTGGGCGCAGCCGCTCGAACTCTGCGCTCGGCACCGGAAATTTGGGCAGGGTATCGAGGCGCGAAATGTTCCATTGTCGTGGCGCCACCGCCAGCGCCTGGCTTACCTGCTGTCCGTTGGGTAACGTAGCGACGATCAGCGCGCTGGGGCCCGCGTCGCGATCGAAGGCGATCAGGAACTTCCCATCAGAGGCGATCGGGATCGGCTTGCCGTCGAAGCTCAGCGCTGTCGTGCCGTCAGGCACGGTGCCGATCGCCGCACCGCCCTGCTCGATTTCACCCGATAGAGCGAAATCCACCGGCCCGGCCGGAACCGGCGCCGCGGCAGAGGGCGGAGGCGGCACGGCCGACGGAGGGACGGGCGGCCCGGCCGGTGGGGAGACACAAGCAGCGGGCAGCGACAGCAGCGCCGCGATCAACCAAGCGCGTGTTCTCACTTCGCGGTCAGCGCCTTGAGAGCGATTTCGGCGCTGGCGTAAGGCTGCTGCTTCGCGACGCTCCAATAGCGCAAATCGTCGATAGCAATCGCCTCGCCGGTCACCGCGCAGACGACGTGGTCGCCCGGCGCCAACACGCGAAAGCCGTTGGCCATATAGTGCAGCCGGGCAGGACGGGCGGAATTGGACATCAGCATAGAGGAACGTACTCGAAACAGGAATCACAACAGCTTCGGTTGCTCGGGCGGCGGCGCAGCATAGGTTTTGCCGCCGCCACGCTCAACCCGTGCTTCCACCGTTCCGTCGATAAAGCGCAATGTCAGCGTGCCCGCCGCCCGAGCCGCCGCCGCGGTCGAGATTGCTGAACCCGACGGCCGGGCCTCGACCCGGACATAGCCGCGCGCCAGTGGCGCGTCCGGGTTGAGCGAGTCGAGCAGCCGCCCCGTTCGCTCGAGCCGGTCACGCGCGGCGCGCCAGTGCTGTTCGAGCATCGCTGGCCTGAGCGCTCCCGCTTCGCGTTCCAGCAGCGAGCGGGCGCGGCCGATTCGGCGCTCCAGCGCAAGGTCGAGGCGTACGCCCGCGTCATCGGCGCGCTGGCGCTGCGGCCCGAGCAGGCGGTCACGGGTCGGTAGCAAGCGCACCAGCGCGTCGAGACGCTCGCGCCCGCGCTCATGATAGCGCCGGGCGCAGCGTTCCGCGCGCGCCGCCAGTGTTTGGATCGTTGCAATCAGATCAGCGCGCACCGGCACCGCGAGCTCGGCCGCGGCTGTCGGCGTGGGCGCACGCAGATCGGCAACATAATCGCTGAGACCGGTGTCCGTCTCGTGCCCCACCGCCGAGATGATCGGAATCGAGCAGGCGGCGATCGCCCGTACTACCACTTCTTCATTGAACGCCCATAGATCCTCGATCGAGCCCCCGCCGCGCGCGACGATAACGAGGTCGGGCCGCGGTATCGGTCCACCCGCGGAAAGCGCATCGAAGCCGCGCACAGCCGCCGCGATTTGCCCCGCCGCCGTTGGCCCCTGCACCTGGACCGGCCAGACAACGACGTGCGTCGGGCAGCGGTCCTCCAGCCGGTGGAGGATGTCGCGGATCACTGCGCCGGTTGGCGAGGTGATGACGCCGATCACCTGCGGCAAGAATGGAAGCTTCTTCTTGCGGGCTTGGTCGAACAGCCCTTCCGCACCCAATTGCGCTTTCAATTTCTCGAATAGCGCCATCAACGCGCCTTCGCCGGCAAGCTCCATCCGCTCGATGACGATCTGGTATTTGGACCGGCCCGGATAAGTAGTGAGGCGGCCGGTGGCGATCACCTCGATACCGTCCTGCGGCGCGAAGGGCAGGAGCGCGGCCTGCGTCTTCCACATCACACCGTCGATCACCGCGCTCTCGTCCTTGAGGCAGAGATAGGCGTGACCCGAAGCGGCGCGCTTCCAGCCCGATATCTCACCGCGCACGCGGACGTGGCCGAACTCGCCCTCGACCAGCCGCTTCAATTTGATGGAAAGCTCGCCGACGCCGATCGGCGCGGCGTTGTCGCCGGGGGCGCTGTCGGCTACCAGCCGCGAAACACCGTCTTCGGGGGAATATTCGGCCATGAACGTCCTGTTGATCGGATCGGGTGCACGCGAACATGCGCTGGCCTGGCGCCTGGCGCAATCGCCGGGCCTCGACAAGCTATATGCGGCGCCCGGCAACCCCGGTATCGCGGAGCATGCCACCTTGGCCGATCTCGACGCCGCAGATCATCGCGCGGTGATTGACTTCTGCTTGCGTCATTCGATCGGCTTTGTCGTGATCGGCCCCGAGGCGCCGCTGGTCGACGGGCTCGCCGATAATATCCGCACGATGGGGATCGGCGTGTTCGGCCCCGGGCGCGACGCCGCGCGACTTGAAGGCTCAAAGGGCTTTACCAAGGACCTGTGCGCGCGTGCCGGAATCCCAACCGCGCGCTATGTCCGTGTCACCTCGCGTGATGGGGCAAGGGCTGCGCTCAACGATTTCACCCTGCCCGTCGTCATCAAGGCCGATGGCCTCGCTGCCGGCAAGGGCGTGACGATCGCCGCAACCAGGGCCGAGGCTGAAGCGGCCATCGAGTCGGTCCTTGCCGCGGGCCAAAACGGCGGCGAGGCAGTGATCGAGGAATTCCTCGATGGCGAGGAAGCCAGCCTTTTCGTGCTAACTGACGGTGAAGCGGTAGTGCCGTTCGGCTCCGCGCAGGACCACAAGCGAGTCGGCGAGGGCGACACCGGCCCCAACACTGGCGGCATGGGCGCCTACAGTCCCGCGCCCGTGCTGACGCCCGAGCTGGAGCGCCGCGCCATTAACGAGATCGTCCGCCCGACCGTCGCGGCGTTGGCAGCGGAAGGCTCTCCTTATTCAGGCTGTCTCTATGCCGGGCTGATGCTGACTTCCGACGGCCCCAAGCTGATCGAATACAACGTCCGCTTCGGCGACCCTGAGTGTCAGGTGTTGATGATGCGATTCACCGGGGACCTGCTGGCGTTGATGCAGGCGGTTGGAGAACGGCGGCTCGGCGACCTGCCGCCGCCGACCTTCGCCGACGATTTCGCAATCACGGTGGTGATGGCGGCGAACGGCTATCCCGGCCCACCCGAAAAAGGTGGTCCGATCACTGGGATTGAAGCTGCGCAGGCAACCGGTGCACGGGTCTTCCAGGCCGGCACCCAGCTCGATCAGGGAAGGCTGGTCGCCGGCGGCGGCCGTGTGCTGTCGGTTACCGCAACGGGCGCAACCCTAACGCAGGCGCGCAACGCAGCCTATCGCGGCGTCGACTCGATCGATTTCCCATCGGGCTTCTGCCGTCGCGACATCGGCTGGCGCGAGCTAGCGCGCGGCTAACCGGGTTTGGCAGGGCGGCGTCCCCCGGTTATCATCGGCGGAAGGCTCGCCATAATAAAGGAGGGGATGATCCGATGAACGAGATGAGCAGCGGCGTAACCAACGCGATTACCGGCGCGCAGCTCGCGCTGATCGTCATCCTGGCGATCATCGCCGTGCTTATGATCTGGTGGGGCGCACGGCGCCGCCGTCAGCAGCGCGCCGCCGAGCGACAGGTCGAGGAACGCCGCTCCGCGACCGATTATGAGGTCGCGCCGGCGACAACCGAAGCCCCGCTGGGCGAACGCCCACCGGTAACGCCCTCGCCGCCGCCGCTGGCCGACCTACCGGCCGAAACGGCACCGCCAGCCGCCGTGCCGCAAGCAACTTCGGCCGAAATCGTGGCGCCAGCGGCCGCTACCAGCGACGATGTCAGCGCGCCGGTCACGCTACTCAAGGGACTGGGCCCCAAGGTCGCCGCGCGCCTTGGCGAGCTCGGCATCACCACTGTCGGCCAACTCGCCGTCCTGTCGCCCACCGAGGCCGCGGCGCTCGACGCCGATCTCGGCAACTTCAAGGGTCGCATGGATCGCGATCGCTGGCTCGAGCAGGCGAGGCTACTTGCCGCCGGAGACCGTGCCGGTTTCGAAGCGATCTTCGGAAAGCTGGGGTAAGGAAATCCTCCGGCGACGAGGAGGATCGTAGAATCTGCCTTCGTCTTTGGCGGCGTTGAATGGCGGTCTCGCGATTGATGCTGACGCCGCTCAGCGCGAACCGTTGGAGGACTTTGGTCAGCCCAATCGCACTACCCCGCCTTGTTCACCAAAAGCTTGTCGATTCGCCGGCCATCAAGATCGACGATTTCGAACCGCCAGCCCTGCTCGACGAAGCTCTCTCCCTCGCCGGGCAAATGCCGCAGCAGCGCCAGCGCGAAACCCGCAACGGTCGCGTAATCGCGATCCTCGGGCAGCGTGATGTCGAGCCGCTCGGCCAACACGTCGGCTGCCATGTGCCCCGAGACCAGAAGCGAACCATCCTCGCGCTCGACGATAAGCGGCGCCTCGTCAGGATCGACGTCGGAAACAAATTCACCTGCGATCGCGCTCAACAGGTCCGCAGGCGTCACGATACCTTCGAAATGGCCGTATTCGTCATGGACCAGCGCCATCGGTACCTCGGCCTGCCGTAGCGCATCGAGCGCGTCCATTGCGTCGAGCTGGTCCGGTATCACCGGCGCCGATCGCATCAGCTGGCGGAGATCGAGCGGCCGGCCCTCGAACACCGCTGCCACGATGTCACGGGCCTGGACGACACCGATCAACGCATCAACCGAGCCTTCGGCGACCGGCAGCCGGGTATGCGTCGTTTTCAGCAGCGCGGCGCGTATGCCGGCAGCATCGAGGTCGGCATCGAGCCAGTCTATCTCGGTGCGGGGCGTCATCACCTCGCGCGCCGGCCGATCGGCAAGCCGCACCACGCCCGAGATGATCGAGCGTTCATGCTCCTCGAGCACGCCCGATTTGGAGGCCTCGGCCACGATCAGGTGAAGTTCCTCGGCGGTGACTTGGCGCTCCGATTCGCGCTTCATCCCGGCGAGGCGAAAGAGCAGCGCGCTGGTCGAATCGAGCAGCCAGACGATCGGGGCGGCGAGCTTCGCCAGCGCCTGCATCGGCAGCGCCACGATCGCCGCGATTGGCTCGGGCCGTCGCAGCGCGATCTGCTTGGGCACGAGCTCGCCGATCACCACCGAGGCATATGTCGTAAGCCCGATTACGAGCGCATAGCCGAGCGTCCGCGCGGTGTTCGCCGCCAGGCCCAGTCGCGCCAGCCTCAGCGCTGTCGGCTCGCCGAGATTGGCGCCCGAGTAAGCGCCGGCAATGATCGCGATCAGCGTAATGCCGACCTGGGTCGTCGACAGGAACTTGCCCGGTGCCCCGGCAAGCGCAAGCGCCGCGCGCGCGCCCGACCGCCCGGCTCGCGCCATCGCCTCCAATCGTGCCCGGCGCGACGAGACTATTGCCAGCTCCGCCATTGCGAAAAGGCCGTTCAGTACGATCAACGCCAGGATGATGACGATGTCGATCCACGGGAAGGGAGGAAGCGGAACCATGGCGCTTGTCCCTCCTTTGACGTGAAACGGCCGGCTCGACAACCGTTTCGCGCACTTGCCGTCAAATCGGGTTGCAGAACAAGCGCTTCCGAAGCAACTTTGGGCATCACGAAAGGGGATTTCAAACCATGCGCACCATCTCCAAATTGGCAACTGCCGCAGCCGTGGGCGCAATGCTGGCAACCAGCGCTTGCGTCACCGATCCCGAAACCGGGCAGCGACACATGTCGAATACCGCGATCGGTGGCATTGGAGGCGCGCTGGGCGGGTACCTGCTCGGCGACCTCGTCGGAGGACGGCACGACCGCACCGAAAAGATCATCGGCGCGGGCCTCGGCGGCATCGCGGGCGCGGGCATCGGCGCCTACATGGACAATCAGGAGCGCGAGCTGCGCCGCCGCACCGCAGGTACCGACGTGCAGGTGATCCGGCAGGGAGACAACCTCGTCCTCAACATGCCGTCAAATGTCACTTTCGCCTACGATAGCGCTGATGTGCAGCCGCAATTCCAGGCAACCCTGGACCAAGTGGCGAACGTTCTCCACCAGTATGACGAGACCTATGTCGACGTCTACGGCTTCACCGATTCGACCGGCAGTGACAGCTACAACCAACAATTGTCGGAGAAGCGCGCCGAGTCGGTCGCCAGCTATCTCGAGTCGCGCGGCGTGCAACCCGCGCGGCTCGGCACGCAGGGCTACGGGGAGATGCACCCGATTGCGCCGAACGACACCCCCGAAGGTCGCGCCGCCAACCGCCGCGTTGAAATTCGCCTAGTGCCAATCCCGGCCAGCGAGTTGCAAAGTTAGAAGGTTACCATGTCGCTGGCTCTACCGAAATAGCGGTCATTACAATGGGAAGCCTAGATTCCGAGGCGGAAACGGGGAGCCCATCACATTAGAGACCGGTTTATTTGGATGAGGGCCGAAAGCGAGAAGACCGCTGTTCATCAACAGCGCTGCTCGGTCGCAGGGGCGCAAGGCTAGCGTCGCATGGCGAAAAACTCTTTGAGCAAAGCCCCGGCTTCGCCTTCGCCAATGCCGGCGTAAACCTCGGGCCGATGGTGGCATGTGGGCTGGGCGAAGAAACGAGGACCGTGCTCGATTGCGCCCCCCTTGGGATCGGGCGCGCCATAATAGACCCGTGCGATCCGGGCGTGAGCGATCGCGCCGGCGCACATCGCGCACGGCTCGAGGGTCACCCAAAGATCGCAATCTTCCAGCCGATCTCGGCGCAGCACCTTGGCCGCCGCGCGAATTGCAAGGATTTCGGCGTGCGCGGTGGGATCGTGGAGCATTCGCGGCGCATTTGCCGCGACCGCGATTACCTCGCCGTCACGCGTGACGACTGCGCCGACGGGCACTTCACCTTCTGCCGCCGCCTTGCGGGCGGCATCAAGCGCAAGGCGCATTGGGGCAGTGAGCGGCGACATCCTGCCGCCTATGCCTACGAGATCGTGCGAGCGCCAGAAGATCAGGCGTCCGTTTGGGATATGGCCGAACCCGAGCTGAACCTGCACCGCCTTTAGGCAGTACGGGTCGAACGAGGACTCAGCACCGCCCATAGCGCGAAGGCTATCCCCGGCACGTACGCCAGCAGCGTCAGAACGCACGCGATCAGGAAATCTCGCTCCCGGCGCTCGGCAAGGTACACGCCGAGCGGCGGCAGCAGTATCCCGGCAAGGATCGCACCGACCGAGGTGCTCATTGCTCCGTCGCCGCATTGCCGGGCTTGTTAACCGAGACGGTCGGCACCGCCACTGTTTTGTTGACACTGCCAACGTCGACTGAGCCGACATCGGCCTTGAACGCGGGCGCCTGCCCGCCGCTGATCTGAACCGACGGGGCCGTACCGGGCCGCGTCTGGTCGATATTGATGAAACCGAACGCCATCAACACCACGATAATGACGACAATCAATCCCAGGATGGCGAGCAGCGTGCGCATATCCGTCTCCAATCGGTTCGTCGCCGTAATAACGTCGTCGGGGGCCAGACGGTTGCATCGCGAAGGGGAGTCGGTTGACGCGGGCCCGCATTCCCGCTAGTGGCGCCAACTTTCCGGATAACCCGAAACCAGGATTTCAAGCGATGTCGCGCATTTGCGAACTGACCGGCAAGGGCCGCCAGGTGGGCCACAACGTCAGCCACGCCAACAACAAGACCAAGCGGACCTTCCTGCC
>Ga0164242_10001983_pt1 | contig 23867 bp, 36 predicted proteins | sample OricomgcompostMG_FD_108783 | JGI IMG/M metagenome (GOLD analysis project Ga0164242, IMG submission 108783) | Miracle-Growth compost microbial communities from Emeryville, California, USA - Original compost - Miracle growth compost (MG) ...
AAGTACCTGGCGACTGTAGTGGATAGGTCATATTCCAGCCCCTTTACAAACGGTGGATTTCGTTACCGGTATTTATCCACGGGTCGTAAAGGTGGGCGGATTATGTGCTAGGTGAATCTACCTCGCTTTGGAACTAAGCTAGCCTTCAAACCATCCAAAGAGATTGCGGATGGCCCATTTACCAGCATCGTTGAGGTCTCGAGTTCCGATACCAGCCCAGATGCCTTGGGGCTTTGGAGGGGAATTGATGGCCTTCCAACCACCAACCCATTGGAACCATTGCTCCCTTGCCTGGTCAAAGACATACAGGGGGATGGGTTCAAATTGCGCCAAACTGGCCATGCGATCCAAATACATTTGAACCGCCCAGCCAGTACCACCATCAACGAGGTTCTTCTCGTTGATCGTACTGACAGCATAGACAGAATCAGACCAAGCGATCTGATACCAATTACGTCGTAGAAGGGATGAGACGTTCTTAGAACGCTTTCCCGGCCAAGGACGCTTCAGCGTCTTACTAGCTTTGAGGAGGGCTTCATCGGCCCTTAAAAGCTGATCCTGGGTAAGGCGAACGACCTCTTGCTCAGCTACATAATGCTTATGCCCTTCAAACGACCAATGAATTACCGATTGGCCATCACGGCCAGCATTCATACCCCATTGAGCATCCGAACCTTTCGCGCCACCGCTTAGGCAGATATCGCCCTTCAAGAGCTCTTGAAATGATTCTGTGTCAGACATGCGACTTTGTTATATAGGTCGGCAATCGTGCTGTCATTCTCTATTACGCTTACTGGTTCAGAGAGCCAAGCATACTCGGAGACATGAACGTTCTTATAATCACGCGCCATATGGGCCACAGCTTCTGGAATCTCCATAGCAGCATGAACCGCCACATCAAACCAAATAGGTTCTGGGCCACGTCTTACCCGGAATAACGCACCATTATATTGGCGAATCAACCTACACTCATTGGGGAACCGACAATCCGTTATGACGACACGATCATGCTTCCTGATACGCGATTCTAAGCTCTTGATCCAGATGGAATCATCGAAGTGTTGGCGAAGAACGTCAGTGCCAATGAGCTGTAGTGCAACCCGAGGAGTAAACCGGCCCAGATAGCTGCCTGGATTGTTGAACCAATCCAGCTTGGCTTCCCACCACTCATCAGGTGTTTCGCGCCATTCTCTTGAATCAACGGTGTTGCCCTCAAGAAGAGCCCGATCCCAACCAAATACCGCCGCAACTAGATCCTTCAGTGGATTGGCGAAGCTTTCAACGATGAATCCATGCTCGCGGACGAGGTATTCCCCCGCGGTATCTTTCCCCGAACCCTTGAACCCAAGAATGCCTACTATCTGAACCATGTGACCTCACAACTAGAATTACGAGAACTCTAGCTGGAGGTCATCCGGTCTGTCAGTATTCTGGTGTGATTATCGCACGTAGGCTTGACACAGACCCGCATCTTTGAGCCAATAGGAGGTATGGCTGTATTGGTTAGGTGGTGCATCATTGGGTTCAATGAGGATACGGATCTTCTCATCCTTATCCATCGTGATACCCAGAGCACGAGCATCTAGGCTGCGATGCTCATTAGGATTGCCATTGTGACACTCAAGATGGATCAGGCCATGAACTGGCTCATATTGGCCCATAGAGCTCGCGTAGGTGATCTGCTGATTGCCGCCGAGAACCGACACCATCCTGTTGAGGAAGACCAGGAAGGTGAATGCCAGGATTGGCAGCATTATGATACAAACAAATGCCACACCCCATCGAATATGTTTGATCCCCTCCATGCGCATCATTAGCAACACGGAGAAGGTAGACAAGGCTACCATACACAATAGGGTGAGCAGAGGTGTCATATCAATCATTCGGATACAGGCCAAAACGAGCCAACAAGACCCTCAACGCCTCCTTGTCACCCAGCACGTAGGCCGTGGTTATCTCCTCGCGGAAGCAGACGTTGAAACCCGGAGGGCCACTTACTGGCGGCATCGTGTGGTGCTTCTCGTCGATCAGCTTGCTGAGCTCCTTATCGACCAAATAAGGATAGGTCGGATCGACCACTACATCAGCAACAAAACCCAGCTTCTTGGCGGCGGCAACTACCGCCTGGATCGTAGCTAGATCCAGCTGGCTCTTATCACCCAGCGCAATCGTGGTACCGAAGCCCTTGGCCTGCTTGTGCCAATCCACAACATCCTGGGCCGGAACCTTGCCCTTCTGTAAGGGCTCGACGATCTCACGCCACGTCAGCTGATTGCCGGCGTGCATCGCATGGGCGATTGCCTTACCAGCGCCGAGACTCGGCATATCGGTACGAACCAGGCAATATGCGTAAAGATCTGCCAAATGAGCCTCCTATCTTTGTGTCAGAGCTGGTCTAACACAAAGAGTGGTTGTGTCAACCAATTTGACTCAGTAGCTTCTCTTGCTCACGAGCTTGGAACTTCACAGCTTCTCGAATACTCGCGAAATAGGCATAACGGTCAAAAGACCAACTAGGATCCGAACCACTAGCCAACATCAAGCGATGAACGTCACCACCATCGCTATTCTGGTCTTCCCAGAAACGCAATTCCTCGGTCGATGAAATCCGCCCAGGCTGCACAAAGAACCCATATTGATCCTTCGGCACATGAGCAAAAAGGCCGAAACTCCGTAAAGCAGTGATGTGACTTTCAACGCTGTTACTCGAACCCTTGACCACCACAACTTTGTAGATGCTAGTCTGGTTCAGACCAAGGATCTGTTCGGGGAAGATGATGGCGCTACGATAATTGCGGAGGAGAACCTCACGATCGCGATAAACACGATGCCAGGCACCAGGTGCTTGGAGGATTCGCCATACCTTATAGGGTTTGGTATGAACCTTGGTAAAATTGATCGCCTGACTTGCCATGCGTCTATTGTGCACCATTGTGCCAATCTGTCAACTCAGGAAGACATAGGTGGCCAGGAATGAAGCCACGAAATACAGCAGAAAGAGCTTCCGATAATTCGGTCTATTGACCCACACCACTCTTATCAGTGCTCTGATGTCACCTCGGCGGCGTTTATGTGTCGTTGGGTTCGAGATCCCTAATCTGCGATCAGGCTCGATTGGCCGATCCAATGACAACACCTTGGTTTTCGCTTTAGGCATTGGCAAGGTATTTGCTGATATCAAATGAGCGACGACCAATCCATTTACCCCAATGATCATCCATAGAGCTGAAGGTAATCATCTTGACCTGATCTGGCGACCAACCTTCAATGTGGAAGGTTCCTCGGTGACCAACTCGGTAAGTGCCCTTGTTGACCACCGTTGGTTCACGCCATTCACGGTCTGGTTCAGGCCTGACTAGCTCATAATCCTCACTGATATACCGACCAACCTTGAGGAAGGCTATACCAAATGAGACCTTCACAGCCACTACTCGGGCCTGTTGAGCCTCTGATAGCTCATTCCAATTTGTGAAAAGTAGAGCCGCGATCTGCTCAGGTGTGTAGAAGGCGGCTGGCAGATCCTTGACCTTTTCATAGGCCGCTATCCGATAAAGGGTGCCCCAGATATCGTAGGGGTGAGTTCGATTCAGCCGGCGATAGGGATCAACTGGTCGCGGCTTGAAGAAGGGTCTTACTTTGAGCGCAGATGTCGATCTAGCCAAGATAGCCTCCTTTCAGAGCCTACCTAACAAAACCTACCAAGACGTCAACCAGTTATCCGAAGAGGAAGCCGTACGCGATATTCTGCTCAACATTGTTAGCCAGTTCAAGAAGCAGGTTATCCATCTCTTGCTGGCCTTCCGCCTTGAGTGCATCACCATTAAGCGTGGTGCCACCCTGTGGGCCAACAAATGTGCCAAAACGGCTACGTGCTTCACCAAGGAAAACCTTGGCCTGAGCTGTTGTGAACCTAACGATCCAAGGTCTAGCATATGGATCAGTGAGGATCAATTCATCGGCACGATGAACGTAGACCCAAAGCAACACAGTCTCAATGGCTCGTGGTTTACGGATTATATCCAGACGATGACGTGTTGGATGCCAGTTAAACATGATGTGCGCACCAAACATCGTACCAACGAGTTCCTGGAAGCCAGTGAAGAGCTCATAGGTCACAAGGCTAGATTGGTTGGTATTACCAGTAGCACCCAATAGGGTCTGGTTGGCAATCTGAGCCCCGAAGGGTTCGAAGAAGTTACCAACCCCGGAGGTGGCACCCGTTACACCAGCACGGAAGATTTGACGCACTTCGATGATCTCATCGGGGAGTGTGTATTCGGCCTCATCTGGTTGAAGTTCTAGGAAGGCAAAGCGCTCTTCGACTGAATTGGCAGAACGCTGACGATAAGTCGCGAGAGCAAAGTTCAAGGCATCATCATAATGCTCAGGTGTGAGCTCAATAGTGACCATTCCACCACCCAATCGGCGGTAGACTTCTTTGATCAATAGTTCGCGTTGAGTCTCCATTCTGACCTCCATGACCTTCTCCATTACTTATCCAACCCTGGTAAATACTCAGACTAGTGGAGGATCGGTATGGCTAGAATGTCTCTTTGGGATCGCCAGAAAAATGACGATTACCGTTTCGTTGACGCTCAAGTCAGGGAGATGTTCCGCATTGGTGGCGTAGAGGTATTGCTCCATCGCTATGTGGGCGTGATTGATCAGGGTGATACTGGTGATGCTACACAACCAGGTGCCGCTACTTCAACCAAGCAAGGTATCAGTCAGATTCAGGATCTCTTCTTCCTTGAGAATCGAGATCGAGCCTACGATCCAAATGTCTATGAGATGCGATGCGCCTACAACATGCAGGATACTGAGTTCGACATCAGACAGTTCGGCCTCTTCTTGGAAGCAGATACCCTCTATGTTGAATTCCACATCAATGACGTTCTGGAGAAGATCAATCGCAAGTTGATCTCCGGAGATGTGCTGGAATTTCCCCATCTAAGGGATGACGCCCTTCTGGATGAAGACCTGCCAGCGGTCAACAAGTATTACGTTGTACAAGACGTTGCTCGTGCGGCCGGTGGTTGGGGACCAGAATGGCGACCACACATCTTCCGCGTGAAGATCAAGCCACTAACCAATAGCCAAGAGTTCAGTCAGATCCTTGATGGTGAGGTTACTGATGCGAACGGAGATGATACTGGTTTTGATCTTCGCGATCTGATCAGTGACTTCCGAGATGAGATTGGCATCAGTGATGCGATTGCCGAACAGGCAGAAGCTGATGCTCCATATCGTAACTTCCAGACAGCTCAGTTCTATGTCGTGCCTGGTGATGAGAAAGGTTCACAATATCCGTGGATCTTCGCTGGTGATGGCAAACCACCAAATGGAGCCCAATTGGCAGCTAGTGGTAAGAGTTTCCCCGATGAGGCACAGGATGGTGATTGGTTCCTCCATACTGGAATGGATCCAAACGTCTTGTACCAATTCGTAGGTCAACCAACTGATTCAATGGGTCAACCCACTGGATCAACCGGTGGTGTCTGGGAACGACGTGAAGTCGACTTGCGTAAAAAGTGGCAAGCCGCGCACCGAATTCTCCAGAGCTTCATCAACAATGATAACGTGGATACCATCGGTGGTCAGGAAGTCAAGGAGAAGACAATGATCTCCAAGGCCATTCTGCCACGAGCGGATTTCTAACACAGGAGGGGTAAATGAAGATCGGTCAGAACGGGCTCAACTTAATCAAAGAGAGCGAAGGCTTCAAAGCCAAAGCCTATCTAGATACCGGTGGAGTTCCAACAATTGGATATGGCACAACTCATGACGTTCATTTGGGTCAGATCATCACTGAATCACAGGGTGAGGATTTTCTGAAGCGCGACGTGGGGAGTGCCGAGCATACCATCAACACGCTGGTCAAGGTTCCTTTGACTCAAAACCAGTTCGATGCCCTGGTATGCTTTGTTTACAACATCGGTGAGGGTCAATTCAAATCATCGACTCTCTTGAGAGTGTTGAATGCTGGTCATTATGATCAGGTCCCCACCCAGTTGGCTCGATGGAATAAGGATAATGGTCGAGTGCTCAAGGGCCTTGTCATTCGCCGTGCCAATGAAGCAAAGCTCTTCCAGACCCAGTAAGGAGATTTTACAGGATGGCCCATTTGGATTACTGGTACGATGGACAACTTCGCAGGTACTGGATGCAGTTCTGCCGTATCTTCCAAAGCTTCAGTTATGAAACCGGGGTTGGTGCTGATGGAACCAAGACCCTGAAGGCCATTCCTGTGAAACTCGCAAGTAAGAATCGCCAAGTTCAGCACATCCTGAAGAACAACAGCGAAAACACCATCCTGAGTACACCGCAGATCACGTGTGAGCAAACCAGCATCTCGCTATCAGCGGAACGTAGACAGAACCCCAATCATGTGAGAACTCTGAATGTCTGGGAACGAGCCATTGATCCTACGACTAATCGTTACACTGGTGAACTAGGTAATACCTACAGTGTCGAGACCTACATGGCCGTACCCTATGACATTGTGATGCGTATGGATCTATGGACCTCTAATGAACTACAGAAGCACCAGATCATGGAACAGATCATGGTTCTCTTCAACCCTAGCATTGATCTGCAGACTGGCAACAATCCAATTGATTGGACAAGCCTGACCATAGTTGAACTCCAGGATCTCCAATGGACAAATCGTGAAATGCCCATCGGTACGGATGATGACATTGAGGTCAGCAGTATCACCTTCAAGATGCCAATTTGGATCAGCCCACCAGCCAAGGTCAAACGTCAAAACATCATTCAGCAGATCATCACCAACATCGGTACGATCAATACCGAGGAGGAATACAAGGATGGCCAAGCTGGTGGCTATAACTTCTCACCCAGCGACATGCACACCAGACAGATCATCACACCGGGTGATCATCAGGCCCGTATGGATGTCATCAATACTCCAGACGGTCTCCAGTTCGAAGCAACCCTCTTGAGCCCTGAAGGTCTGACCACTGATCCAGATGGCAACCCCTATGATTGGAAGGCACTTCTACATCGCTATGGGGCGTTCAGACCAGGTGTAAGTCAATTCCGTCTCAAGACCAATGATGACATGGATGATCACGACAGCGACATCGTGGGTATCTTCGGTTTCGATCCTGTAGATGTGAACAAACTCTGGTGGCAACCAGATGGTGATACTCTACCTGTCAATACCCTCCAGAATATCAATGGGATCGTGGATGTTGGCCACGCACCAGAGGAAGAAGGGTCATGGAATCCAGCTCGCTTCCCCGGTAGTGAAGGTATGCCAGAAGCTCAAGAAGGTCAGCGTTACCTCCTAGCTAGCGATCTCCACAAATGCCAAGAATGGACTGACCTAGAAGCCTCGGCCAATGACATCATTGAATTCAAGGATGGTCAATGGGTGATCAGTTTTGATGCTAGCGTGATGGTCAACAAAGCGGTAGTGCTGAATACCAAATCGGGTAAACAGCTTAGATGGACCGGTGAGCTATGGGTTGATGCTATCTCGGGGGATTACATGCCCGGCTTCTGGCGCATCTTCCTCTAGGATAGAGGCCAGTGCGGAACTCATGACACCTAGCAGAGTTAAAACGGCAGACCGTTCAAGTGCTCTGTGTAACGTCTTTGCTGGCCTCTATCTGCCTAAGGAACCAAGCTGTTGAGCAAGCTGGCCCGCAGAAGTTCACGATAACATTGGTGTATTGGCAGATCTTAGGATTGGCCCAATAGATACCCTCACCATATTCATCCTTGCGGTAATCCTGGTGCTCCAAGGCTTTGCCGCATTCCACACAACCCACACCGCTTAATCCAAACATATTGACCTTTCCTTTCGCCGCTCAGTAAGCCTCCGATGGAGAAAGGTCAACTTATGAGCAAAACCACAAAACGCCAGATCACCACCATCCAATATAGCGAGTCTGATGAAGAAGGCAATGATACCACCTTCTACCTCGAGGATGCTTGGCGTGATAGCTATGATGATTACGCTTTCTCACAAACCGAGCAAGTTGAAATGGCCCATGATCTCTCCGAGAGTTCCTTGGAGGATCAGGTCAGAATCTACGAAGAGTTCCAAGAAGCATATCCAGAGTGTGATTGCCAGCTCGTGAAACTCACCATCGAGGTCACCAGTGAGGAATTGAGCCTAGGTGAAGATGGCTATCGCGAGGCCCGTCAGCGCATTGCCCTGGAGAAACTCAACAAGGGTGACATCGAGGCTCTAGGCCTTATGAAGATATTCACCTACATCAAGACCAAATACCACAACGCTTGACCTTTTCACCTTTCCTGCTAAAGGTGCGGAGAAGGAGTTCATATGAGTGAAACCACCGTCTATAAGGTCAAGAATCTGAAAACTGGCCTCTTCATGACCAAAGGTTGTGGTTGGGATAAGAAGGGAAAGACCTGGGAATCACTAGGTAAGCTCAAGCTGACACTCAACATGTCTGGCTATTACCGTACAGACGATCATTACCAACATCCTAATGCCAAAGCCAGTTTCGGGCCAGACGTCAAGATCATAGCCATCAAGATTGTCGAAACCGAAGACAATATGAGCGATATGGATGAGTTCCTTGAGAAACAACGTCGCTACGTTGACCTTGGCAAGAAATACGGCAGGCCCTTCCAAGATCTTGTGGAACGTATTGAAGCGCAAGGCCAAAATAACCAGTTTCAATGGGTTCTAGTCGCCAAGAGCAGTTGGGATTACAGCCATCAGGCCCACACGGGTGATTTTGCTGAAATGCTTGAGATCATCAAAAGCCTGAAGCTCAAGCAGAATAAGGATTACAAGAAGGCCAGCACTTACAACGAGGGCGGCGTGGTTGCCTTTGCTAGCAAACAGGTAGCCATGACCGTGCGCCTTTCTCTACAGGGTAGGTGTCAAGGCATCGACATCAAGCAATACGTTGAAACGAATCTTGACGACGAGGATGGTTCATCTGTATAAGTAGAGACATAGCAAAGGCGAATCGCAAGGTTGCGCCAATGCCGAACCATAACCCTATCGCATGGTAAGGAGAATGACGATGACACTCAAAAGCAATATCCTCGATCTGAGCCGCCAGAACAACATTGGCGCCATCACCCCATGGTTTGCCGCTCAACTTGATGCCCAGATTGAGCAGGGCCTTTTCCCCACCGAAGAGCAACTAGATGATCTTGGCGAGGATCTTATCCGTCGCCTGGTTGCTTACCGTGAAGAGACAGGTGTCTCGACGGTAGTTCTCGGCATGTCAGGCGGTGTAGATTCCGCTCTAGTGGCTGCGCTCTTCAAGCGCGCTGGTTGGAAGGTCATCGGCGTAACCATGCCGATCAATCAGAACCCTGAAGAGACTGATCGTGGCATTGAAGCTTGTAATGCCATTGGCATCGAGCATCGTCATATTGACCTCTCGAAGCTATACGACAATACACTGGCTCAGATGGGACAGCTTGATGGTGATCTCGACCGCATCGAGACGGTCGGTGATACTCGCACTAAGATTCGTCGTGGTAATATCCGTGCGCGGCTCCGGATGATCACTCTGTACAACCTCGCTTCCATGGAAGGTGGCTTGGTCGCTTCCACGGATAACTTCAGCGAACTCGGCGCAGGCTTCTGGACCCTACATGGTGATGTGGGTGATCTGGCACCCATCCAGTCGCTCCTCAAGAGCTGGGAAGTACCATATCTGGCCAAGATCATGGGAGTTCCTGAAAGCACCTGGCGCGCCACTCCAACTGATGGTCTGGGTATCAGCCAGGGTGATGAAGCCCAGCTTGGTGGTTCCTACCTTGAATGGGATCTGATGGTCAACGCAATCATCAATGGCCTTCATGATGAAGAAGACGCCGATGATGCTATCAATACGTTGCTTCTCGGTATCGGCAATGATGAACGCGCCAAGGCTGTCTACAATGCGGTTATCACTCGGATGGGCGGCACGTGGTTCAAGCGGCTCAATCCGGTCAACCTTCAGAATAAGATCCATAATCGCTACATGGATCTGGCACTCATTGACAGCCAGCTATTCGTTCCGGCTAGCCTCCTTGGCAATCCTGAACCAGCGGGTTCTGTGGCCTAACATTCTGGTTGCGATAATGCGGAGACGTGTTATCACACCTAAAAGCAATTCAGGAGGGCCCAATGGTCGATCTCGCTCAACGCGCACATAATCACAACTGGCGCATGGATCCAATTATCCGTTCGTTGCTCGACACGGATTTTTACAAGCTCATGATGGGTCAGTTCATCTTCGAGCGCTTCCCCATGCATACGGTGACATTCGGCCTCAAGAACCGCACCCGTTCGGTAAACCTCGGCAAGATCATCGACCTCGATGAATTGCGAGCTCAACTGGATCACGTGAAGACACTGAAGTTCACGAACCAGGAGCTCATCTGGCTCCAGGGCAACACCTTCTACGGCCAGGAGCGGATCTTCAAACCCGCTTACATCGACTTCCTCAGAACCCTCCATCTTCCAGACTATGAACTGAGCTCCACCGATGATGGTGATATCGCGCTCACATTCACGGGTTCCTGGATGCACACCACATTCTGGGAGATCTACGCTCTATCGGTGGTAAGTGAACTCAAGACTCGTTGGGCTCTTAAAGGGCTCAGCAAGTTTGAGCTTGATGTCACTTACGCTTGCGCGAAGACCAAGTTGTGGCACAAACTCCAAGCAATTAAGGAGGCTGGCGTTCGTGGTCTTTCGGATATGGGCACCCGTAGGCGGCATTCGTTCCTTTGGCAGGAATGGGTGGTTAACGCCGCTGCTGACGTTCTGGGCGATGGCTTTATCGGAACCTCCAACGCCTACTTGGCTATGAAATATGGCTATGAAGCCATCGGCACCAATGCTCATGAATTGCCGATGGCTCTTGCAGCTATCAAGGCTGGCCAGGGAGGAACGGATGATGAGATTCGGCAGACCCAATATGAGGTGCTCAAGGGCTGGCAGAACCAGTATTCGGGCAACATCCTAGTCGCCCTCCCCGACACCTTTGGCACTACACAATTCCTCAAGAATGCGCCACAATGGGTCAGCAACTGGAAGGGCTTCCGACCAGATAGCAAGGATCCTTACGTTGCCACCGAAGAACTCATTGATTGGTGGCAACATATGGGAGTAGATCCTAAGACCAAACTGGTGCTGTTCAGCGATGGCTTGGATAAGGATGAAATCATCCATCTATGGAATACCTACCAGGGTAGGATCCAAGTAGGCTTCGGTTGGGGAACCAACCTCACCAATGACTTCCGAGGTTGTCATCCACGTGGTGAACATACCCTGGATCCGATCTCGTTGGTTTGTAAGGTTACCGCAGCTGATTATCATCCAGCAGTCAAGCTCAGCGATAATTATGAAAAGGCCACTGGCCCTGAGGAAGAGGTCGAGCGTTATCGAGAGATCTTCGGTAGCGAAGGCATGAAGGATGCCCCGGTGCTCGTCTGATGGGTAAAAGCAATCCTCGATTTGGTTGTAAGGGCTGTGGGCATAAGAATACCCGTAACCAGCTCAGGCAGAGTAACGGGATCTGCCTCCATTGTAAGACGCCCATGGATCATACAGCGTGGATGGGTGGCCAGCAGGCTACGCTGGGCCAATTGCTCACTATTCCTAAAGCGGATGATGAGGATCTAACCAAGCTCGCTGAAGAGCTTGGAGTTCAACCAGCTGATCTAATCAGTGCTGCCATTCAGATCAAACTAAGAGAATGGCAGAACGTCGAGGATATTGAAAAAGCCATCAAACAGGACCTAATGCTTACTAAGCTCTACAGGAGATAAGCATGTTCAAGGTTGAAGGCGGCATTTACACAGACACCACATTCCAGGAGGTTGTTCCTGGAACGCAAGAGGCCTACGGGCCATTTGACAATTATGAAGAAGCGTATATCACCTGGAGTGGAAAGGCGCGCGCCAATATTGACGTATGCTGCCACCGGCTGGTGATTAAGGAGGCATAATGGCTTACATCTATCCGTTCCGAATGGCAAGCGCCACAGCTACAATGGTGCTCATCGATCCGATTGCCGAGGAGGTAATCGGAGGCATCAGGAAGAACTCTGCGTGGGTCTATCCTGGCTACAATTCCTTGTCAGGTGGCTTCATGGAAGCCCGTTATGTAGAGGACGAGGTTGGTAGTGATATGTTTCATGCTCGCGGTGCGGCTCACGGCCTTCTCAATATGAAGTATATCGCAGACGAATACCATGAGGGTGAGAACCTCGAGGAATGTGCCATCCGCGAGATTGCCGAGGAATATGGTATCCAAGTAGATTTGGACCAACTCAAGATGTTTACGGTGCGTTCCAATAGCCGCACCGATACTCGGGCTCATGTGGTCAATGCCTGCTATTACATTGAGCTTCGACCTGCCCAATCACTTGCTTTGCCAGATGGTAAGGATGTCTCGATGCTCGATGATCTTGAATCTGTGAAGCGGATGAAGATCTCTGATGTCGAAGGTGCCTCTGAAAGTGACTGGCCCATGGCTTTCAATCACTTCGAAATCATGCAGGCTGGTATCGCCGCCTGGAAGAAGGAACGCCATTATTTGGAGCTCGAGGGCGAAGTCATTGCTCTTCGGGCCAAGTTGGCTGCCGCCGAGAAGCGCATCACCGATCTTGGCTGGGATCGAGATGCGGCCGCTGGTTTGCTGAATTGGGGTGCGTGATGACCAAACGAGTAGCCATGGCAGCAATGAGAACTATGCCTCTCCATGAGGGTCATACGCTCATTGCCCAGCAGATGGTCAATAATTATGACACGGTGATCATCTGCAATGGTTCAGCCGATAAGCCAGTCACCATTCAAAATCCGTTCCCCGTTGAAGTTCGCATGGAGATGTGGAGGAGAGTATTCAGGGATCGCATCAAACTGGTTCCTGTTTCTGATCTTGGTGCCACCAAGGATACCAACGAGTGGTGCGACTACCTGTTGAAGAAGATCAAGGGTCTCGGCCTTCCTGATCCTACGGATTATTGGACCGGTTCGCCCGCTGATGCCATTTGGTATCGAGGTCGGTTCTTCAACAAGGAATGTGGCTCACCTGCCGATGATGATACCGAGGAGTTCATCCAGCGCTATATGCCTAATGGCGTGTTCCGCCAGCTTCATATGGTCGAGCGAACCTCCAACTACATTCCAAGCGCGACTGAACTGCGTCAGTTTCTTGTAACTCGTAATGACGGTTGGAAGCGTTGGGTGCCAGGCGTTATACACGATCTTGTCGAGGAGCACTTCCCCGAAGAGTTCAAGGTCGGGTTCGAGGACAAATAAATGGGCGACATGGGCGATCTATTCAACGATCTCAAGGATATACGTCGAGAGCAACGAGCGGCTCGTTCAACCCAGGCTGGTTCTATGGTCAATGATGTGAGGGCTAAGGTTGATAGCCTCACGGTAGATGACAATGGAACCTGGAATATTGTCAAAGGGTCTCATAAGATCCAATTCTACCCCACCAAAGGCACCTGGCAATATCGTAACCGCATGTTTCGAGGTGGTACCTTCTCCTTCATCAACTGGTTGGATAATCTATGAAATACGCGGCCCTATTTGCTCTTCTGCTTATCGGCAGTTGCTCACAGGCGACCTCGGAGAGCCAAGCCCAATCAACACCAAAACCATCCTACATGAGTGATCTCTACGATGGTAACGCACAGATAATGGAACCAACCGTTATTGTGTTCACTGATCCTGAGACCAAGTGTCAGTATCTGATCATGCAGGATTACCACCAGGGTGGAATAACTGCCAGGCAGGGTAGGGATGGCCATATTATGTGCCTGGATCAATAAGGAGGAAGCTCATTCATGTCAGCCATAATTCAGACTATCGAATCAGTCGAACCCTATGGGGAGAACCTCTCCATTGTGACTACAAACGAGGGTCATAAGGTCATCGCAAATCGCAAGGAAGATGGTTCCTTCCGCTGGGCTCCTGGTGAGGCCTGTGTCTATGTCAGCGAAGGGTCAATTATCCCCGAGGATGTGCTTAAAGAGCGCGGTTATTGGGATAAAGAGAAGGATCGTGGCCTGCTGGATGGCGGCAAGCGCAATCGCGTCAAGATGAAGAAGCTCGCTGGTTTCGAATCTCGGGGCCTTCTGTTCAAGGTCATCGAGGGTGGGTATATCATCGAACCGGTAAACATAACTCCGGTACGGACCGTTAAGATGACTCGTGCAGATGCTAAAAATCGCGCAGCTATGGGCGATGACGTCTCAGAGTTCTTCGGTATCACTGAGTTCACTGGTTGACTAAATTGGTTAACCATGTCATAATGAATAGGTAAATAGGGATGGAAGCTAATCGAGAGGTTGAGCAACCATTCCATTAACCTCAATGCAAGTTGGAGGTCATATGATCAAAAAGTTCCTCGTTGTAGTCGACACTCAATACGATTTCATGATGCCTAGCGGTGCGCTTTATGTGCAGACCGCTGAAGATACCATCCTTCCAGGCATCGACTTCCTCTCCAAGCTCAATCCTGATGAATATGAAGGGGTATTGTTCACCTTTGATACGCATGATCCTCGGACCTGGAATGACATGCCGGAGAGCAAGGATTTCCCCATCCACTGTATCAAAGGGACACCGGGTTGGGTCAACGTATTCAATGAGAAGCTGGTCCCCAAGGCCATCCCCATGTTCCACCTCGAGAAGGGTGTGTTCAATATGTGGGAAGAGGAGCGCCTGCCGCTCCATCGTTTCGATTACAGCACCTCGCTTGTTCGCCCGGTGATCGATTTCCTCTACCGTGATGACTTCTTCGCTCAGATGGCGCAACGTGATGAAGTAGCGATCCAGGTCATGGGCGTCGCATCTGACTATTGCGTCAAATGGGCTGTTGATGGCTTTGTGAAGCGAGGGTTCAAGGTCGAGGTTATCGAGGAACTCTGCCGTGGCATTGGTGCTCCGGCCAGTGACGTCTTCGAAGGGCCTGACTATATTGATGTGGCAATGGTCTGATGGGTCTAGATGGCCAATATCGTAGAATCATTGATAACTTCAAGCATGAACTAGCAGGTATTAGGGCTGGCCGTGCTTCCACGGCATTGTTGGATCCTATAAAGGTCGAAATCTACGGCTCTCAAGTTCCACTCAATCACATAGCAACGATTTCGACACCTGAGCCGAGAATGCTTTCAGTTCAGGTGTGGGATAAGGCCAACCTTGGTCTGGTTGAGAAAGCTATTCGTTCTGCGGGTATTGGCATCAACCCTATAAACGATGGCAATAACATCCGCCTTCCTATACCGACCCTTACGGAAGAGCGGCGTAAAGAACTCACAAGACTTGCTAGCAAGTATGCTGAAAAAGCCAGGGTCGCTATTCGTCAGGTTCGACGACAAAAGCTGGATGCCTTGGAAGACCCTAACAAGGGATCTAAGCGGATTCAAACAGACACAGAGGCCGCTATCAATGAGGTCAATAACCTCTACAACCATAAGAAACAGGATTTGGAGGCGTAATGGGTAAGGTAATCAAGAGCCCGGAGCCGTTAGATTTCGACGATCAGAACTCGATCTTCCTTGCAGGTGGAATCAGCAAATGCCCCGATTGGCAGGCAGGTGTCGCGAATCGCCTTGCCGATCAGACAAACGCGATCATCTACAACCCTCGACGTGATGATTTCGATATGTCGGCCTATGAGGATATCTCGAGACAGCAGATCGTCTGGGAATACCATGCCCTCCGGTTGAGTAAGGTGAATCTCTTTTGGTTCCCCTGTGAAACGCTTTGCCCAATCACGCTCTTTGAGCTTGGAGCAGCGATACCTCGGCTTCATCCAGGTGCTCTCATGGTTGGAACCCATCCTGATTATGAACGCCGCTTCGATATCATCGAGCAGAGTAAGCTTGCAGGATCACCCATCCATGTCTTCGATGATCTGGAAGAGCTCGTCAATGAGACCGTGATACTCCTTCGCAACATCGACCAACTCTTGAAAAACGGTTGACGTTCCGCCTTTCTCCGCTAGAACTGGTGGAGAAAGGAGGAGATCATGGCACATCCACACAAATATCCATCAAGCCCTCATTGGCCTTGGTCTCCTTGCGTTCATAAGGATGACCGTTACCACCAGGAACCTGAGCGGTTCCTTGGTGTCGAGGTCGGCATCTCGGAGAAGCTTGATGGTGGCAACACCTGCCTAAACGCGGGTGAAGCCTACGCACGATCCACCGGTCAGCCTGCTACTCAGGGTTGGTTCGCAATGGTCAAAAAGCATCATGCTTGGCGAACCATCGATATCGACCCCCGCATCTCGATTTACGGTGAAGACCTCTACGGCATCCATTCCATCGAATATGATGCACTGAAGGAAGACGAGACTTACCGCGTCTTCAACATCCGTGAAGGTGATGAATGGCTAGGCCTGGATGAGCGTATCCAGTTCTGTAAGACTTATGAGTTCCTGACTGTGCCCTTGTTGTTCCGTGGAACCTTCCACAGCGTCAAGGAGATCACTCTGTGGTTCGAGCACCACATTAACCAACCTAGCGCCTTAGGCCCGCACAGGGAAGGCTTTGTGCTTCAACTGACTGAGCGTTTTCATAATGACAGCTTCGCTCACAATGTCGCAAAGTATGTGCGTAAGGGTCATGTGCAAACCGATCAGCATTGGACCCGTAACTGGAAGCCCGCCACTCTGAAATAATGGGCTTCTCCGCTAGGGTTGAGTCGATGAGTTTCAAAGAAGGTAGGTTCTACGCCATACAAGGCCGGAAGAAGGATGACGAGTGGGTCTACATTGAATCCACCAGTGGCCCGGCTAGTCACGCGGCACGGTTGAAAGCCATCGCGAGGAACGCCAGCAAATCACGCCCAAATGTTGGTCACGGATGGGATGAGATGGATGACTATGATTACCAGCCCACCTTGGTGAAGATATCAGAAAATCCATTTGCTCTGAAGACCTTCTCCATCGACACTGACATCAAGCTCATTGCTACATTCATGAGGCTCATCCGTCAGGATTGCGGAAGCGTTGATGTTGATCCAACCTCGATACGCTTGGTAACCATTGAAACCAGCGTAAGCACGTTCATACCAGATGATCAATCTGATGATCAAATTGAGCTCCGCAAATTCGCTCTTGAGAAGCTGAGTGAGGAGGAGAAGGAACTCCTCAAGGTCAAGCATTGGGACGTTTACCACAAACTTGGTGATCGTTCTATGCTTCCTGATGAAGATGAAGAGGCTTGACCTTATGACCAAGAAGGCTATTCGTATCCAGATGGCCAGGAAGGCTACTAGAACTAAGATCGCACCAATGACTCGCACAAGTGCAAGCAATCCACAGAGTATCAGCCAACTCGAAGAAGCATTCAAGGCTTTGCGATCTGCTGAGCAGATACCTGAGAAGACCAAGCCGCAACCTCCTCGTAAAAACATACCGGCCATTCCAGCAAAATTCCGTCATATGGGTGAAGCCCTGGAAATGTGCCCCTATGAAATCCATGCCGTATTCGAGCATCAGTTTGACACCACAAATGTCTTGGTCAAAGAGACCCTGAAGAGGTTCCTAGCTACCATGAAGCTTAGTGGTGAGGTGGATCTAGAACCCACGCGACAGATGCTTCGCAAGGTTGAGGATGAGCACGAAAACCGTCTCCAACTCTGGGAAAGAGACTGTGAGGCAGTAGAGAAGGCCACCATCAAACGATCAGAAGCTATCCGAAAGGCAGAGAGTGTTTTCGGTCAGGCTTGGGGTAAGATCATCATCGACCTCATCCAGAAGGTCGATAGCAATCCTGATATCTCGAGCCTAGGTATCATGGATAAGTGGATGATCAGGGCGATTGAGGAAACCAATAGGAAGGCCGCGAAGGTAGATTCAAACGGCCTGATCACCATGGATTTCTATGAGCTCAAGAAGATGAAGCCCGAGGTTATTGCCGGAATACCTGAACTGGCTTATCGCCTAAATCAAGAGGCTAAGGATCTTGAATTCGTGGAATGGCTCTGTAAGGCGCCTATTGAAGAAATCAGGCAGGCAGCGCAGATCACTAACGATCTAAATCGGAGTGAGTTCTACGCCACTGTGCTGATGTATCGTAAAGGCCTTCGCCCTGTTAGGGATTACCAAGGCCATTTTGAGTGGTATAATGAAGCCGAGATTCAAGCAATGGCCCATGATAGTGTGGAATGGGCTGAGAACGAATTTGGCCACAACGAGATCGAGGTCTATCATTTGGCACAATGTACTAATGAAGACCTTATCCACCATGCTTATCGGCAATATCAGAAGGGCGAGGAGTTGCCTTCCTGGTAATCTAATATAGACTTCTAGGTACCACCCTAGTTACTCAACACCAGAAGGCTAGATGCCTGTGTGGAGTTGAGTGTGTCAGAAGAAAACGATAAAATGGCCGAACTAGAGCCCATCCTTGATGAGCTACAGACGGCCTCCTACAATAGCATAGTCAAGGTCATCAACTACCTCCTGGATTACTATGAGGTGAAGTTGGATAGCACCTACCTGGCTGTTAACCAGACTATCATCAGTCTATGTGATATCATGGGTGATCTATTGACTGCCGTTCCTGAGGAGGATCGCGACAACATAGAGGCAAAGATTCGCGAACGCATCAGTTATCGCAGGTCTATAACCGAACTCGAAATCGCCCAATCGGATGAAGCAGAAGATGAGGCTCCATTGGATCTAGCCACTATGACTCCCCTGGGGAACTGTTGATGGCTAGGTCGAAGAAACTCTTCAAGATTCGTGATAAGGTGACTGGTAAGTTCTGGAATGGTGATGTGCGATGTACCGCCTTCAATGAAACAGGTAATACTTGGAAGGGTAAGGCGAATGTCGAAGGAGCAATCTCCTGGTTAGTTCGTTACCGTGGCACCTTTGGTGTCGATATTCCTGAGACCATTCCTGAGAATTGGGAAATCGTTGAGGTTGAACTCAAAGAGGTTGAAACAGGTATTGCCGAAATAGCATCGCTTATGCGATTCGTGCGACTGAAAGCAGAGGCCGAGAAGGTTTGTGACAAGGCTGGTTTCTTCATGGAGGTGATGAAGGATAAAGGCGTTCTTGACGATATTGAGTTCATCTTTGAATTGAAACCGCGCGAAGGGCGTGGCTATGTGGATTTCGAAAGAATCAAAGAAGCTCGTGCTCATCTTCGCCAACTTGGCGTGAAGACTAGAACCTTTAGAGAGCATCGCGGTCTATTTGGCATGATGGATCGTCAACAAGCATTGAAAGCCAGGCTGGTTCTTGATGTCAACAAGGTAGTCGATCTAGGTTCTCTACGCACCAAACTCTTCTCCTAAATCACGCCTTGTTGCCATCTTTCTGGTTGACAGACTCTACCTGGAGTGTAGAACCAGAACATAGGTAGGCAACAAGGAGATCGAACATGGGTAGAACCACCCTCAAGGATTATGGTCGCCATTCCGAGAAGCATGGTGATATTCCGTTCTATTACGGCTTCCCCTTCCGTTTCTGGTTCGCCGAACACCAGGTTGCACCTGAGGATGTCGAGACCTGGTGTGTCGAGAACTGTGTCGGCTATTACAAGACCGTTTCCTACACCCACAAGTCGTCGGTTCGTCTGAAGGGCGGCCGGGGCTTCGATACCCACGTGGTATTCATCGACAAGATTTACCTCGCCGATGATATGGACGCGATGCGCCTCAAGTTGCGCTTCGATGTGCGCGACGAGCAGGTCAAGCGGCCCGAGAAGCTGAAGCGCAAGCGGCGCCGGAAGGTCAAGAAGGCCTAAATGGAAGGGCGGGGAAACCCGCCCTTCGCCATGACTAATTGACCCACGGAGACCATCTGCGTAATCTGAACGCATGGCAAGGATCCTGATAGGTTGGGAAATTGGCGGAGGCCAGGGTCATGGCCTCCGAATCAAGCATCACAAGGATGCCCTAGAGGCTAGAGGTAATCAAGTAGTAGTTTACCTCAAGCTACCACAGAATGCTCTACCTGATGGTAAACAGGGGGCATTCTGGCCCATTGAATTACAGAAACCCATTGCGGCTCATTCACTTGGTGATGTGCTGATTGGTATGGGTATAGGCATTCCAGGTCATTTCAACTCAATAGTCGCTAAGTGGCAAGCCATCCTAAAGGATGAGCAACCCGACATTGTGATTGCCGATTTCGCACCAGCCCTTTTGGTGGCATGTAGAGGTCGCCTTCCTAGCATCCTCATTGGCAATGGCTATGATTGCCCACCAAGCACCCTAAAGTCATTTACGTCGCTGACTGGCCAGAAGCCCTGCTCTGAAGTCATGGCAGCGAATCAGGCCGGTGTTGAGTTCCTACCTGAGATCTTTGCGGCCGATCATACGGTGATTCAATCCATTCCGTGGATCGATCCATATGAAAAGACTCGCATTGGCCAGCACATTTTACCTCACCCAGAATCACCGCTATCACAGCATGGCCAGGCTGTATTCGTCTATGCTCCTCATGGCATACCGAAAACTCTTGGTTCCTGTCTCGAGGCATCAGGCCTACCCATCATCCAAAGCACTGACAAGATGTACGATTGGCCTGAAATAGCAAGACGATCCTGTTGTGTGGTTTCACATGGTGGTTGTGGAACGGTAACTCAAGCGGTTCTGGCTGGGTTACCCCAAATTGCCATTACTGGTGATCTAGAGAAGCTCAATTACGGGCGGCAGATCAAAGAGCGACAATTAGGTGATTGGTTTGTGACACCTTGGTTCAAGGAAGACCAATTCATCAAATCATTGAAAGCGCTGTATGGTGAGCAAAGCTATCTGGAGCGAGCTAGACAAGAAGCTATCAGACTCAGGGAGGAGGTTGGTGAATCTCCTATCAAGAAGGTCGCCGATATCGTGGATAGCCTAATCTAAATATTGACCAGATGGTCGTTACGCCGTAAGATCAATCTACCAATTGAACAATTGAAAGGAAAGCGTTCATGAAGGCAATCGTTCTGGCCGCAGTGGCGGCTATTATCACTGCGGTTACTCCTGTGGCGGCCCAGGCCCAGGATTTCACCGGCGCCCGTATTGGTGTCACCGGTGGCTATGATGACATCCAGAGCCGTGAAGGCTTCAACTACGGTGTCGTGGTCGGTGTGGATGCACCTGTTATCAAGGGCGTGACTCTGGGCGTTGAAGCAACCCTCGAGGATTCGACCACTGATACTGCTGGCCTAGATGTCAGCCGCGATCTTGGTATGAACCTGCGCGCGGGTGTCGCCGTTCTTCCGAAGGTTCAGCTCTTCGGCAAGGTTGGCTATGCTTCAACTCGGTTCGACCTGACTGGTAACACTGGTCACGTGAACTTCGAAGGCCTGCGCTATGGTGCCGGTGTTGAATACGCCGTATCCAAGCACACCTACGCAACTCTGGAATATCGTCGCTCCGAATACGAGGATAATCTCGGCGGCCGTGACGGCGTTCTCGCTGGTGTAGGCTTCCGCTTCTAATCCATAGAAACGGAACTAGGAGAGTGGGGTAGAGATACCCCACTCTTTCTGTATCTGAATATTGCGATACTCCAGGGTGATTGTTACCAAAGGCTATGCTGACCTTATTCATACTAGCCATTGCTCTAGCAACTGATGCTTTTGCAGTTTCTATCGCTCGAGGTGCTAATTTCGGCCATAGTTGGATCAGAGCTCTAATGGTTGGCCTGGTCTTTGGTATGATGCAAGGCCTAGCCGTAATTCTAGGATGGTGGGCCGGATTGACTCTTTCGGAAGCCTTCCAAACCCTACAAGGATGGATTGCCTCCTCGGCCCTAATTCTTCTTGGTGGTCTGATGATCAAAGCCGCCCTAAATGATCACCAGGATGCTGAGATTGCCTATGATCCAGTTAGCCCCGTAGTGGCCCTTATAGGGTTGATTAGCGCCGCTCTAGTGGTGAGTCTTGACTGCCTGGCTGCTGGAGTGGCTCTTCCAGCACTAGGCTATTCGATTACCTTGGATGCCTTTGTGGTCTTCGGTGTATCGTTCCTAATGAGCACTCTGGGTTATTGCCTAGGTGGTCATGCGAGTAACAAGTTGGGCAAATATGCTGAGATCGCAGGTGGATTGGTTCTTATTGGCCTTGGCCTTAAGATCATCCTTTATCCTTGACTTACAGGTCAATCCTACTAGGTATTAAGCGAAGGAGACACTGATGTTTGAGAAGACCCAGAAGGCAGCCAGAGATTTGTCTCTGATTGCCACACATGAAGCTACAGAGGCAGTTACTACGGTCAAGGCCGCAGTTGTTCCTACAGTTGCTGGATTCTTCGGCACTCTTGCGGATTACGCAAACAAGGTCAAAGAAGGTATTGAATCGGGTGAGCTCTTCAAGCCTTTGGATGCCAACGAGGAAGCAAAGAGCCAGGATGGTGGCACCTTCGCCGATCCCCTGCCTACCAAGGAGCAGAATGCTGCTATTCATGCCTTGCGTGTCATCGGTAAGACTGACGAAGAGATTGCCGACACCCTCAACGTATCACTCTTAACTGTGAAGATGGCTACACCCCTCGAAGCCTGACCAAGACACGAAAACGGCGGCCCACTAAGGAGCCGCCGTTTTTTTTTGACCTTTGAGATCCTCAAAATGCGGGGGCCGAAGCCCCCTACACAGGTTAGAGGAACTTCAGGTTTGCGGTATTGATGCCGACCAGACCCAGGTAGTCTGCAGCGTTACCCAGCGACGATGCGCTGTTGGTTAGCTCCAGGTAGCCATAACGAGTCATGAACGACACGACTGGCTCGAAGGTCTGAGGATCAATCACGACGCCCGACGAGGTCAGCGGAACGTATGGGCAGTAATAAGCTGCCGCATCAATCTCACCCTGGCCCTTGTAACCAACGAGCACTGGAGTATCATCCTGTGCGTACTGGTTAACGTAGACGCGGAGCGAGTTGTTGAGGGTACCAACATACTTGGTGTTGGTTGGAGCCTCAAAAACGCCCTCGGTGGTGCGAGCGAACGCGCTGGTGGTTGCCGACTGAAGGATCGTTAGCGCGGTTGGCGAAACGACAATCCAGTTAGCTGCGCCACGACGGGTGCGCTGTGCGATCAGGTTAGCCTGACGGTTGATTAGAACCGAAAGAGCTGCGTGCTCGTCACCAACGAAAGTTGCGGTGCCCGAGACGTTTGCCTGGTCATACTGTGCGGTAGGTGCGCCTGGAAGCATGATCAGCGAGTTCAAGATCTCCTGGTCGATTTCCGCAGTGATTTCCTGCGCAAGAGCGGCCATGATTTCTGCCTCGATGTCGATGCCCTGCTGAGCCTGTGCATCCTGCTGAGCCTCAAAGGTCCAACGTGCGCTCAGACGACGGGTCTTAGCTTCGACGGTTTCCTTCAGGATCTGGATCGACAGGCGGTTACCTGGGCGACCTTCGAGATTTGCCGTGTTAGCAGCAAGTGGGTGGTTAGCATTGGTTGCGCCGTTACCCGAGTATGCCTTAGCAATCTCGAATGGGCTCAGAGCCTCAGCACCGGAGGTAACGCCAGCAGCGTTATCTGCGTAGCGAACGCGCAGGGTGTGGATCTGAGCAACAGGGCCGGTCATTGGCTGAACGCCAATGATCTCGTTAGCAATCACAGTTGGCATAACACGACGTAGAACAGGTAGGATGACCTTGTTCAGAGTTGCGACGTTACCAGAAGCGGTTGCACCAGCAGTTGCAGTCTCCATCAGGGGATTGCGGCGCATCAGGTCTTGGCGAGTGTTCTCAAGAACGGTCTCCATGACCTTCTTCTTGTTGGGGTTCGCCGAACCGTCCATATTAACTAGAAGGTCACGACCCTCGCAAAGAGCGTCTTTGGTGGCCTTCCAATTGCTTTCAAACAGCTTAGTCATTGGTTGGATACTCCTTATTCTTCAATTCCAGCCAGTCGGCGTAGCTCAGCACGGGCCTCATT
>Ga0164242_10001984_pt1 | contig 23866 bp, 23 predicted proteins | sample OricomgcompostMG_FD_108783 | JGI IMG/M metagenome (GOLD analysis project Ga0164242, IMG submission 108783) | Miracle-Growth compost microbial communities from Emeryville, California, USA - Original compost - Miracle growth compost (MG) ...
CAGCGCTTCGAGCACTACGGACACGGCAGCGCCAAGCAGGCCATCGTCGGACTGGGCGGCCAGACATACATCGCGAAGAACTCGCAGGATGCCAAGCGCGAGTTCCGTCCCTACTTCGACGAGGCCCCGGTGTACGGCAACGGCCCCACCATGGAGCAGTTCACCGATATGACGCCGCTCACCGTCGGCAGCCCGCAGGAGGTCATCGACAAGACGCTGGGATTCCGGGACTACGTCGGCGACTACCAGCGCCAGCTCTTCCTCGTCGACCACGCCGGCCTGCCCATCGGCACGGTGCTCGACCAGATCGAGCTGCTCGGCAGCGAGGTGGTGCCCGTGCTGCGCCGCGAGTTCGACGCTCTGCGCGACCCCGAGGTACCGGATGCCCCCACTCACGCGAGCCTGGTCAAGGCCAAGTACGGCGACGCGGCACCGCGCCAGCCGCGTCCGAACGCGAACCGCGGCGACAACGTGACGGGCGGTTCCCCGTACCAGGACACCGAGACGGCCGGCGCAGGCGTCGTGGAGGGAGACTGAGATGGAGCCGCAGAGCTTCACGCTCGCCGTCGTCAACGCGGGAATCAGCGACCCGTCGTCGACGAAGCTCCTGGGCGACAGGATCGCGCAGTCGGCGCGGGACATCGCCGAGCGGCGCGGCCACACGGTACGCCTGATCACAGTGGACCTACGGGACCTGCTGCCGGAGCTGTCCGGCGCGCTCGCATCCGGTCTGCTCGGTCCGCGGTTCACAGCCGCCGTCGAGGCGCTCCGCTCGGCCGATGGCGTGATCGCCAGCACCCCGGTGTACAAGGCGGGGCCGAGCGGCCTGTTCAGCTCGTTCTTCCAAGTGCTCGACAACGACCTTCTGATCGCCAAGCCGGTGGCGCTGGCTGCCACTGCGGGCACCGCCCGCCACGCCCTGGTGGTGGACGAGCAGATGCGGTCGCTCTTCGCCTACCTGAGGGCGCTGAGCGTGCCGACGTCGGTGTTCGCCTCCACCGAGGACTGGCAGGACAAGGCCCTCGCATCGCGCGTGGACCGCGCGGCGTACGAGCTCGTGCTGCTCATGGAGAGCGGCTTCGAGCGTAACGTGCGGGACTCGAGCTGGCGCAGCTACCAGCACGAGTACGGCAGCGCAGGCGGCACCGAGCTCGGGATCGACCTCGAGAGCGATCTGATGCGACTGGCCACCGGCGGCTCGCTCAAGCCGAAGAACTCGGTCATCGAGGGAGTCGGCGAAGGCTGAGCCGCGACCCCCGGCTCCGCCGTCGCGCCAGTGCGGGTTCCTGGTCGGGCCCTCGCGCTGGCGCACCGTGCCGGCCGCGCCCACGACAGGTTCGGATGACACCCTCGCGCTAGCGACGGCGGCCGCGGAATCACTATGCTGGGCGCATCCTGAAAGAGAGCGCTCTCTGAGGTGCGGTGCGCGCCGGAGAGCCGAGGCGAAGGCGGCTCGTGGGCAACGCGGAATCGTTCAGCAGGCGAGGCTTCATCGGCATGGCGGGCGCGGTCGCGGCCGGCGGCCTCCTCACGTCGACGCTCGCCGGATGCACCCCGACGCCGCAGCACGCGAAGGCGACCTGGACGCCGCCCGCTTCGCCGATGCGTTTCCCGAAGGGATACGTGTGGGGCGCCGCCACGAGCGCCTATCAGATCGAGGGCGCGTGGAACGAAGACGGCAGAGGGCCCTCCATCTGGGACACGTTCTGTCACGAGCGCGGCGACGCCATCGCCGATCACTCGTCAGGCGATGTCGCGGCCGATCACTACCATCGCTGGCGAACCGACCTCGATCTGCTGGCGTCGCTCGGCGTTGGCGGTTACCGGTTCTCGATGGCCTGGCCGCGCATCCAGCCGACCGGGTCCGGTGCGAGCAACCAGAAGGGCCTCGACTTCTACAAGGGGCTCATCGACGGACTGCTCGAGCGCGGCATCCGCCCCGCCATCACGCTGTATCACTGGGACCTCCCCCAGCCTCTGCAGGATGCCGGCGGCTGGCCCATCCGCGACACGGCTAACCGATTCGCGGACTACGTCGACATCGTGTTCGGCGCCTTCTCCGACGTGGATGCCGACTGGTTCACGCTCAACGAGCCGAAGACCCAGGCGTACAACGGCTACTGGTACGGCACAGACGCCCCCGGCCTGATGGAGCCGGACAAGGCGGCGGCCACCGTGCACCACCAGCTGCTGGCGCACGGGCTCACGGTGCAGGCGTTCCACTCGCACGGCGTGAAGGGCCGGATTGGACCGGTGCTCAACCTCACGCCGGTGAAGCCGACGGATGCCGCCGCCAAGGAGCAGGCGAAGAACGTCGACGCCGTGCAGAATCGCCTGTTCCTCGATCCGATCCTGAAGGGCAGCTACCCGACGGATGCCATCGGCACGGCGAACGGGCAGCTTCCGGCCGACCCCGGCGGATTCGCGGCTCTCATCCACGACGGCGACTTGAAGACGATCTCCTCGCCCATCGGCGTTCTCGGGGTGAACTACTACGGCGTCGCGGGCGTCGACCTCAACGGGCAGATGGTGCAGATCCACCCGACCTCGACGGCGAACTGGGAGCAGATCTGGGCTCCGGGGCTGTACGAGCTGCTGACGCGTATCAAGCAGGACTACAAGAAGACGCCCATCGTGATCACCGAGAACGGCATGCCGGATGACGTGCTGCAGCACGGCGTCGACGACCCCAAGCGCATCGACTATCTGCGCTCGCACTTCCAGCAGGCCGCACGTGCGATCCAGGCGGGCGTGCCTCTGGAGGGTCACTACGTGTGGGCGCTGATCGACAACTTCGAGTGGTCGCAGGGGTATACGCAGCGCTGGGGGCTCGCGCAGGTCGACTACCTCACGCAGAAGCGCACGCCGAAGAAGAGCTTCGGCTGGTACCGCTCCGTGATCAAGGCGAACGCCGTCGCGCCCAAGTAGGCGCGAGCATCCGTCGGCGGGCCGCTCAGCGCTCGACGACCACCTTGCCCATGGTGCGTCCCGTCTCCACCAGGCGGTGTGCCTCCCGGAAGGTCGCGGCATCCCAGCCGTGCAGCACCGTCGTCGCGGTCGAGGCGACCCGGCCTGCGTCGACGAGGTCTGCGACGGCGTCCAGCAGCTCGTGCTGCCGGATCATGTCAGGGGTGTGCTGCATGGGACGCGTGAACATCAGCTCCCAGTGCCAGGTGAGGCTCTTCGACTTCAGAGCATCGAAGTCGACATCCTTTCCGGAGTCGATCGCGACGACGGCTCCGAAAGGCTTGAGCACGCGCGCGAAGTCCTCCGCCCTGCCTGCGCTGTGCGCCGAGAACACCCAGTCGACGCCGTCGGGCGCGGCGGCGAGCACGTCGTCCACGAAGTCGCCGTGGTGGTCGGCCGTCGCCGAGGCGCCGAGCGTGCGCACCCACTGCGACTTCTCCTCGCCAGAGGCCGTGGCGATCGTCCGCACGCCGGGCAGAAGCTCGCGCACGAGCTGTAGCAGGATCGATCCGACGCCTCCCGTCGCACCGACCACGAGAAGCGTGCCCTCGCTCCCCTCGTGCAGCCCGAGCTTGTGGAACAGCGACTCCCACGCCGTGATGGCCGTGAGCGGCAGCGCCGCGGCCTGGGCGAACCCGACGGAGGCCGGCTTGCGACCCACGATGCGTTCGTCGACGAGCTGCAGGTCGGCATCCGACCCCTGCCTGTCCAGCTGACCTGCCCACCACACCTCGTCGCCAGGGCGGAACAGCGTCCCCTCCTCACCCACGGCGCGCACGACGCCGGCGCCGTCGAAGCCGAGCACGCGCGGCTGCTCCAGCTCGGGGCTTCCGGCGCGCTGCTTCACGTCGACGGGGTTCACGGATGCCGCGCGCACCTCCACCAGCACGTCACGCGGTCCCGGCTGCGGGTCGGGCAGGTCCACGTCGATGAGACTCCGCTCGTCGTCGATCGGCAGTCCCGACGTCAGCGCAACAGCGTGCATGCGTTCTCTCCTCTTCTCGCGCTGGGTGCTCCGGCCGGATGCCGCCCGTCAGACCCGCCCCACACGGTCGGGAATGACCGATGCGAGTCCACGCAACCAGGTCGCCTGATCCTCAGGCCACCATCCGCCTGAGGGAAGCGCTCCGAGCACGTGCGCTATTCCTGAGGCCGTCGCCGGGGCGGGAACGACCCGGCTGGGAGCCGCGGCGGAGACCGCGCCCAGCCACCAGTGACGCTCCGTCACCGGCAGCGATTCCGGCTCGACCACGACGAAGTAGTCGGGGAGCGCCGCCGCCCCACGTCGAAGCCGGCCGAGGAGCGCTTCGACTGCTACCTCCAGCGTGCCGACGGGCGCGCTCTCGTCGAAGTACGAGATCCAGGCCCGTCCGACATCGTGCAGCGGGTCCACGTCGTGCACGGCGTACGGGCCGTGCACCGACCCGGCGAACGAGTGGGCGCGCGCCTCCTGCTCCGTCTCGTCCACGCCATCCTGCTCTGCCTGCCGCAGACGGATGGCGCGCACGTTCGGCAGCGAGTCGAGTTCGCCGAACACCTCGGCGGGAACACGCCCGACGAGCACGACCTCGGTGCTGGAGGGTCTGGCCATATCAGGCCCGCGCCGCGCCCTGAACGCCGTGCGCCCCGAGCAGCGGAGCAATGCCCCAGCGCGCCTTCATCGTCTCCCCCGCGCCCAGCCAGCGCAGTCCCTGCCCGGAGTTCAGCGCGTTCGCGGGAGCCGTCATGGGCTCGATCGCCACCGCGACCTGCCCCTGGGGCAGCGTGGCGAACGAGCGGTGCGTGAAGGCCTGCACGAAGCCGAACGAGTCGTCGGCCCAGAGCGTGACGCTGCGGCCGTCCGGTGCGGTCAGCGAATGCTCCGCCCTGCCCGACTCGTGCTGCACGCCGCCGAAGCCGTCGTCGAGCCGCAGGTCAGCCACGCGGCGCCCCTCTCGCAGGTCGTACTCCGTGCCGTCGACCGGATGCTCGTCGACCACATTCATGCGCTCGTCCACCTCGAAATGCGTCGCCGCATCCAGCTTCAGCACGAGGTCGGCCGTCTCCACGCCACCGATCTTGAGGTAGGGATGCGCGCCGATCGCGACCGGAGCGTCGCTCTGCCCTGCGTTCACGATGGTGTGCTCGACGGTGAGACCGTCGGCGCTCAGGCTGTACCGCACCGTCGTGTCGAGCAGGAACGGATACCCGAGCTGCGGGTAGACCGTCGCGCCCAGCGTGATGGATTCCCTGCCGCGCAGAACGGGCAGGTACGGCGAGTAGCGCAACAGCCCGTGGATGGCGTTACCGCGCGCCGGCTCCGTGACGGCGAGCTTCTGCTCTGAGACCGACCCGGACTCGTCGCGCAGCCACCAGGTGGCATCCTTCACGCGGTTCGGCCAGGGGACGAGCACGATCCCGCAACCGGACGGCGGGGTCGAGGCCTCGTCGAACGGTTCAGTGACGTCGATGCCGCCGACGGAGTAGGAGCGGATGCCGGCAGCCAACTGCGTGATGACCGCCTTCGCCTGCCCGTCGGGCGTGTCGCACGTGAGTTCGTACTGATCCCCGGTTGGTGCGCGCATGACCCAAGCCTAGATGCGGCGGCGCCGCCCGCGGAGGAGCACGGTGCCGCCCACGGAGGAGTACGGAGCCGCCCGCGAAGGAGCAAAGAACGGACTGCGCCTACTCGTCGACGACCAGCACGCGGGAATGGGCAGCACGCAACGCGCGAAGCGCCTCGCCGTCGGCCGAGGCGCCGAGGTAGACGGCCGCGAAGTCGGACAGCTCGCCGATGCGGCCGAGGTGCACCCGGCCGGTCTTCGACCCGTCGGCCAGCACGACGGCCCGTGCCGATGCCTGCACCATCTCGCGCTTCAGCTCCGCCTCGGGAAGGTTGATGTTCGTGATGCCGGCGTGCGCATCCACGCCGTTGCATCCGATGAAGGCGAGGTCGGCGTGCACGTGCGTGAACATGAGCGACGCGAGCGGCGCGACGAGCGAGTGCTGCAGCGGGCGCAGGGTGCCTCCCGTGACGATCACCTGGACGCGCGGGATCGCGTTCTCCAGCTCGAGCGCGATGGTCAGGCCGTTCGTGATCACGGTGACGTCGTACAGGTCCTCACGGCACACGAGTTCGCGGGCCAGCGCCATGCACGTGCTCCCCACGTCGACGATGACGCTCATGCCCGGCTCCACGAGTGCGACGGCGGCGCGGGCGATGGACCGCTTCTCGTCGGCGGAGCTCTGCAGCGCCTCCTCGAACGACAGCTCGTGCAGCGGACCGGTCACCCTGGGCATGGCGCCGCCGTGCACGCGACGGATGCCCTGCGTGCCCTCCAGCACCGCGAGATCGCCGCGCACCGTGACGTCGGAGACCCCGAACGTGTCGCTCAGCTCGCCGACCCGCACGAATCCCCGCTCGCCGATCAGGGCGAGCATGCGCTGCCTCCTGATGGTCGCCGGTGCACCGGCATCGGGAACCGAACCGGCGGTCGGGGCTGGGACATCGGCCACGCGGCAAACTTACGTTTGCTTGTGTTTGGTTGTCAATCCGTAAGGTAGGGTTTGGACGTGGGCACCATCACGAAGCGCGAGCACCGCCTCGCGGACGGGCGTGAGCTCATCTACTTCGACGACGCGGACAGCTCGCTTCCGCCGGATCGAGCGCCCGACCTGCGCATCCTCGACCATCGACCCGAGACGGCGCGCATGCGTCAGGATCCGCTCACCGGAGACTGGATCTCGATCGCCGCAGCACGTCAGAACCGGGTGGTGCTGCCGCCTGCCGCGCTCGATCCGCTCGCTCCGCAGTCGCCAGGCAACCCGTCGGAGATCCCGAGCGACTACGACGTCGCGGTCTTCGAGAACCGCTCCCCCTCGTTCGGCCCGGCACTGGACGGCCCGGATGCTCCGCGCGGGCTCGACGACCTCGCCGAGATCGGGATCGGACGCATGCGCACCTCCGTCGGACGCTGCGAGGTGGTGTGCTTCAGCCCGCAGCATTCCGGAGCGTTCGGCAGCATCTCCGCGTCGAGGGCGCGCACGGTGATCGAGGCCTGGGCCGACCGCACGGCCGCGTTGTCGGCGCTGCCCGGCATCCAGGAGGTGTTCCCGTTCGAGAACCGCGGCGAGGCGATCGGCGTGACGCTCGGGCATCCGCACGGGCAGATCTACGCGTATCCGTACATCACGCCGCGCACGCAGCGGCTGCTGGCGTCCGTCGAGGCGTACGGGCCGACGCTGTTCGACGACATCCTGGAGTTCGAGCGCGCCAGCGAGCGGATGCTCATCACCGGCGCGCACTGGAGCGCCTATGTGCCCTTCGCGGCGAGGTGGCCGCTCGAGGTGCACCTCGTGCCGCACAGGCAGGTGCCCGACTTCGCCGCGACGATCGACGACGAGCGGGACGAGCTCGCCAGGCTGTACCTACGGCTGCTGCGTGGCGTCGACCGGCTCTACGACACCCCGACCCCGTACATCGCGGCCTGGCATCAGGCGCCCGTGAACGTGCATCGTGACGACGTGCGGCTGCACCTGCAGCTCACCTCACCGCGACGGGCCGCCGACAAGCTCAAGTTCTTGGCGGGCAGCGAAGCGGCCATGGGAGCATGGATCGGCGATGTGCCGCCGGAGAAGCAGGCAGGCGAGCTGCGCGAGGGGATCGCGCTGGCCGAGAAGGAGAACCCCGTATGACCGACCTCGCCTCCACGGCACGCGCCCGCTTCGCCGAGCTGTTCGGGCATGCGCCGCAGGGCGTGTGGTCGGCCCCTGGCCGGGTGAACCTCATCGGCGAGCACACCGACTACAACGACGGCTTCGTGTTCCCGTTCGCGATCGACCGGCGAACCGTCGGAGCTCTCGCGCTGCGTGATGACCGCGTCGTGCGTGTCGCGTCGTCGTTCGCGGACCGCGTCGTGGAGACGTCGCTGTCCGAGCTCGGGCCGGGAGCGCCGCGCGGCTGGCAGAACTATCCGCTCGGCGTCGCGTGGGCGCTGGGGCAGCTGGGCGCCGACCTGAACACCGTGCCCGGCTTCGATCTGTACCTCGACTCGTCCGTTCCGATCGGCGCAGGCCTTTCTTCCTCGGCTGCCATCGAGTCCGCCGTGGCGGTCGCGCTGAACGACGTGTGGCGGCTCGACCTCGACCGCAAGGCGCTCGTCAAGGCCGGCCACATCGCCGAAAACGAGGTCGTCGGCGCGCCGACGGGCATCCTCGACCAGTCCGCCTCGCTGCTCGGCCGCACCGACAGCGGCATCTTCATCGACTGCCGCAGCTTCGAGACCGACGTCATCCCACTCGGATTCGACGACGCAGGACTCGAGGTGCTCGTGATGGACACGAAGGTGGAGCACGAGCACGCAGCCGGCGGCTACGCGGCGCGGCGGGCGTCCTGCGAGGCGGGAGCACGAGCGCTGGGCGTTTCCTCGCTGCGGGATGTGACGATCGCCGATCTGCCGCGAGCGCGCGACATCCTCGACGGCGAGACGTTCCGCCGGGTGCGGCACGTGGTGACCGAGAACCAGCGCGTGCTCGACACCGTGCGCACGTTGCGCGAGCAGGGTCCGCGAGCCATCGGCGACCTGATGGATGCCTCGCACCGCTCCCTGCGCGACGACTTCGAGGTGTCCGTTCCGCAGCTCGACCTGGCCGTGGAGATCTCGCAGAACTACGGCGCCATCGGCGCGCGGATGACCGGCGGCGGCTTCGGCGGATCGGCCATCGCGCTCGTGCCGCACGAGCTGGTGTCGCAGGTGGAGGCATCCGTCGACGCCGCGTTCGCCGAGCACGGCTACGCGCAGCCGGACCTCTTCGCCGTCGTGCCGTCCGCCGGCGCCTACCGGGACGAGTGACGTCGCACCCTGACTACCCGCTCCCCCCACCCAGCTCCACGGCCTCCCGGCCTGCCCCCGTCCCCGCCTCCGATTCCGTGAAAACAGGCAGGAATGCGGTTACCTCGCGGGAACAGGCTGAATCGGCCTGTTCCGGATAGATCTGCCTGTACTGGCGACTGGGGCTGCGCCGTTTTGGGTAGACCCGCCTGTGCTGGCGACTGGGGCCGGTACCCGTACTGGTGTCTGAGACGGTGCTGAGGCCCGCCGCGGGGTGGCAGGCTGAGGGTATGACCGCACACCAGGATGCCCGCGTCACCGCACTCCCCGATCGCCCGTCGCCCGAGGTGGCCGAGTCCGCGTGGGCGGCGCCCGGGTCGCACCTGATCGGAGCCGTCACGCTGGCCGAGCGGGCGAGCGTCTGGTACAACGCCGTGCTGCGCGCCGACAACGAACCGATCGTGATCGGCGAGCGCTCGAACATCCAGGACAACTGCTCCTGCCACGTCGACACCGGCTTTCCGCTCACGGTCGGCTCCGGAGTCTCCGTCGGCCACAACGCCGTGCTGCACGGCTGCACCGTCGAGGACGACGTGCTCATCGGCATGCATGCCACGGTGATGAACGGTGCCGTCATCGGCACGGGATCCCTCGTCGCGGCCGGGGCTCTGGTGACGGCGGGAACCGTCGTGCCGCCCCGATCGCTCGTCGCCGGCGTGCCCGCGAAGGTGCGACGCGAGTTGAGCGACGAGGAGGTGGCGGGCATCCGCCACAACGCCGAGGTCTACCTCGAGCACCTCGAGCTGCACCGCGTGGGCGTGCGCAACTGACGTGCGCGACCTGCAGGATGCGTGACAGCAGGGCATCCTGACGGCACCGGTCGGTCGCAGCACCGGTCCGACCGAGTACCACTCGTGCCACGACCGGATCGGCACCGAACGGCTCCGGGACCGATCCGATTCACCACCGATCCGCACACGATCAGAAGGAGATCAGCGATGACGAATCTCGCCGCGGTCATGACAGGACTGGAGCAGATCGAGCTCCGGGATCGCGAAGAGCCGCACGCCGGGCCGGGAGAGGCGGTCGTCGCCATCCGAGCCGTCGGCGTCTGCGGTTCCGACGTGGCCTACTACCGCTACGGCCGGATCGGGCCGTACATCGTGGACGGCGACATCGTGCTCGGACACGAGGCGTCGGGAGAGGTGGTCTCGGTGGGCGAAGGCGTCACGAACGTGGCGCCAGGCGACCGCGTCGCCATCGAGCCGAGCGTGCCGGACTGGACGTGCGAGCAGTGCAGGGCCGGCCGTTATCACCTGTGCCCGAACCTGCGCTTCCTGGCCACGCCGCCCGTCGACGGCGCTCTCGTGCAGCGTCTGGCGATCGACGCCCGCACCCTGTTCGTCATGCCCGACACGATGTCGTTCGAGGAGGGCGCGCTCGTCGAACCCCTCTCGGTGGGGCTGTGGGGATGCCAGCGCGCCGGACTGCGACCCGGAGACGACGTGCTCGTCACCTGCGCGGGGCCGGTCGGCCTTCTCGCGGCGGAGGCGGCACGCGCACTCGGTGCTCGCACGGTGACCGTGACGGATGTGTCCGAGCCTCGACTCGCCCTCGCTGCGCGGCACGGCTTCGACGTCGAGCTCAGCGGCTCCGAGTCCCGCTCGTCACGCGCATTCGACGTGCTGCTCGAGTGCTCGGGGGCACCCGGCGTGCTCGCCGACGGCCTGTCGCGCCTCGGACCTGCCGGGCGGGCTGCGGTCATCGGGATCGCAAAGCAGAACGTGGAGTTGCCGCTGCACACCCTGAACTGGAACGAGATCACCATCTCGATGGTCAGCCGCTACCAGAACACGTGGCCGCTGGGCATCGCGCTGATCTCCTCCGGCCGGGTCGACCTCACGGGCGTGCACACGCACAGCTTCTCGCTGGCGCAGACGGCCGAAGCGCTGGGCATCGGCGCCGCGGATCCGTCGGCCGTGAAGGCGATCATCTACCCGCAGGATGCCTGAACAGCAGGACGCGCGGCCGCAGCTGACGCGGCGGCATCGCCTGCTGCTCACCAGCTGGCTGGGCGACTGGTCGGTGCTCGCCGACTACTCCTGGCCGTTGCAGGACACGGCCGTGCTGCACATCGTGTCGGACTCCGGCGAGCACATCGTGAAGGCCAGCGAGTCCAGCCATCACATCCAGCGCGAGATCAACGCTCACCGCACTGTGCTGAGCACCCTTGACGAGGTGCCTGTGCCGCGACTTCAGTTCGCCGACGCGGATGCCGGCGTCCTGGTGACGGAGTATCTGCCTGGGCGCCTTCTGCTCGGGGCGCCGGAGCAGGATCATGCGGATGCTTTCGAGCAGGCCGGCCGCATCCTTGCGCGCCTGCAGGTGCCAGGGTCGCTCTCAGCCGAGTACATGGACGACGTCGCCGCGCAGGCCATCGAGCTCGTGCAGCGGGCCGAAGAGATTCTCGACGAACGGTCGCGTCGGATGCTGCAGGAAAGGGTCGCGGCGGTGCCGCGGCATCCCGTCAGGCTCCACTTCACGCACGGCGACTATCAGCCGCGCAACTGGCTGGTACACGAAGGACGGATCGCCGTCATCGATTTCGGTCGAGGAGCGCAGCGCTCCTGGGTGAGCGACCTGGTGCGTCTGCGCAGCAAGGACTTCCACGGCCGGCCGGAGCTCGAAGCCGCGTTCATGCGTGGGATGGGCCGCGAGCTGGATGCCTCGGACGCGGCCGTGCTCGAGCTGGAGACGATGCGTGAGGCGATCGGCACCGTCGTGTGGTCGCACGGCATCGGGGACCGCGACTTCGAACAGCACGGACGGGCGATGATCCGGCGATTGCTCGACGGCGACGCCGTCTCCGCTTAGTGCAGCGCTACCCGCGCTCGACGTCGATCTCGGTTCCGCCGGTGAGCTCGACGAGCTGGTCGTACGTGAGCGGGAACACCGTGTGCGGGTGGCCCGCCGCCGCCCAGATCTGCGGATATGCCCGCAGCGCGGCGTCGACCCAGGTGCGCAAGCGCGCGGGATGCCCGGTGGGAGCCACTCCCCCGATGACCTGTCCCGTCGCCTCGCGCACGGTGTCCGCGGATGCCCGCTTGAGCGTTCCGCCGAGCGCCTCGCCCAGGTAGGCGGTGTCGACCCGGTGCCCACCCGAGGTCATCACGAGCACGGGCTCTCCGTCGAGCGTGAACACGAGCGAGTTCGCGATGGCGCCGACCTCGACGCCCAGGGCCGCCGCCGCGGCGGCCGCCGTCGGGGTCGCCTCATCGAGCCAGCGGACCTCGCCCTGGATGCCGTGCGCGCGCAGCTCGCGCTCGACGGCCCGAACGGCGGAATGCGATGTGTCGATGCTCATCGGTCCAGGGTAGCGAGCACACTTGCCGGCTCCGGCAGCGAGTACTCCCGCCGGCTCACGCAGCGGGCAGTCCCGTCGCCTCAGGCGAGGGAGGCGAGCACGGCATCCACGTCCGTCACGTCGATCAGCGGCGCGTAGAGGGCCATGGCGTCCAGCGCGCGGCGATGGTCGGCGTCGGTGGCGCCCGCGCAGGCATCCGCTGCGACGCGCACGTGCACGCCGGCATCCGCAGCAGGCAGCGCGGTGGAGAGCACGCAGCAGTCCGTCGAGACACCGGTCAGCACGAGCTCACGACTGCCGCCCGTTGCGGCGTCGAGAGCGGCGCCCCACTTGCCGAACGTGCTCTGCGCGATGAGCGCGTGATCGGATGCCGGTTCGTCGACCAGCCGGTAGAGCCGGTCGTCGTCGGGCACCAGCGCCCACGGCCACACGTCGTAGTACACCGCCCATGCTCCCTTCGGATGCTCCGGTGCCACGAACCGCGTGTGCACGACCCGGTGACCGAAAGCGGGAAGCAGCCGGCGGATGCCCGCCCTCGCCTCCTCGAAACGCGGCGTGAACCAGCCGCTGGCGGCATCCGCGAACACGTGCTGCATGTCGATGACGACGAGCCATGGATCGCTCATCGCTCGGCCTGCGCAGCCGTCGCATCCTGCGCGCTGTCGTCGAGCGCCTCCTGACGGCGCACCCGGCCCCGGCCGAAGATCACGACGCCCAGGTACCCGATCACGAGGGCGGCGAGCACGCCCAGGTTGGCACCGCCCCAGATGCCCTTCACACCGCCGAGTCCGAACGGCCCGAGGAGGTAGCCCTGCCAGTTCAGCCAGTCGAGACCGTACGGGTTGACGACGAGGCCCCATCCGATGCCCGTGCCGATCACGAGCAGGGCGATGGCGAGCCAGTTCCAGCTGCCGTACCGTCCTCGTGCGTCGAACAGGTCGCGGTCGGAGTAGTCGCGCCTGCGCAGTGTGAGGTCGGCCAGGAACACACCGCACCACGCTGCGATGGGCACGCCGAGCGTGATGAGGAAGCCCTGGAACGGTCCGATGAAGTCCGCAGCGAAGAACACGATGTAGACGGCTCCGGCGATCATGATGATGCCGTCGACGAGGGCGGCGACCGGACGCGGGATGTTCACCCCGGCGCTGAGCAGCGCGATCCCGGATGAATAGATGTCCAGCACGGCACCGCCGATGAGGCCGAGCACGGCGACGATGAAGAACGGCACCAGGAACCACGCGGGCAGGATCGTGGTGAGCGCTCCGATCGGGTCGGCGCCTATGGCTCCCGACAGCTTCTGCGACGAGCCGGCCAGCATGAGACCGAAGACGAGCAGGATGACCGGTGCCAGCGAAGCGCCGAACGTGGTCCACCCCACGACGCCTCCCGACGAGGAGGAGCGCGGCAGGTAGCGCGAATAGTCCGCTGCCGCTTGCACCCAGCCGAGCCCGAACCCGGTCATCATGAACACGAACCCGCCGATGAGCTTCGGCAGGTCGCCCGATGGCAGTTCGGCCAGCTTGGTGAAGTCGATCTGTCCTGCCACCAGGACGATGTAGACGATCGTGAGAACGGCGGTCGCGATGGTGATGATCACCTGCAGCCGCATGATCACGTGGAAGCCGAACACGCCGCCGCCGATGACGAGCACGACGACGATCACGAGCGTGACGATCCGGGTGACGACACCACCCGCACCGCCCAGCTCTTTGAAGACAGTCGTGGTGGCCAGTACGGCGAGGGCGACGAGCACCGTCTCCCAGCCGACCGTGAGCAGCCAGGAGATGACGGATGGCACGGTGTTGCCGCGCACGCCGAACGCGGCCCTGCTGAGCGTGAGGGTGGGGGCCGATCCGCGTTTGCCCGCCAGCGAGATGAATCCGCAGAACAGGAACGAGACGATGATGCCCAGGATGCCCACGATCGTCGCCTGCCAGAACGAGATGCCGAATCCGAGCAGGAACGATCCGTAGCTGACGCCGAGCACGGAGACGTTGGCGGCGAACCACGGCCAGAACAGGCCGCTCGGCCGCCCGCGCCGCTCGGACTCGTCGATCGAGTTCAGGGCGTTGAGCTCGATCGTCATGGCGTTCGGTCGAGGCGCTTCGGCTCGATCGTCGTGCACGGTGGTCATGGCCTGGAATGTAGCGCAGGCACGCCGTCGGCGGTAGCGTCCGCGGCGACCGGGTGTCACTGGCTCACGGCACGATCGAGCCATGGAGATACAGCTCGCGATGGTCGTGCTCGAGGTTCGGGATCTAGACGCCTCGATCGCGTTCTACCGTCGCCTCGGCCTCGACATCCCTCAACCGCCTTCCGAGCGCCCCGTCGTCATCCATCGGATGCCCAGCGGCGTGAGCCTGCTGCTCACGACGAACTTCGCGGCCGCCTACGATCCGGGCTTCCGGCGGCCGGAGGGCGGCTACCAGCAGCTCCTCGAGTTCTACGTCGGTGAGGACGCCGCCGTCGACCGCATGTGGGATCAGCTCACGGGCGCCGGCTATCACGGACGCATGCCGCCGACGAAGACCGCAGGGCCGTACGCCGCGATGGTGGACGACCCGGACGGCAACGTCATCCTGCTCACGTCCGATGAGGCAGCGAGCCCCGCCGCAGCGTGATCAGCGCTCCGTGTGATCAGCGGTCAGCGATCAGCGTGATCAGCTGGCTGCTTCGGACCAGGCCACGGCATCCCGCTCCGGAACGGCGTCGCTGCGCCGCACGGCAGCGCCGTGCCACCACAGCAGCGCGAACCCGATGAACGGCAGCAGGATGTCGGTGTACAGGATCGACCCCGCGTTGCCGGCGGCCAGGTTGCCCGTGGTCGCGATCTGGTAGATGTGGCCGGCGGCGTCTCCCCAGAGGAACACGGCGGGGCCGACGAGAGCCAGGAACTTCACCAGCAGGCTGCGCTTTCGCGAGAAGGCGATGAATCCGACGACGGCGAAGCCCAGGCTCGCGAACGCGACCTCGAGCTGGAAGGGGCTCTGCGCCCAGCCGATCACCTTCGCGGTGAACGCCCCGAAGACGCTGTGCATGACGAAGTTGTAGGCGTAGCTGACCCCGACGGACAGCAGCAGGAACTGGTTCAGGAACGCGCCGCTGACGAAGCCCGGCTCGTGCCTGTGCCGCGACGACAACGAGATGATCGCCGCCGTGATCAGTCCGACGATGAACAGCGTCACGGTCATATTGCTCAGAATGAGCGTGATCGCCACGGTCATGAACTCTTGCACGATGGCCCCCCGAAGCCGCAGCCCCCGAGTGCTGCCGTACCGAGGCACAGCGTAATCGCGTCGAAATGGCGGGAAACACCCCCAACATGGGGAGTGTGCCATGGGCACCGACGCGGCGAGACGGCCGGAAAGGCCGTCGGCTCAGTGCCCACGGTTCAGTGCCCGCCGACCAGCGCTCGTCGGCTCAGTACTCGAGGGAGCGCTCCGCGGCCTCCACCACGTTCGTCATGAGCAACGCCACCGTCATGGGTCCCACACCGCCCGGGTTGGGCGAGAGCCAGCCGGCGACATCCTCCACGCCGGGGTCCACGTCGCCGTACACCTTCGACTTGCCCGTGTCGCGGTCGTCCTCCCGGGTGACCCCGACGTCCAGAACCGCCGCCCCTGGCCGCACGTCCTCGGGCCGTACCAGGTGCTTCACGCCGGCCGCGGCCACGATGACGTCGGCCTGCCGCAGGTAGAACGGCAGGTCACGCGTTCCGGTGTGCGTCAGCGTCACCGTCGCGTTGATCGCGCGACGCGTCAGGAGCAACCCGATCGAACGGCCGATCGTGACGCCCCGCCCGACCACCACGACATGCTTGCCCTTCAGGTCGTAGTCGTTGCGCAGCAGCAGCTCGATCACGGCACGCGGCGTGCACGGCAGCGGCGTCGAGATCGGGCCGTTCACGTTGAGCACGAGCCGGCCGAGGTTGGTCGGATGCAGTCCGTCGGCATCCTTCGCCGGGTCGATGCGCTCCAGAATCGCGTCCGTGTCCAGGTGCTTCGGCAACGGCAGCTGCACGATGTACCCGTGGCAGGCGGGGTCGGCGTTCAGGCGGTCGATCGCCTCCTCGACGTCGTGCTGTGTCGCATCCGCCGGGAGCTCGACCTGGATCGAGTTCATGCCGATGGCCTCGGACTGCCTGTGCTTCATGCCCACGTAGAGTTGGGAAGCCGGATCGGCACCGACCAGCACGGTGCCGATGCCGGGAACGATGCCGCGTTCCTTCAGCGCCGCGACGCGTTCGGACAGTTCCTGCTTGATCTGTGCTGCCGTCGCCTTGCCGTCGAGTCGAATGGCCGTCATCGCCCTCAGCCCTCGATCGAGGAGGCGAGCTCGACCTGCTCGACCGGGAAGCCGGACGGACCGAGCCCGGGGTAGAGCGGGAAGGCATCCGTCAGTGCGCGCACGCGCTGGCGCAAGGCGGGGATGTCGGCATCCTGCTTGAGCGCCAGCGCGATGACGTCGGCGACCTCGGTGAACTCGGCGTCTCCGAAGCCCCGGGTGGCGAGAGCCGGCGTGCCGATGCGCAGGCCGGAGGTGACCATCGGCGGACGCGGGTCGAACGGCACGGCGTTCTTGTTCACCGTGATGCCGACCTCGTGCAGGCGGTCCTCCGCCTCCTTGCCGGTGAACTGCGACGTGCGCAGGTCGACGAGCACGAGGTGCACGTCGGTGCCGCCGGTGAGCACGTCGACGCCTTCCGCCTTCGCATCGGAGGCGGTCAGCCGGTCGGCCAGGATCTGCGCGCCGCGCACCGTGCGCTCCTGGCGGTCGCGGAACTCGTCGGTGCCGGCGAGCTTGAAGGCCGTCGCCTTGGCGGCGATCACGTGCATCAGCGGCCCGCCCTGCTGGCCGGGGAACACGTTGGAGTTGAGTTTCTTGGCGATGTCGGCGTCGTTGCTGAGGATGAACCCCGAGCGCGGACCGCCGATGGTCTTGTGCACCGTCGAGCTGGTCACGTGCGCGTACGGCACCGGGGACGGGTGGATGCCTGCTGCGACCAGGCCGGCGAAGTGCGCCATGTCGACCCAGAGCGTCGCGCCCACCTCGTCGGCGATCGCGCGGAACGCCGCGAAGTCGAGGTGACGCGGGTAGGCGGACCAGCCGGCGATGATCACCTTCGGCTTGCTCTCGAGCGCCTTCTGCCGCACCACGTCCATGTCGACGCGGAACGACTGCGGGTCGACCCCGTAGGACGCGACGTTGTAGAGCTTGCCGGAGAAGTTCAGCTTCATGCCGTGCGTGAGGTGGCCGCCGTGGGCCAGCTCGAGCCCGAGGATGGTGTCGCCCGGCTGCGCGATGGCGCTCAGCACGGCGGCGTTCGCGGATGCCCCGGAGTGCGGCTGCACGTTCGCGTACTGGGCGCCGAAGAGCGACTTGGCACGCTCGATCGCGAGGTTCTCCGCGATGTCGACGAACTCGCATCCGCCGTAGTACCGACGGCCGGGATAGCCCTCTGCGTACTTGTTCGTGAGCACGGAGCCCTGCGACTCGAGAACGGCGCGCGGGACGAAGTTCTCGCTCGCGATCATCTCGAGGTAGTCGCGCTGGCGGCCGAGCTCGAGGTTGAGCACCTCGGCGATCTCCGGATCGACCTCCGCCAACGGCGCGTTGAAAGTTTCGGAAACGGTCATGCCTGGCTCCTCATTCCTAGGGCGGACGTGTGCACGTCTTGTTCGCGTCGGCCCAGGCGCGCGGCCGAATCCGCCCTCGAATCTTCAGAGCTGGAGAGTCGCTCCCCGATGGTGAACCATCCGCGACGGATGCCGGATGCCCGTCACTCGCCGATACGCCAGTTGCGACGGCTCCAGCATACCCGGCCCCCACCGCTGGTTGAGCCTGTCGAAACCCGGGCCACCGACCAGCGCCACCGAGGGTTGAGCTTGTCGAAACCCGACCCACTGCGCTGAGGCCAGGGCTCGTCGAAACGCTTGGCTGGTTTCGACAAGCTCAACCAGCGGTACCGGCGGTACCGGCTCAACCTGCGGTGGGGGCGGCCGCGCGTTCGCGCGCCGTGGTGAACGCCTCGACGCAGCGGCGGATCTGCTCCTCGGTGTGCGCGGCGGAGAGCTGCACGCGGATCCTCGCCTTGCCGACGGGCACCACGGGGTAGCTGAACGCCGTCACGTAGATGCCGCTGCGCTGCATCTCGGTGGCGATCCTGGCCGTGAGCGCCGCATCAGAGAACATGACGGGCACGATCGGATGCTCCCCTGGCAGCAGGTCGAAGCCGGCGTCGGTCATGAGCGTGCGGAACAGGTTCGCGTTCTCCACGAGCCGCACGCGGGCGTCATCCGAGTGCTCGATGAGGTCGAGAGCCGCGAGCGTTCCCGCGACGATCGACGGCGCGAGCGAGTTGGAGAACAGGTAGGGCCGCGAGCGCTGCCGCAGCAGGTCGACGATCTCGCGCCGCGCAGACACGTATCCGCCGGATGCGCCGCCGAGCGCCTTGCCGAACGTTCCGGTGCGCACGTCGATCCGGTCCTCCACGCCGCACAGCTCCGGCGTGCCGCGGCCGTGCTCGCCGATGAAGCCGACGGCGTGCGAGTCGTCGACGATGACGAGGGCGTCGTACTTCTCCGCCAGGTCGCAGATGCCCTCGAGGGGTGCGATGTAGCCGTCCATCGAGAAGACGCCGTCGGTGACGATGGCGCGGAAGCGCGCATCCTGCGCCGCTTTCAGCTGCTCCTCGAGGTCGGCGAGGTCGCGGTTGCGGTATCTCAGCCGTCGCGCCTTGCACAGCCTGATGCCGTCGATGATCGACGCGTGGTTCAGCTCGTCGGAGATGATCGCATCTTCCGCACCCAGCAGCACCTCGAAGAGACCGCCGTTCGCGTCGAAGCACGACGAGTACAGGATGGTCGACTCCGTGCCCAGGAACTCCGATACCCGGCGTTCGAGCTGAACGTGCTGCTCCTGTGTTCCGCAGATGAAGCGCACACTGGCCAGGCCGTAGCCCCACTCCTGGAGGGCGCGGGTCGCAGCCTCCACCAGTACGGGGCTGCCGGCGAGGCCCAGGTAGTTGTTGGCGCAGAAGTTCAGCACCTGAAGGCCGTCGGCCTCGATCTCGGCACTCTGAGGCCCGCGGATGCCGCGCTCGCGCTTGGTGAGTCCCTCCGCCTCGATCTCGGCCAGCTGGCCGGCGAGGTGTTCCTTGAGCTTTCCGTACATCACATCACCGTCCAGTCCAGGATGACCTTGCCACCGTGCGCGGATGCCGCCGCCTCGAATCCGCGCTCCCAGTCCGTCGCCGGCATCCGCTCCGAGATGATCGAGCCGATCGCCTCGCGCAGCACGGCGCTGGTCTGCAACATGGCGCCCATGGCGTTCCACGTCTCGAACATCTCGCGTCCGTAGATGCCCTTGAGCGTGAGCATGTGCGTGACCACGATGCCCCAGTCCACCGCGATGGCGGCGCTCGGAAGGCCGAGCATTGCGATCCTGCCGCCGTGGTTCATGTTCTCGATCATCTGGGGTAGAGCACTCGGGGCACCGCTCATCTCGAATCCCACGTCGAAGCCCTCGCGCATGCCGAGCATGTGCTGGGCCTCGCGGATGGTCTGCCTGGACACGTCGACGGCGAGGTCGGCGCCCATCCTGGTGGCCATCGCCAGCCGCTCGGGACTGATATCGGTGGCGACGATGAAGCGCGCGCCGACGTGGCGTGCGATGGCGATCGCCATGAGCCCGATCGGTCCGCAGCCGGTGACGAGCACGTCCTCCCCCACCAGTGGGAACGCCAGGGCCGTGTGCACCGCGTTGCCCAGCGGATCGAAGATCGCCCCGACATCGGGGTCGATCGACTCGTGGTGCACCCACACGTTGGTCCCAGGCAGCGTGAGGTATTCGGCGAACGCGCCGTCGCGCTGCACTCCGAGGCCCTTGGTGCGTATGCACATCTGCCGCCTGCCCGCACGGCAGTTGCGGCACATGCCGCACACGATGTGCCCCTCGCCGGAGACCATGTCGCCGACCGCGACCTCGTGTACGAGCGGGCCCACCTCGACCACCTCGCCGAAGAACTCGTGCCCTGGGATCAGCGGAGCGGCGACGGCCGACGACGCCCAATCGTCCCAGCGTCGGATGTGCAGATCCGTGCCGCAGATGCCGGTGCGCAGCACCCGGATCTTCACCTCGTCCTCGGCCGGCACGGGCTCCGGCCGGTCGACGAGCTCGAGGCCGGGGCCGGCCTCGGCCTTGTAGAGCGCCTTCACCGAGCGGTCCTCCTTCGCGCAGACATCCCTATCGGTCTATCGCAATCCTGACGTGTGTAGCGCGCGGAGGCGCTCGCACGCGGAAGGCGTGCGCCGATGCGCACGTGTGCGCCGGAATCCTGCGGGCGTCGGGCGAAGCAGTGCGGCGATCCTGCGTGCCGCGGAGATCGGCGGCCGGGGCAGCGCGAGCTCATTTTGACGATTGAAACTGCAGCTTTGACACGGCTTGCGATCATGAAAGATCATGAAGGGATGAGCAACGACAACGCGAACATGCCCGGGGCAGACCTCGAAGCAGAGCTGACATCGCAGCCGGACGTGTGGGAACACGCCGTCTCCCTGACCCGCGAGCCGGCCCTGCTGCCTGCCGACGGACAGCGCATCGCCGTGGTCGGCTGCGGCACGTCGTGGTTCATGGCCCGGGCGTACGCCAGTCTGCGTGAGCGAGGCGGCAGGGGCGAGACGGATGCCTTCGCCGCGTCGGAGGCGCTCGTCGACCGCGACTACGACGCGATCGTCGCCATCACCCGCTCGGGCACCACGACGGAGGTTCTCGAACTGCTCGACGCCGTGCGATCGCACGCGCGTCGCGGCGGCGTGCGCACCGTCGGCATCGTGGGAGACCCGAACACGCCGCTCGTCGACCTGGTGGACGACGTCGTCGCGCTGCCGTTCGCGGACGAGCGCTCGGTGGTGCAGACGCGGTTCGCGACGAGCGCGCTCGCTTTGCTGCGCTCATCCCTCGGTCACGATCTGGCGCCCGTGATCGCGCAGGCCCGCGCCGTGCTGCATGACGAGCTGGACGACGAGCTGATAGAAGCGGAGCAGTACACGTTCCTCGGCACGGGCTTCAGCGTCGGAATCGCGCACGAGGCCGCGCTCAAGATGCGCGAGTCGTCGCAGTCGTGGACGGAGTCGTACCCGGCGAAGGAGTACCGCCACGGACCGATCGCGATCGCGGCGCCCGGCAGGGTCACGTGGGCGTTCGGCGAGCTGCCGGCCGGCATCCGGGCCGACACCGAGTCGACGGGCGCCCGTTTCGAGCACAACGAGATCGACGCCATGGCCGACCTCGTTCGACTGCACCGGGTCGCGCTCGAGCGCGCACGTCGGAAGGGCCTGGATCCCGACCGGCCGCGCAACCTGACCCGTTCCGTCATCCTGGACCCGCAATGAGCGAAGCCACCTCGATCGGCGCCGGCGCTGCCGTCGTGGCGTTCGACGTCGGCGGCACCGACATGAAGGCGGCGCTCGTCGACGAGGACGGGCGGCTGCGCGAGAAGCTGCGCGTGCCGACCCCGCTCGCCGAGGAGCTGACCGGGGAGCGCGTCGTCGAGGAGGTGGCGCGACTGGCGCGACTGCTCGCGGAACGGCATCCGGACGTGCACCCGGCAGCCGCCGGACTGCTCGTGCCCGGCCACGTCGACGACGTTCTCGGAATCGGCGTCTTCGCGGAGAACCTGGGCTGGCGGGACTTCCCGTTCCGCGACAGCGCGGAGGCAGCGCTCGGCGTCCCGGTCGGGTTCGGGCACGACGTGCGGGGCGCAGGAGAGGCCGAGCACCGGCTCGGTGCCGCGCGCGGGTTCGACGACGTTCTCGTCGTGACGATCGGAACGGGCATCGCCGCCGCCGTCTTCGTCGACGGCCGGCTGTACACCGGGGGCGGACTGGCGGGCGAGATCGGGCACGACCGGGTGGCCGACGGCCCGCTCTGCGCGTGTGGCGGCCACGGGTGCCTCGAGGCGGTGGCCTCCGCCGCCGCCATCGCCCGCCGGTACGCCGCGCGCAGCGGTCGCACGGTCGCGGGCGCCAAGGAGGTGCTGGAACTCAAGAGGTCGGGCGACGCCAACGCGAACGCCGCCTGGGAGGGCGCTCTCGACGCGCTCGCACTCGGGTTCTCCCACGCCGTCGCACTGCTGGCGCCGCAGGCCATCGTGATCGGCGGCGGCCTCTCCGAAGCGGGCGACGAGCTGCTCGATCCGCTGCGGGAGCGGCTGGACGACGTACTGACGTTCCATCGGCGTCCGCTGCTGATCAGGGCGAGCATCGGCGCGGATGCCGGTCTGTACGGATCGGCGCTGACGGCGCGGGACGCGCTCCGCGCCGTCGCCACCGCGCGGATCGGAGGAGGACGATGACGCTGGCTCCGACAGCGGACCTCATCGCTCGCGCCGCGCAGGCCGGCGTCGGCATCGGCGCGTTCAACGTCATCCACCTCGAGACCGCGGAGGGGATCGTCTCCGCCGCCGAGCGTGCGCAGCTGCCCGTCATCCTGCAGGTGTCGCAGAACTGCGTGATCTACCACGGCGGCCTCGACCCGATCGGGAGGGCGTGCCTGGAGCTGGCAGCCGAGTCATCTGCCGCCGTCGCCGTTCACCTGGACCACGCCGAAGACGCCGTGCTGGCCAGGCGCGCCGTCGACCTCGGGTTCGGCTCCGTCATGTTCGACGCCTCCCGGCTCGACTACGACGAGAACGTCGCGGCCACCGCCGCTGTCGCCGCGTACGCGCACGAGCGCGGGGTCGCCGTTGAAGCGGAGCTCGGCGAGATCGGCGGCAAGGACGGCGCGCATGCGCCCGGCGTCCGCACGGACCCCGACGAGGCGGCCGCCTTCGTCGCGGCGACGGGCGTGGATGCGCTGGCCGTGGCCGTCGGCTCGTCGCACGCGATGACGTCACGCGAGGCGTCCCTCGACCTCGCACTCATCGCGAGGGTGCACGCCACGTTGTCCGTGCCGCTCGTGCTGCACGGATCCTCCGGCGTGCCCGACGACACCATCGCCGCCGCGATCGCGGCCGGCATGACCAAGATCAATGTGTCGACGCACCTCAACGGGTTCTTCACGCGTGCGGTGCGCGAGTATCTCGACAGCCATCCGGATGTCGTCGACTCCCGCAAGTACGTCGCGGTCGGTCGCACGGCGCTGAGCGGCGAGGCCGAGCGGATGCTCCGGCTCTTCGCCCAGGCGGGCTCAGCCCAGACAGGCTCAGCAGAGGCGGGCGCGGCGCAGGCGGGCGGTGCCGCGTGAACCGCTCGGCACGGCTGCAGGCCGTGCTCGATCTGCTCGCGGAGACCGGTCAGATCGAGGTCGAGGACATCGTCAGGCGCCTCCAGGTCTCCCCCGCGACGGCCCGTCGCGACCTCGACGCACTGGCGTCGCAGCAGCTGCTCAGCCGCACCAGGGGCGGCGCGACCGGGCAGTCCGTCGCCTACGACCTGCCGCTGCGCTACAAGCGCGAGCAGCACGCCGAGCAGAAGCAGGCCATCGCCCAGGCCGCGAGCGCGCTTGTGCCCCGCGGAGCCGTCGTCGGCCTGTGCGGGGGCACCACGAGCACCGCCGTGGCCACCGCGCTCGGCACACGTCCCGATCTGGCCGAGCCGTCGTCTCGCCCCGTGCTCACCGTGGTGACCAACGCCATCAACATCGCGGCCCAACTCGTCATGCGTCCACAGATCAAGGTGGTCATGACAGGTGGCGTCGTGCAGCCCAGGTCGTACGAGCTGGTGGG
>Ga0164242_10001985_pt1 | contig 23862 bp, 17 predicted proteins | sample OricomgcompostMG_FD_108783 | JGI IMG/M metagenome (GOLD analysis project Ga0164242, IMG submission 108783) | Miracle-Growth compost microbial communities from Emeryville, California, USA - Original compost - Miracle growth compost (MG) ...
CCATGACGAGTGGGGCGTGGACGTGACGGTGTCGGGCTCGCAGAAGGGCTTGATGCTGCCGCCCGGCATCAGCTTCAACGCGGTGTCGGAGAAGGCGCGCGCCGCGAGCCGGACGGCCGGGCTGCCGCGCGCGTTCTGGGGCTGGGACGAAATCATCGAGATGAACCGCCAGGGCTACTGGCCGTACACGCCGAACACGAACCTGCTGTACGGCCTCGCCGAATCGCTCGACATGATTCTCGGCGAGGGGCTCGACAACGTGTTCGCGCGCCACCAGCGGCTCGCTGCCGCGTGCCGCGCGGCGGTCAGCGCGTGGGGGCTGGAAGTCCAGTGTGTCGACCCGGCGGTTTATTCGCCGGTGCTCACCGGCGTGGTGATGCCCGAGGGCGTCGACGCGGACGCGGTGCGCAAGACGATCTACGAGCACTTCGACCTGTCGCTCGGCACCGGGCTTGGCAAGGTGAAGGGCCGCATGTTCCGCATCGGCCACCTTGGCGAGTGCAACGACCTCACGCTGATGGCCGGGCTGACCGGCTGCGAGATGGGGCTGAAGCTCGCGGGGGTCGCGTTGAAGGGCAGCGGCGTCACCGCCGCGATGGATTATCTGACGAGCCACGTCGCGAAGCCGGCGCTGAAGGTGGCGGCATGAGTGGAGAGTCGGTGATGGACAAGGCTGGCGCGCTCGCCGCGCATCTCGTCGCCGCGCGGACCGCGAACGGTGCCGACGGCGCGCTCGACACCGTCGCGCCCGACCTGCGCCCGGCGAATGCGGACGACGCCTACGACGTGCAGCACGCGACGGTACGCGCGCTCGGCGCGGCCATTGCTGCCTGGAAGGTGGGCTCGAAGTCGGTGGATGGACCGGTGCAGGGCGCGCCGTTGCCGTCTACCGGCGTATTCCTCAAGCCGGCGACGCTCTCGCGCGCCGCGTTCGTGAAGCCGGGTCTCGAGCTGGAGATCGCGTTCACGCTCGGCCGCCGCTTCGATGCGCACAGCGGGCCTTACGACGACGCGACCGTGATCGGCGCGATCGAGTCGGTGCACGCGGCGATCGAGGTGGTTGCGAGCCGCTTTCGCGCCTGGCCGGACGTGGACAAGCTGTGGCAACTCGCCGACCTGCAGAACCACGGCGCGCTCGTCGTCGGCGAGGGCGTGCGCTATGACGCGGCTTATCCGTTCGTCGCGCCTCAGATGCACTTCACGTTCGGCGGCGCCGATGCGTTCCCCGGTACGCCGGCCAATCCGGCGGGCGATCCGCGCCGGCTACTCGCGTGGGTCGTCAACCACAGCGTGTCGCGCGGCGTCGCGGTCGAAGCGGGCACCGTGCTGACGGCCGGTTCCTATACGGGCATCTATCTGCCGTCGTCGCCGGGCGTCGCGCGCGGCGAGATCGACGGCCTGCCGCCCGTGCAGTTCACGCTCGTCTGATCAGATTCCCGCGGGAAAGTCGATGCTCAAGTCCACGCAGAACTCGTTGCTCCAGCCAGTCCGTCTCGTGCCCGCGTCCGCGCGGGCCGCGCTGACGCCGCTGGCGGAGCGGCTGCGCCGCGAACTGCGCGGCGACGTGATGTTCGATCGCGCGTCGCGCGGCCGCTATGCAACCGATGCGTCGATCTACCAGATCATGCCGGTCGGCGTGGTCGTGCCGCGCGATCAGGACGATCTGCTGCTCGCGCTGGACATCGCGCGCGATGCCAATGCGCCGGTGCTCGCGCGCGGCGCCGGCACGAGCCAGTGCGGGCAGACGGTCGGCGAGGCGCTCGTCATCGACACGTCGAAGTGGCTGAACCAGGTCATCGCCTTCGATGCCGAGGCACGCACCGTCACGGTCGAGCCGGGCATCGTGCTCGACCATCTGAACGCGTGGCTCAAGCCGCACGGGCTGTGGTTCCCGGTCGACGTGTCGACGAGCGCGCAATGCACGATCGGCGGGATGGCGGGCAACAACTCGTGCGGCTCGCGCTCGATGGCCTACGGGATCATGGTGCACAACGTCGAGTCGATCGACGCGGTGCTCGCGGACGGCCATCGCACGACGTTCGCGGCCCTCTCGAAGATGCCGGGCGACGCGCGCACGCGTGAGCTCGTCGACGGCGTGCGCCGCATCGCCGTGCGCGAGCGCGACGAACTGCGCGAGCGCGTGCCGAAGGTCCTGCGCCGCGTCGCGGGCTACAACCTCGATCTGTTCGACTGCCAGAGCCCGCTCGCATACGAACCGCACGGCGAGCCGAACCTCGCGAACCTGCTGGTCGGCTCCGAGGGCACGCTCGCGTTCAGCCGGCAGCTCACGCTGCGGCTTTCGCCGCTGCCCGCGCATAAAACGCTCGGCGTCGTGAACTTCCCGACGTTCTACGGCGCGATGGACATGACGCAGCACATCGTGAAGCTCGGGCCGGTCGCGGTCGAGCTCGTCGATCGCACGATGATCGACCTCGCGATGTCGAATCCGGCGTTCCGCCCGGTGGTCGAACGCGCGCTGGTCGGTTCGCCGCAGGCGGTGCTGCTCGTCGAGTTCGCCGGCGAAGATCGCGACGAGCAGCTGCGCAAGCTCGCGTCGCTCGTCGAACTGATGAACGACCTCGGCCTGCCGGGTAGCGTCGTCGAGATGCCGGAGGCCGCGCCGCAAAAGGCGCTGTGGGAAGTGCGCAAGGCCGGCCTGAACATCATGATGAGCATGAAGGGCGACGGCAAGCCGGTGTCGTTCATCGAAGATTGCGCCGTGCCGCTCGAACATCTGGCCGAGTACACGAGTCGGCTCACCGAAGTATTTCACCGGCACGGCACCGAAGGCACGTGGTACGCGCATGCGAGCGTCGGCACGCTGCACGTACGACCGATTCTCGACATGCGCCGCGACGGCGCGCAGAAGATGCGCGCGATCGCCGAGGAAGCCGCCGCGATGGTGCGCGAGTACAAGGGTGCGTATTCGGGCGAGCATGGCGACGGGCTGTGTCGCGGCGAATGGGTCGCGTGGCAGTACGGTCCGCGCCTGAACGAAGCGTTCCGCGAGATCAAGACGCTGTTCGACCCCACGAACCGGCTGAGCCCGGACCGGATCGTCGCGCCGCCCAGGATGGACGATGCGTCCAACTTCCGTTTTCCGCCGGGCTACAGCGAGCGCCCGTGGTCGCCGCGACTCGACTGGTCCGCATGGAACGTGACGCGCGATCCGCTGACGGGCGCCCAGAGCGCGCCCGGTGCAGGCGGCGACGCGAGCGACGGTCTCGCGAAGGCGGTCGAGATGTGCAACAACAACGGCCACTGCCGCAAGTTCGACGCGGGCACGATGTGTCCCAGCTATCGGGTGACGAAAGACGAGCGGCACGTGACGCGCGGACGCGCGAACACGCTGCGTCTCGCGCTGTCGGGACAGCTCGGCGACGAGGGGCTCGCGAGCCGCGACGTCAAGGACGTGCTCGACCTGTGCGTGTCGTGCAAGGGCTGCAAGCGCGACTGCCCGACCGGCGTCGACATGGCGCGCATCAAGATCGAGGCGCGTGCCGCGTGGCAGGCCACGCACGGCATCACGCTGCGCGACCGGCTGATCGCCTATCTGCCGCGCTATGCGGGCGCGGCGGCGCGCTTCGAGCCGATCGCGCGTGCGGTCGAGCGGATGCCGCGCGTCTCCGGCTGGATCAAGCGGCGCATCGGTATCGCGACGCAACGTTCGTTTCCGGCGATCACGCGCGGCTTTCTCGACAGCGCCGAGGTGGCGCGGCGCCGTTCGGCCGGCACGGCGGTGGGCGCGGGCGCGAAGGAAGTCGTGCTGTTCGTCGACACGTTCAACAACGCGATCGAGCCCGACAATGCGCGAGCGGCGCTGCGCGTGCTCGAGGCGGCCGGCTATACCGTGCACTTCAATCGTGGTGGTGCACAGGAGCGGCCGCTCTGCTGCGGCCGCACCTTCCTCGCGGCCGGGCTCGTCGACGAAGCGAAGGCCGAGGCGCGGCGCGCGCTCGACGCCCTGTGGCCGTACGTCGAACGCGGCGTGCCGATCGTCGGGCTCGAACCGTCGTGTCTGCTGACGCTGCGCGACGAGTGGCTCGGCTACGGTTTCGGCGACGAGGCCGCGAAGCTCGCGGAATCGGCGTGGCTGTTCGAGGAGTTTCTCGTGCGCGAGCACGCGGCGGGGCGCCTGCAGTGGACGCTTCATCCGCTGGCCGAGCCGCGCGCGCTCGTGCATGGACATTGCCATCAGAAAGCGTTCGATGCGGTATCGCCCGTGCAGACCGTGCTCGGCTGGATTCCGGGATTGAAGGTAGCGACGATCGAGTCGTCCTGTTGCGGGATGGCGGGCAGCTTCGGTTACGAGGCCGAGCACTACGACGCGTCGCTCGCGATGGCCGAACTCTCGCTGCTGCCCGCGGTGAGGGCGGCGCGGGACGCGGGCGACGCGCTGATCGTCGCGGACGGCACGAGTTGCCGGCATCAGATTACAGACGGCGCGCAGACGGACGCGCTGCATGTGGCGCGCGTGTTGGAGCGTGCGTTGCATTTAGACGTAGCCGTCGCTTAAAGAAATACACGGGGGCAACCGTTAACTACACAAAAGAGCGCGCAGCAAGGCGCGTTCAAGGAGACGACACCGAGATGAACCGATTCATCCAGCTACACACCGTAGTTCCGAAGCGACCGGGCAACAGTACCGCGTAAGCGCCGGGCGGCGAAGCGCCGCCAGCCATCCCACCTTTCGAATTACCCGTTGCCGGGGCGTTCGGGACGCATTGCTGCGTTCCTGGCGTCGCGCATCCTCGTGAAGGAGATGAAGATGTTCCGTCGAGCTACCACGCGCGTGCTGCTGCTGCTATGCGCGATGTATATGATCACCTACGTCGACCGCGTCAATGTCAGTACCGCGGCCGCCCAGTTCGGCACTGAACTGCATCTGTCGCATACGCAGATCGGTTTCGTGTTCTCCGCGTTTGCCTATCCGTACCTGTTGTTCCAGATCATCGGCGGCTGGGTCGGTGACCGCTTCGGGCCGCGCCGCACGCTGACCGTCTGCGCGATCATCTGGGCCGGCGCGACGGTGCTGACCGGGCTGGCGGGTGGCTTCGCGTCGCTGGTCGTCGCGCGGATGCTGCTCGGCCTCGGCGAAGGCGCGACGTTCCCGACCGCGACGCGCGCGATGTCGAACTGGATGCCCGCGGACCAGCGCGGCCTCGCGCAGGGCACCACGCACGCGGCGTCGCGGATCGGTAACGCGGTCGCGCCGCCGCTGATTGTCTGGCTGATGCTGCAGTTCAGCTGGCGCGGCGCGTTCATCGCGACCGGTATTGCCAGCTTCATGTGGGCGCTGGTGTGGGTCTGGTACTTCCGCGACGACCCGCGCAAGCATCCCCGCATCACCGACGGCGAGTGCGAGGGACTACAAAGTTTCAGTGGTGCGAAGGAACGGGTGCCGGTGCCGTGGCGGCGGCTGGTCGCGCGGATGTCGCCGGTTACCGTGGTGTACTTCTGCTATGGCTGGGTGCTGTGGCTGTTCCTCGGCTGGATTCCGCAGTACTTCCTGCACAACTATCACATGAACCTGAAGTCGTCCGCGCTGTTCGCCTCGAGCGTGTTCTTCTCGGGCGTCGTCGGCGACTGGCTCGGTGGCATCGTGACCGACCGGGTCCTCAAGCGCAGCGGCAACCTGCGGCTCGCGCGCAACGTGATGGTCGCCGTATGCATGCTGTGCACGGGGCTGTCGCTCGCGCCGATTCTGATGATGCACAGCATCACGGTGACGATTGCGGCGCTGTGCCTTTCCGCCGGCTTCTTCTTCAACGAGATGACGATCGGGCCGATGTGGGCCGTGCCGATGGACATCGCGCCGAAGCACGCGGGCACCGCGAGCGGGATCATGAACACCGGGTCGGCGGCCGCGGCAATCGTCAGTCCGGTGGTCGGCGGCTTCCTGATCGACGTGACTGGCAACTGGAACCTGCCGTTCACGGTGTCGATTGGGGTCATGGCGGCCGGCGTGGTGCTGGCGTTCCTCATGCGCCCGGACCGCAAGCTGGACGCCGAAGAGGACAGCGTCGGCAGCGCGCATGCGCGGACCTACGTGTGACGCGTCCCGGGCGGTTGACGACCGGCGCGTGAGCGCCGGGTCATCCACGATGCGTTATACGAACATTGCGTCATCAGGCCGCAGCACGAGGAGAGCCGCCGCGCGGTGAGCCCCCTTCAGTTGCTGCGGCCTTTGCCGTTAACCTCAGGAAGGGTCGCGTCAGGTCTGCCGCGCCCGACCGCAGTGCTCCGTTTCAGCAACCCTGTCCGGTCGTCGTCATGGCAAAAAATCTGTCGATTCGAACCTGCCTTACCCTGATGGTCGCGGTCTTCGCGGCTACCCTCGTCGTTGGTGCGGCCGTCGGGCTGCTGTCGCTGCGCTCGGGCAACGAGTCGCTGCGGCAAACCTATACCGTCGATACGCCCGCCGTCGCGAATCTCGAAGATTCGTCGGGCCAGTTGCTGCGGCTTCGCCTCTCGCTCGCGACCTACGCGTCGCTCGACGACCTGCATGACGCCAACGCTGCGCAGGCGGTGCTCAAGCGTGCGGACGTTTACCTGAAGAAATCCACCGACAAGCTCGCTGCGTTCCTCGCGACGGTCAGCGACGACGACAACGAGCGCGCGCTCGTGCGGACGATGCAGGCGAATCGCGAAGCATTCCTGCACGACGGCGTCGAGCCCGCGCGGGCCGCGCTCCAGAGCGGCGACCGCCAGACGTTCCTGAACCTGCAGGCATACAAGCTGCCGAAGCTGTACAGCGCGTACGAGAAGTCGATGCTCGCGGTGGAGCGGGTGCAACTCGATCGTGGCGCACAGCGATATACGGACGCGCAGCAGCGCTTTTCGATCGTGACGACCGTCGTCGCGGTGGGCCTCGTGGTTGCACTGTTTGCGGCGCTGATGATGCGCGTGTGGCTCGTCCGCGCGATCGTGCGTCCCATCGACGCCGCGGTCGGACACTTCGAGCGCATCGCGTCCGGCGATCTCGGCGCGCGCATCGCGGCGGACAGCACGAACGAAATGGGCCGGCTGATGCGTGCGCTCGCGAAGATGCATACGGCGCTGATCGCGACCGTGCGAGACGTGCGCGGCGGCGTCGATACGATTCATACCGGCGTGTCGGAGATTGCGGCGGGCAACTCGGACCTGTCGCAGCGCACTGAAGAGCAGGCCGCGTCGCTCGAGGAAACCGTCGCGAGCATCGAGGAGCTGGCGAGCACGCTGTCGCAGACCGCCGAGAACGCTAAGGTCGCGAGTTCGCTGGCGGCCGATGCTTCCGCGCTCGCGAGCCATGGCGGCGAGCTGACCGGCGAGGTGAGCAACGCGATGCAGGGAATCGTCGGCGATTCGCGACGCATCGGCGAGATCGTCGGGATGATCGAGGGCATCGCGTTCCAGACCAATATCCTCGCGCTGAATGCGGCGGTGGAGTCCGCGCGGGCCGGCGAGCATGGGCGCGGCTTCGCGGTGGTCGCGGGCGAGGTGCGCTCGCTGTCGCAGCGCAGCGCGGCCGCGGCGCGCGAGATCAAGGACGTGATCCAGGCGTCGGGTACGCGCGTCGAGAACGGCGCGGAACTCGTGAACCGCTCGGGCCAGGCGATGAAGCAGATTCTCGAGTCGATCTCGCGCGTGAGCTCGCTGATGACCGAGATCGAGACGGCGTCGTCCGAGCAGCGTGCGGGCATCGAGCAGATCAACATCGCAATCTCGACGATGGATCAGGTCACGCAGCAGAACGCCGCGCTCGTCGAGCAGGCGGCGGCCGCCGCGATGTCGCTGAACGAACAGGCGCAGCGGCTCAGTTCCGCGGTCGGGGTGTTCAGGCTCGATGGCAGCGAAGCAGCGCATCGCGAGCCGGCCGTAATGGACGTGCCGGCGGGCGCGATGTTCGCCGCCTGATTACCCACTCGGGTTCGTTCGAATCCGGGCAGGCTGCGGGCGATGACGGGGCCGTCGCGGCCGCCGCTTCTCATGCCAGTCGGCATGACGCTTGCGCTGCTACGGGTCCGTGCAGACCGACAGAGGGGGGCAGTCCATGACTAAGCCCGACGAGCAGAAAAGCACCACGAGACCGCCCGGCGAGTCGCGCGACCCGGCGACGGAACCGCCGCCCGCGACGTCGAAGCCGATCGGCGACGCGATTCCGACGCCGCCGGAGCCCGGTCTCGACGAGCCGTTGCCGCCGAAGGAACGGCCGGCCGACGAGGAGTCGACGAGGCCCTGAAGCGGAGGAAACTCCGTGTCCACCGGCTACGAGCGGCGATCGGGTACGGGGCTTGCGGCGACGCCGCGAAACAGCACCCTGATTCCGATATGAAATCTCCGAACCTTTGGCCTGTCCTCGGCCGCGCGTTCGCCGTCGCCCTGCTCGGCCTCGGCGCGACGGCTAGCCATGCCGCCTCGCGCAAAGAGCAGGAACACGCGTGCCGGCACGATGCGCTCCACTTCTGCAAGGCCGACGTGCCCGACGAGGCGAAGATCACCGAGTGCATGAAGCAGCATTACGCCCAGTTGTCGCCCGCGTGCCAGGCGATGTTCGGCAAGCCTCAGCCGGACAGTCGCTCCAACGGCTGACCCGCCCATCGGCCGCCGATCCGCGGGGCGGGTGGCCGGCATTGCCGAAAGCGGTCACCTCGCGACCGCGCCCAGGGTAGACTGACGCCTTCCATTACCGCACGACGAAGCCTGGCCTACGGTCCAGGCCTTTCCTGCTGAAGGAGGTATCGCTGGTGCAGTCACCCGTCACCGTCGCTACGTTGCCAGAAGATGGCTTTTCCCACGATACGGGTCCCGAGCGCGATCTGCGGCGCGTGGGCATCCATCCCGACTATTGGTATCCGGTTGCGTGGTCGCGCGAACTGAAGCCCGGCAAGACGCTCGGCGTGCGTTTCGCCGGCGAGCCGGTCGTCGTCGTGCGCACCGAATCGGGCGCGGTGTTCGCGCTCGAGGACCGCTGCGCGCACCGCCAGGTGCCGCTACATGCCGGCGTCGTGGCCGGCGAATCGATTCGCTGCTGCTATCACGGCTGGACCTATGACTGCACCGGCCGCTGCACCGACATTCCTTATCTCGGCCGCGAACGGCTGCCGAACGGGGTGCGTGCTTATCCGTGCCGCGAACTCGGCGGGTTGATCTTCATCTTCGCCGGCGACCCGGCGCTCGCGGACGATCGGCCGTTACCGGACCTGAGCGCATCGGACGACCGCGCGTACAAGACGCGCCGTTTCGGCCGCGAGGTCGCGTGCCACTACTCGTTCATGCACGAGAACCTGATGGACATGAACCATCAGTTCCTGCATCGCCGCCAGATGGGGCAGATGCGCGCGCGCGCGCTCGGACGTCGCCACGGTGACAACTGGCTCGAGGTCGACTATACGTTCGCGCGCACCGAAGGAAAGCGACCAACCGGCGAGTCGATCATCTTCGGGCAGACGCGCAATGCATCGATCGGCGAAGACAAGAGCGTGATGACGGTGCGGACCGATTATCCGTATCAGACGCTGCGGATCGTGAACGCTGAACAGACGGTCATAATGAGTCTGTGGATCGCTTATGTGCCGCTCGACGCGCAGCAGCGGACCAATCGCACGTTCGGGCTGCTGTCGATCCGCCGGCCGTCCCTGCCGCTGGCGCTCGATGTGGCGTGGCCGCTGCTCATCTGGTTTACCGAACGGATCTTCGCGGAAGACCGATGGATCGTCGAACGCGAACAGGAAGCGCACGACCAGCAGGGCGAGGACCGCAACAACGAAGTATTCCCGGTGATACGCGACCTGCGCTCGCTGCTGCGCCGGTGCGGGGCGCCGTGAGAGGGTGGGGAACGGACTTCATGGCGATAGCTCCCTGAAGTTCCGTGTTGGCTCCTCGCCAGGGAAAACCATAAGGCCTCGCAGATCCGCTCGGCATCATCGAATATTAACGATTCCGGCTCCGGCCGGATGGTTTTCCCGGCTGCTTCCGTATTGGGATAGGATGCCATGTCGGCCATCGGTAGCCGCGCGTCGCGTTGCGTCGCAGCAAAGCGGATTACCAATTCGTTGCGCCCGCAACGACTTCCATCGCCACGATGATCGAGCCGCGCGCCGCCGACGAGCATCCCACTCACGGAGCCAACATGAACGCCATCGCCCAGCCTTCCTCGACACCGGACGCGTCCGCGATGCATCCGGACGAATGGCAGGCCCGCGTGCAGCTCGCGGCCTGTTACCGGATCTTCGACATGATCGGCTGGACCGAGCTGATCTACAACCACATCACGCTGCGCGTGCCGGACAGCGCGAGCGGCGGCGAGCGGCAGTTCCTGATCAATCCGTTCGGCCTGCACTACAGCGAGGTGACGGCAAGCAATCTCGTGAAAATCGATGCGACGGGCCGCATTCTCGACGGCTCGCCGTATCCGGTGAATCCGGCCGGCTTCGTGATCCACTCGGCGATCCACGAGGGCATCGACGGTGCGCATTGCGTCATGCACACGCATACGACGGCGGGCGTCGCGGTCGCGAGCACCGAACGCGGGCTCGCGCAGGACAACTTCTACAGCACGCAACTATTCGATCGCGTCGCGTATCACGACTTCGAAGGCATCACCGTGCGGGCGGACGAAGGTCCGCGGCTGATCGCGAGCATCGGCGGGCGGCCGGCGGTGATCCTGCGCAATCACGGTCTGCTTTCGTGGGGCGAGACGGTCTCGCAGGCGTTCTCGGTGCTGTGGACGCTGAACCGCGCCTGCGAGATCCAGCTGGCGACGCACGCAATGGGCCATCCGCTGCCGGTTTCCGACGAGATTGCGCGGCGCTCTTCGCGCGACGCGCTGCAGTTCGACCCGCATCACGGCGCGGGCAAGGCCGCGTTCGATGCGATGGTTCGCAAGCTCGATCGCATCGATACGAGCTACAGGCAGTGATGTGATGAGGTTCGCGGCCTGAACCGCGCCGCCGCCATGACCGGCGGCGCGAGGTTCTTGCACGGCCTCCTGAACTCGGGTCCCTTAATTGCTACCGCCTCGGAAGGAGGAGGGATCCATAACATGGGCGAAAACCCGCTTACGCGGCTCGAAGAAACGGATCGCGACCAGGCCAGCCTTTCGCCGATGAGGCGGCTGGGTCCCGGCCTCATCACCGGTGCTGCGGACGACGATCCTTCCGGGATCGGCACCTACTCCCAGGCGGGCGCCCAGTTCGGGTTCGACCTCCTGTGGGCGCTGCTGCTGACCTACCCGCTGATGACGGCCATCCAGCTCGTGAGCGCGCGCATCGGGCGCGTGACGGGCAAAGGCCTCGCGACCAACATGCGGACGCACTATCCAGCGTGGCTGCTCTACGCCGCCGTGACGCTGCTGGTGATCGCCAACGTGATCAACGTCGCGGCCGACCTCTCGGCGATGGGCGCCGCGGTCGGACTGCTCGTGCACGGCCCGGAGCAGCTCTATGTAGTCCTTCTCGGCGGCCTCGCGGTCGTGCTGCAAATTTTCGTACCGTATGACCGGTATGCGAGTCTGCTCAAGTGGACCGCGCTCGCGCTTCTGGCGTATGTCGCCGTGGCGCTCGTCGTGCCGATCCGGTGGAGCGAGGTCGGACGCGCGATCGTGCTGCCCCGCGTCTCGCTGCGCCCGGACTACATGACCACGGTCACCGCCGTGCTCGGCACGACCATCAGCCCGTATCTTTTTTTCTGGCAGGCGTCGCAGGAAGTCGAAGAGATGCGTTCGGCATCGGACCAGGGGCCGCTGCGGCGGTGGCCCACCCAGGCGCCCGCGCAGCTGCGGCGGATCAGCTTCGATACCTGGGTGGGCATGGGCGTGTCGAATATCATCGCGTTTTTTATCATGCTCACGGCCGCCGCGACGCTCCACATGCATCACCTCGAAGTGAAAACGTCCGCCGATGCAGCGCGGGCGCTCGAGCCGGTTGCCGGGCGTTTCGCGTACGTGCTGTTTGCGCTCGGCATCGTCGGCACGGGATTGCTGGCGTTGCCGGTGCTTGCCGGTTCCGCAGCGTACGCGGCGGCGGGCACGTTCCGCTGGCGCAACAGTCTCGCGCTGCGTCTGAGCGTGGCGCGCGAGTTCTATGCGGTGATCGCCCTCTCGATCATCGGTGGCGTGGTGATCACGTTCATGCACTTCGATCCGGTTCGTGCGCTGTATTGGAGCGCGGTCATCAACGGCGTCACCGCGGTGCCGATCATGGTGATCATGATGCTGATGGCGGGCAACCGGCGGGTGATGGGCGAGTTTGCCGTTCGCGGCCCGCTCGCATGGGGTGGATGGCTCGCGACGCTCGCGATGGCGATCTCCGCCGGGGGCATTTTCCTGCCGGGATGAGGTGATTGCAGCCAGCGCGCATGGCGGGTAGAGTGAGTGCCCGAACACCCCGTTTCCGCGAAAGCGGCCATGCGTGCGGATGGCTGTGCATCTGCGCGCTCCGTATCGCGTCTTTCATTGGAGTCTGCCCAGATGATCCACGTGTTGGCCTTCATTACCGCGAAGCCCGGCAAGCGCGCCGATATCCTCCAGGCGTTCGCGAAGAACGTCCCCGCCGTACTGGCGGAAGAGGGCTGCATCAGCTACGAGTCGGTCGTCGACGTGCCGGAGTTCGGGGCGATGCAGACGCCGGTCGGTCCCGATACTTTCGTCGTCGTCGAAAAGTGGGCAAACGCTGACGCGCTGAACGCGCACGCGAAGTCGGCGCACATGGCCGAGTACGGTCGCACGGTCGCGCCGTGGCTGGACAAGCGGATCATTCACGTGCTCGAAGCAACGCAATGATCTGAACGTCGCTGCCGCTGCGTACCTGCGAGCGCCTCGCGGTGGTCCTCGAGGCGCTCGTCGACGCGCGCGGGAAGCGTCAGGCAAAAAGCCCTGTGAATACCGCGTTCATGTTGTCGACCTTCTCCAGTCGCTGCACCGTGGAGATGATGCGGTCGGCCTTGTCTTTCGGCAGTCCCGCATAGTCCGTGCAGCCGCGAAACTTGCGAATTTCGTCGTCGAAACTCATCGGCTTCTGCGGACTACCCTTCGCGAAATCGCTTTGCGCGGAGAAGACGCGGCCGTCCTTCAGGCGAACCTCGACATACGAGCGCATCTTGTCGGCACCCGCGGCATCGGCTTCGGGATTGTTATAGAAATCGACGCGCCTGATCATCTCCTGCATTTCCGGCCGGTTGACGACATCGTCCTGGAACTCGCCCAGCCCCGCGCGTCCTTTCACCAGCAGCACGGCCATGCAATATTCCATGCTGAACTTGCCCTCCAGTCCGGTCTTCGGGTCGTGGTGGATCAGCGTGTTCAGCATTTGCTTGTTAGTGCCGACGCGTACCTGCGCGACATCGGTAGCCTTGATGTGATGCGTGTCGATGAGCTGCTGCATCACGTCCATCGCCGGATGGGTGAGCGAACCCGAGGGATACGGTTTGATCGAGACGCCGGGCGTCAGCATCGACCAGGGCCTGCCGAACTTTCCGACGATCGCCTGCGGATCCCAGCCGCCACCGAACGCCTCGAAGAATCCGCGTTTCGCCTCCAGAATGTTCTGCGCCGCGGTCCAGCCCAGCGCCGCGAGGTCTGCCGAAACGACTCCGCCTTCGGCCGCGTGGGCGGCCTGAAACGGCTTCGTCATCGTGCCGAAGTTTTCGCGCAGACCGGACGCCTGCGCGCCGGCTAGCCCCAACGCGTTGCGCAGTTTTTCCGCGTCGAGCCCCCGCATCTTCGCCGCGGATACCGCCGAACCGAATACGCCGCACATGCTGGTGGAATGAAAACCGTTTTCATAGGAGCGCGGCGCAATTGCTTCGCAGACCTTGGTTTCGACCTCCACTCCGAGGTGGTACGCGAGCATGAAATCGCGTCCGGATTTGCCGAGCGTCTCGGCCATGGCAAGCGCCGACGTCACAGTCGTTACGGTTGGGTGGGTCAGCAGCCCGTAGACGCGGTCTTTCGCGACCGCTAGTTGGGTGTCGTCGAAGTCGTCCGCATGAATGGCGGCGCCATTGGCGAATGCGGCGAACCTGGGCGACGATTTCAGACGGGTGCCGAGGATCGTCGCGGAGCCGTTCAGCACACCGAGATCGCCAAGATACTGGCGGACGATCGGTCCGGTTTGAGCCTTCTCGCCTGCGATCGCGAGGCCGATCGCGTCGAGAATGTGCATTTTTCCCGTCTCGATCAGGTCCGGCGGAAGGGCCGCGTACCGCGCGGCGACGACGAACTCCGCCGCCTCGGCGGTGACCCTGGGCGCCGGGCGCGTCGAGGCTTCGCCCGATGCGGGCCGGCTGTCCGGACTGGCCGTCGCGGCCCGCGCGGACGATGCGGTGACCCGGAGCCATCCGCTGCCCGCGGCCAGTGCTCCCGCGCCCGCCGCCGACATCGTCTTCAGGAATGCCTTTCTTGTCATCTTGTCTTCCACCTTGTGCTCCTCCTTTTCTGGTTCTGGTCCATGCAATTAGAGACTTCCAGGGGTTCTGTCCCGGGGAACAACGGAAAACACCACGGGGCAATCAGGATCACCGCCGGTTGGGGCACGTCGGTTGCTGGTGCGGTAGCTCTACCTACGTAGCCATTTACCCGGGAGGCATCCATGAAGAGCAAGCGTATCGCAGTTGCCGTAGTTGGACTTGTCGCGATTGGACTTCTTCCGCTGCAGGCGGACGCAGCGGGATGCACGAAGGGCGCGGTGGTGGGCGGCGTCGCGGGGCACGTGGCGGGCAAGCATGGCGTGGCGGGCGCAGCCGCCGGATGCGCGATAGGGCATCACGAAGCTTCGAAGAAACAGAAGGCGGCGAGGCGAGACGCGGCAGCGAGCGAGCCGGCATCGAAGTGAGCGCCGTCGGCACGGCGACGGCGTAACCTCGATGCCCGCATTGGCTGGTCCACCCGCGCGCGAACGCGAATGCGCGTGGCCTCGGCCGGCACGCCCGAATCGCGGGCCACGCGTGAAGAAGACGCCCGGCTGGATTTGTGCGGTACGCGACAGGTTGCCGGCGTCGGGCGATACCTCGAAGCAGTCCGAACAAAAATTCCTCAGATACGCCTGCAGGCTCTTATCGTGTCGTAGCGGCGAGACCATGCCGTCGTGATTGCCGGCCGCGGCGAGAATCGGCGCGTCGTAGTCGCGATACGGCTCGTGGAACTGGTCGTAATAGTACTGAGCCTCGCCGAAGTTGTAGACGATGTCGCCCAGCAGGAAATTGAATTGCGGTATCTCGGCAGGATCGGTTTCCCGACGACGAAGGCTCGGTGGTCCGCGCCGCATCGAGACCGCATCACACGGGGAGGGATAACCGGCAAGCGAGGTGTAAGGCGAGCCGCTTGCTCGCTGAACGACGCAGGGTGGCGCCCGCCGACGAGCCCGCCTCGCTCTGGAGCCATGCGTTGCGTCGGCGCTTTCCCCCGGAGCACACGATGACTTCTTCCTTCCAGTCCGGCTGGCGCGCCGCCGCCGGAACCGACACCGACGACGCTCCGCAATCGGCCCAGCGCCGCACCGTGTTGACGGCGGCAGCGCTTGGCGGGGCGAGCATGTTCGCCGGCGGTCTTTCGTCCGCGGGCGCGGAGACGAGGACCCCGCGCGGTCAGCCGCTCGACCGGCAGCATCAACCGGAATTCGATCCGGCGAGCGATGCCACGACGTCGGACATCATCGTCGAGACGCTGCTCGCGTGGGACGTCGATCACGTGTTCGGCATCGTCGGGGACGGCATCAATCCGCTGATCGAGGCGCTTCGCCGGCGCCGGGACCGCATCCGGTTCGTCGGCGTGCGTCACGAAGAAGCCGCCGCGTTCATGGCCTCGGGCTGGGCCAAGGCGACCGGCCGGCTAGGCGTGTGTCTCGCGACGACGGGGCCGGGCGCGGTGCATCTGATGAACGGGCTGTACGACGCGCATATGGACGGCGCCCCCGTCCTTGCCATCACGGGACTGACCTTCCATGATCTGCAGGGCACGCGCTTTCAGCAAGGTGTGCAGACGACGGCGCTCATGCAGGACGTCGCGCTGTACAACCTCGCCGTCACAGGACCGCGTCACGCGTTGACGGTCACCGACATCGCGTGCCGCAATGCGCTGGGCAATCGCGGCGTTGCGCATCTCGCCGTCGCGAAGGACGTGCAGACGTTCCGTCTCGCGGACGACAAGCCTTCGATGGAAAACCACGGCATCCGCACCTCGACCGCGTGGAGCCAGCCGGCCGCGACGCCGTCCGGCGACGATCTGCGCGCCGCGGCGGACTTGATCAACGCGGGGCAGCGTGTCGCGATCATCGCCGGGCAGGGTGCGCTCGGCGCGACCGTCGAATTGCGGCAACTGGCCGAGCGGCTCAACGCGCCCGTCGCCAAGGCGCTGCTCGGGCGTGCGGTGATGCCGGACGACTCGCCGTATTCGACCGGCGGCATCGGTCACCTTGGGACGCTACCGTCCGAACAGGCGACGCATCGTTGCGACACGGTGCTGATCATCGGCACGACGATGCCATGGATCGATTCGTATCCGGAGCCGGGCGCGGCGAGGGGCGTGCAGATCGACACCAAGCCGGACCGCATCGGCCTGCGCTTTCCGGTCGAGGTGGGCCTCGTCGGCGATACGCAACAAACGCTGCAGGCGTTGCTGCCGATGTTGCGCCAGAAAGATGCCGCGTTCCTGCAGGAAACCCAGGCGAGCGTCGCGCAATGGAATGCGCTGCTCGCCCGCGTGGCGGCCACCGAGCGTACGCCGCTGCGGCCGCAGTCGGTGATCCGCGCGGTCAGCGACGCGTTGGCGCCGGACGCGCTCATCTGCCTCGATTGCGGGGCCAACACGCACTTCGCGGCCCGCTTCCTGACCATCCGCGCCGGGCAGCAACTGGTCGCGACCGGCATGCTCGCGACGATGGCGCCGGGGCTGCCCTATGCGATCGCCTCGCAGTTCGCCTATCCGCAGCGCCAGGTGGTCGCGATCGTCGGCGACGGCGGCTTTGCGATGCTGATGGCCGAGCTTTCGACGGCCGTCGTGCACGCGCTGCCGATCAAGGTGGTCGTGCTTCGCAACGACATGCTGGCCGAGGTTGTGTTCGAGCAGAAGGAGCTCGGCAATCCGCCTTACGGCTGTGAGCTGGGCGGCATCGATTTCGCGCAGGTCGCGCGCGCGTGCGGTGCGCAGGGGTTGCGATGCGCGCAACCGCACGAACTGAGGCCGGCCGTCGCGACGCTATTGCGTTCGACGGGGCCGGCGGTGCTCGAAGTGCGAGTCGATCCGAACGAGCCGATCACGACGCCTGACAAACTGACGGCGTGAACTCGGCCAGGCAGTGCGTGAGCGTGAGCTGACCGCTCTCGACGATCTGCCGGAGCGGAACCGGTCTGCCCATCAGGAATCCCTGGGCCTCGTCGCATCCTTCGTCCTCGAGCATCTGGAGCTGATCGGCCGTTTCGATGCCTTCGGCCAGCACCGGAATGCCGAGGCTCTTGCCGAGTGCCAGGACCGCACGGATGATCGCCGTCGCCTGCGGACTGGATACGACCTCGCTCGTGAACGAGCGGTCGAGCTTGATCTTGTCGAAAGGAAACGAGCGCAAGGTATCGAGCGACGAGTAGCCGGTGCCGAAGTCGTCGAGCGCGATCGTCACGCCGAGCGCCTTGATCCGCCGCAGCGTCTGCAGCGAACGGTCCCGGTCGGCAAAGATCGTGGATTCGGTCAGTTCCAGTTCCAGCCGTTCGGGGGTGAGCCCCGTTTCCGCCAGCACCTGCTCGACCAGCGCCGGCAGATCCGAGTGGGCAAACTGCACCGCTGAAAGATTGACGGCGACGTTGTAGGGTGGCGCCCACGAGGTGGCTTGCGCGCAGGCCTCGCGCAAGACCCATTCGCCGATCGGCAGGATCAGGCCGCTTTCTTCCGCGAGCGGGATGAATTCCGCCGGCGGTATCAGTCCGCGCTCGGGGTGCTCCCAGCGCAGCAGCGCTTCATAGCCGATCGGCCGGCCCGTCGACACGGACGTCTGTACCTGGTAATGCAGACGGAGCTGATTGCGCGCCAGCGCATCGCGCAGGTCGGCCGCGAGATGCAGCCGCTCGCGCGCCAATTCGTCCATGCCTGCTTCGTAGAAGCAGACCGTCGTCAGCGGGTCGGCTTTCGCACGATACATCGCCAGGTCCGCATTATTCAACAGTGGGCCGGGCAGCACGCCGTCCTGCGGGTAGATCGCAACGCCGAGGCTCGCGCCAAGCGGAAAGTCCCAGTCGTCGTGACGAACCGGCGCGAACAGCGCCGGCTCGAGTCGTGACAGAAAGTCAGTGAGATCGGCACGCGTATCGAACGGTTTGAGCGCAACGAACTCGTCGCCGCCAACGCGCGCAATGGACTCCCCTGCGCGCAGGAGCATCGTCATGCGATCCGCGAGGGCTCGCAGTACCTCGTCGCCGGCCTGGTGCCCGCGCAGGTCGTTGATCTCCTTGAAACGGTCGAGGTCGATCCCGATGACAGCCAGCTGGCCGCCGCGATTACGGGCCACGCCGATCTCGTGCGCCAGTCGCTCGCCGAACGCGAGCCGGTTCGGCAGCCCGGTCAGATTGTCGGTCAGGGCCATCCGGTGCAGGCCCTCGATCGATTCGGTACGCAGCCGGTCGTCGATTATCCAGCTCACGAGCCCTGTCGAAACGACGACGATCGCCATCCCGGCGACGGCCAGAGCAAACGCATGTCGCGTGCCCGGGTCGGAGAACGTCGAGCCCGCCTGGATGATGTCGATCCGGAATGCGGCCATTGCGGTGAAGTGGAGGGCCGCGATCGCGAACGCGAGCCATAACCCCATGTAGCGACTGGCCCCCTGGTCGCCGCGGGTGCCGCGCCGCATCGCGATCACCGACAGCACCACCGACAGTGCAATCGATGCAACGACATACGACCTGTCCCAGTGGCTGATGCCCGAGATCCGGTAGGCGAGCATGCCGGTGTAATGCATGCTCGCGATGGCTAGCCCCACCACCACGCCGCCGGCGAGGGGGCCGGCGGTCCGGCTGCGCCAGTGGCCTGCCACCGTCAACCCCACTGCGCATCCGGCCATCGCGACGAGCAGCGACACGATGGTCATGACCGGGTCGAAGGAGACGGGCACGCCCGGCTCGAATCCGAGAATCGCCACGAAATGCGCGCTCCACACCGATGCGGCGGCGGACACCGAGGTCAGGAAGTACCAGCCGAACTGCAGCGGCCCTTCGACGGCGGTTGCGCGCCCGAACAGGCGGGCGGTTACCCAGGACCCGGCGACGCAGACAAAGAGCGAAAGCAGGACGAGCCATGGATCGTGCTGATGGGCGATACAGCCCACGACGGTCATCATCGGGTGGTTCTCCGGCAGGTCGGCGGGGTTTTCCGGGGCCACCCCGCTGGCCCGGAAAGCGCGATTCTTTTTATCTTCATCTGTGGGTCTATGACCATTTACGGCAATTGCCGCGGCACTATTTAGTAGCGCTATTAAGCGATCTTTTAAAGTGCCGGATCAACGCGAAGGGCCGCTGCGGCGCGGCGATTATAAAACACCGATTAAAGGAACGCTGCTTGAATTAACGCTCAGGATGAAATCAGATCAGCCGCGCGACGGGCGGCGGCCGGCCCTGTAGAGGCCTGCGGAGGCCCGCAAACGATTTCGGCGGAATGGGATGCCTTCGCGGCTTTGCTTTCGTGCGCACGCATTGTTCTCGCGATCGGGGGATGCCGTGCATGCTGAACGCGCGCGGCTCACGGGGTCATGGGTGGACATCGCCCGGCCCCCAGGGGCGCAATTTTCGGCTATGCGGTTAATATGTATCGCGGTGTGCGCCGCCGGAGAGCGCAAAAGAGCGACCAGCGTGGAGACACATGCCGACGAACAAGAACCATACTTTTCGCATGCTTTCGGGCACAACCCCTGTCCAAAGACTCGCCGCACCCCACGTGATCGTCGGTGCCGGCATCGCAATCGCCCTTTTCATGGTTGCGCTGTGCGGCATGTCCCTGTATCAGAGCCGTCAGGACGCAATGGCGCGGGCAAGCGAGAACGCGCGCAATCTCGCGGTCATTGCTGAACGAGACATCGAAAGAAATTTCGAACTGTATGCGCTATCGCTTCAGGCTGTCGTGGATGGCGTCAACGACCCCGAGGTGATGAGCTCCCCGCTACACCTGCGTCGTGAGATTCTCTTCGACCGCGCCGCGACCGCGAGCTATCTGGGATCGGTACTGGTCCTCGATGCGGCCGGCAATATCATCATCGATTCCGGGAGCGATGTGCCACGGCGGGCGAATTTCTCGGACCGCGAGTACTTTACTGTCCAGCGCGACAAGCCGAACGCTGGCCTCTATGTCAGCGATCCGTATCTGTCACGGATTCGCGCCGGTTCACCAAGCATCGCGCTCAGTCGCCGGATTTCGAGGCCGGACGGATCGTTCGCCGGCGTCGCCATGATTGCGGAGGAACTCGAATACTTTCATCACCTGTTCGCCGGATTGTCGCTCGGTCCGCATGGCGTGATCGCGCTCGTGCGTCGGGACGGCGTAATGATCATGCGCCAGCCCTACGATAAAAGCGTCATCGGCCGCAACATCCGGGCGGCCAGTACGTTCCGGCACTTCCTCACGGCGCCGGAGGGCAGCTTTTCGGATACCTCATCGATCGACGGCATACAGCGGCTGTACTACTTCAAGCAGCTTCACGATCTGCCGCTCGTCATCGTGGTGGCGATCGCCCATTCCGACATTTATGCCGCCTGGCAGCGACGGGCATTGGCGATCGGTTCGCTGATGGCCGTGTTCGCCGTTGCCTTCATCGGGCTTTCCGTCGCGTTGGGTGCCCAGCTACGACGCCGGATCGAGGCCGAGTCGGAACTGGCATTGCTCGCGAGGACCGATGATCTGACTGGCCTGAACAACCGGCGCACGCTGGGAGAAATCCTCGATCAGGAGTGGCGTCGCGCTCGACGCACGCGCAGCGTGTTCTCGCTGCTGTTCGTCGATCTTGATCGCTTCAAGGGATATAACGACACCTACGGTCACCAGGCGGGGGACGATGCGCTCGCCGCGGTTGCCCGATGCATCGACGATAATGTTCGCCGGCCCATGGACAGCGTGGCCCGGTACGGCGGCGAAGAGTTCGTGGTCGTGCTGCCGGACACCCCGGCAGAAGGAGCGGCGTTCATCGCCGAAAAGATCCGCTCGGCGATTTCGGCGCTTGCCATCGAACATGCCGGCAGTGAGTATGGACACATCACCGCCAGCATCGGCGCCGCAGCATGGGCGCCGGAGCAGGACGGCGACGTCACCGCCGTTATCCGCGCCGCCGACGAAGCGCTCTACAACGCAAAGGCGACTGGCCGAAACAGGGTTGCACTGTCTGACCCGCTGGCGATGTGATTCGCGGCTGGACCGGCCGGCGCCGGCCGCGCGACACCAGGGCCGCCCCGTTATGCGGGGATCGACGCCGCCATCGCTTCGCGCGACCACACGCGGTGCTGCCCAGCGGCCTCGATAAAGCTTTTCAGCACGCGACTCAGGTCAGCGTCGTCGCCGGTGGCGACGCCGTCCGCCTGATCCGGCAGACCGGCCGAGGCGAGCACCTGTCGCCCGGCGCCGACCGCACCGATCGCCTTCAGATGCCTGAACGCCTCGAGCAGGAAGTGGCGCGCGTCGCCCGATTGCGACAGCGCGTCGGCGGCCGCACTGCCGCCGGGGACGAACACGGCGTCGAACATGATCGACGGCATGCCGCTGACGGTGGCGTCCGGAACGATCGAGCCGATCGGCGCGAGCGACGGGGCGATCACGAGCGCCGTCGCGCCTTCCTTCGCGAGCGCATCCCGCAGCGACGTGAGCGCCGGCTCGTCGGCGCCCGGCCCGCTCAGCAGCGCGATCTTGCGCGTCTCGATGCCGGGCACCACGCGGTTGAGCAGGCTGAGCGCCGGTGACGCGTTCGGTTGCCCGCTGCCGGTGGGCTTCGCAGCGGCGCCGTTCGGCGCGGGCAGTCCGAGCGCCTCGGCCACCTTCGACGCGAGCCCCGCATCGATATTGGCGAGGATCTGGTTGACGGTGCGCTCGCGGATCTCGGGTTTCGTTACCTTGCCGAGTTCGAACGTATAGGCGGCCGCGATATGCGCTTTTTCCGGTGCCGACAGGCTGTTGTAGAACAGCGTGGCCTGCGAGAAGTGGTCGGCGAACGAATCGCTTCGCACGCGGATCTTGGTGCCGTCGATGCGTTCCTGATAGCTCTCGAACCCGCCGTCGGCCGGCGCGGTTTCCTTCGGCCAGCCATCGCTCACCGAGTTCGGCTCATACGACGCCTGCCCGACGTGAATGGTCTGCCGGTGCATCGCGTCGCGCTGGTTGTTGTGGAACGGGCAAACCGGCCGGTTGATCGGAATCTCATGAAAATTCGGGCCGCCGAGCCGACTGATCTGCGTGTCGGTGTACGAGAAGAGACGCCCCTGCAGCAGCGGATCGTTCGTGAAGTCGATGCCCGGGACGATGTGGCCCGGATGGAACGCGACCTGTTCGGTCTCGGCAAAGAAGTTGTCCGGATTGCGGTTCAGCGTCATCTTGCCGATGATCCTGACGGGCACGAGTTCCTCGGGAACCAGCTTGGTCGGATCGAGCAGATCGAAGCCGAACTTGTGTTCGTCCTTTTCCTCGATAATCTGGACACCTAATTCGTACTCCGGAAAGTCGCCGCGCTCGATCGCTTCCCACAGGTCGCGCCGATGATAGTCCGGATCCTTGCCCGCGATCTTCTGGGCCTCGTCCCAGATGAGCGAATAGGAGCCGAGGACCGGCCGCCAGTGCCACTTGACGAAGTGCGCGACGCCCTTCGCGTTGACGACGCGGAACGTGTGCACGCCGAAGCCCTCCATCGTGCGATAGCTCTTCGGAATGCCGCGGTCCGACATCGCCCATGCGACCATGTGCGCGCTTTCGGGGACGAGCGATACGAAGTCCCAGAACGTATCGTGAGCGGTCCCACCGGTCGGCATCTCGTTCGGCGCCTCGGGCTTCACCGCGTGCACGAAATCCGGGAACTTGATCGCGTCCTGAATGAAAAATACCGGCATGTTGTTGCCGACGAGGTCGAAATTACCCTCCTCGGTGTAAAACTTCGTCGCGAAGCCGCGCACGTCGCGCACGGTGTCGGCGGAGCCGCGCGGACCCTGCACCGTCGAGAAACGTACATAGACCGGGGTGACGGCGGCGGGATCCTGCAGGAACGCCGCGCGGGTAATTTCGGCCTGCGATTCATAGACTTGAAACACGCCGTGCGCGGCCGAGCCGCGGGCATGTACGATGCGTTCGGGGATGCGCTCGTGATCGAAGTGCGTGATCTTCTCACGCATGATGAAGTCTTCGAGCAGCGACGGACCCCGCGGTCCCGCGCTCAGGGTGTTCTGGTTGTCGGCGATCCTCACGCCCTGGTTCGTACGCAGCGCCTCCCCGTCAGGGCGCGCGCGATACTTTTCGAGGTCCTGCGACTTCGGGTCGGCTGCTGGGTTGCTGGCTGGCTTGCGAGTGGGCATTGGGGGCTCCTTTTCGTGGACTGCATAAGCCTGCGGCGGCGCAAAGGCTGTGCCGCGCTCGACCCATGTTCTCGCGAGGGCGCCCGTCGGGTGGCGCTCGGCCGGGCGGGAACGCCCATTGCGTAAGCCGGTGGCGCGCAACATCCGCGCGAAACCATAGGAGAGGGGCCATGAACAAGGACCACGTGAAAGGCGAAGCCGAGAAGATTAAAGGCAAGGTGAACGAGGCGGTGGGCAAGGCCACCGACAATCCGGGCCGCGAACTGAAGGGCGATTTGCAGCAGGGTGCGGGAGAAGCGCAGAAGAAGGTCGGCGATGTGAAGGACGCCGCAAAGGACGCCGACGAGCACAGGAAGTAACAACATACCG
>Ga0164242_10001986_pt1 | contig 23860 bp, 27 predicted proteins | sample OricomgcompostMG_FD_108783 | JGI IMG/M metagenome (GOLD analysis project Ga0164242, IMG submission 108783) | Miracle-Growth compost microbial communities from Emeryville, California, USA - Original compost - Miracle growth compost (MG) ...
GATGAAGAAGATCCTCGATCTCAACGAGCTCGAGCAGGCGCAGGTGCGTGAGGCCACCACCTGGAGCTTCTACTTCGAGGGCGAGCGGATGTTCGAAGGCACGCGCTCGTTCGCCACGGCCAATGGCGTGGAGAAGCCTCTGCTCAACGCCTACCGCATGTTCGGCAGGCTCGGCGCCACCCGCCTCCCCGCCGTCTCCGACAGCACCTGGAACGTCGCGGAGCTCGACGCCATCGCGCCCGCGCTTCCGCCGGAGGAGGTCGACGCGCTGGCGACGCGCACGGATGACGGCGATCTCGCGATCCTCGTCTACCGCCGCACCGACGACCAGTACAGCGTCGACGACAGCACCGCCGACGTGACGGTGAAGCTGCGCGGCCTGCAGCCGGGCCGGTACTCGCTGGACCACTATCGGATCGACGAGCAGCACAGCAACGCCCACACCGTGTGGACGCAGCTGGGCAGCCCCCAGCATCCGACACCGGAGGAGATCGAGACCATGCACAGCAGGATGGGCCTGGAAGAGTACGAGCCGAAGCGCGAGGTCGACGTGCAGGACGGAGGCGCAGACATCTCGCTGAGCCTTCCGCTGCACTCCGTCTCGCTGCTGGTGCTGCACGGGTCGGCGGCGGCATGACGGGCTTCTCTGGCGGGGCGGCCCCGACGGTGCGCCTCGACGACGGCATCGAGATCCCGCAACTCGGCTTCGGCGTCTTCCAGATCACGCCTGACGAGGTGCAGGCGCGAGTGGAAGAAGCGCTGGAAGCGGGATACCGGCACATCGACACGGCGGCCGCCTACAACAACGAGCAGGGCGTCGGTCGCGCGCTGGCCGCGAGCGATCTCGCCCGCGACGACGTGTTCATCACGACCAAACTGCGCAACGGGGAACAGGGACGCACCTCCGCCGCTGACGCGCTCCGGAACAGCCTCGAGCGTCTCGGCCTTGAATACGTGGACCTCTACCTCATCCACTGGCCGTCTCCGGCCAGGGATGCGTACGTGGACAGCTGGCGCGCGATGATCGAGGCGAAAGAACAGGGGCTCGTCCGAGCGATCGGCGTCTCCAACTTCCTGCCGCACCATCTGGAGCGCGTCATCGCGGAGACCGGGGTGACGCCCGCCGTCGATCAGATCGAGTTGCATCCGTACTTCAGCCAGCCCGAGCTCACTCGCGTGCTCCGCGAGCGCGGAGTGGCCGTCGAGGCGTACAGCCCGCTCGGACAGGGCAGGGACCTCGACGATCCGACGATCGCCGAGATCGCGGCGACGGTCGGGCGCTCGCCAGCCCAGGTCATCCTGCGCTGGCACCTTCAGCACGGATACATCGCCATACCGAAGGCCTCGTCGCGATCGAGGATGGCCGCCAACCTCGACGTTCTCGGCTTCGAGCTGAGCGAGGCGGACATGCTCCGCATCGACTCGCTCGACACCGGAGAGCGCATCGGCGGCGACCCCGGCACCTTCGAGATCAGCCAGATCCGCTAGCGGATGCGCCGGGCCGGCCTCGCCGGCCGGCCCGGTCGCGGCGCTCGGATGCGTCGGACCCCGAGCCAAGCCCGGTGCTCCGTCGCGTCCTGTCGCGCGGCCGGCATCCGCAACTGCACCATCACCAGCATTTGGAAAGGAACACCACTTCATGACTTCTCGATATCCGCAGGCGCGAACCGTCGTTCTCACGGGGGCCGCCTCCCCCAGGGGGATCGGTCAGGCGACAGCGAACTACCTGGCCGAGCGCGGATGGAACGTGGGAGTGATCGACCTCGATGACGCCGAATCGAAGGCCGTCGCGCAGAACATCGCAGAGACCTTCGGCGTGCAGGCCGTCGGGGTGGGCGCGGACGTCTCCGACGAGGCGGCCGTCTGCGCCGCGTTCGACGTGATCGAGTCGCAGCTTCCGCAGGTGGTGGCCCTCGTCAACCTCGCCGGGATCTCCTCGCCCGACCCGTATCTCGAGGTCACCTCCGACGAATGGAACCGCGTCATCAACATCAACCTCACGGGTGTGCACCATGTCACCAGGCGTGCCGCCCAGACGATGGTGAAGCACGAGCTCGGCCGTATCGTCAGCCTCTCCTCGGTCTCCGCCCAGCGTGGAGGCGGCACGTACAGCAAGGCGGCCTATTCGGCGGCGAAGGCCGGCGTGATCGGGCTCACCAGAGCGGTCGCTCGGGAGCTCGGGCCCTTCGGAGTGACGGTCAACGCGATCGCGCCCGGACCCATCAACACCGACATCATGGGCGGCCCGCTGACCGAGGAGCGCAAAGCCAGGATGGCGTCCGACGGCGTGCTCAACAGAATCGGCGAGCCGATCGACGTCGCCGCAGCGGTGTCGTATCTGATCAGCGAGGACGCCGGCTTCGTGACCGGCCACACGCTCAACGTCGACGGCGGTCTGTACATGCACTGACCGCACGGGCTGGGGCAGGCGGCGTCGATCGACGTGTGCCTGCCCCGGTTCGCGGTCGCACGGCATCCGCCTGCTCCGGCGCGAGCGGTGGTTCCACAAAAGCGAGGGCATTCCAGTAGACCTGGTGGGGAGCCCTCGCCCACGGAATCCGGAATGGACAAGATCAGATGACGAGACTGTGGAACGACCCGGTCGACTTCGCCGACGAGATGCTCGATGGCTTCGTGAGGGCCAACCGGCGATGGGTTCGCAAGGTGACCGGCGGGGTGTCGCGCTCGACCCGCTCGGCGGATGCCGAGGTGGCCGTCGTCATCGGCGGCGGCTCCGGCCACTACCCGGCGTTCGGCGGTCTCGTCGGACCGGGACTCGCGCACGGGGCGGCCATGGGCAACCTGTTCGCGTCGCCGTCCGCCCACCAGGTCGAGGGTGTCATCCGCGCCAGCGAGCAGGGTCGCGGCGTGCTGCTCAGCTACGGCAACTACGCGGGCGACGTTCTGCATTTCGGCGCGGCTCAGGATGCCGTGCGGTCGGCGGGCATCGACTGCCGCACCGTCACGGTGACCGACGACATCTTCAGCGCGCCGCCGAGCGAGAAGCACAGGCGGCGCGGCATCGCAGGCGACCTCACGGTCTTCAAGGCGGCGGGAGGGGCCGCCGCAGCCGGATACGACCTCGACGGAGTGGAGCGCGCGGCGCGACTCGCGAACGACCGCACGCGCTCCATGGGCGTGGCCTTCACGGGCTGCACGCTCCCCGGCGCCGACGAGCCGTTGTTCACCGTTCCGGAAGGGCGGATGGCGATCGGTCTCGGCATCCACGGCGAGCCGGGGATCGACGAGACCGATATCCCGAGCGCCGACGGTCTCGCCGAGCTGTTCGTGCAGCGGCTGCTCGATCCCGCCGAGATCCCCGACGGTGTCGACGTGAAGGGCGCCCGGGTCGTACCGATCCTGAACGGCCTCGGCTCGGTGAAGAACGAAGAGCTCTACGTCGTGTTCGACCGCATCGCCACCCTGCTCGAGGATGCCGGCATCGTCGTCGTCGATCCGCAGGTGGGCGAGTTCTGCACGAGCTTCGACATGGCGGGCGCCTCGCTCACCCTGTTCTGGGTGGACGAAGAGCTCGAGCGCCTGTGGGCGGCACCGGCGGACACTCCGGCGTTCCGCACCGGCGCGGTGGACGCGTCCGGCATGACGGTCGTCGCCGCCGACGAGGACGACGACGCTGTCGAGGAGATCCCGGAGGCGGGAGCGGAGTCGAAGGCGGCGGCGGCCGGGGTCGTCGCGCTGCTCTCCGCGGTGCGCGACGTCATCGACGAGAACGTGGATGAGCTGGGGCATATCGACGCCGTCGCGGGCGACGGTGACCACGGCATCGGCATGCAGCGCGGTGCGCGCGCAGCGCTGGAGGCCGCGACGCGCGTAACCGAGGCCGGCGCGGGGAGCGGAACCGTTCTCACGGTGGCCGCCGACGCGTGGTCGGACCGCGCAGGCGGGACATCCGGTGCGCTGTGGGGCATGATCCTCGGTGCCGTCGGTCGCAGCGTGGGCGACGTGGATGCTCCGGATGCGTCGTCCGTCTCCGCCGGAGTGAGCGCCGCGAAGCAGGCCGTCATGGAGTACGGCAAGGCCGAGGTCGGAGACAAGACGCTCGTCGACGCGCTCGTTCCGTTCGCCGACACGCTCGCCTCCCGCGTCGAGAGCGGCGAGCCTCTGGTGGACGCCTGGACGGCGGCAGCCACGGAGGCGACGCGGGCGGCGGATGCGACGGCCGACCTGAAGCCCCGCATCGGCCGCGCGCGTTCGCACGGCGACAAGGCGGTGGGAGTGCGCGATCCCGGCGCGGTCTCCCTGGCGTTGATCGCCACGAGGATCGGCGACGTGTTGACGTCGCGCCGATCGGACACCTGAAAGCGGACCGCTCGGCGAGCCGACGGCCGCCGGAACGCGGGATCGACAACAAAGGGCGGGCTTCGACCCGTCGAAGTGGAGAAGGAGAATCGCATGCCCGCTTGGCGCGTGGTCGTCGGATCCGACGACGCAGGATATGACTACAAGGAAGCGATCAAGAAGGACCTCGAGAGCAACCCGCTCGTGGTCTCCGTGACGGACGTGGGTGTGGATGCCGACGGGCACACGAACTACCCCACCATCGCGACGACCGCGGCCGAGATGGTGGCACGCGGCGATGCCGATCGCGCGGTGCTCATCTGCGGCACCGGTCTCGGGGTGGCGATCTCCGCGAACAAGGTGAAGGGCATCAGGGCCGTCACGGCGCACGACAGCTATTCCGTCGAACGGTCTGTGCTCTCCAACGACGCGCAGGTGCTGTGCATGGGTCAGCGCGTGGTGGGCCTGGAGCTCGCGCGACGCAACGTGCGCGAATGGCTCACGTACGAGTTCGACCCGACCAGCGCATCCAATGAGAAGGTGCAGGAGATCTGCCGCTACGAAGGCGACTGAGATGACAGGCGGCAGCGATCGCCCCAGGCTCGTCGCGGTGAGCCTGAAGATGTACTTCAGCCACGCACGCACGCTGGAGTGGAGCCGCCGGGTCGCCGAGCTGGGGGCGCGGCATCCGGCTGTCACGGGCGGTCGTGCCGAGCTGCTGGTGTTGCCGACCTTTCCCTCGATTCCCGCGACGCTGGAGATCGTGCGCGGCGTGGCAGGGGTGGGCGCGCAGGACCTCAGCGAACACGACTCTGGCGCCTTCACTGGCGAGGTGAGCGGCGCCGAACTGGCCGAGATCGGAGCCGTGGCGGCGGAGGTCGGCCATGCCGAGCGGCGAACCCTGTTCGGCGAGACGGATGCCGTAGTGCGGGCGAAGACGGCGGCTGCGCTGCGCAACGGGCTCACGCCCGTGCTGTGCGTCGGGGAGCGGCTGCGGGGCGAGCCGTCCGCGGCCGCCGAGGACTGCATCCGTCAGCTGGATGACGCGCTGCAGGAGGCCGACGAGCAGGCCCTCACCGGCCGCGTCGTCGTCGCCTACGAGCCGTACTGGGCGATCGGAGCCGCCAGTGCCGCCCCGACCGAGCACATCCGTTCGGTGTGCGGAGCGCTGCGCGATCACGTGCGAGGCGGCCGCGGCGCGGCATCCCAGGTGATCTACGGCGGGAGCGCCGGGCCCGGGCTGCTAGGGCGGCTCGGCGACAGCGTCGACGGCCTGTTCCTCGGCCGGTTCGCCCACGATCCCGCCGCCGTCGAATCGGTTCTTGACGAGGTGCTCGCCCTGTAAGCGAGGGCGAACTGCCATCATCGAGAAACACTCGAAACCCGCGGGAGCGGGCGCTGCGCCCGTTGCCGGGCAGGCACAGGTCAAGCGGCACAGGCCGGACGGCGACGACAGGCATTGCACGACGCCGATCCGACGACACGGACCATGAGGAACGAGACATGACCGAGAACCAGACACCCGGGCGCCACGTCGCCGTCATCACCGGTGCCGCGAGCGGGATCGGCTACGAGGTGGCGACGTACTTCGCGACCCGAGGGGCCAGCGTGGTGGGTGTCGATCTCAGCGATGCCGTCGTCGAGCTCATGTCGGCCCTTCCCGGCGACGGACACCTCGGAATCGCTCGGGATCTGACCGACCCCGCCGCGGCCCAGCAGGTGATCTCCGAGGCGATCGCCTTCGCAGGGACCCCGACCATCCTGGTGAATTCGGCCGGTGTCGCGCTGCTGGACAAGGCGGTGGACGTGCCGGCCGGCCGATGGCAGGCCACGCTCGACGTCAATCTCAGTGCGAGCTTCTACATGGCGCAGGCGGCAGGCAGGGCGATGATCGAGGCCGGGTACGGCAGGATCATCAACCTCGCATCCCAGGCGGGCGTCATCGGCCTCGACGAGCATGCCGCCTATGCGGCCAGCAAGGCGGCCATCATCGGGCTGACGCGCGTGCTGTCCAAGGAATGGGCGCCGTCGGGCGTGACCGTCAACGCGGTCTCGCCCACGGTCGTGGAGACGCCGCTGGGCAAAGCGGCATGGGCGGGGGAGAAGGGCGAGCGCGCCAAGGCCGAGATCCCCGTCGGCAGGTTCGCCCAGCCGAGCGAGATCGCCTCTCTGATCGGATACCTGGCCAGCGAGGATGCCGCCATGGTCACCGGCACGAACGTGCTCATCGACGGCGGCCGCACGAGCGTCTGACGCCGCGACCGACGCCCAGGCAAGTCGGGCCCGCGCTTCGCTACACCGCCGGCGCGGCCTCGCTGCGCGGCAGGCGCTCCACCGCGATGTCCTCGAGCGGGAGCTCACGGCCGTCCGGGCCGACGAAGCCCACGTGCAACGGCTCCCTCGTGTCGGATGCGACGTAGCGCGTAGCGGGCGGCAGCCCGTTCGGAAGGTGACGGTTGCCCCATCCCTGCAGCGCCGCCAGCACCGTCGAGAGCTCGTCGCCTGAGGCGGTGAGCACGTACTCGTCACGCGCCCGCGCGCCTTCGTCGCGATACGCCCTGCGCTCCAGCACGCCCAGGTCGACGAGCTTGGCAAGGCGATCGGCCAGTACGTCGGGGGCCACGCCGAGTCGCTCGCGGATCTCGCTGAACCGTGTGAAGCCCAGGCGAACGTCGCGCACCACGAGGAGGGTCCACTTCTCGCCCAGCACCTCGAGGGAGCGGGCGATTCCGCACTGCTGGTTGACGGGGGAGAGCGGCTTCATGACAGCCATTGTATCTGACTAGGTAAAACCTATCCAGAGACGCTACTGTGGTCGACGTGCTCACGCTCTCGCCTCGCGCATCGTTCTGGACGGCAGCATCCGTCGCCGGTCTCGCCCTCTGGTCGAGCGGCGCTCCGACCATCGTCTATCCGCTCTACGAGCGCTCCTGGGGTCTGACGGCGGCCACCAGCACGCTGATCTTCGCGATCTATCCGATCGTGCTCATCCCCGTGCTCGTGATCTTCGGCAACCTCTCCGACAGCCTCGGCCGGCGGTTCGCGATCCTGCTCGGGCTGGCGGCTCTCGCCCTCGGCACGCTCACGTTCGGCCTGGCCACGGGTCTTCCCGAGGTGCTCATCGGCCGTGCCCTGATGGGCGTCGGGGTGGGGCTCTCGCTCAGCCCAGCGGCGGCTGCCATGATCGAGCTTGGCGGACCCGAGCGCGCGCCGCGCGCGAGCTCGACGATGACCGCGGCGACGGCCGTCGGACTGGCGCTCGCGACCATCGTCGGCGGTGCCCTTGTGCAGTACGCGCCAGATCCCTTGCACCTGACGTTCTGGGTGCTGTTCGCCGTGATCGTCGCCGTCGGCGCCCTCGCGCTGTTCCTGCCACGCGTCCGCGACGCCGCCGGAGCCTGGCGCCCGAGCCTGCCTCGGGTTCCCGCCGGCCTCCGCCGGGCATTCGTCGCCGGCGCCCTCGCGGTCTCGGCCGCCTACGCCGTGGGATCCGTGTTCCTTGCGCTCGGCGCGCAGGTCGCGGCGGATCTGCTGCGGTCGTCCAACGCGCTGCTCAACGGAATCGTCATCGCCATCTCCGCCATCGCGATCGGCGCGGTCGCCGTGCTCACGCGCCGGGTGCCGTCCCGCCTGGCGCTCGGGATCGGGCCCGCGGCGATCCTCTTCGGCATGGGCTCGCTGGTGCTCGCGGGCATTGCGCACTCCATGCCCCTGTTCGTCGTCTCGTCGGTGTTCACCGGCGGCGGGTACAGCCTGATGTATGCGGGAGGTCTCGGGATCATCACGGCGACGGCCGAGGTGCACCACCGTGCTGCCGTCATCTCCGCCGCCTTCACAGTCGGATACCTCGTTCAGGCCGTCGTCGCACTCGTGCTCGGCGCCATCGCCACGGACACGGGACTCCTCGTCGCCATCGAGCTCGCGGCGGTCGTCGTGATGGCGTTCGCGGTGGCGGCAGCTCTCGTGGCCAACGTGCGAGCAGGGCGCCGGTCGCCGACGACGCCCGTCCCCGTGTCATGACCACCGTCTGGTGAGCCCTGTCTCCTGACCCGCTTTCCTGACCCCCACACCTCTGCGGGACTTCCTCCGCAGGACCACCTGGAACAGAACCCCCTCGAAAGGAAATCCCATGCCCTCACTCGACAACGCCGTGGTGCTCGTCACCGGCGCCAATGGCGGACTCGGCACGCTGTTCGTGACGCAGGCGCTCGAGCGCGGCGCTCGCCGCGTGTACGCGACGGCCCGCTCCCCGCGCGACTGGAGCGATCCTCGGGTCGTTCCGGTCGCCCTCGACGTGACGTCGTCGGCATCCATCAGGGATGCGGCCGCCACCGCCGCCGACACGACGATCGTCGTCAACAACGCCGGCATCGGAGGAGCGGGACCGCTCCTGACGAGCAGCCTCGACGACGTGCGCCGCGTCTTCGACACCAACGTCTTCGGTGCACTCGAGGTGGCGCAGGTGTTCGCGCCCGTGCTCGCCTCGAACGGCGGAGGCGCGCTCATCGACGTGCACTCCGCGCTCAGCTGGCTCGCGCGCGGTGGCGCGTACGCGGCGACCAAGGCAGCGTTCTGGTCCCTCACCAATTCGCTCCGGCTCGAACTCCAGGCTCAGGGCACGCACGTGCTCGGCGCTCACCTCGGCTACACCGACACCCCGATGACGGCAGGGCTCGACGTGGACAAGGAAGACCCGGCCGACATCGTGGCGGCGATCTACGACGGTCTCGAGGCGGGCGAGCTCGAAGTGCTCGCCGACGAGACCAGCCGCTGGGTCAAGGCGGGTCTGTCCGAGCCGATCCCCGTGCTGTACCCGGAGTTCTCGGCCCGGTAGATCCCGGATGCCCTCCGGTCGCGCCGACCGGAGGGCATCCTGCTCCGCAAGCTCCGTCTAGCGCGCACCCCGTTCTTGGCCGCGAATGAGTGCCGGCATTTTCCAGGGACAGGCCCTCGGCGGTCAACGGCTGGATTGTTTCGTTGGCGTAGGTGAACGTGGAAACCCGGCGGCGGAGCAGGAGAGTACGGCCCTCTTGGCGTGGGATGCTCCGCCGCCGGTTCCGCTACTCCGTGAAGTACTCGAAGTCGGAGTCCACCGGATTCGGGTCGAGGCGGTGGATGGCGGCGTTCATGTAGCTGACCGCCTCCGCGTTGTCCGGCTCGGGCTCGGAGCTGTCGACGCTCTGCGCCATGACGGTCCCCGCGCTTCCGAGCACGTAATACACCTCGACGGGGGCGCCGGACGCATCCAGCGCGCGGAGTTCGATCGTGTCGGCACTGGCGGCGCGCAGCAACACGGCGCTGTAGTCGACGACGGCATCGGCTGCGGCGTCCCCGACCAGAACTGGTCGGCCGGCGAAGATCAGTTCCTTCATGGTCGTCAACGCTACGTCCCGTACTGCCCGATTTTCCGGGGTTGACCTCTCGTGCGTGTCATGGATGCCGCCGCTACGGCGATGGCCCGCGGGCGCCTGACCATGCCGGGGCAGCTCACGACCGCCGCAACGCGTAGGCGATGAGCACGAGCGTGACGAGGAATCCGACCGAGTAGTTCAGCCAGATGAACCAGCGCCAGCCACGGTTCGCGCGGGCGGAGAGCTCGTCGGAGACCGACCAGTACGGTGCGGCGGCGGCGACGTACGGCAGGGTGAGCACGGCCGTGAGCGGGCCCGGCCAGTCGGTGGCGAGAACGAGGAGTCCGGCGGCGAGCCAGCATGCGATCGCGAATCGCACGGTCCATCGGGCCCCGATGGCCGTGGCGATGGAACGGATGCCGCCGCTGCGGTCGGGCACCACGTCTTGCACCGCGCCGAACGCGTGGCTCGCCACTCCCCAGAGGAAGAACGCGGCAAGCAGCGCGACGAGGCCGCCGGTGAACTGAGCGCCCGCGAGAACGAGCCCGTAGACGGCCGGACTGACGAAGTGCGTGCTCGAGGTCACCGAGTCGAGGAAGGGTCGCTCCTTGAAGCGCACGCCCGGAACCGAGTAGGCCGCGACTGCGAACAGGCTCACGGCGAGCACGAGCCACGACCACGCGCTGCCCAGCACGACCAGGCCCACGACGAACGGCACGCAGCAGGCGACGGCGACGACGAGCGTCGTGCGGTGGGCCGACGGCGCGAGCACCGCGCCCTCCAGACCGCCCTTGCGTGGATTTGCCAGATCCGACTCGTAGTCGAAGACGTCGTTGATGCCGTACATCGCCAGGTTGTACGGCACGAGGAAGAACACGGTTCCGATCACGAGCGCCGCGTCGACGCGGCCGGCGGCGAGGAAATAGGCCGCGGCGAACGGATACGCCGTGTTGATCCAGCTGACCGGTCGGGAGGCCAGCAGAAGCCGGCCTAGCGTGTGCCGTATCGCCGTCACCGTCTCCGCCTCCCGGCGAAGAGCATCCACAGCGCGGGAAGCAGGAGGAGCGCCGCCAGCGGGTAGGCGAAGTCCTCCAGAGGAGCCGCTCCGATGCGCAGACCCGAGATCCGCTCCGGCGCGTACTTCATGAGGCCGATGCCGATCATCACGTTGTCGAAGACCGCGGTGAGCACGAACAGGATGACGAGCGCGGCTGCCCACGTCGCCCACCAAATCGCCGGGCGACGCGGCGGGCGCAGCACGAGCGCGAAGCCGAACAGGATGGCGGACGCGGCCACGAACGGCGTGGCCAGCACGAGGTAGGTCATCGGCCGCGCTCCCGCCGAGCCGCCAGCATCCGAAGCGCTCCGGTGAAGAGCACCATGGTCAGGTAGCAGAGGAACGTGAGGAAGAGGAGCTCCTCGACGGGCAGTTCGGGAGCCAGCAGCAGGCCGGTCGTGTAGCCGTTCTCGCCCCGGGAGAAGACGCCGAGCGCGATGCCGGCCAGATCCCAGGCGACGAAGAAGCCCACGCCGATCGCCATGACGATGGCCGCCCTGATCGGCCGGTGCCAGAAGAACAGCCGGAAACGGGCATCCAGCGCCACCATCGCCGCCAGGGCGAGCAGTAGGCAGGCGCCGTAGAGCACGCTCACAGCGGCTCCGCGAGCGGCGTGGTCGTCGTGTCGCCGCGCAGGCGTTTCACCACCAGCTCGGCGCTGATCAGGCACATCGGCAGCCCGATGCCAGGAACCGTCGTGCCGCCCGCGTAGTAGAGGCCACGCACCTTCGCCGACCGGTTCGTGCCGCGCAGGAAGGCGCTCTGCCTCAGCGTGTGCGCCGGGCCCAGCGCTCCGCCCTTCCAGGCGTGCAGCTCGTGCTCGAACTCCGCGGGCCCCACGGTGCGTCGCACGACGACGCGGTCTTCGAGGTCGGGGATGCCGGCCCACGCGGCGACCTGCCGAATGGCGGCATCCGCTGCGGTCTCGACGTCATCGTCTCCCGCTCCGTTCTCCGCTCCTGAGCCGATGGCGGGATCGGCCGGAACGGGAATCAGCACGAAGAGGTTCTCGTAGCCGCCAGGGGCGACCGTGTCGTCGGTCGCCGAGGGCTTGCAGACGTAGACGGATGCCGGAGAAGGCACCGTGGTCGGCTCGACGAAGATGCTGTCGAAGTTGAGCTCCCAGTCCTCGGTGAAGAACAGGTTGTGGTGCGCCAGCTGCGGCAGAGGGCCCCGCACCCCCAGGTAGACGAGCACGGCGCCCGGTCCGGGGTTGCGCGTGCTCCACCACCGCTCCGGGTAGGTCCGGAGCCGCTCGGGGAGCAGCGTCGTCTCGGTGTGGTGGAGGTCGGCGGCGGAGACCACGATGTCGGCGCTGACTCGGCCGCTGCCGCCGTCGGCGGTGGCGTACTCTACGGCGGTGACGCGAGCGCCCGCACCGCCGTCATCCGTCACGATGCCCGTGACGCGGCATCCGGTGCGGATGTCGGCGCCGGCGTGCTCCGCCAGTCGGGCGATGCTGCGGATCACGCTCGTGAATCCGCCAGACGGGCACCAGACGCCGTCGTCCAGGTCGAGGTGGCTCATCAGGTGATACAGGCTCGGGGTCTGCGAAGGGGCCGAGCCGAGGAACACGGCAGGGTAGCCGAGCACCTGCCTGAGCCTCGGGTCGCGGAACCGCCTGGCGATGTGCCGATCCAGCGGCTGCATCAGCAACCGCGTGAGTCGGGGCAGCCGTCGCAGCACGTCAGGGCGCAGGTGGCGGCGCATCGAGGCGAATGTGCTGTAGAGAAAGCGGTCGATCGCCATGCGGTACGTGTCTCGCGCGGAGTCCAGATACCGGGACAACGCCCGCCCGGCCCCTGGTTCGATGCGCTCGAAGAGAGCGATGTTGCGTTCCCGCCCAGCGAGGATGTCGAGGGGATCGGCATGCTTCTCGAAGAACACCCGGTAGCCGGGATCGAGCGGCGACAACTCGAACTGCTCAGCCGTAGAGGTGCCCATCAGCCGGAAGAAGTGCTCGAACACCTGTGGCATGAGATACCACGACGGACCGGTGTCGAACCGGAATCCGTCTCGCTGCCAGCTGCCGGCCCTGCCACCGATGTCGTCGCGGGCCTCCAGAACGGTGACGTCGTAGCCCTCCCGTTTCAGTAGGCCGGCGGTGGCGAGTCCCGCGATGCCCGCGCCGATCACCACAGCCCGTCGGCGTCCTCCGCTCACGCGGCGCTCCGGTCGGCCCTGCCCACGGCATCCACGCGGCCCAGCGCCGATCTCACGAGGATGCCGGCCTTCGCGCCCGCGGGAACCCTGACCCGGGTGCGCAGCAACTCGTCGGCGGGCGTGCTCCGCAGCCGGCGCGACAGTGCGGCGAACAGCTGATGCGCTGCGGCGACTGCGGCGCGGCATCCGCTCGGCAGCTCCGGGATGACGGCGGCCGCCGCGGCCAGGTCGTCGTCGATGTCGGACAGCAGGGCCTGCTTCTGTGCTTCCGTCAGGGCGTCGGGCCGCACGGAAGGAAAGTAGTTCCTGCCCAGCCCGGTCCAGTCCGCGGAGAGGTCCCGCAGAAAGTTCACCTTCTGGAACGCCGCGCCGAGACGCCGGGCGCCCTCTTCGAGCCGGCGCCTCGCCTCAGGGTCGCGGTGCTCGTCGCGCAGGAACACGCGAAGGCACATCAGCCCCACCACTTCGGCCGACCCGTAGATGTAGTCGCGCACCTCGTCGCCGTCCAGTGCGTCTGCGGTGAGGTCGCGGCGCATCGAGGCGAAGAAGGGCGCGATCAGGCCCCGGCGGATGCCGACAGCCCTGGCCGTGCACGCGAAGGCGTGCACGACGAGATTCACGCTGTACCCGTCGGAGATCGTCCTGTTCACCTCCGCCTCGAGCTCGTCGAGCAGCCGTCGCTGCGTCCCGGCGCTGACTCCGGCCTGTGCCGCAGCCCCGTCGACCAGCTCGTCGGCGACGCGCACGAGCGCGTAGATGTTCGCCACGTGCGACCGGTACCGCCTGTGCAGCAGACGCGACGCCATGCCGAACGAGGTGGAGTATGCAGTGATCACCTTGGCCGCGCTGCGCTGCGCGCACCGGGAGTACGCGGTCAGCTCCGACCCGCCTGCCCTGCTCACGAGACTCGCCGTCCCGCCGTCCCGGCGACGTCGGACAGGTAGGCGCGAAGCCGTGCCGGCACGCCCGGATTCTCCAGCTGCGCCCGTGCCGCATCGATGGAGTCGTCGATCATCCGCTCGACGAAGCCCACCGCCCCCGAGGATCGCAGAAGCGTCCGTACGCGGGCGACGGCCGCGTCGTCGGGGTCGCCGCCGAGGATCGAGCGGAGCTCGTCTCCCGCCCGGCTCTGCAACGCGATGCAGAGCAGCGGCGTCTTCGCGGCCCTGCGGATGTCGCCGCTCGCGGTCTTGCCCGTCATCCGTTCGTCTCCGAACACGCCGAGCAGGTCGTCCCGCAGCTGGAACGCGATGCCCGTGTGCCGGCCGAACTGCGCGAGCGCCCGCTGCGTGCTGCCGGCGGCGCCTGCGAGGATCGCCCCCGCTCTCAGTGGCGCGACGAACGAGTACGACGCGGTCTTCCACTCCGACATCGCCTGCGCGTCGGAGACCTCCGGCGGCTCGACCTCGGTGCTGAACGCGACATCGTGCAGTTCGCCAGCGGCGGCCTCGAAGACCGCATCGTCGAGCACGTTGAGCAGCGCCTCACGTCGCACACGGTCGATGTCGAGGTGCGCCACCTGGCTCTGCGCCGCATGGATGAGCAGATCGCCGGCCAGGATCGAGGCGGCCTCGCCCCACTCAGCGGCGGCGGCATCCGACGAGCCGCCCAGCACAGCGTCCGCTCGGAACGAGCCGATGAGGTTCGGCTCTCCCCGACGCACCACGTCGCCGTCGATGGCGTCGTCGTGCATCAGGAACGCGGTGTGCAGCAGCTCGAACGCCACCGCGACGGCGACGGCGGCAGCGGAGCCCGGGTCGCCGGCCGGGCTGGTTTCGTTCAGGACCGGACCGGGCGCCCCGTCCTGCTGCGCTCGCTCGTGCAGCGATGCGTACGTCTCGAGCACGAGAGCCGGGCGGATCCTCTTGCCGTGCGAGCTCGCACGGCGCGCGGCCTGCCACAGCCGAACGTATCGAGGGCCGTACCTGCCGGCCAGCGCGATCTTGCCGGCGAAGAACCGGTCAAGAGCACATTCGGCGTCGTGACGCAAGTCCTCACGCGCAGGCGTATCCACGGCGAGGCTCATCGCGCGCCCTCGCACTCTGTGCGTCCACCGGTCGCCGCCGCATCGACGGCGGGGTCTGCTTGGTTCATCGGTACAGCATCGCAGGCAATTCCTCTCCTAGCAAGATATCAACCAAGAGAGAATTACGCCTTGACATCTAGACTGGTCGGGTGGATGCAACGCGGGACAGGCAGAGCGTCGAGCCGATGCTCGATCCCCGCGTGATCGATCCGGGCCAGGAACTCGTCGACTACTCGCGGTTCGACGATGCCGAGATCCAGCAGATCGTGCGGCTTCTCACGAGCGTGAGGCGCTGGCGGGAGTCGGAACAGGCCATGAGCTTCAGGTCCCGAACCGAGATGAAGCTCAACGAGACCGACATGAAGGCGCTGCGCTACCTGGTGGCCGCGAAGAATCAGCGCCAGGTGGTCACGCCGGGCCTGCTCAGCGAGCATCTCAGCATCTCGACGGCCGCCACGACCAAGCTTCTCGACCGGCTGGCGGCCGCAGGGCACATCGAGCGCGCACCGCATCCGACGGACAGGCGGGCCGTGACGGTCACCATCACGCGGAGCACGCACGAGCACGTGCGAGACAGCGTCGGCCGATTGCACGCACGGCGTTTCGAGGCCGCCGCTGCCCTGACGCCCGCCGAGCGCGAGGTCGTCATCCGGTTCCTGGACGATCTCGGCGCCACCGGTGCCGATGCTCAGTGAGGGGCGAGGTCAGCGCGCGACGAGCTCGTGCGGGGGCAGACTGACGTCGAAGCGGCATCCGTCGGCCTCGTTGCGAACCGAGATCTCGCCACGGTGCGCCTGCACGATCCCCTGAGCGATCGCGAGCCCGAGCCCGGCTCCGCCCGACGTGCCCCAGAGCGGTTCGGGCGTGCGCGACACGGATGCCCGCCACCCCGCCTCGAACACCCGCCCGAGGTCCTCTTCGGGTATCCCGCCTCCGCTGTCGGTGACCGACAGCACCACCCGGCCCGTCCCGTCCGTCCGCGTTCCGATGGTGACGCTGCTGCCCTCCGGCCCGTGCTGGATGGCGTTCACCAGCAGGTTGCCGATCACCCTCGCCAGACGCCTGTCGTCGCCGAGCACGAGCACATCGGGACCGGGCCGCTCGACCAGCGTGATGGAACGCGCCTGCGCCAGGGGTGACAGCTCGGCGACCGCGTCGCTGACGAGGTCGTAGACGCGCACCGGCTCGAGCGAGAGCCGCAGCGTGCCCGACTGGATCCTCGACAGCTCGAACAGGTCGTCGACCATGGCCGACAGATGGTCCACCTGCGACCGCATCTGCCGGTGGAAACGCACCGGATCGTCGGCGAGGCCGTCCTCGAGCGCCTCGGCCATGGCGCGAAGGCCGGCCAGGGGAGTGCGCAGGTCGTGCGAGATCCAGGCGACGAGCTCGCGCCGCGACTCGTCGATGGCCGCCACCTCAGCCCTCGACTCGGCCAGACGCCGGCTGGTGTCGGCGAGCTGGTCGGCGACGGAGCGGAACTCGGACGCCCAGCCACGCGCATCCCCGGTGTCGAGCGTCGTGCCCTCGCTCAGCGCACTCGTGAGCGCGACCAGGCGTCGCGCGCTGCCGGTCAGCCACAGGCCGAGGCCGATCGCGAGAGCGAGGGAGATGAGTCCGGCCGCGGCGGCCACGTAGAACACCACCGTGAGGTCGTGCGCCGACAGGTACATCGCGTTCGCGACGGCGATGAAGCCGGCCACGGTCGAGGCCACGACCGTGAGCACGATGACGCACACCTGCAGCAGCAGCGACCGCCTGCGCATCGACATCAGGGCGACGAGGCCGACCAGGCCCACCGCCGCCGCGCAGCCGAGCGCGATGGCGACGATCGAGGCCAGGTCGCCGAACGCGATCACGATCGGGGCTCCGTCTCGACATCCAGCCGGTATCCGACACCCCACACGGTGCGCAGCAGGTCGGGTTCGGCCGGATCGCGCTCGATCTTCTCCCTGAGCCTGCGCACCGTGACGGTCACGGTCGACCGGTCGCCGAACTCCCAGCCCCATACCAGCCGCAGCAGTTCCTCACGGCTGAAGACTCGAGACGGATGCTTGACCAGGAACGCGAGCAGGTCGAACTCGCGCGCCGACAGCGCGAGCGGCTCGCCGCCCGCTGTGATGGTGCGAGCGGACGGCTCGAGATGGAACGGCCCGAGGTCGACGGGCGCCTCGGGCGCGAGCGCGTCGAGGCTGCGGCGCAGCACCGACTGCACGCGAAGAACGAGCTCGCGCGGCGAGAACGGCTTCGTCAGGTAGTCGTCGGCTCCGGCCTCCAGGCCCTCGATCCTGGCCTCCTCCGAGCCGAGCGCCGTCAGCAGGAGCACGGGGACGTCGGAGTCCGCGCGCAGCCTGCGGCACACCTCGGCGCCGTCGATGCCGGGCAGCATCCGGTCGAGCACGATGAAATCCGGCGCCTTGTTCCTGGCGGCATCCAGCGCCTGGAAGCCGTCGACGGCCTGGTCGACGAGAAAGCCGGCCGCGGTGAGATAGCTGCTGGCCACCTCGAGCACCGTGGGGTCGTCTTCGACCACGAGCACGCGCCGATCGATGAGGTCGTTGTTGCGCGCAGCGACCGCGGCGGGCAAGGAGGACATGGTCTCAGGATAGGTTTGCCGGTTCGCGGCGGGGCAGGGCGTCGGCATCTCGTCTTCGGTTCGTAAGACTTGCCCCGCTCCTGCGCGGCCGGGCGCTCCCTAGCGTCGAAGGCGTGAGCATCCCCGAGGTCGACGTCGTGCTGCCGTGTCTCAACGAGGCGGCAGCGCTGCCCGGTCTCCTCGCCGCGCTGCCACCCGGCTATCGCGCGATCGTGGTCGACAACGGCTCGACGGACGGCTCGGCCGAGACCGCGCGCAGGTGGGGCGCCACGGTGGTGAGCGAGCCGCGCCGCGGGTTCGGTGCCGCCGCGCACGCCGGACTGCTGGCCGCGTCCGCGCCGATCGTCGCGTTCTGCGACGCGGACGGCTCGTTCGACGTCCGGGAGCTGCCGCGCGTGGTCGACCCGGTCCGGCGGGGCGCTGCGCGACTCGTGCTCGGCAGGCGCACGCCGGCGCCGGGATCGTGGCCGCTGCACGCCAGATGGGCGAATCGGATGCTCGCAGCGCGCCTTCGCTCCCGCACCGGGGTTCCGCTGCGCGATCTGGGTCCCATGCGCGCCGCGCGCCGCGACGACCTGCTCGCGCTGCGTCTACGCGACCGGCGCAGCGGATATCCGCTCGAGATGGTCCTGCTGGCCCACGCGGCTGGGTGGCGCATCCACGAGGTCGGCGTCAGCTACCTCCCGCGCATCGGACGATCGAAGGTGACGGGAACGGTCCGCGGGTACCTCGGCGCCGTCGCCGACATGTCCCGCCTGCTCCGGGCGCAGCCGCGATGACCGCGCTCATCGTGATCGCGAAGGAGTGCGTGCCAGGCAAGGTGAAGACCCGGCTGCATCCGCCGCTGAGCCTGGAGGCGGCGGCGAACGTGGCGCGGCTGTCGCTGATCGCCACGTTGCGCACCGGGCGCAGCGTGCCGGCGAGCCGGCGCATCCTCTTCTTCGACGGCGAGCTTGGAGATCTGGCACCCCATGCGCGCGGCTACGACGTGGTGCCCCAGCCGCCGGGAACGCTCGACGAGCGCCTGGGCCACGTGTTCGACCTCGTCGACGAGCCAGCGCTCGTGATCGGGATGGACACGCCGCAGGTGGCGCCCGACCATCTCCGTCGAGCGTTCGAGGAGTGGCCGCACGAGGTGGATGCGTTGTTCGGGCCCGCAGCCGATGGCGGTTTCTGGGCGCTCGGGCTGCGCCGGCCGAGCGGCTCGCTGATCAGGGGCGTTCCGATGTCGCGGGCCGACACCGGTGCACTGCAGCGGGAACGACTGCTGGCGGCAGGGCTCGTCGTGGCGGAGCTGCCCGTGCTGCGCGACATCGACACCGTCGACGACCTCGCCGCCGTGGCCGAGCTGGTCGACGTGTCGTGGCCGACGGCCGTGCGGGAGCTGGTGCGTGCGCGCGCCGGCCGCCCGGCCACTGCCGGCGGTGGGTCCGGGGTCGTCGGCGCGGCCACTGCCGGTGGGGCGTCCGGGGTCGTCGGCGCGGCCACTGCCGGTGGGGCGTCCGGGGTCGCCGGCATGCGCCGCGTCGCTGGCGGGGCGGTGGGTGCGCCCTTGGCGGCGGGTGCACACTCAGCCGCGGGCGCAGTCGCGGCCGCGAGCGCAACCTCAGCCAGGAGCTTGCCCTCGGTGGAAGGCGTGACCCGGTGAGCGCCGTCACGGACGGGCTGCGCTCCGGTGCGCAGCATCCGCAAGCGGCGCATCCTCGTGCGGTGCACGCGAGCCGCGTTACGGCGGATTTCGGTGCCGAGCCGTCGGGGCCGTACGACCTCGCCCTGCGCGAGGGCGCTCGCGAGCTGTTCCTGCACGAGGTGGGCTCGTCCCGCCGACCGGACGTGATCCCGGTCTGGCGGTTCAGGGCGGCCGCCGACGCGGTCGAGCGCGAGCTGCTCGGGCGTGGGGCAGGGCCGGTTCTCGATCTCGGTTGCGGTCCAGGGCGCATGGTGCTGGCATCCCTGGTGGCGGGGCGTCCCGCGCTCGGCGTCGACAGCTCACGGGCCGCCGTCGAGCTCGCCACCGCGCGAGGCCTGCCCGTGCTGCGGCGCTCGCTCTTCGAGCCGCTGCCCGGCGAGGGCCGGTGGGGAACGGTTCTGCTGCTGGACGGCAACATCGGCATCGGAGGAGATCCTGCTCGGCTGCTCGATCGCGCCGCAGCCCTCGCTCGCCCCGGTGGCACCGTGATCGTCGAGGGCCATCCGGATGCCGCGGAGCACACGTCATTCGACGCCGTGCTGGTCGACGCGCACGGTCGCCGCAGCACCCCGTTCCGCTGGGCACGTGTCGGGGCCGCAGCCCTGCGACGGCACGCCAGGCGGGCCGGGCTGCGCCTCACCCACGAATGGCGTGCCGGCGAGCGGACCTTCTGCGAGTACGCAGTGCCGATGCCGCGGTGATCGCCACGACGGCCAGCACGATGACGCACCAGACCACGGCAAGCCGCACGGCGTAGTCGCCCACGAGCAACGTGGGGTTCGCGTGCCTTCGCGCCTGAGCGAAGAGCTCAGGACCGACGACGAGCGTGAGCACCAGTCCGACGCAGAACAGGATGCGCACCACGGCGACGGCCCACGGCGCCAGTCGCGCAGCGCCCCTGGCGAGCAGCCGGTCCGCGACGTTGACGGCCGGGGCGAACAGCCCGTCGTGCACGATGACGGCGGCCGCGAGCCACACCACCAGGCCGATCACCGCGGCCGGTGGCTCGGTGGTGACCAGGAAGTAGACGCCGACGCCGATCAGGATGGCGCCGCCGACGGCGAACCCGGCCCGGGCGGCCCGCAGGCCTGAGCGGCTCACGCGAGCACCTCGATGCTGCTCAGCCACTTCGTCTGCAGCACGCCGGGGCGTCCGGGCGCGATGATCCTCGCCGGGAAGCCGTGGTCGAGATCCAACGGCTCTCCGTTCACCGCCAGCGCGACCAGCGTGCGCGGGTCGTTCACGAACTCCGGCCCCATGGTCATCACGCGGTAGTGGCCGCGCGGCTCGAGGCTCGTCACCCGCAACCCCGCGTCTCGTGGCGCGTGCACGGATGCCACCAGGTCGGCAAGCCGCACGCCGCGCCACGTCGCATCCGTGCTCCATCCCTCCACGCACGCGATCGGAAGATCGACGTCCGCCTGCCGCAGGCCGAGAAGCTCGTCTCGCGTGAAGCGCCGAGTGAGGTCACCCGCGCTGACGCTGAGCCGCCAGGAAGGATCGAGCGCACGCTCGGCGACCGCGGCCTGGGCGGCCGTTCTGTTCACCGGAAGCGACTGCGGGCCGCCTCGCTGCCGGCGCGGAGCGAAGAGGTTGAGCGGCGAGAGCAGGCCGAACGACTGACCGGCCGTGAACGCGATCAGCGCCGTCGCCGTCGCGCCGACGCCCACGAGGAAGGCGCGCCTGGTGGACGATCCTCTCTCGGTCATATCGTCTCCTCGTCGTCGTGGCCCTTCCGCCAGTGCCTGACGATGACCGGCAGCTTGAACGCGATGTGCAGGGCGATCGCGCCCACGATGACCCAGGCCAGCGCGTAGTGCACGCGACGGAACGAGAACGGCCACGGATACCACTGGAACGTGTTGATCAGGCCGATCATGGGCTCCAGGAGCGCGGACGACACGAGCACCGCGACGAGCGCACGCTCCACCACGTCGGTCCACGACGCGATGGCCGGCCACCGGAACAGCACCGGATACACCGTCCACAGCTTGGCGAGGAGCAACGGCAGCAGTGCCAGCCCGACCGTGATGTGCACGCCCTGGCTCACCTGGTAGATCCACGCGGGCTGGGTCGGGAAGCGCATGCCGGGCAGGGGGTCCTGCAGCAGATGGCTGTACACCCCGGTGCTGAAGCACACGAGGAAGGCCGCTGCGAGCACACGCCCGAGCACGACGGCCATGCGCTGGGTGCGGACGGGAGAGCGCAGCGACCGCTGGGCGAGCGCCGATCCCTCCGCGAGACGCGCCGAGAGACGCTCCGTGAGATGGGTCACGCCGTCAGTCTCCGCGGTGGGCGGCGGGCGGTGGCCCCCGAATCCTTACCGTCCGCGAACATCCAGGAATGCCCGCACCGAGGCGCGAGCGGATCCGTCATCGGACTGTAAGCGCCCTCGGCAGCGCGAGCTCGGAAGCGGCGGACAGGGTGGAAGGAACGGAAGGATGCCATGTCAGTCACCCACGCACAGCCGCCCGAGCGCACCGTCGTCGGCGTGATCGGCGGTTCCGGGCTCTACTCGCTCCTGGAGGGGCGCGACATCCACACGGTCGAGCTGCCCACGCCGTACGGCCCGACCTCGTCGTCGATCGCGGTCGGCGACCTTGCTGGAGTGCGCGTCGCCTTTCTGGCCAGGCACGGAGCCCGGCACTCGCTGCCGCCGCACCGCGTGCCGTATCGGGCGAACCTGTGGGCGCTGGCACGGCTGGGCGTGCGGGCTGTGGTGACGTCGTCGGCGGTCGGCTCGCTCTCGACGCGCATCCCGCCCGGCTCGTTCGTGCTGCCCGATCAGCTGATCGATCGCACGTGGGGCCGTGCCGACACGTTCTTCGACGGGGGCGACGTGCAGCACGTCCCGTTCTCCGACCCGTACACGCCCGAGCTGCGCGGCATCGCCGCGAGCGCACTCGCGGCGGCGGGACACGAGGTCGTGCCCGCGGCCACGACCGTCGTCATCCAGGGTCCGCGGTTCTCGACGCGCGCGGAATCGCGCTGGTATCGGGATCTGGGAGCGCACCTCGTGAACATGACGCAGTACCCCGAGGCCGCGCTGGCCGCCGAGCTGAATCTCGACGTCGTGAACCTCTCGTTCGTCACCGACGTCGATGCGGGCGACACGGAAGCCGAGGCCGTCGACCCCGCCCTCGTGCTGGAGCGGATGGCGCAGGCCGAACCTCGGCTGCGTGCCTGCATTGGGGCGATCGTCTCGGCCATCCCCGCCGGCTTCACGCCTCGGGTGAGGATCCCCGAGGATGCCGTGCGCCGCCTGCTAGCGGTTGATCCCACTGCGGATCGCGTGTCGGAGCCCGGGGCGCCGCGGTGAGCCCGCGCATCCTCCTCACGGGCGGCGCAGGGTTCATCGGCTCCCGAGTTGTCGCTGCGGCTCTCGCTCGCGGATGGGACGTGCGGGTGCTCGACTCTCTGCGCGACGACGTGCATCCGCGACGCGAAGCGGATGAGTCCGCCAGCGGAGGCCAGGATGGCGCTGCGCTGGCCGCCTCGCCGGCACCCTCGCCAGCCGCCGGATGCGACGCCGCCCGACTCGAGTTCGTCCACGCGGACGTGCGCGACGCCGCTGCCGTCTCGCGGGCGCTCGAGGGTGTCGACGTGATCTGCCACCAGGCGTCGAAGGTCGGCCTCGGAGTGGACTTCGACGACACGCCCGACTACGTGGCGAGCAACGAGCTGGGCACCGCGGTGCTGCTCGCCGAGGCGGCACGAGCGGGCATCCGTCGGCTGGTCCTCGCCTCGTCCATGGTCGTGTACGGCGAGGGGCGGTATCGGGACGGCGATGAGGTCGTGGCCGCGCCGCCGCGACGGCCGGCCGACCTGCAAGCGGGATGCTTCGAGCCCCTGTCGCCGCGCACGGGGCACCCGCTCACGCCGGAATCCATCGGCGAGGACTCCCCGCTCGACCCGCGCAACGTTTACGCCGCCACGAAGGTGGCGCAGGAGAACCTCGTTCGCGTGTGGGCGCGGGCGACCGGTGCGAGCGCGGCCGTTCTGCGGTATCACAACGTCTACGGACCGGGCATGCCGCAGGGCACGCCCTATGCGGGAGTGGCGTCGCTGTTCCGTTCGGCACTGGAGCGGGGAGAGCCGCCCAGGGTGTTCGAGGACGGCGGACAGCGCCGCGACTTCGTGCACGTCGACGATGTGGCCGCCGCGAACCTGGCTGCCATCGAATGGACGTCGCGGCAGGAACCCGGATCGGTGCGGGCCTTCAACGTGGCGACGGGCGAGCCGCGCACCGTCGGCGACTTCGCGCTCGCGTTGAGCCGGGCCATGGGCGGGCCGGATCCGATCGTCACGGGCGAGTTCCGGCTCGGCGATGTGCGGCACATCACAGCATCGGCGGATCGCGCTCGACGAGAGCTGGGCTTCCGCACCGCCGTCTCGTTCGAGGACGGCGTGCGCGAGTTCGCGACGGCGCCACTGCGGGCAATGGCAGGGGCGACGTGATGCGAGCCGGCAGCAGGCGGCGTGCACCCGGGCCGGCGGGGTCGCCGCAGCAGCGTCCGTCCAGCCACGGCCCGCTGGTCGCAGACGAGCCGCCGCCGGTGAGCTCCCGCGTCGCTGCTGCCGGACTGGCGGTCGCGCTCGTCGTGATGGCGGCAGGCATCCTCGTTCCCGCCCTGACCGGATGGGACGTGCACGTCAGGTCGTTCCCGCCGTTGCACGC
>Ga0164242_10001987_pt1 | contig 23860 bp, 24 predicted proteins | sample OricomgcompostMG_FD_108783 | JGI IMG/M metagenome (GOLD analysis project Ga0164242, IMG submission 108783) | Miracle-Growth compost microbial communities from Emeryville, California, USA - Original compost - Miracle growth compost (MG) ...
GTCTTTCATAAAATGAAGCACACCTTGAGACTGTACACTGCGTCTTTGATCAAACCTGATGACCAACCATAGATTGTCCACAGAGTTGGGATTTGACTTGAATCCCCTGGCATTGAGAGGGTAGTAGGCTTTTGGGCTTTTGGCAAGGTCACGTGAGATGGATTTCCTGACCAAAAACCCACCGCACCCAAATTTTCAGTGTCAACCTCGAATCTTCCCAAACAACAAAACATGGCTACAAGCAACTTGCCCTTCGTAGTGAACCCAATCGTTTTTTTCTGATGGTTCACATAATGACGCTTCTTTGTCGCCACTTACATGATCCTAAATCTAGCACTATTCATCTAAGGCATCTATCTAGCCTTGACCGCTACTAGTAAGTCTTCAGCCTTTCTTTGGGCCTCCTCTGCAGCCGCAATGCATCACATCTCCATGATGAAGTACGCAACACCTTGTTGCACCCAATCACTCAATATTAGGAAGAGCCGTCTGAGACTATCCCCGAGATATTTCCCCTCCCTCCCGCAGCCCTTCACCTCCCGGCGGGGACGTCATCTCCGGCGGGGAGGACCGAACTTGTCCGGCCGGCACGGCGAAACGAGGGTTGATGGGCGGCCTGTCCTGTTCGTTTCGACTTGCATGGCGCTTCCCGTTGCTCCCTTGTTTTGTTACGTTCGTAACTGGGCCGGGGACGTCCCCCCTTCCGGGTTGGCTTCTCTTGTTCGTGGTGGGCTGGGGGGAATCACTGTGGGAGGGAGGTTTCTCCTTGGCTAACTGCCGTCAAGAACCGCCCTCGCGCCCGCGGACCGGGCATTTCCCCGGGACAACGCTTGCATCGTCATATGCTTGCTGGGCGGGGGGCGGGGACGGGCGGTGGTGGTGGGGACGGTGGTGCTTAAACCCTGGGTTTCTGATCTTATGATTGATGATGCATTCGGCGCGACGGGGGTCACGTTTGGGGTCGTTACGAGAGAGGATATTTTGCTGACCTTGACTGTCTGCTCTAGGTACCTGCTGGCTGGCTTTACTCCGACTGTTATGGCTTGTCCTGGACGTCGAAGAAGGTAAGTCGAAGGTAGGTGGGCGCCTTTGGCCTTATGTTGCTATGGACTGGCAGTGATTCTCGTGGTTATCTCTGCTATGGTGTTCACGGATAAACAGCTGATATATCAAGAGACTGGACTAGTTGATAGAATTAATGACATTATGTATGCCATGGGCAATCATTGCAGAATTATGATGCTGCCGTGTAAATTGTGGTACAAGTTGCTTCATCTCGGTTTTATACCTCTGCTCCACGTCCTCAACTATCACCGGCGAGTTGCATAGGCCGCGTGGGGATGGTTGCACTCTTTGGTCTAGGTAACCCACGGCTTGTTTATCCAACGAGGCAAAGCAGACTGTACATCCGACTTCACTCCACCGACTTCAAAGATTCCATGGCGTCCTGTCCACCGGCGTTGCGCTATCTATGGCTAGCCCGTCAGTACTAACTGCCTTGTTCTCCTGGCCCATATTCAAAAGGCTGGTTTCACGCCGTTCCGAGTCCTCCGAGTCGGTAAACCCCTCCGATGGTGGGAACTATCACTGCTCTTAATGTATTTGGTTAAGGGAAGCGCTAGACGATGTCGATGCTGAGGATCTTGATGTCCTCATCTGGCTTCTCCTTGTAATGCCGGGCATTTTCGATCTTATGGATCACATCAAGACCTTGCACCGCTCGCCCGAAGATGGTGTGCTTGCCGTCTAACCAAGGCTACAACAAAGTCAGCCAGAAGCTCTCAGTCCCGTTTCCGGGGTTTTACAGGGGGGGTATGAGGGCTCTTTGCTTACCGCTTTTACTGTGGTAATAAAAAATTGACTCCCGTTCGAGTTTGGCCCCGCGTTAGCCATGCTCAACGTATACGGCTTATCGTGCCTGAGACTACTAAACTCGTCCTCGAACTCGCGCCCCCAGATGCTCTCGCCGCCGGTGCCGTCGCCGAGCGGGTCGCCGCCCTGGATCATGAACCTTTGGATGACGCGGTGGAAGGTGGTGTTGTTGTAGTAGCCGCGCTTGGAGTGCGTCACAAAGTTCTCCACCGCCTTGGGCGCGGCGTTCGGGAAGAAGCGGACGTGGATGTCGCCGTACGAGGTGTGGATCACGCCGGCGGTGCCGGACTCGGCCACCTTCTTCTGCTCGGCCTTCTTCTGGCCGAGCATCGTCGGCTTCTCGTTCTGGATGTCGCGCGTCGATTTGGAGATTTCTTCCTCGTTTGTGAACATGAAGAACCGTACTTTTCCCAGGCCCGTGGCGAAGAGGATCGGATCTCTGGTCTCGGACTCTTGAAGTAGCGGGTTGCTCGACGCCGCCATTGCGACGGTAGTGACCCCCTTCTTCTGAGGTTGGCCTTGGTATATGGCCAGGCCCAGCGCCCTGAAGTTCTCGTCCTTGCCGTACACCTTCACGATCTGGTTGGTAAATGTGTTGAGCACCTTGATGCCCAGATAGGAACCGTAGAGGATGAAGTGCCCAGACTCGTCAAATATAATGTTGACCATTCCACGGACGGCTGGGGAGTCAAGCTCTCGTTCCGTAGCGAGGCGCCGCGTGAATTCCCCATTGTCCAACCTCTGGATCGCGGTACCTGCCTGCTGCATCTCCTCGATGACCTTTAGTGATTCGTCGTAGGTCCGGTGCAGCTTGGCGGAGGCGAATTCGAAGATGCGGATCTTCCTATCTGGGAAGGAGAAGGTGACAAACTGGTTACCGTCGGGCGATATGCTGAGCGAGGTCGGTACGGACTTTGCCTTTTTGAACTCGAAGAGGTTGGTTGCGCTCTTGTATTCGAAGACGTTATCGGGCTTCTCGTAGTTGCCGCTCGCTCTCCAGTACTCGATCATGCCGTTCTCGTCGGCTGATATCACGCAGTCAAACTTGTCGTTAAAGGCCATGAGCGTCACAACGCTCCGATGTAGATCCTTGAGAGTGTGAAGGGGCTCCTGGCTCTCCCCGCGGCCGTCGTAGACATGAATTAAAGGTTTGTCGCTGTCAGTGACCGCCAAGAGCGGCAGCGACGCGCCTTTCCTATGAACCCAGCATATGCAGCCCGGCGAGAAGTCGAGCTGGAGCATGGCCAGCAGGTCAAAGGTGATTACGTCAAAGACCTTGACCGATTTGTCGACGCCGGCGGTGGCGAAGCTCCTGCCGTCCTGGCTGACCGACACGGACTTGATCTCCCCCTCGTGGGCCTTGAACTCTTTCACAAACTCGATCCCGTCGGCGACCTTCTTCCAGAACTTGACTACGCCGTCGACGGAGGCGGTGATCAGGAATTCGGTGAGGGGCGTCATGGTTACGGAGGAGAGCGCCTCCTTATGCATCAGGGACCTCGAGTATCGCGCGGCCTTGGGCAGCGCCGATATGTATAGCTTTTCGTAGGGGAGCACTCGTCGCTTCTTCTTCGGGGCTGCCGATGGAAGCTGTGGGCCTATATCATCATCGGAGGAGCTGTCTGGGAGGAGAGAGAGGTTGTTAGCTTTGCAAGAGGACTTGAGGAATAGAATGCGCCTGAGTATGGGGTGCTCACCAGCCTCATCCTGCTCGGCGAAGTCTAAATGGCTCCGCTTGTTCGACTTGACGTCGTCGTCGTCTTTTGTGTCCGCCATGGTAGGAACTAGCCAATTCGCAAAGGCAGGTAGGTTGGCGCTGAGCTTGAGAGCTTAAATACCAGCTCTGACAAGCTCTGGTTGTGAATATGGCGACTGAGATCTGAAATGCATGTGTCGCTGTTCGGGAGGCCGGTTTCTGATTCGCCCCCTTGGCTCCTGCGCCCGACCCATCCCGTCGTGCCCGTCTAATCAGACCCCTGCGCCTAGGGCCGACTTTGTTCCTCCGCCGGAGATTCCACGTACCTGCCCCTCAACCCACGATGTCCAATGTTCTTGATAAATACTCCATGCACTCATCCTAGGCCGCCCTCTTCCAATTCCCTTTCGTTTTCTTCCGGTTCCGCTGCATCGTATTCCAGCCAATGGAAAAATTGCTGCACACTAGCCCGGGCATGTAATGCGTCATCGCTGTCTTCATTTAGACCTGAACAAATCCCTTGGAGGCGAGGTAAAGCGAGGCACCATTTTCTCCAGCCCTTCACATATAAACTGACTAAAGGATAGGGATGCCTCACCACTCTTCATTTCCAAGGAACTCGACGCCCAGCTCCCCTCTACGTGAGAGGCGAGTGCCTGGGGCCTCGAGTGTACGAGGAACGCTTAATACGGGTCTGAAAGGGGAAAATAGTAACAACCAGTTCGAGAGAGCGAGTTCCCTAGACAGGGAAGAGCTGGGAGCGCTGGATCCGCAAAACGCAGAAGGACGCGTTATGTGGCTGCCTGGAGCATCGAGCATCTAGTAATAACTTGGCCAAGTTACGTTCGCCCAACAGAAAGAAGCAGGAGTCCCGATTCGACGGATGAGCGTGACGCATGCCTTGCCATGCACCCAGGGAGGTCTCTGCCTTGCCAACAGACTCGTCGATCAATGGAGGCGGGCTGCCGGCTGTCTTACGGCGAATCTAGAAGTCATCACCCTTCGACCAGGATGGAAGAATGGGGCTGTCCGTGCCGAATAACAGGCATGTTAGGCCCTGTGACGCAGGCGTGGGACCCGCAGCAGCGAACGAGGAGCAGCTAGGAGCAGGCGCGCCATTTCCAGACATTGGCGGGCCGCTGTCTACAACTCTGAGAAGGCCGGGGAAGAATGACTTCTCTAGGCACTGGCCATTTTGCGCGGCCTAGATGAACTGTCTCAATCCAGGCGTGGCTAGCTCTGCGCTTGGGCCGGTTACCTTGGCGCGGGATTCAGGGACCCAGTGCGAGAACACTGTAATGGGCTGCCAACTCCGGCTGCTCATCCGCTGCTGTCAGGGCCGCCTGGAATGTGCACGAGGGCGTCGAGCTGTCGCCGCCGAGACACCGCCGCCGAGGCTACAACCGGAGCCCTCTAGTGTGAGCCCGACCGGGGTAGGGGCGGCGGAGCTTGGCGAGGCGCACCCGCCGTCATGGCCTTGGTACAAGTCATTCTAACGCAAATAGCATTTGAAGCAAGGAAATATCAACTGCATTTTTTACATAAAACAAGCCGCCGCTCGATGGAGAAAGACAATATTGGACCGAAAAATAAATGAAATAAACATGCAGGATAATAAGGCGACTGTGAATGTGCGCAGATATCTGACAGTGGGCTAAGGCAAGCCCCAGTGGTCCTTTCAATATAGCTTCCCTAGATCACTAAAGCCAAAGGCTTTACAGCCTGCAGCTTTGCAGGCCTAGGAACACAGTGTTAGTGTCTCGTAACGGCAAGAGTAAAGGCCATTCTAGAAACCACTTGCATTATTATAGTCGTTAATAAGTTATTCAAAACTAAGACAAGACAAGGCGAGTAGGTCTTTGGAAAAGATTCAATGCTGGCGGCGACGTCCGGCAGAGACGTAGGCGGTACATTCGTCGCAGGGACGGTGGTGGCATGGGTTGATGGTGTAGCCGGTGTCGGGGTCAACAATTCTCTCAAACACGCAACGACCGTAGCGATTCGGGCCATTTTCACATATGCAACAAGTCCACACGCCACCGAGTTGACGGTGGCGACAACCCCTATTGGTACACAGGCTATCGCGCTGGTTCGACCTTGTGGAGCTTCGAGAATTGCACATGGTCCTCTTCCGAGTGATCGGGTTGGTCCTAGATCGTGAACAGTACGTTATGGACTGGCCGGTATGTAGGCCACAGCGATGGATGTTGATGGTGTTGTGACACATGGTTGGGAGCAGATCGAGATATGCGGTGGAGCAATAGAGGAACGCAGAGAACCTTTAGGAGCCGAGACGAGGGAAATGCTGAGTGGGTATAGAGAAATCAATGCAATAAGGATTCAAGGAGAGCCACTGGTAGGAGCATTGAGGGAATATTAAGGTGTAAACATCTTTAGCAAAGGGAGCAGCATGACATTTAAATAGTAAACAGCTACCTCTCCCAAGCTCCCTCCTGCCCCCGAAGATAGCTGCTTTTTGATGATTGAACTCACAGTCTAGTTTCTCGGTCCACTTCTCCATATGTGGCTTGGTTAAGTTAATTATAGCTGTACATTTGAAAGGGCGAAAGGTTAGGGAGAATGACTGGTCTACAGCACCTTCCTGCCTCCTGAAAATAACCGCGCAGCGAAAGGTGAAACAAACAGTCTGATTTTTCAATCGGTGTTCATATATTTAGCGTGACTAGGTCTGATTCTGGGCCTCTGTGTTGGTTGACAGAGCGGCCAGATGCAGACCGCGGTTGCGAAAGTAGGCCAGGGGCGATGAACAGAGAGGCGCTTAGAGGGTGACCCGGCGCTTGAAGCCACTCGTTATCAAATGCGGCTTATATTGCAGACACCAACGACCACCAGCTGGCTGGTGACACTGGGCCGTAGTTCTAGAAACGACACACCGTTTAAACCCTGTCCCGGTCTCGGTCACATGACCCCGCGCAAGCAGGGGGGCGAAGCGCGCGGACCAGCCTTGGATCCGCTTTCTCTTCCGTGTCTCGCTCCATTTTACCTTGGGCCTCCGCTCTACAGCTTTCGGGGCCCCTGACAACACCTAAGATTCGACACCAAATACATTTTCACATCGCATCCGCCAATTTAGTCATATTCTAGCCGCTACCATGGACGAAATTGCGGTAGTTCGATGCAGTACTGGCACTGATGAAGACGGTGCCGATATTACCTTCGACTTTAATGGCAAACGGATGAAGGTGTCGCTCTTCCCAATGGCATCTACCCTCGAACACAAGTCCCCAACCGAAAATCGCCTAATTTGCCTTCTCGGTAAATCTGTTGAGGCGGATAGCGACGAGTATGAAGATATCATGGATAAAGTCATACAAGCCATCCTCGATGCTGGGCGGCCTCTTTTTATCAAGGCAGCACCACCCAGTACAGCCTCGGATGGCCTACGAGCTCGGACGGCAGAAACCATTACCGTACAATCGTATCTCTTTCCCGAAACGATCGATTTCCGTTTCCAGACCATTAACAGTATACCGACTGTTTTTCCAATCCATTCTGACGAAGCTAATACGCTCCCTGACGTCGGACCGGACCCTGATTTCGAACCCGACTCCTACCGTATCGATATGAAGCTTCCGCGGTATTCGGCTGCAGACCTAGTACCTCTGCAAGTCCTGCTTGAAGGAGGTAACTTTATGGCTAAGGTGGAGATCGATGGGCGTGATATGGTCTGCAAGGCCTTCTGCCAGGGCCTCGAGGACCCAGGCCTTATACAGGAGCTCGCCAGCATTAGCCTGATACAGCAAAAGGCTGCTCTGGAAGGAGGCAGCGGCTTATCGAACACCCAAATCCGGGTTCCGAAACTTGTCGGATATATCACTCATGCCGAGACTGGCGCTACTCTCGGCATGCTTCGCGAATGGATTCCCGCTGGAAATCGCGGCGATACGCTGAGAGACGTGGACGTATCCACAGTATCGGTGGAGATACGTCAGCGTTGGGCAGAGCAGATACGGGGGATGGTTAACTGGCTCCACGAAATTGATATTGTCTGGGGGGACGGCAAGCCGTCGAATGTCGTCATCGACCAGGCTGACAATGCCTGGCTGATTGATTTCGGAGGCGGCTGGACGGAGGGCTGGGTCGACGAGGAGTTCGCGGGGACCGAACGGGGAGACGATCAGGCTGTTGAGAGGATCGCGAAGTTCCTGGGTCTATGACCACGAAGCCGGAAAGGACATCCCGCTTGCAGAGTTTTCCCCTTTAGATCAAAGTAGAGAGCCGAGGAGACAACACACTCGGCGCATATGTTCGGCATCCGAATCAGCGTTTTCATCGTCCGAGTTGATGAGGTTTAGTGTTCGTGCCAAGAACAGGGCCTCGCCAGATAAGTGCACAACAGAGACGCGAAAACATCCGGGCGCAGCTTCATCGCGAGATGGAACTATCAGATCCAGATTTTGAGTTCTTGAGGGATAATCCCGAACATGCGATATGGCTGGAACGCAATATCGAACCGAGATTTTGGTCAAAATTCAAGTCCCTTGAAGCCGAGTGACAGGAATTTCAACATAAAGTGGCCTGTGGGATAATTCGAAGTATCGAACGAGAGGAGGAAGAGAAACCAAGTGATTGCATAGAAATGTGGGATTACAAGTCTTCTTCATGTAGCTCATGAGCTAGGCTGGTTTATTGTTGCTCCTGAATCCAGCGATGGTCATGTGGCCCGTGAGGATGTTCGCCGTCGAGGAAGTCGAGGAGGTCGTCGGGAGCGCGGAAGGACGTCATCCACTGCGGTAGGCCTGCGCCACCAGCGGCGCCATCTCCGTGCAGGGTATATTCAAAGGGAGAAGGAACGGGAGACAGGCCCCACCAGGTCCGCCGCCACCAGCAGGATGGCGCGTTCCTCGGCGACAAAACGTCCCTGCAGTAGTAGATCCACGAACCGGCATCGCCGTCCCAGTCCTTCGCGGAGGCCCCTTGCTGGCTTTGACATCGAGGAGCGCTTCAGGTGGGCGGAGAATTGTCAGACGACCGTGAAGAAGACTGGGCATTTTCGACGTCTTCATCGCTCCCATATACGGCGAGTGGCAGAGCTTGGAAACTTGTGAGTGGAAGGCCCGTTGCACCGCAGATGTTGAATGAGAGCTTCGCTTGTATTTTCTCCTCGTTGGAAAATGCTTAGGCTACTAGGCCTAGTGATCGACATCAGCAGATATTCACGCCATAGAATGAATCTAGCTACAGTCAATTACTGTATGTGTTTGTAGTTAATCATTCCAAACGAGCGTATCTTGCTTTCTGAGATTATCTGTAGCTAACTTTGCTCCCTCACGCCATTCCTAGTCTAGGCAAGAGTGCCGGGGATTTCAGTGCACCCTGCCTGGGATGTCAGTGTACTGCGTACCCTACCGGGAATTTGGGCGCACGATGATATGGCACTAGTGTATTTGTGAAATTTGAGCGCAATCGCCGATTGGTTCTGGACCTTCTGGGTGGGGCAAAGGTCTGCTACCTGCATAATAGCTGGGAAGCGGCCTGGTCTGAACTGCCAGGCTGTTCACCCACAGTTTCACAGGCCACAGGCGGGCAAGCCAAAGGGACCGAGGCTGACTAAAGAGGCAATGAGTAGCGCTGAGGGAAACCTCGGTCTCAGTCAAATTCCCCGGAAATGTGAATACTATGTAGGTCTGTCAACCCCACGTTCCGAGTATTCCTGTCTCCTACCGGCGAGCGCATTCTTTCATAATGGCGAGACATCCCCTTCAGAGGCTTGCCTCGCCCTCGAGGGCGTTCTCAGGGCTCATCCACCTACTCGGACTCCTCTCGTTCTCAGCTTCGTTCACATATCTATTTACGTTCCCAACCCCCATCTCGGCGTCGTACGGCGGGCAGTTCCAGTACCTGACCATCATCGGGCTTGCCTTAGCCACCGTGACGTTCACGCTGGGTCTTCTGGCGGACGTGGCCCTCAGTCCTCAGTTGTTCGCGGCTAAGAATGTTCTCTCGGTCTGCTCGGCGCCGTTGCAGGTCTTGGTCACGATCCTCTACGGGGGACTTTGCGCCATTGACAAGGGCCTAGTGGTCCCGCCGGAACTGGAACTGCCCTTCCTTCCCGACTTTGGCTTTCACGCCATGCCCGCGATTATGTTGTCCTTGGACCTCCTCCTCCTGAGCCCTCCGTGGACGGTCAAGTCTTACAACGCCATGGCCATAAGCCTGACGCTCGCTTTCGCGTACTGGGGCTGGGTTGAGCATTGCTTCAGCAAGAACGGATGGTGAGAACAGCATAACCCCTAGGCCAAACTACTTTCAACTTGGCTTACGCAACTGTCCATTCAGGTACCCATATCCAATCTTTGAACTCCTAAGCACAGGACAGCGAGTTATGCTGTTCTCCGTGTCCGCTTTGTTGATGACGGGAAGTACCATGGCGTTGAAGTGGGTGTATGGGAAGGTCAACGGCATCGAGCAGTTCAAGAAGGATGCAATCAACCCTACCAAGCTTGATTAGCTGGAACTCTCCTGCGGGAGAGAAATGGTCTCTAGTCGGAAACACCAGCCACCGGAGAGCTATTCACCCGAGCAAGATGGTCACAAAAACCAGTAGTAGTTGAGTATTGAGGGAGAGAAGGAGTGCAACGCACCGTCACTCGTCCGATCCTATAATAGCTTCCCGTGAGTGGCTGTGTACCCGGGGTTTAAAGTGTCGGCCATGCAGGATGAAGAGCTTCCGGCAACCAAGTTGGAAAGCCGTGACACGTGGGGGTGTAGCTAAATGCCACTGACTGGTGTGATACCTTGGTTTGGTAATCTTACAGACAGCGCGGCGATGCGCCAAAATTCACAATTATCCATTCGTAGATACTTATAGGTTATCCTCGCGGTTTCTCAGATACACAGGAAATTAAGGAACTGTGATGAATGTGTGCGATCCTGCGAGGAGCTGAGGTGATGTGTGTGATGGCTGGTTCTTAAAGTAGTACGCTGCAGACAAAAGCCCCTGAGTGGGCGGGCTACTTTATAAACCAACCAACCCCACCTCCAACATTGAGTCATCGATTCCTAGGAAGTTACCCGACCTGAAAAAAAATTTAATGATTCGCCGCCGAGTGCCCGACTTCATATTCTGATCGCAAGCTCTATATTTAAGACATTTCGAGTATCTGAGCTTCGAGTCCGTCGGACTGGTCCTTGAAGTTGCCAATTGGCCCTTCACCATGTCGGTAGGGAGCTTCATGACCCCGCCATTCGTTGTTGCGGCCCGCCTAACAGATGACTGCTGTGCCTAGACCTTCTACATACAGAACCCGAACGTTGGGAACAAGGACCAGAGCGAGGACCGAAGGAGTATGTATTTCAATGCCAATGCCAGATCCCCCGGTTGCCTGTACCACTGGCCCTAACTTGCGTCTACCTAGTTCGCGGTTACAACCCCCTGACGCCTCCCAATCTTCTCCAACATGAGATCCCGCAGACCGAGCAGTCCAAGCAGACTGTCCTCGGCGGCCGTGAGGAGGCCGTTGCCATCGTCAACGGCACCGACCCGAAGCAAAGGCTACTCGTCATCATCGGCCCATGCTCGATCCACGACCCGAAGGCGGCCCTGGAATACTGCGACATGCTCCTAAAGGAGAAGGAGAAGCACAAGGACGAGCTGCTGATCGTTATGCGCTCGTACCTCGAGAAGCCCCGTACCACAGTCGGGTGGAAGGGCCTCATCAACGACCCGGGTATCGACAACAGCTTCGATATTAACAAGGGTTTGCGTATGAGCAGGCAGCTGTTCGTTGACTTGACCGACAAGGGCATGCCCATTGCGAGTGAGATGCTAGATACGATCAGCCCACAGTTCTTGGCCGATGTACTGAGCCTGGGAGCCGTCGGAGCGAGGACTACCGAGTCCCAGCTACACCGGGAACTTGCCAGTGGCTTGTCCTTCCCCGTGGGGTTCAAGAATGGGACGGACGGGAGCCTAGGCGTTGCGATCGACGCCATTGGTGCCGTCAAGCACCCGCATCACTTCCTCTCTGTCACGAAGCCTGGTGTGGTTGCCATTGTCGGTACTGTAGGCAACGAGGACTGCTTTGTGATTCTTCGAGGTGGCACCAAGGGGACGAACTACGATGCCAAGAGCATCGGCGAGGCGAAAGCAGCACTAGAGAAGGCCGGTGTGAATCAACGGCTGATGGTCGATTGCAGCCACGGGAACTCGTTGAAGGATCACAAGAACCAGCCCAAGGTTGCTGCCGTTCTCGCTGAGCAGATTGAGAAGGGTGAAGCAGGTATCATGGGTGTTATGATTGAGAGCAATATCAATGAGGGTAAGTCAACTGCCTACTGCGAAGTGTTTTGAGCTCGACTAACCCTTCGCTCAAGGCAACCAAAAAGTGCCCAAGGAGGGCAAGGCAGGGCTCAAATACGGCGTCAGCATCACGGACGCCTGTATCGGATGGGAGGACACCGTTTCTGTGTTAGATACACTTGCGAACGCTGTCAAGAAAAGGAGAGAGACCTAGAGCTAGAATGGCTACAGTGCCGATGTGAGTTCGATCAATCACCAGAATCTCCGACCTTGCTAATCCCGATTAGTGACGATGTCAAATTTTTCTACTCTCGCTAGAATATATGACACTCCGAGAACAACATGAGCGACTGTGCTGCATTTTACGAAGGAGTCTATACCCGAGTGAGGGGACTAGATGCTCTAAGAGCCTCGAGTCTGGGTTCAAAAGTCGAATGGCGATGTATTTGAGAGAGGGGTTTAAAGAGGTACAGGAGCTTTCCAGACATCTACTTGCTACGTCTAATGCTACGCGTATCGAGACGCCTCAGCTCGGTCCTGAAGCACTGCGCCGTAGTATTAATGTGTCTCGCCTTAAAGCCAATTAGATAGACAAATATGTGTAAGTTTCGTGGTATTTCCCAGGGGCCATATGCTTGGCAGCCATTGCCTCGGGCTGGCGGTTGAGGTGGTTATTGATTGCCAGCTGGAGGTCAGCTGATCTCGGAAATTGTTAAGACGAGTGGATCACCCAATCTGCCTGCCTGCCTGGGTCTTCAATCTGCGAGTTGAGGTACTTCAGTTTGTAGAGCTGTAAAATAACATGCTGCTTTTCTGCAACCAGACCTGCTTAGGTTTACTCCTCTGTCGTGATTGTTGTGTGTGATAACTATTTTGGAGCAGACCATTGTGATGGCGGTGGCATGGAGGAAGAAAGTGGGAAGCTCCAGCTGGTTGGTTATTCCAGTCCGCTGATTGGACATAAATTCGTCGGATGACGGGTTCTCTCTCGGTCCGTGGGGATGATGCCGGATTAGCCCGACACCCTGGTCTTTTCACCTGCTTGATTTTCAACCACACCCGGGTTGTTGTGAGCATTTCGGACCTTTAGACACGGGCATTGGCGGCCAATTGCCTTGCCATCCTCATCGAGACATCTCCCTTAAGCTCCCTCAAGTCCTTTCAATATGTTAGCCAGGTCCTGCTTGCGCTCGACGCGCGCGTTCGCCGGCGCAAGAAATGGCGCCGTTGCGTTTTCCAAGGTACGAACGAATTGACGACTCGAGGAGCAGCTACCACCAATTGGGAGGCCCGTGAAGCCTCGATATTGGCAGCAAGGACCATCAAATACTGCCTTTCTCTCGTTCAAAGAGCTAATTTGTTGCTCCTTGTGTAGCGTGCCGCCTCTTCGAGCTCTGGACAATCTGCCGAGTCCCCGTTACGCCTGAACCTCGCTGCCGCCGCTGCGACCACCCTCGCCGCAGGGTCGATCGCCTGGTACTATCACCTCTACGGGCCTACCGCTCACGCTATGACTCCTGCTGAGGAAGGGTAAGTGATATATCTCTGGGGTTTGACGACGATTTAGAACGAGCCGACCTGGCTTGTGAAAGCTCTGAGGCATATAACTCAAAGCCAACATCGAGGCTAGCGATTGGGGCAGACAGGACAGCAAACTAACTAGCCGAACAGACTCCATGCTCCTCAGTACCCTTGGGTCCACCAGCAATGGCTCAAGACCTTCGATGCCCAAGCGTAAGTCCTCACATTCCGTCCTAACAAAAAGGACACACCCAGCTCATAACATGCACATATAGACTTCGCCGTGGTTTCCAGGTCTACCGAGAGGTCTGCGCGGCATGCCACTCGCTCAGCCGAGTCCCTTACCGAACTCTCGTCGGTTCGATCCTGACCGTCGATGAGGCCAAGGCGCTGGCCGAGGAGAACGAGTACGATACCGAGCCCAACGACCAGGGCGAGATCGAGAAGCGACCCGGAAAGCTGTCTGACTACATCCCGGATCCGTACAAGAACGACGAGGCCGCTCGGTTTGCCAACAACGGTGCTCTGCCCCCGGATCTGAGCCTGATCGTCAAGGCCCGTCACGGCGGCTGCGACTACATCTTCTCTCTGCTGACCGGCTACCCCGAGGAACCCCCGGCGGGTGCGCAGGTTGGCGAGGGTCTTAACTTCAACCCCTACTTCCCCGGTACCGGTATCGCCATGGCCCGTGTGCTCTACGACGGCTTGGTCGACTACGAGGACGAGACACCCGCGTCGACGTCGCAGATGGCCAAGGACGTAACCGAGTTCCTCAACTGGGCCGCCGAGCCCGAGATGGACGACCGAAAGCGGATGGGCATGAAGGTCGTGGTCGTCACGACGGTCCTCTTCGCGCTGAGCGTCTGGGTCAAGCGGTACAAGTGGGCCTGGATCAAGTCGAGAAAGGTCGCCTACGACCGGCCAAGAGTCGGAGGTCGCCACTAGTAAAAGAAGAAGATGCGATGACGACGGCCCCTTAAATTCCTACTCTGTGTATGATATTCTTTGCTCTCTAGAAGGAAGGCTCCTTTGTTTGCGTAGACGAGAAAAGAAAGGGATCTAGGTCGTGGTGATGGGAGGAGCGATCCAGGTGAAGTGGTGGTTGAGCTGTAAATCACAGTGTTTCGGTCTGAATACACGCCAATCTTTCTCATTGAACAACTGCCTGTCTGCTATGACCGAGTTTCCAATGATTCCTAATGACTATGTTTGACTACAGGCTTGAGTGTTCCCTGATCGATGCCTTACTGCTAGGGTATCCAACTCTAGGTCATGGCCTGGTTTCTTGGGCGACTGAGATTGCTCACAGGAACAAACATCGAACCCCACCGAAATGCCACCAGACAAGTTAACCACGGCGACGGCGCTTGCCAACTACACGCGCCAGCCAAGTTCACCACAGTCACAGCACCAGCCAAGTTTACCACGGTAATAGCACTCGCCAAGCATTCGCCAACTATTCACCTGCCTCGATGCCTGGACAGCACTCGCCAGCTCTCGCCAACTGCACGCCCAACTGTTAACCTACCTCACCTTGCTGCTCGCTGCTCGCTGCCTCTCGCCCAATTCGAGTCAGCTATCTATCATTAGATTAATTTATGCTTCCATGAAACCTCCACACTTAATATCCAGCATGGGCACAGCCTTAGGGATAATGCCAAACAAAAAAATATTATCTCCCCAGGTGCTGCCTCGTTCGTGTTTGCTTGTGGCATCGCTCTTTTCATCAACATTTATCAAACGAAATCAACATCGGTAGAAAGGTTTTTTTTTACCCTCCGGTAGGCCGGGCGACGTGATGGGAAAGCTATCAGAAGAAAAGCCTGGAGAACCGCTGCCACCTCGAGGCTTGCCAACCACCATGGCAGAGCGGCCTTCAACCTCCTTAACGGCCAGGATGAACATCGCCGATGAGCTGCTCTATGGTCTCGATATCGAAGATGAAGAGTCCCGGGAGTTCCTCAAATCCCTTATCGTATCGGGCCAAGTACCACAGGACGAACTGGAGCAACTCTACGAGGCTAGTCTTCAGCGAGGTGTTGACGAATGGGACATGCTCCTCGAGTGCGCAACGTCTATCAAGAACCAGATATCTTCGCGAAGCAAGTCACAGGGCCAGCCTGGAGTGGTCCCGTATGTGGCCTACGTGCTTTCTGGGGGAGCCGCGTCGGACCAGGCCCAAAGCTTGGTCGAGCCCGAGCCCGAGCCAAAGCCAAGAAAGAGGAAGCGCAAGGTTTCCAAGCGGGTGCCTTTGGCGGCCGTGTCTCATTTCTGGGAAGATGTCGAGGAGGCAACGTCCGAGTCGGGGCCGCCAGCTAATCCTCACGAGCATGGTCCAGTTCACGACCTGAAGACTGTTAGCAATGAGCTCGCTCAAGCAGTACAGTCCGGCTCTACAGCGCCAAAAAAGAAAGGAAAGAAGTCCTCGAACCGGAGGATGCGACAGAGCCCGGAACGCCATGGCGACGTCACGGCATCAGGGAGACGAACCGACCCCTTGAAGGAGAATGCGGACCTTCCGCTAATATCGGACGAAAACCCGGGCTCCTTACTGGAGATCAACTCAGAGAACGGCGATGACCTTGTGGAAGGCAAGATTGAAGACCTACTCACCAAAGTGTCACGGCCGAAAAAAACCGCGCAGTCGCCGTACTTCACCCCCGCGCCCTCCCCCAAGAAACCTCGACTCCCTCGCGGCACCGTCTCGAGCATCCCATTCCCGCCTCTCTCGGCCTCGCGGTTTGGCCTCATACAAGAAGAGCTAGCGGGGAACCCGTTCCAGCTTCTCGTGGCGGTCACGTTTCTCATCCGCACTACGGGCCGAGCGGCCATACCGGCCTTCCGGCAGTTCATCGGCCGTTTCCCCACGCCAGAAGCTGTTGCGAAGGCGGATCCGGAGGATATCATCCCCATGATCCGCCATCTTGGGCTGTCGGCTGTCCGCTGTGCCACTGTGCAGAAATACGCGAGGATGTGGATGGAGAACCCGCCCAGCGGAGATTTTCGGTACGGGGTTAGGAATTATCCTCGGCCGGGTGATGCTCGCGATGTGAAAGCGGGTGGAGAGTATGGTCCTGAGGTGGGAGGGGATGTGGCGGTGAGGCAGCAGGAAGGAGCAGATATTGAGAGTGACTTCTCCACTGGTGTGGGAAGGAGAGAAGTACCGGAATCGGCATGGGAGATCGGCCACCTCACACAAGGTCCATACGCCATAGATTCGTGGCGCATCTTCTGCCGCGATGCCCTCCTCGGAAGGGCGGAGGACTGGATGGGGAAGGGTAGAGAGCCGACGTTCCAACCAGAGTGGATGCGTGTCCTGCCGGGGGACAAGGAGCTGAGGGCATGTCTGCGGTGGATGTGGATGCGCGAGGGCTGGGAGTGGGATCCTGTGAGCGGGGAGCGGGTTGTGCTCAGGGAGGCGATGCGAATGGCCGTGGATGATGGGAGGGTTGGCTATGATGACCATGGGGGGCTAGTGATTCTGCCGTGACCTGTGAGGAGGTTGGATCCTGACATGGCCTAGGAAGTGAGTGACGAGGTCCTAGGCTGAGGCTTGTTTGGGCTCCTGGGCGTCAATTCTGCGCCGAACCTTGCTGGTTGGTATATGAACTGGGATCCAACACACGAGAGTCATTTCTTTGGTAGCAAAGGCGCGGGGTGCATCATTTGGTCAACGAAAAGACCTCACAGAGGGTCAGGTAATAGCTTTCAACAACAATCCTTTCACTTCGGAAGGCAATCATCGTCCTCTTACTTTAGTTCACTGACCGCCACGTTGGTAGTGGCATATAAATATCAAGTCAACACGAGCACCTCTCGAACGCCCCCTAGCGTAGAGGAGGGAGAATTTTCTCTAGGACGAAACGTAGAGTCCTTCATCTCTAGCACCACCGTCTACGCCCGCTATTTCATATTTTGCTTCTCCTTCGACCAATAGCAAAATGATGCTGGTCTCATTGCACTTCCTCACTGCTATTTTCCTCCTCATGCTCGCCAACCCTAGTACCGCTATGCAACACCGACAGGGTTTTATGAGGGAATGCAGCGATTGGATCTTTGATTCTCCCCTTGTCGCTATCAACGCTACCTGCCGCGATGATTCCGGATACAAATATCGATCCATCATGCATCTCAACCGTTGCTACGTGTCCGTTGATCTATGACGACCCACCATCTCTCCCCGGTCACTGACACCGACTTAGGAACATGAATGGCCGCGTGACATCTGTAAAGAAGTAAGTTTCGACGTACACCCTCTCGAACTTACATACCATTATGGCGATGTTGCTAACACTTCTGTAAAAAGGGGCAATTTCGTCAAAACCTGCTTCGAGTGGCCACAAACGGGGTATGCCGACCTTGGAAGGTTCCCCGTTCGATGTCTCAACGATGAAAAGCACATTATCACCTCGGTCCTTGACTTAAGTATAATAAGTTACCTTCCACGGCGTAGAGTCGAGAACTGTACTGACGACGTTGACTAGACTTAGATATTGGTGTTCTGGACGGGTTCATGATTTGCTGGGACGAGATTGCCTACCCTACCACCTAATGTAGCAGAAGAGTGCGGGGAGGTAATATCTACGGGGGACGGGTCGGTGGCCTTGGAACTTGACTGACAAGCTTGAAATGGGTTTCGGCGTCACTGTGTTGTATCCACTTCCTCAATCGTCACTACAGATTAAAGGGGGGAGGTAAACAACATTCATCTGCCCTACTAACGGCCGCCAAAGTGAATCCGACCTCAAATATGTATTTAAACCAAACAATGAGTGACAAGTTCCCGTTCCGGGTCTTCACCGGAGCAGAAGGTTAGACCAAAAAACATTTCTCCCATCCGTTCCTGCTGCCTTTCTTGTATCACTTTCTTACCTAGCGATTTCTCAGTAACCAGCGTCGATTAGCGAACCCGTGCAACAGCGAAAGGCCCATATCGTCATTCTCGAGATAGTAATTGCAGATATGGCTTCTGTGGCGTCCACTGTTTCCAAGGCCTTGGTTATGGTCTTCGCTCTCGGCGGGAAGCTCGTCGCGTCGCAGCAGAACAGCTGCCCGGACGGCGGCTTCGTCTCGACTTGCATGTATCGGGGATTCAACTTCACAAACACCAACCTCGGCATGTACTGCCTCAACGACCAGGTTGACATATATGCCTACAACTGGACCTCGTAAGCATCGGTTCCCTTCCTTCCCTCCCTTCCTTGCCTCCATCCCTAACCCTCCATCCCTTATCTCCTTCACTTCTCTCCTTCCCTCCCCACTGGCTTTCAAGTCATAGCGATGTCAATGCTAACTAGTACCTTGCTTCTGTTAGGCTAGACCTGAACCTTTGCCTTGCCAACAACGAAGGCAGTATGATTCCCTGGGATAGGTAAGTTTATCGACTACGGGGCGAGGGCCCATCGCCGCTGTTGCTCGTCGGTTACATTGAAGTGAGCTAGCTAACAATATCCTGAACCTCGAACAGCGGCTACTACGCCGACTCCTGCACCAACTGCGGAGTAGCCAGCACCTCGACCCTTCACCTAACCTGCGACTGTAAGGACATGACTGGGGCTCTGTTCACGAGCACCGTAGATCTCAGTACGTCCACCCCTCACCCCCAAGTTCCCGTAGCTCTCGCAAGGGGAGCTATGGCGATCGATCTGCTAATAGGAAGGTATAGATACTATGATCTACAATGTGAACGGAGCTATGGGCTGTTGTGGAAACATCGGCGCTGAAAGTTGGCAAGGACCGGGGGTTGAATGATTTCCGGGGCTTGGCGGACAAAGGGACACAGAGCACCGGTATTTCTTCCTTATACGGATTATTCACGATAGGACCAGTCCGGTATATCTCTAGGTAGCACCTGAGAACTGCAACTCTGCGCCCAACCTATGCACCCACGAAGAGATGGACCGTTCTCTAGTGAACTTGGCAATTCGTTACCAGGACGATCTCGGTGTGAATCTAGGGGAATGACTTGACAAAGGTAATTACTAGCAAGATCTCCCAAGATACATCGGCATATACACGCGATTGAGTCTAAAAACCTTGCACAAGCGATTACGTTGGAAATCCAGTTACAATAACGGAACTGGCCCCCGGAATTTCGTCACGGGTTTGCTTTCTTCCAGCCGGGTTTCGGTGCCGAACTGGCACCGAGATCCATTTGAGAGCTGCCTTTTGTCAGCGTCGGCGGTTGGTTTCCGACATAGATTCATGGCGCCGCCATCGAAATCGCCAGCTGCAGCGTGCGTTCTATGTGCATAGATAATGAAGCTGGATTATGAGTTGACACGGGAAGGAGTTTGCAAGTCAGATGACGGGAGGCGGCCGATCGAGCCGAGCCAAAATGGGCGTTTTATCGGCCCATCGGCGGATCGCTCGGACTTGAGCGGTCAGGCCGGCCATACTTTGAGAAAAGGAAACTTCAGGAATCATAAACGAGGCTCGATGCTTTTTCCCTATCAGCAAAGAGTTTTCAGCGAACGGAATGAAACACGGCAGAGCCGAATGGAGAGCTGCACGGCCGGCAATTGCAAGGAGCCGCTTGGGAAGATTGCAGTTACCCATCAAGGGACTCGGGGTACAAGATAGGAGTACGGATTATTCGTACCCTTCATAAAATCGCGAATCTAAGTCGCGGACGGACGCGAGGGTGGTTGGTGCCTTGCTTTGCAGCAAACGCAAACGCGGCGCCATGGGCCCAGCCCCTAGTAGTAGTCCGGCTACAGTGCCGGTACGTATGTATGTATATATATGTACTAGAGTCGAGTCCCGGTGTTAGGTGAGGCGAGACTTTGGGCAAACTTCTTCGACCAGCAACTTCGACCCAACTTTTACTCCCTTCCTCTCTACTTTTCAGTATTGCTCTTTTTCTTATTTCCTTTCAAAAGCTGCTTAGTCCATCAAATTCAGGCAGCAGTCCACGCAAGTGAAGCAACCCCGCTACATTCCTGTTGGATCTTCTTGCTGGAGGGGTACTTTTCTGTGCTTGGCTTGCCTTGTGTCTCCGGCATCAACTCTACATAATTAGGTTCTGAGTAACGACGCCAAGTCATGCAACGCCGTTGATCTTGCATAAGCCTTATCAACATGGTGGACCAGGAGCTTTTAAAGGGGATTGTCGGGATTGCCGCATCAGCTCTGGTCGTGCCTCTCAGCATCCCCGCTCTCAGGCAAACCCTGGGTAAGCTGAGACGACGAGATGGGTACGATCTCGTTGAAGACCTCTACTCCGACAAAGATGGCTCAGCGACGGAGGAGTCCATCAAGAGATATACCGACCTCCGTCCTAGGATTGAGCTTTGGCTGAGCCTTAGCGCGGGATTGGCTACGTCAATCGCTTCTAGGGTGCTCTCCGCAAAGAATGGCTATCCTTGGGCTGACCCCCACTACCGCGACCTTGCCGTCGTGTGCTCCTGGCTGGATTTGGCATCATGGGTAAGTCTCCCTGCACCGAAGGAATTGTAATCAAGAGTACTAATTAATGTGTTGTTGTCCTAGTCCCTCGTTTGCCTGCAGGCCGCGTGCCTTCCTCTCAGGAATCATTACTTACTCAAGTTCCGTCTCGCTGCGTGGGGGTTGATGTCTTCGTTGTCTCTCGCCATCTCTCTCGCTTTGACGGATGCGTTCCCCGCCATGGCCGCCTTGGCCGGCCGCGACGTCGAAGCGAGGGTCTCTGGCGGCCTATGCCTCGCTCAGTTGGCGTCGGCATTAGCTGCCGCTTGTTCGTTCGCTGCCTTCCCACGCCGGCCGGATGTCTACGAGGATGGCTGTTTGGTTGACCAGCAGAACACCTTATCTTTGATATCGCTGTTCTCTTATTCCTGGAACAGGGTCGTCTTTGAGATCCCTAAGGAGAGACAGCTTGCGCCGGCGGATATCCCGGCGCTGGATTGGACCACTCGCTCCCGCAACTTACAAGCCGGCTTCCTTGCACGGTGTGGCGAGGGAAGGCTCTGGCGACAGCTCATCAGAGCCTATACGTATGAACTTGTCATCCAATGGACCTTGACTTTGGTCATTGCGTTTCTGTCCCTTTTCCCGCAGGTCGTGTTGTATAACTTCCTCGAGAGGATTGAGACGAGGAAAGACTACGCGACGACTGACCCTGCCCTGTTGGCCTGGGTATTCGGCCTGCTTCTTAGCCAACTGCTTTACGTCGGGGTTTATAATTGGCTGCGGTGGATTACGAACAGCCGGCTGGACACTCCCGTCCTATCGCTTTTACAGTCCTTGGTGTTTTTCAAGGCTCTGAAGCAGTATGAGACGGCCGCTCCCGGGCAGAAGGAGGAGGAGAAAGCCGACGACGCCGACAAGACTGCGAACGCTGACGGATCCAAAGACAAGAAAAAGCCCAAGGAGGACGCAACCCGGCAATCGGTCATAAACCATATGAAACTGGACAGGTACGTCGAGATTCCATCCCTCAAGTAGTATCCCATCTCATGCGTTTTAGCAATCGAGTCACGATATTCTGCCAGTATAACAACAACTTCCCTCAGTCCATGTTCAAGCTTATCTTGGCCGGGACCTTCCTGATGCAACTGCTAGGCTGGAAAGCCACACTGGCCGGACTCGGGTCAGCCTGCCTAGTCGTTCCAATCAGCGCCAAGATGTCGAACAAATACGGGAAACTGCATTTCAGTCTAATGAGGTACCGCGACGCCAAAGCTCACCTATTAACGGAAGCTCTTCAGGGGATGCGCCAGATCAAATACTCGGCTCTCGAGCAGCATTGGGAGGATAAGATCCTCGCCAGCCGCAACGAGGAACTGAAACAGTACTGGAGGGTGGCCTTGTGGCAATGTGTGCTGATTTTCATCGTGAACCTCGGACCTCTGCTTTTAGCCTGCGTCTCCTTTTCTGTCTACGTGTGGGAGAACGGCTCGCATATCAGAGCCTCGGTGATATTCACCTCACTGGGCTTGTTTGATCATCTGGACGAAGCGGTGGCCTTCCTCCCGATTCTACAGATGTACATGGTCGAGGCCTGGACCAGCTGTGTGCGATTAGAGAAGTATCTCACCCAGGCCGATAAAGATGATATCGCTAGCCCCGGGGAGAGAATCGCGCTCGAAAACGCTACGGTATCCTGGCCGAAGATCGAGGATGCGGACGGAGACTCGACGGAGCCGAGGGAGTCCCATTCGATGCTGAAGGACATCTCCCTGGAATTCCCAGCTGGGAAACTCAGCGTCATCACCGGAAAGACCGGCTCCGGCAAGAGCCTCCTCCTCGCAGCTATTCTTGGCGAAGTGAAGCTCGTGTCCGGGACGATACGTGTGCCTACTCCGCCGACTGTGCCCGAGGATTCCCCTGAGAGTATACCGGCATCTGAGTGGGTCATTCCCTCGTTGACATCTTTCGTATCACAAACTCCTTGGATCGAGAGCGGCACGGTTAAGGAGAACATTGTGTTTGGTCTCCCATTCGACGAAGCACGATATCAGAAAGTCCTCTACGCCTGTGCACTGGAGAGGGATGTCGAACTACTAGTGGACGGAGACCTCACCGAGGTTGGACCCAAGGGCGTAACACTCAGCGGTGGCCAGAGGTGGCGCGTGGCCCTCGCACGCGCAATGTACTCCAGAGCAGGCATTATCATCCTAGACGACGTGCTCAGCGCAGTCGACGCTCACGTTGGACGACTTATTGTTGACGAAGCCCTTACCGGAGAGTTAGCAAGGGGAAGAACGCGTATCCTGGCAACCCACCACGCAGAGCTCGTGCTAGCTAGAGCGAGCTACCTCGTACGGCTACAAGATGGAAGGCTCGAGTCGGCAGATGTCCTCGACGCTTCCGAGGACGACACCAGAGATAACACAGAAGCTGGATCAACTTTAGTGTCGGACACCGAAACCAATTCCGAGCTCAATGCAGACGGCCAACCGATAGAGGATGTTCAGCAGCTGAAGCAGAAAAACAAGAAAACTAAAGATGCGAGCGATAGCGAAGAGAAACGGGAAACTGGTCGGGTCAAGTGGAAGGTCTACAAGGCGTACTACGACGCGAGTGGTGCCGCCACCTACTGGCTCTTCGGGATCGCCGTGCTCATCGTTGCTCGCCTCCTACCCGTCGCTAGGACCTGGGCGTTGAAGGAGCTCGCCGACCGGGTATCTACCGAGGATGCACTAGGCCCCTCCACGCTCGCTCGAATCGTCAATTCACAGGTCTACTTCAGTAAAGCCGAACCTCTTGTCACCACCGACTCGGACCCCCAGATCGTCTTTTGGATGGGCGCATACGTCGTGCTATACTTCTTAGGTAGCGTTACGACTGTCATCAGAGTGCTTGCACTTCTCGTCGTATCACTGAAGGCAGCAAGGACGCTCTTCCAGCGACTCACTCATTCTATCCTCCGAGCGCCTCTGCGTTGGACCGATACTGTCCCCTCGGGCAGGATCCTGAACCGGTTCACCTCTGACACGTTTACTGTTGACAAGCGGTTGGCACCCGAGATATTTAGCGTTATCCAAAACGTATTTGGCCTGTTGATTATTATTGGGACAAGGTATGCA
>Ga0164242_10001988_pt1 | contig 23856 bp, 20 predicted proteins | sample OricomgcompostMG_FD_108783 | JGI IMG/M metagenome (GOLD analysis project Ga0164242, IMG submission 108783) | Miracle-Growth compost microbial communities from Emeryville, California, USA - Original compost - Miracle growth compost (MG) ...
GAGCGGCTCTCAAGGCCCGCGGGTGCCCCCCAATTTGCTGCGCAAATCGGTTCCCCCCACGTCCGCTTCGCGGCGCTGCGCTTCGCTCCGCGGCCCTGACAGCCGCTCCGCCACCCGTCCCTCGAATGCCGTTCTCGATGGTGAGAGCACCAAGTGAGGAGGTCATGATGGGCATGGTTCAGAGCATCGGAACGGCGTCAGATCACGTGATGACGACGCTGTCGGCAGGACTGGAAATCGAGTTTGGACGCGGCGCCGGCGAGGCCTTGGCGCATCGATTTCTCGAGGCGGAGGAGACCGATTTTCTCTGGGATGCACGAATCGAGGAACGCTGGCTGGGCTTGTACGAGAGCATCGACGACGATGACCTGGGGCTCGATCGGATAGCAATCTGCGGGCGACTGGATGGCCGCTGGTTCGCCAGCGTGCTGCTCGTGGATGGCGACGGAATGGCGCGCGGGACGATCGCAAAGCGCTTCTGCCGCAACCGGAAATCGGCCCATGAAGCGATGGCCGATGCGCACTGATCGCATCGCATCACGCGGGGAGAGGCGGCGTCGAAAGACGTTCGTCTCTCCCCCTTTTTTGAGCCGGGATAAGGGGAAAGAAGGAAGAGAGGCGAAACAAGATAAAGGCAGTGTCTCTCGACACATCCTAAGGCATTGTCTGCACATCCTTTTTTTAGGAGACAGCAGCCCGCGGCTGCGAGACAGTATCGCAGGGAATGGCGGAAATCCGCCCTTTATTTCCCGAAATTGCGAGACTCTGGGGCATTTCGATGCCTGACGACGACTTCAAGCCGAAGCTGGGCAGGAGCCGGAGCAAGGACGGAAAGCGCGCCACGAAATATGGCGGGCGCATCCTTGCCGCGGCGCGGCTCGCCGGCACGAAGACCGGCGTGAAGGCGCGGCGGTTCGACGGCAGCCGGATCGGGCGCGGCGCCAGCATGGGACGGCTGCTTTCCAGCCGCGACCGGCTTGCCGCCTTTCGGGGCCGCCGCGCGGTGGTGAAGGCGAGCCTCATCCGCCTCGGCGGCAAGGCCGGCCAGGCCGCCCGCGCGCACATGCGCTACATCCAGCGCGACGGAGTCACGCGCGAGGGCTTGCCAGGCGAGCTTTACGGCCCTGAGTCCGACCGTGCGGACGGCGACGAGTTCCTCAAGCGGACGGCCGGCGATCGGCACCAGTTCCGCTTCATCATCTCGGCCGAGGACGGCGCCGAGTATCCCGACCTCAAGCCCTACGTTCGGCGCCTGATGGCGCAGGTCGAGCAGGACCTCGGAACGAAGCTCGACTGGGTCGCCGTCGACCACTTCAACACCGAGCGTCCGCATACCCACATCGTCCTGCGCGGCGTCGACGACCGCGGCGACAATCTGATCATCGCGCGCGAGTATATCTCTCATGGGCTGCGCGAGCGCGCGTCCGAGCTGGCGACCCTCGACCTGGGGCCACGCACCGATCGCGAGATCGAGGCCCGGCTGCGCCACGATGTCGACCAGGAACGGCTGACCGCGATCGACCGGCGCCTGCTCCGGCGGATGGACGGCAATCGCGAGGTATCGTCGGCGGACAACGATCCCTTCCAGCAGTCGATCGCGGCGGGGCGGCTGCGCAAGCTCAAGACGATGGACCTGGCGGAGGACATCGGAGGCGGCCGCTACCGGCTCGCAGACGGGCTGGAGGACACGCTGCGCCGCATGGGCGAGCGCGGCGATATGATCCGCACCATGCAACGCGAGCTGACCGCCCGGCGGCTCGACCGCGCCGGCGTCGCGCAGGTGATCGCCGACCACATCCGCGAGCCGATCGTCGGGCGGCTGGTTCATCGCGGCCTCTCGGACGAGCTGCGCGACCGTCACTATGTCATGGTCGACGGGATCGACGGGCGGGTCCATTATGTCGACATCGGGCGCGGCGACGCGACGCCGTCGATCCCAGAGAACGCGACGGTGCGGATCGAGCCGCGCAGGACGAGCGTGACCGATGCCGATCACGCGGTCGACGCGGTGGCCCGCGCCAATGGCGGGCGCTACTCGGTCGATCTGCATCTCGCGCACGATCCCCAGGCCAGCGAGGCGTTCGCGGCGGCGCATGTCCGGCGTCTCGAGGCGATGCGCCGCATGCGCCTCGGGGTCGAGCGTCTGCCGGACGGCAGCTGGGCGATCGGCGAGGACCATCTCGACCAGGCCGAGGCCCATGCGCGGCGACAGCAGCGCGACCGGCCGGTGACCCTTACGCTGCTGTCGCGCTCGCCGGCCGAGGAGCTGGCGACGACCGACGCGCCGACATGGCTCGACCGGGAGCTGGCGGAGGGCCGATCCGCTCCGCGCGATGTCGGCTACGGCCGCGAGGCGCGATCCGCGCTCGCGGTCCGCCGGCAGTGGCTGGTCGAGCAGGGATTGGCCGACGTAGAGGCAGGCCGGTTCCGCCTTCGCCCGGACGCGCTCGCGCAGCTGCGGCAGCGCGAGCTGCGTCGCGTCGGCGAGGCGCTTTCCGGCGAGCTGGGCAAGCCGTTCTCGCCGGCCCGCGAGGGCGAGCGCATCGAGGGGGTGATCGCCCGGCGCGTCGACCTCGAAAGCGGTTCTTATGTGGTGGTCGAGCGGTCGCGAGATTTCACGCTCGTTCCATGGCGCGACGTGCTCGAGCGCAATATCGGCAAGGCCGCCTCCGGGATCGTGCGCTCCGACGGCATTAGCTGGCAGCTTGGTCGTGGACGGTCAGGACCTACGGTTGGCTGAGCTCAGCCAACGATAGGTGGCGAGCGGATGCTCGTCTGATTATGATCTCCAGCCAAACGGGAGGAGCGCTATCGCTACATGATTCAGACCGCGGGTTATGTGTTGCTCGTAGGCGATGCCAAGCGGGCTGCGGAGCTGGCGGAATACGCCGATGATGACATCCCGTTCGCGGAGTCAGTGCCGTCCTTCAGCGTGCTCGCGCGTGACAGGATAATCGCGCTGCTTTCGCTGTCGCCCGGTCGGATTACCCACCTGGCGCGCGCCAAGCGGGGACGATCGTCGGCGACGAGCCGCCGCCGGTTGAACCTGGTGCGGACGGTGCCTCTTCGCAGCCCCGTTCCTGTCGCCGAATTGCTCGGCGCGTTCCCCACCAGCTTGCGGAATCGCCTGGGCAGCCTGTTTGAAACCGGTGGTTTGATCTCGGCCAAGCAGTGGTCGCTGGTGGAGGAGATCCTCTTTGGGCTTTCGGAGGAAGCTCGGGACGCTATCGATGCGCTTGTGCCGCTCCGGGAGCGGGTCATCGAGGAGATGAACGCAGCCGAGCGTGAAACGATGGCGCTCGAGCACGAGGCGGTCGCTGCGGCGCTCCGGTTGGCGGGATTCAAGGAAGCCGAGCGCGAAGCCAGTCTGGCCTGGAACCCGTCCGATCGAGGCCCAACGGCGTCGTTTCTCGACGGACTGAATGCGGTGCCGCTGCGCGAGGACACGATGATTCAGAACGACATGCAGGTCGTTCCCGGCTTCGAGCGGCTTGATCAGACCAAGTTCGGCGCCGTCCATTTTGAGAACGATGATACCCGCCTGATCCTGCTCCACGCCAACCACCAGCGCCTGGAGGAGACGCTTGGCGTCGATCTCATCTACTACAACCACAGTTTCCATTCCTTCGTTTGCGTCCAGTACAAGGCGATGGAGCAGGAGCATTCCGGCGCAGTCTTCCGTTTTCCGAAGGATGACCTCACAAAGGAAATCGCGCGTATGGATTCCGCGCTGAAGCTGCTGAAAGGAACTGCTCGCAACGCCGAGCCGCAGGGCTTCCGGCTCAACGAAAACCCGTTCTTTCTCAAGTTCTGCCCGCGTGTGGTGTTCGAGCCCGACAAGCCGGAGCTCATTCGCGGAATGTATCTTCCGATCGATTATTGGCGTATTCTCGAGCAGCATCCCTCGACACTAGGGCCGCGGCAAGGTCGCCAGCTCACCTTCGACAACGCTGGCCGGCATTTCGACAACACCGGCTTCATCTATCTGGTCTCCAAAGGTTGGATCGGCAGTAACACCGCGCAGTCCGCGGTGCTCGGCGAGATCGTCAACGCCGTATTGCGCGGGCAGCGCTCGGTGACGCTGGCGGTCAAGTTCGACAAGCGCGACCCAGGCGACACTCCTTCCCGAGTGATCGTGGATCTGACGGGCGGTGCTCATGTCAGAGATGAGCCTGCGCAAGTCCACATCCGTCGATCCGGTTGACCTCCCCTCGGGATGAAGTTGACGCTCGATTTGCTCGAGCGAGCACCTATCTCTATTTCAATCAATGCATCGAGGGGGGTGTGGGTGTCGAACTTGCTGGATCTCGCCAAGTACAAGGCAAAGGCGAAGCTTGCCAATCGCTACGAAAAGCAGCTTGAGCGCCTCAAGGGAGAGGACATTGCGACCACCAGCATCGAGGCGGCTGTCGATGGAGCAATCCAGAATCTGACGACCGCCGCGAATGGCGCGCTGGTGATCTATGGCGAGCCGCAGAGCGGCAAGACCGAGATGATGATCTGCCTGACCGCCAAGCTGCTTGATGCCGGCCACAAGATCGTGATCCATCTCATGAACGACAGCGTCGATCTGCTGTCCCAGAACCTGCGGCGCTTCAAGGCGTCGGGCCTCGCGCCGGCGCCCAAGAACCTGTCTGAGCTTCTGCAGATCGCGCCGGCCCAGAACCCACCTGAGCTGGTGGTGTTCTGCAAGAAGAATGCGCGCGACCTCGAGAAGCTGATCGATCGGATCAAGGACATGGGCAAGGTCGTCGTCATCGACGACGAGGCCGACTACGCAACGCCCAACGCCAAGGTGAACCAGGGCACCAAGACCACGATCAACAATCTGGTTGGTCAGCTGATCGGCGATGGCGGGGTCTATATCGGGGTCACCGCCACGCCGGCTCGCCTCGACCTGAACAATACCTTCCAGAACGACACCGAGAAGTGGGTGAGCTTCCCGCCACATGCCAAGTATACCGGCCAGGACGTGTTCTTTCCGCTCGACAAGAAGGCTCCGTACCGGCTGGTGTATCTGCCGCAGGGCGGCAACCCGCAGGATGCCCGCGGCGCGCTGGTTCGCTTCCTCGTCACCGCCGCCTATCTGAACGCGGTGGTGCACGACAAGGAACGCAACTTCACGATGCTCGTGCATACGAGCGGAAAGAAGCTCGATCACGAGGTTGACCGGATCACGATCGAGGAGGCGGTCCACGCGCTGACAGAGGCTGACAGCGATGCGTTCGACGATCTGGTCACGCGCGTCCATGAGGCGGCGCAGGAGCTATACCCCGCTGCCGATCCCGACCAGCTGACCTCCTATGTGGTGGAGAACGCCTCTCGCGCGAGCCTTGTCGTGCTCAATAGCGAGCGGGATCGCAAGGCCGCGGGCGACAGCGCGACCGAGCCCAGCTCGCCGTTCACGATCATCATCGGCGGCAATATCGTCTCGCGCGGCGTCACCTTTCCCAATCTCCTGTCGATGTTCTTCACGCGCGATGTGAAGCACAAGCTGCAGCAGGATACCTATATCCAGCGGGCGCGAATGTTCGGGGCGCGCGGCGCGTACCTCGAGCATTTCGAGCTCACCATTCCGACCCAGCTCTATGCGGACTGGCATCGCTGCTTCGTGTTCCACCGTCTTGCGCTTCAGACAGTGAAGAGCAGCCTGGGCTCACCGGTGTGGATTGGCGACAGCCGCGTCGCGGTCGCTTCGGATTCGAGCATCGACAAGGCGACGGTCGTGCTCGACAAGGGCGAGATGTCGTTCGGGATCTTTGATTTCGACGCCGAGCTCGACCAGATCGTGCTCGGCGACCAGACGGCCCTTGCCACGCTGGAGACATTGCATGCCAAGCTCGGCAACGACGCGCTGCCCCAGTTCCTGATCGAGTACATCAAGGCGGTGATGGCCGGCGGCGGTGGCACCTTGGCGATTCACACCGCGTCGAGCATCGCGAGCTACGGCGACTCCGCCAATCATGCGGCGATCTCACGCGACAAGGGCTTCATGGGCAAGAGCCAGCTTGAGCCCAAGAAATTCCCGACAGCCGCTCATCATGTGAAGATCTTCCACAACGGCGAGGGCCGCGCGCGGGTCTTCTACAAATATGGCGGCAGCCTGCAGTTCATCCAGAACCTCAACGCTGCCGCCTGATCAGGCGCGCGCGAAGGTCAGGATTGTCTCCGTGCGCATCCGCTTGCCGAGCGGCGCGCTGGTCATCGGCAAGTAGCGGCTACGAACTGGCAGTGGTCGCTCGGTTTGGCTGACCAGCGAAAGGCCGGCGTGCCGGGCCGCCGTCGCGACCGCAGCGGAGTTGCGTATGAAAACGTCGCGCAAGCAGGAGTTGCCCATTACAAAGGTCGCACGGGCGCCGGCCTTCAGAACCCGGGCGATCTCAGCGATCATCCGGTGAATGTCCTGAACATAGCGGTTGATCATCGACCTGAACTTGTTGGGAAGCTGGTCGAGTTCTCCCATCGCTAGCCGCATTTCGCTCAGCACGGCGGCTTCCTCGATCGCGTCGGGCGCGCGCTCGGCCCCGATGCTGGTCGACCGGATCGTGCGCAGATCGCCCAAGCGATGACCGAGCCAAATGAGAGATAGGCGGTGTCCCCGCATATAGTCGATGGCGTTGAGGTAGGGAGGCGATGTCACCACCGCGTCGATGCTGCCATTCTCCAGCGCGGTCAGCGTCCGCGCATCGCCTAGACCGATTTCTGCGCCGCCGGCGGGCGGCGCGTCCTTCAGCCGCTTCTGCACCGCCTTGATGGACCTGGCGAACATCGGGCGCACGTCGAAGTCGTTTTCCTCCGCAACCTTGTGGGGCCGGCTGTGCGAGACGTCGCGGGCGAGCGATGCGCCTTTGTCCTTGGTGATGATGAGACGGCTAAGCGCGATGCGTAGCAGGTCGATCGCCAGCTGCTCTGCGGGGTCGGCAAGCTCGCGACCGAGCTCGTCGAGAACGAAGGCGATCTGGCGGAGGTCGCCTTTCTGAGGCTCTGCGAACCAATAATCGACGAACGCCAATGTCTCTGCATCCATCCAAGGCAGCTTGGCTTCGTCGGGTTGGATCGACTCGATCCGCTTGGTGACGCGCTCGACGATATTGTCGACGAGCTTCTCATCGACCGCGGTGGTCCAGACACGCGTCATTAGAACCGCCAACGGATCCATGTCGAAGCCGACCGCGCGGTGGCCAAGGTCGGTCGCCTGACGCAGCACCGTTCCCGAGCCTGCCATCGGGTCGAGGACTAAACCTTTCTGCTCAAGGTCTTGGAGCTTCTCGAGCGCCAGCTCGGGCGCCATGCGCGCGGGAAAAGGATGAATGGAGCGGATCACGTTCAGCCTCCCTGCCTGCCATGATTTGTCCGAAAGTTACTGCGTTTTTCGGACAAAGTAAAGCGCACTTGCATTTGTCCGAAACTTACGGTATTTTTCGGACAACGAGGTGTGACATGCGCGGTCCTACCACCGATCTCAAATCACAAATCCTAGCTCGCGCGACCGCGACTCCTACCGCCGTCTGGACGCCAATCGACTTTCTCGATCTTGGCAAGCGCGCGGCGGTCGACAAGGCCCTGCAACGTCTGGCCAAGGCGGGTGAGCTGGAGCGCCTTGATCGCGGCCTCTACTATCTGCCGCGAAAGAACAGCCTGACCGGTCGGACCAGCATGCCCGAGACACGGGCGGTGATCGACGCCGTTGGGCGCCGGGACCAGACGCGCCTGGTGATCGATGGGATGACCGCCGCGAACGATCTTGGGCTTACGACCGCCGTGCCGACGCACATCGTCGTGCTGAGCGATGCCCGCCTGCGCCCGATTCAGCTCGGCAATCAGGAGATAACATTCAAGCAGGCGGCGCCGAGCAAGCTTTACTGGGCGGGCCATCCTGCCATGCGCATCGTCCAGGCATTGCATTGGCTGCAGGACCTCATCCAGTCCGATCAGGCTGGCGACGCGACTAGCCGGTTGCGCTCCCTATTGAGCGATCCGGGCCATGGACAGACGCTGCGGGACGATCTGCGCGACGGCTTGCCAACGCTCCCGATCTGGATGCAGACCTATTTGCGCGACGTGTTGGATGAGGCCGATCCGACGCTGCCGCTTCCTCTCGGCAGGCCTAGCCAGCGTCAAAAGCGCGACGCTGGCTCACGACGTGCGCGAGGATATGCATGAACGAAGCATTTGGCCGGATTCTTGCGGCTCCGAAAGAAGACAGACGCGCCCTGTTCACGGAAACGGCGCGGCGACTGGGCACAAGCGAACGCTACGTCGAGAAGGACTTTTGGGTCTGCTGGACGCTCGACGTGCTGTTCAATGATCGGCCCACCGGCGAGCCGCGATTGCTCTTCAAGGGCGGGACGTCGCTGTCGAAGGCATTCGGCCTGATTTCCCGCTTCTCCGAAGATATCGACATCACGGTTTTCCGCGATGATCTCGGCGATGATGCATCGATCGAAGCCATGGAAGCGATGAGCGGCAAGGCACGGTCGCGCCAGCTCGATTCCATCCGCGACCATTGCAGCGCCTATATAACGGGGCCGCTGCATCAGTGGCTTGCTGGCCATGTCGAGCGCGCCTTGCAGGAGGCGGGTATCAGGGCTGCCGAAGCAACGGTAGCGATCGATAGCAAGGACCCAGATGGCCAGACCTTGCTGCTCTGGTATCCTAGCCTCTTCGGCGACGGCGATAGCTACGTCAGCCCTGTTGTCCGCATCGAGTCCGGCGCCAAGTCGGCGCTCGATCCGCACGTGACCGCGAGCGTCTTCCCTTATGTCGCTGATGAGCTTGGAGCTCCTGCCTTCGCTGTGCCGAACATCACGACTGTCTCTCCGGAGCGCACGTTCTGGGACAAGGTCATCATCCTGCACGGACTGAAGCAGTGGTTCGACCGTCGCGGCGTGGTTCGTCAGGAGGGGCAGCGGATCACGCGCCACTATTACGACGTATATCGACTTCTCGAAAATGCCGCAGGGCAGGCCGCGGTGGCAGATCGCGAGCTAGCGCGCGACTGCGCGCGTCACGCTCGCATGTTCTTCAATCGCCCCGATCTCAACCTCGATGCCGCGGTCGACGGGCACTTCACGCCGGCGCCCAGCGACGCCATGCTGTCCGCGCTGGAGCGAGACTACACGAACATGCGCGGCATGATCTTTGGCGAGATACCGCGCTTCTCGGATATCGTTGCGCGTATCCGCCAGCTGGAGGACGAGCTGCGCCACTAGGCTTCGTCAACGAAGTCGAGTTCCTCGAAGTAGCGCACGGGATGGTTCATGGCGACCTCCGCGATCGCGCTCTGCAGCGCTGCGTTCAACGTGAGCATGGCGCGCTGCAGATGTGGCAGGCTGACATACATCGCCGATGGCACCGGAGGCACGCTCGACTTGATCGCGGGATCGTAGTTTTCGCCATAGCGAAAGGCGGTCGAGCCCGGATCAATCGCGGCAATCTCCTTCAAGCGGGCAATGATCCAGCCGGGCACCGGCCGCCCCCAGCGCGAGAGAGAAGCGGCATCGAGCATGTCCGCGAGTTCGGATAGATCGTGGGTGCGGGGCGAGGCACCAAGCAGCCCCTTGATCAGCAATTCGAGCGAATGCCGATAGAGAAACAGCGCTGGGCTAACGAGCTTGTAGTCTTCCCAGTCTCCCCGCTTGATGGATTCCAGCAGCAGGTGCGCGGCGTCGAAATACTGCTGCGCCATCTCGATCCGCGTCGGAATGAACTCGTCCCCGACCATGAAGCCTTGCGGACCGGAGAGGGGATCTTCACGGACTATGTGATCTCCAGGCTCTTCAAAGAGGGGTCGAGACATTGCCTCACGTGTGAAGACGCGCTCCGTCTGGCGAGTGTCGATCTGTGCTGGAAACAAATCGCTTACCATCTTTGACGGGTTCGCTGCTCCATAAGGGACTCGACCATTTGTCAGAAGGATGTTGCCTCCATCTGACAAATCGGCCGCGCATGCTATCAGCTATTTGGTCCTTTGGCTTAATGAGAGCAGGTTGATCGTTGATGGCTGCGTTGGTCTGCGCCCTCGGGCTTTGCTGATCGTGGCGGTTTCAAATTCTGAGGCCTTGATGAGCGATATCGAACCTGATCCTCACGCGACGTTCCTCGAATATGTCGGCATCGCCGGCGCGACCAAGGAGTGCCAGGAAGCGATCGAGCGCCTGCTCATGTCGGGGGCCGAGCTGCGTTCCGCGCTGATCCTCACCTGCCAAGATGGCGCCAATCCCGATCATGCCTTTCTTCTGACCATTGGCGAATATGATGAGGTAATTGTCAAATCGGGCTTTTCGTCAGGCTACGGAGGCGCGGGTCCAAAGGGGTTCTCTGCGGTCCTCGACCTCTTGCATTGGCATGGGGTCGAGCTCGACGAGGCTCTAGTCGATGCCGATCTGATGACGCGGCTCGATGAGTCGTCGCTGACGCTGGCGGATCGCGAAACCATCAGGATGGCGCCGCGCCGGCGTCCGAAGCGGCTATGGGACTATCTGATTCTCGAGCGCGAGGATCGTGTCCGCGACCGCAATCCATGGAAGCATCGCGGGCTCAATGTGCCGATGGCCATCATTGACGATCGGCTTGCGGCGATGGCGCGCGACTTCTGGGAAGATCCGGACGGGATGCTGCTCAAGGGGCACAGGAAGTTGGAGGAAACGGTCCGCGAGAGGGCGGGGATAACAATCGAGGAGGCCGCCAAGGGACCTGCAGCGACCTATACGATGGCGTTCAATGGCGAGAAGCCCCGACTGTGCTGGCCGGGCATCTCCCGATCCGAGCATGCGGGCCGCGCAAATATCTTCATAGGCGTGGTGAGCGCCTATCGGAATGTGAGGGCGCATCGCACGGACAACGGCAGCAACGAGGATCGTCTTTGCGAGCTGCTGCTCCTCAATCAGCTGTTCCGGCTGGAAGCGGCGGCGGTGGGCGCACCTCCTGCCGACCAGACTCCATGAGACGCCCGGCATCCTATGGCTGAGCCAACGCTGTCGACGATCAAGCGGCTTTTCTTCGAGGCGGGACGGCGCTGCGCCTTTCCGGGCTGCGAAGTGCGGCTCGTGGCCGAGAACGGGGCGATCATCGGCGAGATCTGCCATATGAAGGCACGCAATGCGCGCGGGCCACGCTACGATCCCGGCCAGAGCGAGGCTGAGCGGCAAGGCTATGACAATCTGCTGCTGCTTTGCCCGACTCACCACCGGACCATCGACGCCCAGCCGGAGGTCTTCTCGGTCGCGCTGCTCAAGGACATGAAGGCGCAGGCCGAGGCGAACCATGGCAAACCCGAGCGTCCCAACGACGCGTTCTTCGCGGCCGCCTTGCTGGCCAAGCTGCGCGATCTCGTCATCACCGACAACAGAGGTAATATCGCGATCAACAGCCCTGGGGTTGTCCAAGCGGGCACGGTCGTCTTCAAGACCACCAGGAGCAAGACGAAGATCGCTCCACCTGCCGGATCGATCGGGGCCGATGGCGACCGGCGGCGCTACGTCAAATATCTGATCGATCGCTACACCCAGTTTGCGAAGAGCGAGCCAAGTCGGAGCGACACGTTCAAGCATGCGGTGATCTACGCCACGATCAAGCGCAAGTTCGGGTCACAGTGGGAGCTGGTGAGCCTCAATCGGTTCGAGGACATGTGCACCTATCTTCAGGATCGCATTGCCAAGACGAGCCTTGGGAGGATCAATGCGGCGAAGGGCCAGGCGCTCTTTTCAAGTTTTGAGACGTACATGCGCAAGCACGGCGGATGAGCTTGGCGAGCCCGCCATTCTGGCCCGCCCCCAGTTGTTGCCGTTCGAGGTTTCTAGTTGAGCGGCGATAACGGACCTTCGGATGTTGTCTCAGCGCCGAAGAGCGCGGCGGTTGATCGATAGCGCACCCTTCTATCAATCAAAAAAGAGCTAAATTGATCGATACGCCTGCCGCTATCATTGGAAACGGGTGCGCCGCTCTCATCCGCAATTGAGGCACAAATCGATAGCGCGCCTTTCACCTGTCGCCGCTATGCAGATGCCATGAAGTCCGTCCTGATCATCCTGCTAGCCGCCATGGCGCCGGCCACGGCTTCCGCCGAAGCGGTGTCCGGTCCTGCCACCGTGGTTGATGGCGACACCTTGACCGTTGACGGACGCCGCGTTCGTCTGTTCGGCATAGATGCCCCCGAGCTACGCCAGCCTTGCATGAGAGAGGGCGAGGCCTGGGCCTGCGGCGAGGAGGCGAAGCGCCAGCTGGAAGAGCTTGTCGGCGCGAACCCGGTCGCCTGCACCGGCGAGCAGGAAGACCAGTACGGCAGATTGATCGCAATCTGCCGATCAGGCAGGTACGAGCTCAACGCCACGATGGTCGAATCCGGTTGGGCGATGGCCTTCCGCATGTACAGCGCTGACTACGTCGCCCATGAGTTTCGCGCCAAGGCCGCTAGGCAGGGTATCTGGCGCTCGACCTTCGATCTTCCGGAATATTATCGCTTGGCCCAGGCGCCTGAGCCTTCCGCTCAAGGCCGATCCGCGCAGGCTAGTCGACCGCCAGCGCGGCAGTCCGCCACTTCGGTCGGCTGCCCGATCAAGGGAAACCGAAACCGCCGGGGGCAATGGATCTACCATCTGCCGGGGATGCCCTACTACGACGCGACACGCGCCGAAGAGATGTTCTGCACGGAAACAGAAGCGCAGGCCGCCGGCTATCGGCGCGCAATCGTCCGCTGATCGCCTGCATCGCTTGTTCGGCAAACCTCCGCATGACGCCTTGGCAGCTGGCAAAGCAAGGGTGCCCCGTTGATAGCTCGCGACAATCTGTTCCGCTCAATCGCGATTGTCACTAAGAAGTCGGGCGGGGAGACTTGCACAAATTTATGGACGTCATTGATCTTCAGTCCGGTGTCGAGCGGGCGCTTGATGCGCTCTTTGCGGACCGGTTGGCGCTTTTATGCGGCGCAGGCCTTTCCATGGCCCCGCCGAGTTGCGTGTCGAGCGCGGCGGCGTTGGCGTGGAGAGCCAAGCAAAAATATGATTCGACTTACGGTCCGTCGCGTCCTCCTCTCGCTGAATCGATCGACGATCAGGCCGAATTCTTCTTCCAGCGTGGCGAGCTGGCCGACGTCTATCTACGAACCTATGTCGATCATGACGCCTTCGCTGGTGAGCCGAACGACGGTCATTTCGCAGCCGCGGACCTCCTCCTGACAGGCGGCATCGGAACAGCTGTGTCGACCAATGTCGACACGTTGATCGAAGCGGCCGGCAATCTGCTGTTCGGACACGTCGGTGTCGGCGTGAGCCGCGACAAGGTGGCCGCGCTTCCGCCGAACAAGTCACCCTTGTTTAAGATTCATGGATGCTGGAGCGATCCCGCAGGAACGGTCTGGGCGGCGGGACAGGTTGCCGTCGATCCCATAAAGACGCGATTGGCCGAGGGTGCTGCCTGGCTCACGCAGCGCCTGCTCGATCGTGATCTCGTGATTGTCGGATATTGGACCGACTGGGACTATCTCAACGAGGTTCTCGAGCAGTCGCTGGCCGCCGTAAGCCCGAGCAGGATCATCGTCGTAGATCCATGTGACACGGCGGCGTTCGAGACGAAGGCGAAAGCGCTGTTCGAGCTTGGTCAACGGGCCACCAGCGGCTTCTTTCACGTCCAGGAGTCGGGCGCCGTCTTCCTGAACCAGCTTCGGATCGATTTCTCGCGGTCGATGCTGCGACGTATCCTGCATTCTGGATCAGCCACATATAGCGACCATACAGGATCGCTCCCTGATCCGGCTTGGCTCGAGCCCGCTTCGACAGATGCGCGAACACTCTGGCGCATCAGGCGGGATCTTGAGGGCGCCCTGCCAAGCGAACCCGCCAAGGGACACCAGCCAGTCGAGGAACCGCTGCTCGGGATGACGCTGCTTCAGCTCCAAGCGAAGGGGGCGACGCCGGAAGATATTTGCTGGAATCTAGGCGGCCAACGCGTCCGTGTGCTCCGGTCGGTCAACCGACCTCTTCATGAGGTCGAGGCTGCCTATGCGCGGGAAACTGCGCCGATCGTAGCGCCCGAATATGTCATTGCCGTGGGCGCAGAGGCACTACCCCTGCCACCAAGCATCGCCCGCGGTGCCTCCACCGGAACAATTGTTCGGGGCTCGCCCATCAAGTGGCGCTCGCGTCCGGATGCCATCGCGGAGCTAGGCTTGTGACCGTGTTGCAGATAGTATCGCAACTGTTAGAGGATGCCGCCTATTCGGTCGCAGCTCTCGACGATTCCAATGGCAAGCACCTCGCGTTCGAGGGCGATACCGTGCTGGGCTTCGTCCTGGAATTTTCTGACACGCGGAGTCTGATCGACCATTGGCGCGACCATAGCCAGCAGGTGCTGAAGGTGTCCCAGTTCGGGCTACGTCGTGCCGAGGCCAAGGCCTGGAATGCATACCTCATTCTGCTGACAAGCCAGCCCGCGGACTATGGCGCCAGCATCATGTTGAGCGCGATCGAGGAGGATTTGACCGGGACGCGAAAGATCGCGCGTGCTGGCGTCACATCGGACCTTGATGCTCGTGGCGCTCTGTTGCCGCTGCTCGCGATTCAAAATGCACCCCAACTTGATGCCGTCGATATGGCGTCCGAGATTCGTCTGCGGACATCGGAACTGCCCGCCGAACTCATGGATGCCTTCTTAAGCGGCGCGCCCGATGCAACCATGCTGCAGATGCTGGAGGCCGGGCAGTGAGGCTCAGCTATATCCATCTGCACGGCTTTCGCGGCTATCGGAAGCCCGTCCGCATCGACTTCGCCGAGAGCTTCACGATCGTGGACGGCCGAAACGGCGTCGGCAAGAGCACCATCTTCGATGCCGTGGAATTCGCCCTCACGGGCACGATCAGCAAATATCTCGACGCCAAGGCGGATGGTGAGTCAGTCGCCGACTACCTCTGGTGGACCGGGCCCGAAGGGCAGGACCAAGATTTGGCCAAGCATTTCGTGGAGGTCGGTTTCCGAGACGGCGATCGTCATTTCGAGATCAGGCGCACCCCCCTTGATCCAAAGGACTTCGATGTAAGGACGAAGGTCGAGCATCTCTTCCAGCCCGATGCAGCACCACGCGAAGCCATCACGCAGCTATGCAACTCCACGATCATCCGGGACGAGCATATCGCTCGGCTGAGCCTGGATATGAAGGAGGGCGAACGCTTCACGTTGTTGCGCGACGCGATCGGCGCGGTCGATGCAGACGACTGGATCAAGCACGCTCAGGCGTTGCACTCAGCGGCGACAGGTCGGACGAAATCCGCTCAGGCGGAAGTGGACGCCGCGGGCGTTGCTCAAGCGAATGCAGCGCGGCAACTGGACCAAGCGCGCGCCTCGCTCCCCAGCGTCGATCTTCTTGGGCAAGCTAGCACGCGATTGCTGAGAACGCTTGGCGTAGCAGCTGCGAGCGGTCAGCTGCCGGACTTGGCTCGGCAACGCTTGGCCGACATCACCTTCGAGATCGAACACCTGCAGCCCTTGCTGGAGAACTACGCGCGATACGACACAGCGCGACAGGCTCTCCCCACCATAAGCGAGCGCGCGTCCGATGCAGCAGCGGCCGCCACGCTGGCGCAGCTGCGGCACGAGGACGCAACCAGAGCTTTGGCAGCGGCGCCCGAGGCTACCGATCTGTCCGCGCAAGCGCGGCAGCTCGAGAATCTTGTAGAACTCGGGCGGCAGCTCGGCCTGCGCGACGGGCATTGCCCACTCTGCGCGAGTGGTGTCAGCCATGAAGGATTCCACCGCGGCCTCGATGAGGCGCTCACGATTGCGAAGAATCTCGACACCCGAGCGGTCGAGCAGGCGCAAAAGGAGCGGGAGCGGGATACCGCGCTCCGGGAATACCAGGTTGCCGAAAACGCCTTGGAAGAGGCGAATGCGGAACGTGATCGGGTCGCGAAATATATCGAGGAGTATGAGGCGCTCCTTGCTGGCGCCTCTCTTGAGAACGCCAGCCTCGACCAAATCCGGCAGCGGCTCGCCACGGTCCAGGCTGAGCACCAAGCTATCGCGTCAGACCTGCGACTGCTCGACACGCTCTCCGTCGATCGAGTCATCGCGCGCGCGAGCACCGACCAGTCGGCTGCCGCAGACCGTGTGCGGCTGGCCGAGATGCGTTTGGGCCGCGCGCGAACCGCTGAAACGCGCGCCAAGGCGATCTATGATGCCGCGCGTCGTGCTGCGGCAGAGACCCTCCAAGCACGCCTAGACCGCGTCATTCCGTTGATGTCAGAACTCTACAAGCGGCTGCGGCCGCACCCCATCTGGGGCGATATCGAGTATAGCGTTCGGGGAGATGTGAAACGGTTCCTGACCTTGAAGGTCGATGGCGAGGTCAATCCCCAGTTCGTGTTCTCCAGCGGGCAGCGCCGAGCCACCGGCCTCGCCTTCCTGCTATCAGTCAATCTCTCCATCGCCTGGAGCAAATGGCAGAGCATTCTGCTCGACGATCCAGTGCAGCATGTGGACGATTTCCGCACTGTCCATCTGGCTGAGGTGCTGGCGCAGCTCTGCGCCTCTGGGCGTCAAGTTGTCTGCGCCGTCGAGGACAGTGCGCTCGCCGATCTCATGTGCCGTCGCTTGCCTTCTTCCATCACGTCACCTGGTAAGCGCGTCAGCTTGGGGCCGGATGAATCCGGCGCATTAGCTATCGTGCATGAGCAGGCGATTGCGACCCTCAGCCGACGTTCGCTCGTGTCGGGTGACGATGCGCTCAGCGCGTGAGCAGGGTGACGGCTAAGGCGTCGATGTATCCGGCAACAGAAGCTTGCTCACTGAAGCTGCTGATTCGGTCGGGATCGGCACCTTGAGATTTCTGGCGCGGCTTTGATGAGAGCGCCGATCAACCCAACGGACCGATGTCTCGCGGAAACAGCGAGGGATGATGCGCAGAGCGCATGATCGCGTCCTCGTCGCAAATATCGAAGCAGCGAAGCCGCTCGGCAAGATGCCGCGCCAGGTCGGCAACCGCGGCATGACGCCGACACCGATCAGGATCTGCCAAGGCGTCGAGCAGCGCTGGCGCCGCGCTGGAAAGCGAAACTTGGAGGTGCAGCGAGAGTGTGTCGTCGTCGATTCGAGTCATGGCGACGATGAGAACAAAATGAGAACTTATGGTCAAGAGCCGGCCGCCAGCCCTTGGCCAGGACGATACCGCGTTGTGGGAGAGGCGCGCTTTCCGGCGCTTCTCGGGCCATAGCTGTCTGCCCCTCCGAAGATGACCCGGACCCCTCGTCGTCGCACGGCGCCTGTTGTGGCCATTCTCGACGCCTCATCCTATACTTGGTGGAAAACCCTATCCGAAAGGCTGCGAAGCTTAATGATTGGCACTCAAACGCGAACTGCAGCCGGCATTCTCACACTGATCGGCTTGCGCGGCGTCGGTCCTGCTACTGCTGAGCGTCTTGCCGAACACTTCCCGCTCATCGACGAGATCGTCGAGGCCAACCCGGCGAAGCTTCGGTCGGTTGTCTCGGCCGCTGTAGCCGAGAACCTCCGTGAGCCAACCGCTATCGTCAGCGCCAGCGAAAAGGCTCGGGGGGTGCTCGATGAGGCCGATCGGCGCGGCATACGCGTTCTTTCGATCTTTGATGCGGACTATCCGGGCGCCCTCCGGCCCCTCGCTGATCGCCCGCCCATCCTGTTCGTCAAAGGCACGCTCCCATCTGACCGCGGTGTCGCCTGCATTGGCACGCGGGAGCCCTCCGAATTCGGCGAGATCGTCAGCGACAGAATCGTCGAGACCTTGATTCAAGCTGATTGGACGATCGTCAGTGGCCTGGCGATCGGCGTCGACACGCTGTGCCATCAGGCCGCATTGCGCCATGGCGGGCGAACGATTGCCGTGATGGCTGGCGGCCTCGAGGGAATCTACCCGAAGCAAAATGCCCGGCTTGCCGACGAAATCCTCGAAAGGAACGGCGCGCTGATCAGCGAGCAGCCTTTCGGTGTGCCTCCCTCGCCGCGCAATCTCGTTCAGCGCGATCGGCTGCAGAGCGGACTTTCGGTCGCAACCTTCGTCATGCAAACCGACATCAAGGGCGGGTCGATGCACACGGTCCGCTTCACGCTCCAGCAGGGACGCCAGCTGTTCGCGCCAGTACCCTACGGACGTCACGCCGACGAGCCCAAGAGCCAGGGCATCCTCGCCATGACGCAGTTGCCGGCGCAACGCTTCGCGGATGCTGTGCAGGCCGAAGGAGACTATCGGCGAACTCTCGTCGAGCAGCATCGCGATCGCCCAGTCGCTGTGCCGCTCGCCAGCAAGGAGGACTACGCTTCCATGCTCGAGCTGCTGGAAGCGTCCCTCACCAGAGAAAAAGGTCAGGCCGGCACTGCCCGAGCAAAATCGCCCGCGCAAATGTCGATGTTCTGACCATGCCCGGCGCCTTTCTGTTCGACCTCGACATGACACTTGTCGACAGCTCGGCCTTGGCTCAGATGCGGCGCTTCCAGATGTGGGACAATGTCCGGCAGAACATGAATCTGATCCGGGCTTTCCCTGCCCAGGGAGGGGCGGCTCCGCACGAGCTTCCCGGCCTGCTCAAGGCAGATGGGCAAACTGTCGGCATCGTCACCGCGTCCCCTGGCTGGTACGCGACCGCCGTCCTGCAGGCGTTCCGCATCCCCTACGACGTCCTGATCAGCTACCATGACACGGAAAACCACAAGCCTGATCCGGAGCCGATCCAGGAGGCGTTGCGGCGCTTGAGCATCGCCGCCACCCCCGAGACCCTCTACATCGGTGACGATGTGGGAGACATCGAGGCCGCCTATCACGCGGGCGTGACATCCGTGGCGGTGCGCTGGGGTCCTGCCTCGGTCTTCGAGCTTTCCTCGAGCGCTCCCGACATCTTCATGGCCAAGGCATCGACCTTGCTGCGGCGCGAGCGCTTGGGTGGCCGCGGCTACATCGGCGAGGCCCTAACCAGCGGCTGGCCCTTTCACAGCCATTGGGGCTCGATCCTCCACTGCGAGGACGAGCCCGCCGTCTACGCGCTGGGCCGCTACTTCACGGCATCCGATCCGCGCCACGCCACCAGCGGCTTGAGTGCAGCCGTGCTGTCGCTGAAGAACGACGATAGCCGCGCGCAGGTGTTGGGAGAAGCCGTCGGCAAGGCCATCGTAAATCTCGACTGGACGCCGGACTACGTCGTGCCGGTGCCGATGAAGCCATCCCAGGAGAGAAATCGCTTCGAGCAGCTCCTCAACGCGGCCGTCGACCATTTCGACGAGGATATCGAGCTCGAGCTGAACGGGCTGCGCTGCGTCAAGGAAATCGAAGGCTACAAGCAGATGAACGCGCTTGAGCGCGCTGAAGCGATCAAGGGCGCCTTCCACTCCAATTTCAAATGGAACGGCAACAAGGTTCTCCTTGTCGACGACGTCTACACGACGGGTGAAACCACCGGGGAGTGCGTGCGGACGCTGACCGCCAGCGGTGCCGGGGAAGTGCGGATACTGACCTTGGCGAAGGACCAGCGCGTGTTCGCGCGCAAGGCCTGTCCCGCCTGCGGGCGATCCATGAAAATCCGCACCAACTCGACCACCAACGTCAAGTTCTGGGGGTGCTCGGGCTACCCCAGCCATTGCCAGAATACCGAAGACTTTTAGGTGCCTCACAATCGCCGAGGCCTGTCCAATGCGCCAGCTTTTGGCCGCCCGTGGAATTTGATAGCGGCTGAGCATGGCTGAGATCGGCTCGACATCGTGATACCCCCCGACCAGGAGCGGTTGGCGGAGGCGCTCGCGGTCGAGCGGCTTCACGGCGACCAGGCGCCGCTTTTCGTCGCGGAGCGCATCGGTGCGTTGGCGCTTGCAGGTGACGACGCCGGAATTGCGCGCTGGGTGGAAATTGCCAAGAAGCTGGATTGGCTGCGCCGCGCCGCTGCCGAACGCAGCTCATGACTTCGAGCGAAGCATCGATTGCGATCTACGATGCGCAAGCCCAGCTGCTCGCCGAGCGCTATGACGACCCGGCGCTGATCCGCGTCCATGATATCGTGGTGGATTTCTTGCCGGAGAACCCTCGCGATGCCTTGGCGCTTGATGTCGGCGCCGGCTCGGGACGTGATGCTGCCTGGCTCGCGTCGCGTGGCTACGAGGTTGTGGCGGTCGAGCCCGCGCCAGCAATGCGGGCCGAAGGGGTGCGACGTCACAGCGAGCACGGGATTCGTTGGCTGGACGATCGCTTGCCCAGCCTGTCGCGAGTTCACGGCCTTGGCCTTTCGTTCGATCTCATCCTGGTGTCCGCGGTCTGGCAGCATATCGCGCCGCAAGACAGGCAGCGTAGCTTTCGAAAGCTGGTCACGCTGTTGAAGCCGGGCGGGTTGGTTGTGATCTCGTTGCGTCATGGTGCGCCGCCGCCGGATCGGCCGATGTATGACGTGAGCATTGGCGAGGTCGAAGCGCTCGCCCGTCTTTTCGGCATCGAGATTCTCCGTGCCGCGCCGAGCGGTGATCGCATCGGGCGTGGCGACGTTGCCTGGACCCACGTCGTGCTGCGGATGCCGGATGATGGCAGTGGCGCATTGCCGCTGATCCGCGGCATCATCCTCGGAGACGACAAGTCGTCGACCTATAAGCTCGCCTTGCTGCGCGCGATCGCGCGGATAGCCGATGTCGCCCCCGCCACGGCTCGACTGGCCGGCGATGGTGATGATGCTGTCGAGCTGCCGCTAGGTCTAGTCAGCCTCAATTGGGTGCGGATGTATTTGCCCCTCGTTCGTGCCCATCTGCCGCAGGCGCCGCGCAATGTTGGCGCCGAGGGACTCGGATTTGCCAAGCGCGGTTTTCGCGGACTGATCGAGCTTCAGATCGCCAGCCTCGATCTACGCCCAGGCGCAAGCTTCGCTGGTGATCGGGCTAATGCCGTCGCCTCGGCAATCGCTGAGTCGGCCGCGACGATTGCCGCCATGCCGGCCAACTTCACGCGCTTCCCGGGCAGTGATCAGCGGGTGTTTGGAGCCATGCGGACTCGGGCGCCGCGCCCAAGCCATGCGCTGATCCTCGACGTGGCGACGCTCTGGCGATGGGGCAGCATCTCCGTGCCAGGCCATGTCTGGCGCGCGCTGACCAGGCTCGGCGCTTGGATCGAGCCCGTGCTGGTTACGGAATGGGCGCGGCTCATGCGCGGCTATGGTGAGCGCATGGGGCTTGCCATCCCAGTCGGAGGAGCGGAGGCCGCGCTCGCCTGGGAGGAGCCTATACGCGACACCCAGCTAGCGCGCCACGCCGCGATGCGCGTCGTCGGCTCAGGAGGCACGATTTCCTGCATCTGGTCCGGGTCTAGGCTAGTGGGCGAGCGGCTCGACATCGATCATTGCCTGCCATGGTCAGCGTGGCCTTGTGGCGACCTTTGGAACCTGATGCCCTCGGACCGGCGCATCAATCAGCATCAAAAGCGTGACCGAATACCCAGCCGCGATGCCTTGGCATTGGCACGTGTGAATATTCTCGCTTGGTGGGAAAGCGCTTGGCTTGCCGATCCGGCGCTCGGCGGGCGCTTTCGGCGGGAGGCGGCAGCCGCGCTGCCGGTTGCCGAGAACGCCGAGCTTGAGGAGATCCATGCGGCGCTTGACTGGCGTCGTTTGCGCTTGCGCCAGGATCAACAGGTTCCGGAGTGGCAAGGACCTGCGAGATAGCCGGCCCGGTTGGCACCCATTCGAGCCGCACGGCCGGCGAGTGATGGGCCGAACCAAATCGCCGCAGCTTGCTTCCATCAGCAGACAAATCGGGGACTGGAATCTAGCGTCCAATTAAGTCCAGCCTTTTCCACGAATCCAGATCGTGCTATTGATGCCCTCGGCGACTTCGTAAGTCTATGATTTGACTGCGAAATCAAGCGCTTAGGCGCCCAGCGATCAAGCTCTTCTGGGCACCATTTCCTATTCGCCAACTGCGTCCAGAGGCGTTCAGCGTCGCTGCTGTTCCCGAACCGCGCGCCCGCGCACGAACGTAAAATGGGTGGACCTCGTCGACCTTGACGAAGGCGAAGCGAGGGGGTCCCGAACCGGCCCGATCACGCGCGGCCGATCGACGTCCTCGAGGCGATCGTGGAAGCTTTGAAGCGTACGATGGCGCGTGAGCGCTTCGGGGAGAATGGCGGCTTGCGCGTATCGTCAGCCATCGAACCATAGCCGGGCGAGAGCCGCCAGGTCGGCGCGCACCACGTCGCGCACCTTTCTATCAGGGTGATATATCGACCGGCCTCTCCGAGGCTGGGGTATTGTTTCGACGCCAGCGAGCTTGATGCTCGAGTTGGCAGCGGCACACGATCCGGCGCGGTCCGCCCCGGGTGATGGTCGCTTTGTCATCCTGCCTTCACGGTGCAGCTTTAGCCGGGGCCGCGACTCGGTTGGATTTGCGGCACCGCACCATGGCTCGAAAATATCCGGCTTCGCTGCCCGCAGGGCTCGCCCGATGACGGCGATGGCGCCGTTTGCCGGCGCTGTGCGCGCATCGGGCGACGCCGAGGCGATCGCGCTGCGCGACAGGCTCAGGCAATTCGTCGACAGCAGACTGCGCGACCGCAGCGAAAACGAGGATATCGTTCAGGAAACCTATCTGCGCTTCTATGATTACCGGCGTCGGCGGGCGGTCGCCAATGTCGGGGCCTTCTGCTTCACCGTCGCGCGCAATCTGGTATGGGATCATCTGCGCCGGGCGCGCGCGGCCCCTCCGCAGGTCGATCTCAGCCACGATCTCGCCTGTCCCCAGCCGCTTGCCGACACCGTTCTCGATTATCGCCAGCGGGTCGAGATTCTGACGCAGGTCTTGAAGCGGATGCCGCCGCTGCGTCGGGAAGTCTTCATGCGCCGCCGGCTCGACGGCCTGCCGATCGCGCTGATTGCCACCGATCTCGAACTCAGCGTCGCCGCGGTGGAGAAACATTGCACGCGCGCGCTGGTCGATCTGCGCGTCGCGCTCGAGCGGCGGGGATTGCCCGCCGGTGGTGCGCGATGAGCCGGCGCGCCGATCTCGCGCACGCCGCGCGCTGGCTGTTGCGCGACAGCGACCCAGCATTGGACGAGCGGCCGCCGCAAGCGGCGGGAGCGGCGATCGAGACGCTCGACGATCCGGCGCTCGTCGAAGCGTTGGGGCAGTGCGCCGAGATCGGCCGGCTGTCCGATGACGACGTCCGGGCGATGCGCGCTCGCCGCCGCCAGGCGCTCGCCGCCGGCGGCGCGGCGGCTCTGGTCGCGACGCTTTGGCTCGGCGGGGGGCCGCAAGGCTGGCTGCCGTCGCCTGCCCCGATCGTCACGCATTATGAAACGGCGCGTGGCGAGCGCCGCATGGTCCAGCTGGCCGATGGCACGCGCATCGATATCAATGGCGCCACCAGCCTCGATATCAGCATGAGCAAGACCGCGCGCAGCGTCGTCATGCAGCGCGGCGAAGCGTTCTTCGACGTTGCCCATGAGGCCGATCGGCCATTCACCGTTCATGCCGGAAATTCGGGAACGCGCGTGCTGGGGACCGCCTTCGACATCGATATCGGCGTGGGAGACGTTCAGCTCGCGGTCTATCGCGGTCGCGTCAGATTCGGACGCTACGGCCACGAAGATGGCAGCGTCTCGGTGCCGGCGGGATGGCGATCGCGCTTCGCCGGCGACACGCCCAGCACCCCGAGGCGGTTCGATTCGACGCAGAAGGACTGGCGCCAGAACTGGCTCAACACCGACGACATTTCGCTTGGCGATCTTGTCGAAGCGCTCAACCGCCAGCGCGGCCCGAAGATCGTCGCCCCGCCGCCGGAACTGGCGGCGATCAAACTGTCCGGCCGCTTCAAGCTCGACGATCCGGCGCAGCTGCTCGACGCGATCGGCTATGGCTATGGCTTTTCCGTGCGCCGCCA